>Ga0307476_10000078_pt1 | contig 103657 bp, 92 predicted proteins | sample atmos_gasesECM2C_2_FD_203314 | JGI IMG/M metagenome (GOLD analysis project Ga0307476, IMG submission 203314) | Hardwood forest soil microbial communities from Morgan-Monroe State Forest, Indiana, United States - atmos_gasesECM2C_05 | ecosystem: Environmental > Terrestrial > Soil > Temperate... | reverse complement strand
GGAAACAACTCGCTATTACGCAATTGAAGGCCGTCAAACTTCTTTCCTGGGCCCTCCTGCTCTTCTGGTTTGGACACTGGTTCGATTACTGTATTTATCAATACCTGCGGATACCTCCGTTTCAAACCGCGCTGGCCCTGAGCGTGCAACGAACGCCGTTACCCTGGTACGTTTGCTGGGCCAGCCTCATTGCCGGATTCTTCGGAGGTATTATCTCGTTATGTGTCACCGGGCACTCGATTATCGCCGGTTGCCGTATGGCGGGCTTTAATGCTCTGAGGAATACCTACCGGCCCTTGTCTTCGCGCACCGTCGCTGAATTTTTCAATCGTTACTACTTTTATTTTAAAGAACTTCTTGTCGACTTTTTCTTCTATCCTTTTTTTCTCAGATACTTCAAGAAAAACCGAAAGGTGCGTCTTGTTGCCGCGATCTTTGCCGCTGCGTGTTTTGGCAATGCCTTCTTTCATTTTGGACGGGATCTCATCTTCATTGAAAGGCTCGGACTCATCGGGGCACTTGTCAATTACCAGGTGTATCTGTTTTATTGCGTCGTATTGGCCACAGGTATAAGCATTTCACAGTTGCGTCACCGGAATCCTGCCCCGGCCGGATTCATCCGGGGCCAGCTTTTGCCCTCTGCGCTGGTGGTGTTCTTCTTCTGCCTCTTGGATGTTTTTGGCTCGACCGAACGCAACTATCCGCTCTCGGAACACTTTCGTTTTCTGTCACATCTGTTCAATTTGAATCTGTGAGGTTCTCATGGATCATATCGCCGAAGTCCGTCAATTTCTGAAGCAGGTTCTGGCCGGCCGGGACGACCGTCAGCCCTTCACTGACTCCACTTCGCTCTTTCTCAGCGGCCGCTTGAGTTCTGTCGATGCTGTGGATCTCGTCGTGTTTCTAGAGGAACGTTGCGCGATCGACTTTACCGAGGTGGGTTTTGACCAATCCAAGATCGACAGCATTGATGCAATTCGACTGTTGATCTGCGCGGCGGGGGTTTCGAGGTAAATGGGCGATGTGCCCGAGCCGTTGCCGCGCCCGTGGCGCGCACGTGGCCATTCAGAGATTCCGGGACGAAAAGTAGTGTGCTGATACGGCTTTGCTGAGTAATTCCAGGTACAGCCAAGGTATCGGTTGGCGGATATAGTCGACAGCCAGGGCGACAGGCCGGGCAAAGTAGGATTAGGTTCCCGCCTTTCTCGAGAAATAAGGTCCACCGCCCAGTTTGAAGGGGGCGATCGGCCTGTGGTGACGTGCCACACATCGGAGGGGGAACCCGAGCGAATGCGGCGCGTACCCAGAGCCGCTGCCCCCAGTCCTGAATACTTGACCTTAACGAGACCGCAGAGAACCGGTTGGTTACCGTAAGGGAAAAACTGTAGTCCGACCTCGGTTGCTCACCTGATCCCCGACGTAAGATTGGCAATTGGCATCCAAAATGGAACTGGAGCTTTAGGCTCTGCGGTCTGTGTCGGGTGGCCGTCACGGTAACCATCCTCCAGAGGTGCCAAAAGTAACGGACATGATGCCTTTTCGGCGATTGACCCCGGCGCGGCTGCCGCGTACGATTTGGTAGAATTCACCGGACGTTCATACTAGGAGAACCACGCATCTCCTAGAGGAATAAAGGGAATTGAAACCGATATATGAGGAATAGATAGTTTAGAAGGAACAGAACCGGCCCCAAAGAGAAACTGCGATTGGCTAGCTTCCGACTCAATCTCGATGTGCGAACTGCGGTGCTCGCCTCTTTGATACTGGCGACATGCGCCTGCCAGACCGCACAGAAGCCGGTTTCTCTCTTGCCTCTGGGAAGTGCTCCCACGCTTCAGCCGACTCCGCCCGCTCCAGTTTCGTCGTCTGTTTCGCAATCAGCTTCGCAGGCACAAGCCCACGGTGCTCAGACCGAACCGGCTTCGGCTGGCACGCCTTCGCAACCGCAGGAATCTCAATCCACGCAACCCGACGCTTCCGACCCGGTTGCCGATCTTATCGCCCGGGCCGAAAAGGAATACCAGGAGGGCGTGGCGAACTATCACGCGGGCAACAGCGATAGCGCCAAGCAGAATTTCGACAGCGCGCTGAACGCGCTCCTGAGCAGCAATCTCGACATCCGGTCGGACGATCGCCTGCAAAAGGAATTCGATCACATCGTTGAAGGCGTCAACGAACTCTACCCTGGCGGGACCGCTGCCGATTCCGAGCAAGCACAAGATAATCAGCAGAAAGCCGAGCCCGCGCCCATCGATCAAACCAACGATGCGACCAATGGCCTGGCCCCGGCCGCCGACGCCAAGGTTCGGGCCAAGGCCGAAGCCGAAATCAAGCATATGCACTCCGACCTGCCGCTAATGATGACCGACCAGGTCGCCGGCTACATCACTTATTTCTCAGGCTACGGACGCGGCGTTTTCGAGCGTGCCTTCGCCCGCTCCGGCCGCTATCACGACATGATCGTCGCGACCTTGAAGGAACAAGGCCTCCCGCAGGATTTGATTTATCTCGCGCAGGCCGAGTCAGGATTTCATCCGCAAGCGGTTTCGAAGGCCGGCGCTCGCGGCATCTGGCAATTCATGGCCAGCCGCGGCAGCGGGTACGGTTTGCACCACAACATGTGGGTCGACGATCGCCAGGACCCTGAAAAATCCACCCGCGCCGCCGCCCGTCATTTGAAAGATCTCTACAACCAGTTCGGCGACTGGTACCTCGCCATGGCCGCGTACAATTCTGGCCCCGGCACCGTACAGGCCGCCGTGAAGCGCACCGGCTACGCCGATTTCTGGGAACTCTACAACCGCAACGTCCTGCCCAAAGAAACCAAGAACTACGTGCCCATCATTCTGGCCGTGACCATCATGACCAAGAATCCGGCGCAGTACGGATTGGACACGGTTGCGATGGAGCACCCTGCGGAATATGACACGGTCAAAATCAGCTATCCCGTGGATCTTCGGCTCGTCGCCGAGTGCGTGAACTCCACGCCCGAAGAATTACAAGACCTAAATCCCAGCCTGCTGCGCCTGACCACTCCGCGCGAGGGCCAGTTTGATCTGCACCTGCCAGCTGGGACCAAGGATCAGTACGAAACCGCCATTGCCTCGGTTCCCGCCGATATGCGCCTGTGGTGGCGCTATCACACAGTTCATTCAGGCGACACGCTGGCTGCGCTCGCTCGCACGTATCATGTCACGGCCAAGTCAATCTCTGAAGCCAACCACCTCGACAGCACTAATACAGAACTCGAGGCCGATGCCAAGCTGGTCATCCCGGTCGCGCCCGGCAAGCATCCGCTGAACGACACGGCGACCTACGCCCGCCGCATTACGCGCTACAAAGTGCATGCCGGAGACACGGTCGAAACCGTGGCCGAAAATTTCGGCGTCTCGGCGCAAATGCTGCGCCGCTGGAACGGCATCCGCGGTAACAGCCTCAGCGGACGCAGGATCATCGCGCTGCACCTGCCGATTTCCCCGAGTGCGCACCCGACGGAAGTCGCCTCGGCGCGAACCTCGTCCCATAGCAACAAGACAAAACGCCCGGCCACAGCGCCAGCGCCCGCGGAAACAGCCACCGTGAAGCCGCCGGCCACCAAGTCGGCGCAGATTGAGCGCCTCGAAGCCTCGCGGTTGAATCCGAAAGAAAAAGACGTGGTTCACCACAAAGTAAAATCCGGCGAGACTCTCTACTCCATCGCCAACGCCTACCGCACGACCGTCGCCGCCCTCAAGCGCGACAACCGCAATGTCGCCGTGATCCGCCCCGGCATGATCCTGACCGTGCAGCTAAGCCGCTAAATTTTCCGGCCAACCAAACCGACTTAGGGCATGCCGTAGGTTCGCAGTAAAATGCCCCGTCCGAACTTTTCGCAATGACACGAGTACCGAGTAGCTTGCGGGTCCTCATCAAAATTTTGCTGTCGATAGCGCTGCTGTGCGTCGTCCTAGTGGCTGGTTTCGCCGCGTGGCTATATTTCTATTCATCCGATCTGCCGCCTGCCTCTACTCTGGCGGCATTCGTCGTCGATGGCGGCGTAGTGTCGGTCAAAACCACGATATGCGGCGAATCACTGTGGGTGGTCGCCCTTCCAGGCGCGAATGTACCTAAGCTCCGTCTAGCGCTGCTCGCTGCCGAGGGCGACTTCGATCCGAGAGGCTTCTTTGGTCGCTACTTCCATGGGCCTGATCACACCGCCGGATATGGGCACTACTCCGAACAATTAGCTCGACAGATTACTTGCAGGTCCAGCGGCAGCCACCTGAGACGAGCCTTCGCCGAGATTCGCACCGCGATCCAACTGGAACGCCATTTCACGAACGCCCAGCTGTTGGATATCTACATGAACCGTGCGTATTTTGAGCCCGGCGTCTACGGCGTAGAGGAGGGCGCACACCGGTATTTTGGGAAGCGTGCTGACGAGCTCTCCACGGCCGAAGCGGCCCTTCTCGCAGGACTGATCAGCCGTCCCGCCTACTACTCCCCCATGCGACATCCGGACCGGGCCATTGCGCGGCGCAACCAGGTGATCGATGCCATGCTTCAGCAGGGCAGCATCAAGCCGGAAGAGGCAACCGCGGCGAAACTCGCTCCACTGGGAATCACACCCCAATAAAACCTTTGTCGTTGTGACACTTTCAAGACTGACCCAGTCCGCGTTTGTTCTCAGGATTTTCTGCAAGATATATACGCTGGCACATTCTCAGACCATACAGACGGGGAAGGTTCGGTTCCCATGGTAAGATTTCGTTCCCCCGCCTGTCGGCCCCTGTTCCAGGAGGTCCCCTTGCTCACGCGCGCCCTTCTCTTTCTTTGTTTGCTCTCGGCTGCTCTTCTCACCGCCTGCGGCAGCAGCAACAGCTCGCAGAAGCAGTCTTCGTCGCCCATCTTCACCAGCGCCCCGGTCACGGCCGCAGCTCAGGGAGAGGCTTACTCCTACACGCCGGCTGCGGTCGATCCGGCGGGCGGAGCCGTCACTTATTCGCTGAGCACCGCTCCCACGGGCGCGACCCTCAGCGGAAGCGCTATCGCTTGGACGCCGACCGCCGCGCAGTCGCGCACCTCGAACAGCTTCACCGTAACGGCGACGGCCTCCGGCGGCATGGCGACTCAGTCCTGGACGGTCAACCCCACCGGCATCGTAACCGTCAACTGGATCAACACCTACTGGGAGCCGAGCGGCCCCGTGCAGGTGCCGATCGTCGACTCCGCCAGCCTGCAGATTTCTGCCGTGGCGCCGCAGCCTGACGGTTCTCTCATCGTGCTCAAGGGCGCAACCACCGGCCCCGGCGTCATCAGCATTGCGGGTGTGCCCGCCGGCAACTACTGGCTCGCCGTTGGCGGGGCCAACCTGCTTCCCGCGAGCTCTAGCGCCTATTGGATCAGTGGCAGCACGTTCGACCTCGGCCGCGACATCGCGGGCTTTCCCGTCGCGACCCTCAGTGCCGATACCACGACTCAATTCGATTTGACCCTGTCAGGTCTGGACTCAGTGGCCGCGCCAACTTCGATTCAGTTGAACCTGGAGAATCAGATCTTCGGCCCCCTCTTGAGCGATCCACCCAACACCTCCACGCTCTCGACTTCCATCGGCTACGTGAGCCCCTTTGACTGGTCAAAGACCACCACAGGCTTCATCCTGCAGTACGAGCCGGTCACGCTCGGCGCCCTGGCCAATGTCAGCGTGCTGGGGGCGTCGGCCACGCTCTCAGCGTTGTCGCTGATCAACGGCGGCACCAACCCCATTACGCAGACTCTGCAACACAGTTCGCCCACTTCGCTGAACGTGAGCGTGCAGGGATCGCAGTGGGCGACCGCTCTCAGTGGCGCGGCTCCCGCCACTGCCAGCGCGAACTACGCGGGCTTTTCCCTCATCGCCGAGCCGTTCGTGATCGGGGCAAATGCGCCCGGGGCGTCGATCAGTGGGCCGAACTTGAACCTCGCCGTCGACTATTACGAACCTTTGGGCATCGCGTCGTTATTGAACTTCAGCAGCTGCGATGCCACCGGGTTTCAACTGAACACAGCCAGCGCGCAGCAGCCCGGCATCCTAACCGACCAGACCCTGGGGACTCTTGACTACAACGATCCTTTTTCGTCGACCTGGACCCGCGCCGAAAGCTTCTGCGAAGAAGCGATTATTCCCGTGCCGGTTCCTGACTCCACGTCCACGGTGAACTTCGCACTGGTGACGGGCGAGTCGGTCGCGCCCTCGAGTACGCCTCTGGCGCCCATGGTTGGGCCGGTGCAGAATCCCATGATTAACGGCGGCAGCCTGCTCACCACCGCCACGCTCTCCACCTCGACGCCCTCGCTTAGCTGGACCGCGCCCGCCAGTGGCGTGCCCTACGGCTACGGTGTCTCGGCATATGTGCTGTCGAATCCGGACGGAGCACCCAATTACTTGAATGCCGGCGTCTTCTATACCTCGCAGACTTCGATCACTCTGCCTCCGCTCTCCTCCGGCAACACCTACGTTTTGGCCATTACCTCGCTGGTGGACGGCACGGCCAACATTCAAACCGCCCCTAACCGCTCGTCACTGCCCACGGCTTTCGCCAACGTGGTCTCGGCGCCCATCACCATCAGTTCCGGAGCCGCTGATGTTGTAATCCACGGCGACGCCAGCGTCGTGAAGCGACTCTCGCAGCCGGCAGCGCCACCGAAGCGGCCGTGAAGCAGGTTCGTTCGTTTTTTGTTTGCCGGCAATTGTTCGTGATCGATGGCCAAAATCCGAAACTGTCCCGCGGACCCACCGGCCCATTCTGTGATTCTTCTTTTCTTTGGACGGCGGAATTCCTCTTTCTTTTGCTCGCGCGCTGTGATAGATAAACGAAACTGCGGCTGTGATTGCGGCGCTTGCAGGCTGCACCGAACGTCGTGCTATAATCGCGCGCCGTTCCAGCAGAGGTTTCCGGTGGTCTTTTAAATTCTTTGTGCCCGCAGCCAGGAGCCCCGCACGCGCCCGGCCGCCACTGAATCAGGAGGAACAATGACGTTCTACGATCCCACGCTCTACGGACGTGACGAAGAGGAAGAATTCGGCGACAGCGGCGCTTACACCGAGTCGCTGGAAGAGGATTTCGAAGAGGAAGAGGAGGAAGAAGAATCCGGCGTTCCGGCTCCTGAAGCGTCTGAGCCGGTGTCCGCTCCCGCACCTCCAGCCCCCAAACCCGCACCTCCTGCTCCCAGCGGCGGAGGCGGCAAACCCAAAGCAAAAAAGAAACCAGCCAAGAAGAAACCGGCTGCGAAAAAGGCTGCCAAGAAGCCCGCGAAGAAAAAGGCCGCAAAGAAACCAGCGAAGAAAGCGGCCAAGAAGAAACCTGCCAAGAAAAAGCCGGCGAAGAAGGGCAAAAAACGCCGTTAAGTCTCGACCTGGCCGCGACCGCCTCCCGTTCGTAAAACTTCAAAAGCCGCGCCCGCTCGGGCGCGGTTTTTTCTTGCCTCGAACTCTAAGCAGCGCTCCCTTGTATAATTCCCGCGCCTGCTGGCAGAGGCCCTCCCATGCCCACGAAGAAACTTATACGGCTCTTTGTATCCGCTTGCCTGCTCACCGTCTCGGGCTTCGCTCAAACCGCGTCCATCCCCAAGCCACCCGACACGCCCAAGCATCCCGTCACCGACGAATATTTTGGCGTCACGTTCACCGACAACTACCGCTGGCTCGAAAATTGGGACGACCCCGCCGTCAAGGAGTGGAGCGCCTCCGAGAATGCTCGCACTCGCGAGTATCTCGATCAGCTGCCGGCCCGCGCGGCTATCAAAGACCGCCTGAAGCAGCTCATCGCGGGAGGCTCCGCTTCGTATTTCGATTTGCAGTTCCGGGCAGGAATGCTGTTCGCGGAAAAATACCAGCCGCCGCAACAGCAGCCCATGCTGGTCGTTCTGCGCTCGGCTGATGATCCCGCCAGCGCTCGCGTCATCTTCGATCCTAATGCCGCCAGCGCCAAGGGATCGCTCTCTATGGATTTCTTTGTGCCCTCGTTCGGCGGCAAGTACGTCGCGGCCGCGCTCTCCGAAAACGGATCGGAAGACGCCTCGGCGCACATTTTTGAAGTGGCCACCGGCAAGGAACTCGCCGACGTCGTCCCCCGCGTCAATTTCGCCACCGCCAGCGGCAGCATTGCTTGGAAGGCCGACAGTTCCGGCTTCTACTACACGCGCTATCCGCAGGGCGATGAGCGTCCCGCTGAAGATGCCAACTTCTACCAGCAGGTTTATTTTCACAAACTCGGCACCGACCCCAAGCAGGATACCTACGTCATCGGCAAAGAGTTCCCGCGCATCGCCGAGGTTAAGCTCCACACCAGCGACGACGGAAACTGGCTGCTCGCTTCCGTGGCCAACGGCGATGGCGGCCAGTTCGCCCACTATCTGATGGACGCCGACGGCAAGTGGACCCAGATCACTCACTTCGAAGACGGAATCGTCTCAGTGAAATTTGGGGTAGACCCGGCACTCTACCTGCTCTCGCGCAAAGGCGCGCCGCGTGGTCAGATTCTTCGCCTGCCACTCTCGCAGCTCGACCTCTCCCAGGCGAAAGTCGTAGTCCCGCAAACTCCCGGTGGCAATGGCGCGGACGAAACTGACCGCGCTTCTGTTGAAAGCTTCGTGCCCACATGGGATCGTCTCTACGTAATCGATATCATCGGCGGCCCTTCGCGCGTGCGGATTTTCGGACGGAAAGCCTCTCAGGGCGGCGGCCAGCGCGGCGCACCGCCCGTCTTTGAACCCATGGGAGAAATCCCGCTGCCACCTATTTCTTCGGTCGGGCAAGTTGTTCCGATGGGCGGCGATGTGCTGTTCTTCACTTCGACGTATCGGAATCCGCCGGCCTGGTCTCGTTTCGACGCCGCCGCTGGTAAAGCGGTTCCTACGGGGCTGGTCCAGACCTCGCCAATTCACTTCGACGACGCCGAAGTGGTGCGCGACTTTGCCACGTCCAAAGACGGCACTCGCGTTCCCGTCAACATCATTCGGCGTAAAGGCACCCGGCTCGACGGCACCAACCCGACTCTGCTCTACGGCTACGGCGGCTATGGCATCAGCGAGGAGCCCGATTTTCTCGGCGCTTCGGAGCGGCTCTGGCTTGATCAAGGCGGCGTTTATGTCGACACCAACCTGCGCGGCGGCGCCGAATATGGCGAGGAGTGGCACCTGGCGGGCAATCTAACGCACAAGCAGAATGTCTTCGACGACTTCCTGGCCTGCGCGCAATATTTGATCGACCAGAAATATACTTCGCCGCAGCACTTGGCGATTCTTGGCGGCAGCAACGGAGGCTTGCTGATGGGCGCCGCTTTCACGCAGCGTCCTGAACTGTTTCGCGCCGTGGTCTCAGAGGTCGGCATCTACGACATGCTGCGCGTCGAACTCGACCCCAACGGCGCGTTCAATGTCACCGAATTCGGCACCGCGAAAGATCCCGACCAGTTCAAGGCGCTTTACGGTTACTCGCCCTATCATCACGTGAAGGATGGCACGGCGTATCCCGCGATTTTGATGCCCACGGGAGAAAACGATCACCGCGTCAATCCGATGGAATCGCGGAAGATGATAGCGCGCCTGCAGGCCGCCGACAGTTCAGGCCACCCCATTTTGCTGCGCACGTCCTCGAACGCCGGCCACGGCTTTGGAACTGCCCTCGATGAAGCCATCGAGGAAAGCGCCGACGTCTACAGCTTTTTGTTTGATCAGCTGGGGATTCAGTACGCGGCGTCGCAGACGAAGTGAGCGCGGCGACAAGACGATCCGTATCAGGACGCGCCTTCCCGCATGCCACACCCGTGGCTGGCGGAGGCCCGCTTTAGCGACTGCGTGCTGTGGTCGGAAGGCCCCAGCGGCTAAAGCCGTTCGTACCCGCTTGACTGGGCGGCATCGCTGAAGCGATGCCCTGATACGAACCGTTCCTTCAAACTTCCAGACTGCGGCGACTGGGGTATTGAATACCGAGTAGGCGCTACTTTTTCGCCGCGACTGCGCCCAGGCACTTGCCGTACAACTCGAGCAGGTGGGCGGCGTAGTCTTCCGGCTTGGCGGCCGATCCTGTGCCTTGAAATCCCACGCCCGACGAGGCGGTTCGGCCGTATCCCGTGGTCATGGCGATGAACTTCATCAGATCGAGTGCGATGTCTTCGTTGCGGCGTCCAGCGGCCGGGCCCGTGTGCGAACCTTCTTCCATGAGTCCTTCTCCTGTTCCCCTGGCGGAGAGAATGGGTGTCTCGTCGTCTTCGTCTTCGAAATCTTCGTCGTCGAGGAATACCATACTTCGAAAATGCTCCGCCAGCGATGATAGCAGGGACGGACGCCGGACGTCAGACCTCGGACCTCGTCTCAATGGCGAGCGCGAGGTTTGGGTCTGAGGTCTTAGCTCAGTCCCTTTTCACTTCGCTCATCAGGCCCATTAGATTTCCTTCGCTGTCGTGAAAGAACGTCATCCACAAATCATGGTCGGGCATTTTCGCGATCAGGTGCGGGTCGTCTTCGAAGTGCACGCCTTTCGCTTTCATAGCGGCGTGTGCGGCCTGAATGTTGGGCACTGCAAAGTAAAGAACGGAGCTGGGATGATCGAATTCGGGCTTCTCCGGCCGAGTGAGCATCAGGCGCACTCCGCCGCAATCGAAAAACGCAAGCCCCGGCGGGGCCTTGAACAGCAACTTCAACCGCAGAACATCCTGATAGAAAGTGGCGGCACGATCCACGTCGTGCGCGTGGATGGCGATCTGCCCGATCCGCGAAATTCCGGCTCCCGCTTCAGCCATATTCTGTCGTCCTCTCTTCTCTGACTGCAGTTCTGTTTCGATCGGGATCATATCTCGCGCGGTGTTGGAATGCTGTGGAAATCATTGAAACACCGCGTGAATGCTGGCGCGAATTTCCGTTGGGTGGTAATCGCGGGGAGGGTACCATGGTCAGATGAAAATGCCCGCGCAATGCGGGATACTGAAGGGTCTTGGGGCCTGAGCGGAAGTGTACCGTCCGCCGGTCGGTGGGCTAGCCGAGTCATTTGCGGTCCGGTCGCTTGTCCCGGGCGACGCAGTCCTCGAAAACTTTTGATGATGATGAAAGAAACTGCACTGCAGCGCACGCGCATCGTCGTGACCGTCGCCAGCCTGTTATGGCTGGCGCACCTCGGCGAGGTCGTGATGCTGGGCACCAAAGCGCCGGGGCCGTTCCTTTCAGACTTAATTCAGCTCGCGCTGGGCGCGGTTCTGATTTACGCCATCGTCTCAGCCAGCCTGCGCGCCGAGGGCCTGGCGCTCTCTTTCTGGCGTCTCACAGCCTTGGCCTATGCATTGTGGATGGTGGCGCAGACTCTCTCGGTTTGCAACATTCTGTACTCATCGCTGGCCATCGCCTGGATCACCAACCTTTTGTTCTCGTTCTGGTTCGTTCCGCTGGGCATGGCGATCTTTCTCGATCCGGACAAGGAAGCGGGAAAGGTCGACGCCCTGGTGGCGCTCGACTTTGTGCAGGGCGTGCTGGTTTGCGTCGCGGCTTATTTGTATTTCTTCTACATACCCAAGGCGGAGTCTCCGGGTGAACTGGCGCACGCGGTATGGGCCCCGTATTTTGTCGGCTATTTTTTTATGACGGGCGCGTTTGTTCTGCGCGGCGCGGTCAGCCGGGTGCGCGACGTCCGGGTACTGTTCGGGCGGATGGGAACCTTCCTCGTGTTATCCGGATGCGTGGATGCGCTCTACTACTACGGGCCGGGACGTGGTCTGAACACAGGAGCGTGGTTCGATCTTCTTTGGAGCGGCCTGCTGGTGGCGCCAATCGTGATTGCGGCGACCTGGAAGCAGGCGGAGGCGCCGGAACTCTCGTTCGAGCGGCCGCGGCACGAGAAGCGCATCTACACCGAGATTTTCTTTTTGCTGTATCCGCTGCTGGTGCTGTTCATGTCGCTGCGCATTGCGCGCGAGCGGCTGGGACTGGCCGCGGTGGTCGTGTGCCTGTCGTTTGTGTGTTCGAGCGCGCGACTGCTGGTCACGCAGAACCGGTTGCTGCTGGCCAAAGAAGCGCTGCGCCGCGAGGCTTCGCGCGACGGCCTGACCAGCCTGTGGAACCGGAAAGCGATTCTCGCGATTCTGGAACGTGACCTGTTGCGCGCGGAGCGCGACCACGAACCGGTGGGCCTGATCATGATCGACGTGGATCATTTCAAAGCCATCAATGACAGCCGCGGGCACGCCGCCGGAGACACGGTGCTGCGCATCATTGCCAGCAGCATCGCGGCGGTGTTGCGTCCCTACGATTCGGTGGGACGCTGCGGCGGGGAAGAATTTCTGATCGTTGCTCCTGGCTGCGGCCTTGCTGAAACCTGGGAACTGGCCGAGCGCGTGCGCAGCCACGTCGCAGGATGCAGCATCATCGTGGGCGGGACGAGCGTTCAGGTCAGCCTGAGCCTGGGTGTAGCCACGGGGCAGACCGCAACGGAGACGGAAAACTTGCTGCGTGCGGCCGACATCGCGCTTTATCAAGCCAAGAATGCCGGACGCAACCGCGTCGAGCCGAGCATGGGACGCGCCACCAGCGCCCGCCAAATTCCCACAGCCGCGCCTAACCGAGACTTCTGGCTGTAAACTCGTGGATGAATCCCATCCGCAAAAACCCTTACCCGAATGGCTCACAATCCAGCGCCACTGGCTAACAGATTTTGGCACGAAAAGTGCTTAAGGGGAGGGCGTGGTTGAAGCGGAATCGCGTCATGCGATGACCGCAAAGGGGTTGCCGACGGCAAATTTCAGTTATGGTGAAACGGATTACACTTTTCCGGATCATCTGCTTTTGCCTGACAGCGGCTTGCGCAGCGTCCAGCCAGAGCGAACCTGCTTCGGGGGAAGGACTTCGCGGGTTGCAGTTCCGCAGTAGTGACAGGCAGCGCCAGGAGCGCGGGGCTTGGAGATCCTCTCCAAACGCCCCGCTGCCCGACGCCCCCATGCCCAGCACTCTAGCGCCCGAGCCGGCGCAATTCCAAACAGATAGCGATCGATGGCCCGGAGCCCAGCCGCGCTTGTCTTTCGAAGTAACTGCTGCGAACGCTGCCTCGAACACGGGTGTGTTTCGGCAGACACAGGTGGATCATGTAGCTCCGTTATTTCCGCCGAACGCCGTTTTTTACACAGCGCCCGACCAGACTTCGGCCAAGAGAGACTCCCGATTCTTTCTCGAAAAGTATCTCTATCCGCCCAACCTTCCCCAGAGTTCGCGCTACCAGGCGTCAGCGGGCGATGGGCTATTCGCGCGAGCCACGGACGCGGCTTCGAAAATTCTTATCAGCCGGGACCTGTCGGGAGCACGCCGTCTGAACACTTCATATCTCCTGCGGGTTGTCACTTCGATCGCCGCCGACACCGCCTCACGCCCGTACTGGCGGCGCTCGGCGTCGGCGCCATTCAGCGATTTTGGTTCGACCATTGGCAACGACGCGGGGATGAATGTCTTGCACGAGTTTGGGCCGAGCCTGCAGCAGGCGGTGACCACGCACATGCCGAGATTCATAGCGCGGATCGAACAGCGAATTCTTCAGGATGTGAATCAGCCGGGCCCGCGCTCGCGGGCGGCCAGCGGCAGCTCGTCCCGATAATCCCTCGTCTCAGCTTTCTTTTTAGCTTTCCGTTTTCTCGCTTTCTTTTTTCTTCTGTTCGGGTTTCGTAACAATTCCTGCCGGTCGGTTGACCTGCCCAGATTCAGGGCTAAGATTCGCACGATTTCTTCCCCTCGATAACTCCTGTTCGTGAAGACGGCTTCCCCCGTTTCCACTTTGCGAGCGGCCGGATCTTGTTTTTGCCAGACCCAGTATTCCCGGACCCTGTTTCGCCGAACCTGCGTTCGAAATTGCGAAAATCTGAATTCTCGCCAAAGGAGATTCCCATATGGCTGTGAAGAAGCTCGAAGGCGTTCTGCCTGCCTCGCGACGAAGCGTCGCTATGCGTTCGGACCCGACGCGGGTCGATCCCCTCAAACTCAAGCTGGGCAAGTCGACAGCGCGGCATGATCCGCGGGCGCTACTGCTGGCTTCCTACGTGACGCCGGAGTTGCCCGCACCACCCGCCAGTTTCGATCTGAGCACGAAGGTGGGAAGCTCGTGGGGGATGATGGACAACGACGAAATCGGCGACTGCACCTGCGCCGCCGCTGGACACCTGATCATGGAGTGGACGGCGAACTCGGGGAAGAAAATGGTGACGCCCACTGATCAGCAGATCGTCGCCGCCTACTCGGCCATCACCGGCTACAATCCGAAAACCGGCGCCAATGACAATGGGGCGAACGAAGTCGATGTGTTGAATTACTGGCGTCAGACCGGCATCGCCGGAGACAAGATTGGCGCCTACGTTTCGCTGGAACCCTCCAACCACACGCACGTCATGGATTCGGTGTACATCTTTGAAGGCTGCTACATCGGAGTGCAGCTGCCCATCAGCGCGCAGGCGCAGACCCAGAATCACCAGCCCTGGTCGGTGCCGCCCGGAGGAACGACGGGAGACGGCAAACCCGGTTCGTGGGGAGGACACGCGATTCCGGTCGTAGCCTACGACACGCGCGGGGTCACGGTCGTGACCTGGGGAGCGCTGCAAGCGATGACGTGGTCGTTCTGGGAAGCATATTGCGATGAAGCGTACGCGATTTTGAGCGACGACTACATGGACGGGCAGAAGAAAGCGCCGCAGGGATTCAACCTGCAGCAACTGCAGGCTGACTTGGCGGACTTGAAGTAAACACGGGTGTTGGCGGATCGCTTGCGAGGAGATGTGACTCGAGCAGTTCCGTTCACTTGTAGAAGGGAGAGCATCGCGTGGGCGCGCTTACGATTGCATTCGACACCACGATTGTAGGAGCGCTCGCCCTGCCCTGGGTGTTGCTGGTGGTTCACCTGTTTTTCCTTCATGGGGAGAGAAGCATTGTTGTACTGCTGCGTTGGGTCAGGAAACTAAACCAGCCGGCGGTGGCGGGAGTCCTGCTCTTCGCTGCAACGTATTCGCTGGGCTCGGCGATCTCGCGCATCGCGCAGGACTTTTTCAACGACGATGACCTTCACGTGCAATTTCCCACTGACCCGCCGCTGCTGTTACGAGTGGGCGTTAACGAGGAGCGCATTCTGACCAGCGTCTATTGTCAGAACACTGATTTGCTGCATGTTGCCCGCGACAGCCACGCCAGCACAGAGAGCCAGGTCGCGACCGGTGCTGCTGACAATGAGGACGACCCTCTCACTCGCGAGATCCGGGCCTTTAAGAATCGAACGTCGCCCCATGACTTCCTCTGCAGGCAGACCTTGAGTTGGGCAGTTCACTACAAGTTCGATGCGGCAGATAACTGGTTGTACAAAACTGCGACCAATATCTTCGGCCTGCAGGAAAACGCCCTCATGGAAAAAGGGGCGGACTACACGGTACGGCTTCGCCAGCTGCACGACCAGGTCATGGTGCTTCGGGGCGCCGCCTTTAACGGAGTAGTTGGGTTTTCACTGTGTCTGTTTGCCTGGGGTGCGAAGGTACGCCGCGAAAATCCTCGATCGCGATTGCGCTGGGTGCTGGCGCTATCCCCTGGCGTTTACTTGGCTCTGACGATACTTGCCCTGCTGCATCATTTTTTCGAACGTGGAGTGGCCGAGCCGCCCTATATGGAATTCACGCTCTTGCTGCTGGGGCTGAGTGGAGGGTGGTTGGTTTGGAAACGGCCGGAGGGGCAGGCGGCGGACAGGATTCATCTCGAAGTGCATCCGGCTGAAACAAAAGAAGCAGCCGCCGGGAGAAAAGCAGAAGTGAAATATTCCTGGCAGAAAGAGCCTTGGCGACGCTACGTAGTGCTCTCCGGAATTCTGACGGCCGCCGCCATTTTCGGGTGGTGGTCGACGGAAGTGTTCTATGCCGAACAGGTGATCTACTCGTACAACTCACAAGGCCCGTCTGCTGCACCGAAGTAAAATGGCGCGCTAGCGATGGTGCGATCCCGCGTTAACTATGAAGAACCAAATATAGAGCCCGTATACGATTCCGAAAATAGCCATGCCGGCAACGACTGCGGCCACGACTTCGAGTGCGCGCAGGCCTAACAAGGCAGGACTCTGTTGAGGCGGTTGCGTTTCCGCTGGGTAGGCTGCTACCGGCGGATCAACCGCAGACGGATTCCCAGCAGTGGCCACCGTCACTGCGAACGGTTGATTCTGCAACGTGCGCCATCGCCACGTACCCACGGTCAAAGCCCATGCCACGCCGGTGACATCCAGAGTGAAAAGAGGCGCAAGCGCCAGCGACGCCCAGAGGAACACCCAGAAAAACGTAAGTGCGGTCAGGAAGCAGACGGCGAGCGACCCGCCAAACAGCAGGATGACGTTCACGAGGCGGGTTCGACTTTTCGCGGTCCAGAAGAACCGAATGAAGGCCAATGACCACAGAGAGCTGGCGGTAAGATACACAAAGTCGAAGACTGAGTAAGTGATCCACTCCTGACTATGGTGGGCCGCCGGCAGCACCAACCATTGGCCGATGCGGTATTGCACGGCCCAGCCAAGAAGATAAAGCCAGAAGAAATTTTGGAAGCCCCGCAGTTCATTGCCGGCTGAGTCGCTTTCCGCGGCCCGCGCCGATTGCAAGCGCAGTCCGCCAGCCGTCACGCCCACCCACATGGCGGAGAATCCACTCAGGTACTTAAAGTAGCGTTGACAGTCCCGGACCAGGTCGACGTGGAACGGGTCGACGGGACGGCTGGTGTCGAAGAGGGCCGGGCACAGTCCGTGGATCTCCGCGTAGCCGCGCACCGCATACCACCAAACAAACGGGATCGCGGCCGCTGACAGCCATCCGCATAGCATGAACAATGCCGGTCGCGACGGCAGGTAGAGATACAGCAGGCAGATAGCTCCGCCGATGCCCGCCAGGCCCATGACCAAGTCCAGAACAGTTTGCGAGAAGGCGGCCGATCGCAGGAGCGTCCAGGAGAGCGAGGCGGAGGGCTGGTGGGAAAGGAAATCAATGTGCTTCAGTTGCCAACCGCTCCGCAGAAACATGAGAAGGCCGATGATCCCGATAATCGCGGCGACGACCGCAATGAGGGAGCGGGCCTCGCTAGTGACCCCGGATTTCCGCGGGCGGGCATGGTCTTGCGGCCGAGCGAGCGCACGCGCGACCGGAGGCGACGGCGAGAGCTTCGGTTGAAAAATGGATCCTGGTCCCGGCAGCAGAAAAACAAAAAGCGGTGCAAGAATCGCCTGCAGCATCAGGCCGACGTTCAGCAGAGAAATCGTGCTGTCGCACGAATTTTGGATCCAATAAGATCCAGGCGCATTCTTGCCGTGCGTGACCTGCTCCATGGGAAACGCGAGCACGACTGAAACCGCTATTGCGATTCCGAGAAAGGCAAGAGCTTGTCGGTTTGGCGAGGCAAGCGACCGGTCTGGCATTTGAAAGTTTACGCTTCCAAACTGACGTGGCAGATGCGGCCGACCAGGTGGTCGGCGGCGCGTTTGCCCTCTGCCAAGGCTACTACTTCGATGGGCGAAGACTGGTTGTGGGGGCGGAGAATGAGCTCATTTCCGGTGACTTCTACGTATCTTACCGCGCAAGTATCGTTTTTCAGAACAGCGTACATATTGAGTTCGCCTTTGCGATAGGGCTTGAGTGCGTTGTAATGGCGGTCTATCAGGAGCGTTGCCCCGGGCATGAGGCGAGGGTACATGCTGGTGGCCTCCCGGGCATCGAGCTTGATGAGGACGAAGCGGTGCCAGGCGGAGCGGTCGCCGTCGGATTCGGCTTTCAGCTTGTGCAGGAAAGTTTTCTTAAACTTGAGGATGTCTTTGACCTGCATGGTGGTGATGAGAGGCTGAGTGGCCGCAGTGGAAGCGTCGGTGAGCAGAACGTTTTCAAATTCGTCGCCGCTGGGGGGCAGGATGGAAGCGCGCTTGTTGACCTCGGCGGGATCGAGCAGATCGAGCACGGAAAGATGCTGAATGGAGAGGACTTTGTCCATGCCTTCGAGGCTGAGGCCGCGCTTGCGGTTGAGGAAGTTGGAGATGTGGGCCTGCTTGAATCCGGTCTGCTGGGCGAGGTGGAGGCCGGTGAGTTCTCCTGCTTCGATGCGCTCCCAGAGCAGCTTGCGAAGATTATCTTGCAGGATTTTGAACTTCATGGGCCGGAGTATAGCACCGGTTTATCGCGGGGCGCTGAACGGTACCAGATTTCCACAGGCTGGGTTTGTGTATCCAACCTTGACTGAGAAAATTCACAGTTATACGATCGCCAAATTGTAGGGGCCCATATGCTCTCTGGCAGGAAAGAGACAAGTCAAACGGAAAACGCGAATGAGGAAAAAGAGTTCGGCGAATTTCGGCGGAAGGTGAAGTCGGCCGAAGTATTGTCGGCATCCATGGAGCACTTGCTGCTATCGCTGCGCTTTACGGGACGGGTGAGCGTGGTGATGCAAAACGGACGCGTGCTGAAGTCGGGGTACGAGGAAGGATACTTCCAGCAACGGCAAGGCGCGCGGGCAGACGAAGAGGGCCCACAGAAACTGTAAGGGGAGGCAGTAAAACGGCAAACAGAAGCGGTTCGCGTGCTTTGCGACGGCCGCCGAGAGTGACGGTTTATCGAAGTTTTCTACAGGTTCAGTTTCTACAGATCCATTGTTTGTGCTCCACAAAACTAAATAGCGCAAGCAGGTCTTCGTAAGAGAAACGAGCCCTGCGTTCGGTTCCCGCGAGTTGAGCGGGGATCGACCGCAGGGCTTTTGTGTTGGCGTTCGGCCTTCGCGATTTGCGGAATGGCGCGGGCAGTGCCGGCGGAAATTCCAAATTGGAAATATTCGGAGGAGTGATGAGACGCAAATCTGAGGGTGAAGGCAGCGAAGTGGGAATGGAATTGAAATATTGCGAGCACTGTGGCGGGTTGTGGGTGCGAGAACGAGGTGCGGGAATAATTTACTGCGACAAGTGCCAGGCGAAAGTAGCAGACTTGCCGGCTCCGAAGAGGAGGAAGGGCAGGTTGATTCTGCCGGTACGTCCGCACACGGCGGTCGAGGCATACGCATACGAAGTGGATGAGGATGACGCTGGGGAGATAAATGCTCCGGATCTTGATGCTTCGGAGTTTGATGCGTCAGATGTTGAAGCGGGCGGTGCGGCATGAACGGCCTGGGAGTGAGCGCCCGGATGGTGGGCATCACGAGCCAAGGGGAGGCGGTGGACATTTACGCCAGCGCTGACGATTCGCGGCGACGAGTAGGAAGCGAGAAACCAGCAGTCGAGGAGCTGGCCGCGCACCAATTCCCTGCGCAGCAATCTGCGGCACAACAACTTCCGGCAGAGGGTGGGACGGCGGAAGAGATAGGGCGCGCATCGCCGGAAAAGGCAGTAGCAGAGCCACACCTGGGGCGTGTGGAGATGGAAGATCGCCAACGGCAACAGCGAATCTACCGGGGGCGCACGGTGGGAATGTTGCGGCGCTATTTGCGTTATTCGATTGAAGCCGGGCGGTTGCCGTCAATGCTGGGATCGGAATTCTTCCGGGCGAAGATTACCGCGTATACGGTTGTCACATTTGAAGATCGGGTAATCTTCGTGCACGACATGGAAAAGTGTTTGGACCGGTTGGATGATTTTTCTCGGCAGCTGATTGCGCGGCACATTTTGCAGGAGCATGACCAGGCTGCAACGGGAAGGTTGCTGGGCTGTACGGAGAGGACAGTGCGAACGTATGTTCCGATCGTGCTGGACCTGTTCAGCGACATTTTGCTGGAGGTTGGGTTGATGGAGCGGCTCGTCTCGATTCGAGAAAATTCTTATTTAAATTCTTGTCAAGGGGGTCTGGAGAGCGAAATCGCCGCAAGTGATTGCGATGATGGGAAATATAAAGTTTGAAAACTTTCCGGTTTACCCTACGCGATTTGATATGCTTGATTTATAGAGTGAAAAAAAGGAAATCTCTAGTTGAGGGCGCGCCTTGGGGCGCGCCCTCGGCGTTTTGGGGTGAAGTTTCGAAAATCCAAGGGGACCTGAGTTGGGGCGAATGACGAAGAAAAAGGCGGCAAGTAAGACGGGTACGAAAAAATCCGCAAAGAAGCAGAAAAAAAAAGTGAAGAGGGGGAAAAAGGAGCTTGATCCGGTAGAGGTGCGGAAGGATATCGAGCACATGGTGAAGTCGGAGGCGGGAGAAATGGCCGGCGCCGTAATTGGCGAGGGGAAAAAAGGGCAGCTGGCCACGGTGAAATATTTGTTTGAGATGGCAAAAATCTTTCCGCCGTCAACGGATGGCAGTCAGGCCACCGCGGAGGAAGACAGCCTGGCGAAAACTTTGCTGCACCGATTGAACCTTCCCGAGGAACCGATTGGGCGGGACGAAGAGGACGAGCCGGAGAGCGCAGAGAAGGCGGGCGCGGAGCCGGCAAAGGCTGTTGGAGTTGAAGCGGAGGGTGAGAGCAAGGATCCGGCGCTGACGTGAGGGCGAGGCGATGCAGCCCCGGACGAATGCGTCCGGGGCTATGTGAGCCACGTGTCAATCGGGGAATTGGGGCGGTTACTTCGGAATCTTTCCTGTGTGCGACGAGAAAATCTGGTACCTGGCAATGCCGTAGAATCAGGAGCAGAGCAGTGCGACGAGAACCGGTGGCGATTTGGGTGGGACCGAAGTCGGAAGTCAAGGTCCTCACGTCTCGCAAAAAACGCGAGACATTGGGCACTCAAGTCAAGATGCCCACCCTGTCGCGAAAAGTGCGACGAGGGCGGGGCACCCGGGACCGGTTGGTCGGCGTCGCCGCACACAGGATGGGGATGGATATTACATGGTTGACCGACCGGATTGCGGTCGGGGGCGGGATTTGGACGTCGGATAACATGGCGAAGGTGGCGAGGGCAGGGATCACGCACATCATCGACATGCAGATCGAGTTTGATGACACGCCGCTAGCACAGGCCTACGGCATCGAGGTGCTGTGGAATCCGACGGATGACGATTTCGAAGAGAAGCCGGTGGAGTTGTTCCGCCGAGGGGTAGACTTTGCGCTGTCGGCGCTGGAAGGGGCCGACGCGAAAGTGTTCATCCACTGCGCGGCGGGAGTGCACCGGGCGCCGATGATGGCGCTAGCGCTGCTGGGAGCGATGGGATGGGGGATGGATGATGCGATGCTGATGATTGAGGCGCGGCGTCCGGCGGCGGATTTTGCCGCGGTGTATGTGGAGAGTGTAGAGAAGTTTCTTGAAGGCGGGCGGATGGTTTAGGGTTGGATAGTCGTGGGAAACAGCGGGTCCATTCACTACGTCGCTTTGCTCCGGCTTCGGTCGGGATGACAATTTTATTTTTGGTTGGGATGAGCCGCTGTTCGCTGCGGATGACGATTCTTTTTCGTTCTGATGCCATTGCGGCGAGATGACGGTTGGTTGGCGAGTCAGGTTGAGAAGATGGGAGCCTTCGGGCTCCCATAACTTTTTGGGGAGATTGGCTGAGGCGAGAAGAGCAGTGGGCAGGAGTGCCCGCTCCACACTGTCGCTCCACATTGAAATTGGAATTGGGATGGATGGAGGAGACGATGTTTGACGCGGGCCGCCGCCCTAATGGGCGGCTTTTTTATTGGGTGCTGACGGTGATGATTGCGGCTTCCGGATTCCAGCTTTCGGCGTTCGGTGCTGAACCTGTTCCTCAGTCGGGGCCGGCAACAAGCACAGTTTCGGACACGGTGTATTTGGCAAATGGAGCCACAGCTTCGGGAACGCTCATCATCACATGGCCGGCGTTTGTGACGGCGAGCGGGGCGGCGGTGGCGGGTGGAGCGACTAACGTAACGCTGGGAACGAATGGGGCGCTCAGCGTGGCGTTGGTTCCCAATGTCGGAGCGACTCCGGCGGGTGTGTATTACACGGTCATCTATCAGATTGGGCCCGGTGAAGTGAAAACTGAGTATTGGGTGGTGCCGACGACTTCTCCGGTGAACCTGGCGGGGGTGATTACGACACCGGGTTCGGGCACTGCGGCGCAGCCGGTATCGATGCAGTACGTGAATACTCAGCTGGCTGGGGTGGTCCATTTGACCGGCGCTGAGACGATCACGGGCGCGAAAGTGTTCAGCATTTCGCCGAATGTGCCTACGCCGACGAACACAGGAGATGTGGCGAGCAAAGGGTATGTGGATCAGTCGGTATCGACCGTGGGCGGCGGAACATTCTTACCGACAGCAGGCGGAACGATGTTGGGGCCGATCACCTTACCGTCGAATTTGACCCAGGCGCCTCAGTTTGAATATTTGGGTTGGGGAGAGCAGGGGGCCGTATATCGCTATGGCCTGATCGCGGAGAGCGATGAAGTTTTGCTCGATCAGAAGGCGCTGCCCGACCGGGCGCCGTTTGTGGATCGGAGCATAGGCGGGGCGCTTACGCAATTGGCGCAGGATTTACTGCCGGGACTCTTCAACACGAGCGCGGTGCAGAACGTAGACACGCTGGCCGAATATGCGGTGAATCCGCAGAAGAAGTTTTCGTATCATGCAGCGGAAATTGCTCTGACGGCGCGGGCGAGTTATCGGGCAATGAATGAGGCTCTGGTGCTGGCTCCGGTGGGAGCGGCGACGTATGCGATCAACGAGAGTGAAGCGAATTTTTCTCAGTTGGGGCTGAAGCTGGCTTGTCCGAAGATGCTGGTGAACGATGTCACGGTGATTGGGCTGCTCGAGCCGCAGGCATACGTTCGGGATTACTTTGTGGGCGACGGATTATCGGTACGCTTTTATTTATCGCACCCCCCCTTCCAGCAGAGCAAGCCGGCATTGATTGATGAGGAATACGTAGGCCCGGGGCTGGATGCGACCACGTGGGTGGTGAATGATCCGTCGTCGGCGGTTTCGGTGGTATCGCAAACGTTGCAGGTTGCGGGAGGAACTGGGGACGATGGGCAGACTTCAGTGGCATTCATTGAGCAGATTGAAATGGGCGGTACGCTTGAGTTGCAGCACGGGGATGTCAGCTTCACGGGGTCTTCGACGGGGGTGGTGGGCGGACTGTATGCGGGAGCAATTTCTGCCGCGAGTTGCCTCGCGGGATTTCAGCTTACGCCGTCGGGATCGGGATCATACATACAAGCGCTCATCAATGGAATGCCAACTGGATCCGCGGTGGCGACGACGGCAGGACACCGGTACGTTTTGACGACGTACATATATTCGATGGAAGTGTACCGGTCGGAAGAGACGTATCACTCTTCGGTGCATCCGGCGGGAAGTGGGTTAGGGGGAGCGGCGGTGGCGGCGGATCTGAGGCTGGTGCTCGAGCTTCAGGACGTTGATCCGTCGAATCCGGCGACTCTTGTTGCGGCGGCAACCGTGCTTTTTGACGGCGTGATTGCGAATGCGCCAGGATTTTGTACCTATGCGCTGGTGAATGCGACGAGCATGCAATGCAGCATCGCGTACACGTATGTGACTCACATTTCGCTCGCGGAGGTCCGAACGGCGCTCTCAGAAACGACTTATAACACTCTGGCGGACGTAAGTTTTACGACGCAGATTGTCGGGTCGTTGTCGGATGGAGCAGAGTGCGAGATTGCGAGTTCCACGACGCTGGATTTTTATCCAGCATACGTGCCGGCGCTGAATACGCTGATCGTTGTGAGTTATCGCGGGTCTGGACGGGCGGCGGCGGAGGTGGTGAATAGCGCGAGTGTGGATGCGCTGCAGAGTGGAGCGGACAACGGAGCGCGAGGGATTGTAAGGGTGATGAAGACTCCGAGTGCGCGGACGCAGGCGGATTGTGAGAACGCGGCGCTTGCGATTCTTGATGATGCGACTGGGTTGGCGTGGCTGGGCACCTATGAGACATGGAGTGACTTTCTACCGAGTGCGGCGAGCGACATTTTTCCGGGAGATGCGGTTACGGTGAATGTGCCCTCTCGCAACGCGGTATTCAGCGCGATTGTACGGACGGTTAGTATCGAGGTGGCCGATCCGGCGGATGATCGCGGGATATACACGATGGAGTTTGCAAATGACCTGGCGGTGCCGCTGGCGCTGCAGGATGCTTCGAGTGCGACGACGGTATCGTTGCAGGACATGCCGGTGCAGCTTTCGACGTCGCAGGTTGGATCGTACTATCTGGCGAACTTGACGGAGGCACAGATTACGGCGGTCAGTTCGACGACAGTATCGGTCGATGCAGGAGTGATTCCGCCGACTTTGGGGGGAGTTGAGGTTCGGCTCCACGATTATGGCTGGGGAGTTGCAAACGACCGCAATCTGCTGGGGCGGTTCAGCACGCAAACATTCAGTCTGGCGCGGCTGGCGCGTACGCAGACTTATTTCATGCGGCTGTATGACAACTCGTCACCGCCACGGTATTCGCGGTATGCGGCCGCGCTGCATGTGGATTATCCGCTATGAGCGGCGACGATCTTCCAGGGAATATTCGGGCGGCGAGCGGCGCAAAGCAGGCGCGAATCGGGCCTTACACGTCCAAGGATTTTCAACTCGAAGTTCTGGGACTGTTGGCGGAGGTACACGAGACGACCGAGGCTCTGCGGGAAGCCGTCGCTATTGATCTTGGGAGAACTCAAGAACAGAGGAAACGTCTTCCGTTCGACGGCCGAACATTGGTTGCGGTAGGAGCGCTCGCACTCTCGATCACAGGATACATTTTGCAAGACGCGCGGAACACTTCGAAACGCGACGCTGAAATTGAAACGACGAGGGCAAGGGTGGCGCGAGTGGAGGAGACCGACGCGCTCAACACCGAAGGACGGGTGCGTACCGAGGTTGAACTGCGGGAACTGCGGGACGGTCAGGCGGAAATCAAGCGCATCATCGTGCCCCATGAGGGCGCGAGCAAATCCTCCGCCAAACGGGACTGAGAGCGCGACACGCGGACGCACACCCTGCTGATCGCATCAGGCAATTTAATGGAGACGTTTTCGATCAGCACCAATTTTACGACGACTAAGGAGAGACTATGAGCACACCAAGCACCACAATCATCACCAATCTGAAAACCGTAACTGCCCCAACCGCGAACACGCTGGCGGACGCCGATACCGGCGGGATGGACATGCCGGGCATGCTTTCGTCGGCGCTGACCAAGGCGAACGAATTAAAGGTTTGCCTGACACTGATCGTCAACAAGACGGACAGTGCAGATCCCAACCTTGTGACGTTCAACAATATCTTAGCCAGCCTAACCTAAGAAGAGGGCAGCGGATTGAGCTGAGTTGGGTCTACTGCGAGGTGGCGCAAAGAATTTTTCAAAGGAGAACAGTATGAATTTTCTGAATCAGCTGTTGAGGGGGATATCGTTCATCCCCGCGTTAGTGAGCGGGATCGAAGGGCTTTTTGGGAGCAAGTCTGGGGCACAGAAGAAGGACGCCGCGATGTCGTTTCTGGAAAATGCTTTGGCCACTGTTGACGCGGTGGCGGCGAGGGAAATTGTTGACCCGGAAAAGTTCAAGGATGGGATCTCGAAAATCATTGACGGGACTGTGGAGTGTTTGAACGCTTCTACGTGGGCGAAGGGCGCGGCCCAGCCGACATCCGCCAGTTCCGCTAGCGGGAATTAATCGGAAGATCAGAATCCCCACCCTGTCGCAAAGAACGCGACAAGGATGGGGCACCCCTACTAATCTCGATGCGCCCTCTAGCCAACTTCTTCGCTCCAGGTTTCGAGATTCTTTTTTACTTGAGCCATGAACTGGTCAGCGACGGCTCCATCGATGAGGCGGTGATCGTAGCCGAGGGTGAGATGAACGACGGAGCGGATAGCGATGGAGTCGTTACCATCTTTGTCGGTAATGACCATGGGCTGCTTCGTGATGCCGCCGACGCCCATGATCGCGGAGTTCGGTTGATTGATGATGGGCAGGCCAAAGACTGCTCCGAACTGGCCGGGGTTGGTGACGGTGAAGGTGGAACCCTCGACGTCATCGGGCCTGAGTTTCTTGGTGCGGGCACGCTCGCCGAGATCGGTGATGCCGCGCTGCAGGCCGAGGAAGTTGAGATCTCCGGCGTTCTTGAGGACCGGGACGATGAGGCCCCAGTCGAGCGCGACGGCGATACCCATGTTAATGTGGCGATGATAACGGATGTTGTCGCCTTCGATGCTGGCGTTGATGATGGGCCACTGCTGCAGGGCCATGACGGCGGCGCGCACGAAGAAGGGCATGAAGGTGAGGCGGGCGCCGTGGCGCTGTTCGAATCCTGATTTGTATTTGGCTCGTAGATTGACGATGCGAGTGAAATCCACTTCGTACATGCAGTGGACGTGAGCGCTGGTGCGGCGGGACTCGATCATGTGCTTCGCGATGAGCTTGCGCATGTTCGTCATGGGGACGAGATCGCCGGGGTAGGGAGCTGGAGCTGCCGGGCGCGGCCCGGGCGCGGCGGCTGCGGACTGAGCGGGAGATGCAGGGGTGGGAGCCGGTTGCACAGATCCCTGGCTCTCGATGAACTGCATGATGTCTTGCTTGGTAATGCGGCCGCCGAGTCCGGTGCCGGAGATTTGAGAGAGACTGACGCCGTGCTCGCGGGCGATTTTGCGGACGAGCGGGGAGGACCGCGCTTCTTCTTCGTCTTCGTGCGCGGGAGCTGGTGCGGCTGGTGGCGGGGCGGGAGCGGCATTCTTTTCTTCCGCCTTCTTTTCCTCTGTTTTCTTTTCCTCGACCTTTTTTTCTTCAGGTTTCGCGGCGGGCCTTTGAGGTGCGGATGGGACCGGTTTGGCGGCGGCTTCGCCGTCGACGGCGATGGTTCCGACAACAGTATTCACACCGACAGTGGTTCCTTCGGTGACTTTGATTTCCTGCAGGACGCCGGAAGCCGGGGCGGGAATTTCGGCATCGACTTTGTCGGTGGAGATTTCGAAGAGGGGTTCGTCGCGCTGGACTTTGTCGCCAGGCTTCTTCAACCACTTGGTAATAGTGCCCTCGACGATGGATTCGCCCATCTGGGGCATGATGATGTCAGTTGGCATGATTTCCTTCCTATGACTGTGCAGACCCGAAAGGGTATTAGACGCAAACGGATATTATAGCGTTTGGGTGGCGTGAGCGCAGGCAGCCACACAGGGGCTAAAACCCGGCGATTTGTCGCGATCATACGCGGCCTTGAAAGGCCGCTCTCTACCACGGCGCTGCGATCGGTAATCTCTCCCTTGCGAATTCCTGTGTTACAGAAGCCTGTGGTCGCCCGTCCCCTGATCTTAGTGGTGGTCGTGTTTTTCCTTTTCTTCTTTCTTGTCGCCTTCCTTCTTTTCGTCGCTCGTGGCGGGAGAAATGTTGAAGTTTGTTTTCCAGTATTCCTGCGCGTTGGGCGGAAGTTTGTCGAGGTGGGAGAGCAGCAGGGTGATCTTCCACATGTCCTGTTCGCTGAGAGTTTTGTCCCAGGCAGGCATGCCAGTGTAGCGAACGCCAGTGCGGATGGTGTAGAAGATGTGCCACTCGGGGTCGTCGGGCGGATCGGAGATGAAATTCGGTGGCGGTGGGTAAAAGGAAGCGACTAGAGATGAGGGCTTGTGGTCGAGACCCCCGTGGCAGAGAGCGCAGTTCATGGTATAGAGCTTCATACCGTCTTCGAGATTCTGATCGGTGGGGGTAAGCGGGTCGGTGACGCGCGGGGCGTGGCGCTCCATGGAAGCGTCGACCGCGCCCATCATCATGTGATGTTCCATGTGGGGAGGCTCGACGTTTGCCGCGGTGTGAAAGAAACCAAGCATGGCGAAACCGAGTCCGCCGAGGACGAGGATGAGGAGCGTGACGACTACACCGAGTATGAATTTTCCCATGAGGCCCTCTGGGGATATTTTGGCAGATGGGCGGGGTGGGGCGCTAGTTAGCACCGCAGGGGCTGAAGCCCTTTGTATGAAGAGACGGCTTCTCGCGGCCCTAAAGGGTCGCTCTTCGACGGTTCTAGCTGTCGCAGGCTAATCGCCTCTTCAATACGCTTTGAGGCGGCGCGCTTCGCGGACTAGGTCTTCTACTTTCGGCAGGTAGTGATGTTCCTGCGGGGGGGAAAACGGGATCGCGCTGTCGAGGCCGGCGATGCGGACGATGGGGCCGTCGAGGTCGTCGAAGGCTTCTTCGTTGATGATGGCGGCGATTTCGCCGGCGAGGCCTCCGGTGCGGGCGTGCTCGTGGAGGATGATGACTTTGTTGGTCTTCTTTACGGTTGCTGCGATGGCTTCGCGATCGAGCGGGGACACGGTACGGAGGTCGAGGATTTCGATGTCGATATTGTCGTTTTTTAGAACGTCGGCTGCCTCTAGGGCGGTGTGAACCATGGCGGCGTAGGTGATGATGCTGAGGTCGCGGCCTTCGCGAACGAGATTCGCCTTGCCGATGGGGACGACGTAGTCTTCGGCGGGGACTTCGCCTTTGATGCGGCGGTAGAGGTATTTATGTTCGAAGAAAATGCAGGGGTTGTTGTCGCGGATGGCGGCTTTGATCAGACCTTTGGCGTCGTAGGGTGTGGCCGGGCAGATGACTTTGAGGCCGGGATTGTGGACGAACCACATCTCGGGATTTTGCGAGTGGAAGGGGCCGCCGTGGACGTATCCACCGCTGGGACCGCGCAGGACGAGCGGAGCGGGAGCACCCCAGAGATAGTGGGTTTTTGCGACCATGTTGCTGATCTGGTTCATGGCGCAGGGGATGAAGTCCATGAACTGGAATTCGGCGACGGGGCGCATGCCGGTGAGCGATGCTCCGAAGGCCGCGCCCACGATGGCAGACTCGGCGATGGGCGTGTCGATGACGCGCTCAGGGCCGAAGCGGTCGATGAAACCGTCGGTGACTTTGAAGGCGCCGCCGTAGATGCCGATGTCTTCGCCGAGACAGAAGACGGAGGGGTCACGGTCCATTTCTTCCCAGATTCCCTGGCGGATGGCTTCGAGGTAGGTTAGTTGCATAATTTTTTCGTTACTGATTTCGCAGGTCGCCAAGGGGCAATTTAAATATTTACTCGGACATCAATTTTGTCTACGCAATTCTGCATGGCTGAATAATTCGAGGCGGTGTGCCATTCCCCGTTCGATTTTCTTACAGCCACGTGAGAAAGTTCGTCGACCCGAAGACAACGCCAGTTGTCGGGCGACCCGTCTTGCTTCAGGCCGGCTTTACTTTCACCAGCAAATTGATACATCAATGCGTTTGGCGATCCCTTCGTCGTACCCAGTACGTGCGGGCACATTTCGCGGAGCGAACCTCTGTAACTCATGGCTAGAATATCTTTCTCAAGAATTGCCTGGCGAATCAGGCTGTAAATCTGTTCGATGGTTTGAATGCCATGGGACATCGCTTACTTCAAATGCACCGCCGCTTCGGTTGCTTTGTAGTCACTGCTTCCCTTTTTTACTTTCGGTATGCCGTATTTTGGTTTGATATCGTGGCAGCCGTCTTCGCAGTAGACGCCGCCTTCGGCAGATTCTGGTGTCGGCATCGGGGAGTTGACCGCTATCTCTCGCTCCGCTTCGATTGCTACTTCTACTTCTTTGATCAACGCCCCATTCTCTTTCGGGCTCAGCCACTTCTTTTCTTTCACCAGATAATCTTCGAATCTCGCGATGGGGTCACGCTTTTTCCAGAAGTCGAACATTTCTTTTGGCACATAGGCGGCGGCGTCGTGGATGGCGTGGCCTTTCATGCGCATCATTTTGGCTTCGATCAGAGTCGGGCCTTCGCCGCGGTGGGCGCGTTCTACGGCTTCGCTGGCGGCGTCGTAGACCTGGCAGGCGTCGGTGCCGTCGACGATCACTCCTGGGATACCGTATCCGATGGCGCGTTCGGCGAGGTCTTTGCAGCGGTACTGCATGTCGGACGGCGTGGAGTAAGCCCAGAGATTACTCTCGACAAACAGCACTAAGCCGAGATTTTGCACGGCGGCGAAGTTGATGCCTTCGTAGGTGACGCCGGTGGACTGGCCTCCGTCGCCGATGTAGGTCATGACGGCGATGTTGCGCCCCTGGAGGCGCGCGCCCAGAGCTACACCGGAGAGCACGGGAATTAAATCCCCGAGCATGGAGATGGGCGAGACCATGTTGCGCTTTTCGATGTCGCCGAAGTGGCTGGTGCCATCGCGGCCGCGGGTAGGTGAATCGGCTTTGGCCATGTATTGCATCATGGTGTCGCGGGCGGCGAATCCGCGGACTAGAAGCGAGCCCTGGTTGCGGATCATGGGCGCGAACCAGTCATCCTTGTCGAGCGCGTAGGCCGACGCGCAGGAGCAGGCTTCCTGGCCGAGTCCGAAGTAAACTCCGCCGACGACTTTGCCCTGCTTGTAGAGATTTTCTAACGCGACTTCCATCTTGCGATTGAGCAGCATGTAGCGGTAGATCTCGATGGATTGCTGCTTCGAGAGATATTTCGAGTCGCGAATGGGCGGGACGGGAGCATCGAGGTTGCCGGTGACTTCGTAGCGGACGTGTTCGGTGCCGTCTTTGTCTTTCTCTATGGCTTGGTGGATGGTGAAGTCGGGATGCTCCAAGCGCATGTCGGGGATGGAGTAGGTGCGGAGATGCTGTTTGTGAGAGCTTGTCGAGCGTTGCTCGACCTGTCCGGGACTGAGAGCGGGGCCCACACGAGCCTTGCCGGTTCGCGATCCATTGCGCGGGCGATTGCCGTTGGAGCTTGCTTTGGATTTCTTTTTGTTATTCCGCATGTATGGCGGCGCTTAAGAGCGACGTTTTGATGTTATCGCGAGAATGGGGCGCAGGGCTAGGGCAGCAGACGAGCCTTCGAGTTCCCTGTCCGAAGTCTACGACCTAGATCCACATGATTCTGAAACGCCGACGGCGCTTCTGAGGAGCGCGTCGAGGGATTCTAGCCAGAGGATTTGGCCCTGGAAGACGACGCCGAAGTTGCGGGAGATGGATTCGGCTACGGCATTCAGGTCGAGTTTGCGGGCGAGTTGTTGCTGCATCGAGGTGACGGGCTTCGTCGTGATGCCGCAGGGGACGATCAGATTGAAGAAGCTGAGGTCCGTGTTTACGTTGAGGGCGAAACCGTGCGAGGTGACGGAGCGGGAGATGTGGATGCCGATGGCGGCGAGTTTGGATTCGGGGGCGGGGCTTGTGGCAGCATCGGCAAACAGCGGGTTCCTCGACTCCAGAGATCGATTCTGCGAATCGTTCTCTTCCGCTCGGAATAACAATGAGTTGTTGGCCGTCCACACGCCCGTTAGGCCCGGGACTCGCTTGGTGGGGATGGCGAAGTCGGCGCAGGTGCGGATGAGGACTTCTTCGAGGCGGCGAACAAAATCCACAGCACCGAGATGCTTGCGCTCCGGGGACGGGACGTTGCCCCGGTGGACGGGGGCGTCTGCCGCTCCACGGGCATGGGCGCGGAGGTCGAAAATGGAGTAGCCCACGATTTGGCCGGGGCCGTGGAAGGTGACGTCGCCACCGCGGTCGCATTCGAAGAGCTCGACGCCACGACGGTTGAGGAGTTCGGGGGAAGCTACTACGTTGGCTGCCTTGGCGTTGCGGCCTAGCGTGATTACTGGTTTGTGTTCAAGCAAGAGGAGGACGTCGCCGATTTTTTCTTCTTTGCGGAGGGCGACGAGCTGCTGCTGCAGGCGGAGGCCCGTGGCATAGTCGATGGAGCCGAGTTGGACGACTGAAATCAAATTCTATTCGCTGCGGAACTACGCGGATTTGCGCAGATCAAAAACAAAATCTTAACCACAGAGAACACCGAGGAATTGCCCAGATCATTCGCGCAGAGCCCGCTCGAGATGACATGGCATCTTGTGATCGCGCCTTGGTCCGTGTCTCCGTGCTTCCGTTGCGAGTTCACGCATTGATCGCCAGGCCATACACGCTGTTCGATGCGTCAAGCATGGCCTCGGCCAGCGTGGGGTGGGCATGGATCGTCCACATCAAGTCTTCGACGGTAGCTTCTAATTCCAGGGCGACGACGGCTTCGGCGATCAATTCGGTGGCTTGGGGGCCGATGATGTGGACGCCCAGAATCTCGCCGTAGTCGGCGTCGCTGACGATTTTGATGAAGCCTTCGTGCTGGCCGACGATGCTGGCGCGCGAGTTGGCGGTGAAGGGGAACTTGCCGATCTTGACGTTATATCCGGCTTCGCGGGCTTTGGTTTCGGTGAGGCCGACGCTGCCGATTTCAGGATGGCAGTAGGTGGCGCCGGGAATGTGCTCGGGGTTGATCGGCTTGCCGGGTTTGCCGGCAATCTTGGCGATGGCGACGATTGCTTCCATTGCGCCCACGTGGGCGAGTTGCGGCCTGCCCAGGACGATGTCGCCGACGGCGTAGACGCCGGGCTCGGAAGTTTGCATCCAGGAATCGGTTTTTATGAAGCCGCGGTCAGGCTTGATTTTAGTCCGTTCGAGGCCGATGTTTTCGGTGCGAGGCTTACGGCCAACGGCGATCAGGATTTTTTCGGCATCGATTTTCTGCTGTTTACCGTCGACGGTGATGGTGACGGCGATGCCGGACTTCGTTTTTTCGACTTTGTCGACTTTGGCGCCAGTGTGGAAGTTGATTTCGCGCTTGCGGAAGGCGCGCGCGAGCTCCTTCGAAACCTCTTCGTCTTCGACGGGAACGAGACGCGGCAGCATTTCGACGATCGTCACTTCCGTGTCGAACGAGCGGTAGATTGAGGCGAATTCGACGCCGACGGCTCCGGCGCCGACGATGACCAGCGACTTCGGAATTTCCTTCAAGCTCAGGACTTCGATATTGGTGAGGATGCGGTCGTCGGCTTCTAGGCCAGGCAGCATGCGGGCTTCGGAGCCGGTGGCGAGAATTATGTTTTTCGCTTTGAGATGGCTGGCCTTGTTGTCGTTCGTCAGTTCGATCGTGAATAGACCATTTTGCGCGGGACCGGTGAGCTTGCCGTAGCCTTTCACGGTGTCGACTTTATTTTTCTTCATCAGGAACTCGAGGCCTTTGGTGTGTTTGGCGACGATTTTTGTTTTGCGCTCCTGCACGGCGGCCCAGTTGACCTTGCGGGCGTCCACGCCCTCGATGCCGAATTCTTTCGCGTCTTTCAGGTGATCCCAGAGTTCGGCGTTGAAGAGCAGCGCCTTCGTTGGGATGCAACCGACGTGCAGGCAGGTGCCGCCGAGAAATCCGTCTTTTTCGATGAGCGCGGTCTTCAGTCCATATTGGCCGGCGCGGATGGCTGCGGTGTATCCGGCGGGGCCGCTGCCGATTATGGCTAGGTCGTATGTGGTTTCGGGCAAAGTGGTGCTCCTATGTTAAGTACAGATGATGCTGAGCAAACGTTTGATTCTAGAACAGGGCGGGCGGTGGGGCCAAACGATGAGGGGGCACCGACGGAGCACGTGTGCAACCTCCTAGCTCGGCCGGTGCTGCTGGAGGCGAACACGGGGTCCTTCGACTGCGAAACAGCCTCGCTTATCGCGAGGCTGTTTCTTCGCTCAGGATGACAAGTACGCGGGTAAGCGCTGGGCGCTTAGTTATTCTCGTTGCTGGCGCGCTTCCAGGAGATCAGCTCGCCGATTGTGGAACTGGTGCTGGAAACGGGCTGTTTGTAGGCCTCGACTTCCGAGCGCGACGCTTCTTCTCCTACGGCGCGGATGCTGAGTCCGACTTTCTTTTCTTCCGGACTCATCTTGATGATTTTGAAGTCGTGCTCAAGGCCCGGTTCCAGCGCGAGCGGCTGGCCGTTTTCGTCGGTGGCCTCGGATTTGTGGCAGAGACCTTCGACGCCCTCCGCGATTTCGACGAATGCGCCGAACGCGGCCACGCGCAGAACCTTACCCTTAACCACGTCGCCGATGTGATGCGTCTGGAAGAATGACTCCCAAACATCGGGCTGAAGCTGCTTTACGCCCAGAGAGAGGCGGCGCTTGTCGGGTTCGATGGCGAGCACAATCGCTTTGACGCGGTCGCCTTTCTTCAGCACTTCCGAAGGATGCTTCACGCGCTTGGTCCAGCTCAGGTTGCTGACGTGGACCAGGCCGTCGATGCCGTCTTCGATTTCGATGAAAGCTCCGAAGTCAGTCAGGTTGCGAACGCGGCCTTCGACGGTCATGCCCACGGGGAATTTTTCATGCAGAGAATCCCACGGATTGGCCGCCAGTTGCCGCATTCCGAGCGAAATGCGGCGCTCGGTCGGGTTTACATTCAGAACTACGCACTCGACCTGATCGCCGACATTGACCAGCTTCGACGGATGCTTCATGCGTTTCGACCACGTCATTTCGCTGACGTGGACCAGGCCTTCGATTCCCTGTTCGAGTTCGACGAATGCGCCGTAGTCGGTCACGCTGATGACGCGTCCGCCAACGTGCGCGCCCTCGGGATAGCGATGTTCGGCGTCGAGCCACGGGTCGGGCGTGAGTTGCTTGAATCCCAGCGAAACGCGCTGCTTGTCTTTGTCGTACTTCAGAACCTTTACCTGAATCTGGTCGCCGACGTTCACGAGATCTTTCGGGTGAGTCAGGCGTCCCCACGACATGTCTGTAATGTGGAGCAGGCCATCGAGGCCGCCGAGATCGACGAACGCACCGTACTCGGTGAGGTTCTTGACTACGCCGGTGAGGACCGATCCTTCTTCGAGATGCTCGAGGGTCTTGGAGCGCTTTTCGTTTTGCTCGCCTTCGAGCAGGTCTTTGCGGGAGACGACGATGTTGCCGCGCTTCTTGTTGAGCTTGATGACCATGACCTCGAGGGTCTGGCCCTTCATGCCGTCGAGATTGCGGATGGGGCGCAGGTCAACCTGCGAGCCAGGCAGGAACGCATGAGCGCCGAGAATGTCGACGGTCAGGCCGCCCTTGATGCGATCGACGACCACGGCTTGGATCGACTTCTTCTCGTTGTAAGCTTTTTCGATTTCTTCCCAGGCGTGAATGCGCTGCGCCTTCTGGTGCGAGAGGTTGATGTAGCCTTCCTCGGCCTGACCCTTCTCGCGCATCACGTCGATCTCGTCACCGGGCTTGAACTTGGGCTTGCCCTCGTGATCGAGCACCTCCGCCAGCGGCAGCATGCCTTCCGACTTGGCACCGATGTCGACCACTACGTGAGTTGGGGTCAACTTCAGCACCGTGCCCTTGATGACACGGTCTTCACTCACGGCCTCTTCGGCTTCGGTGGTGAAGGTCTCCAGCACGGAGGCGAAATCCTCGACGGGAGCGGTCTTCTCGTCGGCAGTCTTCTCGTCGACGGTAGAGGACGCGTGCGTCTCGGCGGAATGCTCGTCGCTGGAATGCTCGGTGGAGGCGGCAGCCTGATTCTGTTCGGGCTGGTGGAGCTGCTCTGTCGTCGGTTCTTCAGTTACGACAGCGGAGTTGGATTCGGAGGTGTGGGCGGTGGTCTCGTCGAACAAGGTTATGCCTCTCTGATGACGGGATGCGGGGCCTGCTTTGCGGACTGCTGGACGAGTCGTTTGGTTGTGGTGGGCCCACCCGGGCGAGTGAGCTTGGACAATCCCAGCTGTCGGACGTTTTCACAGAGAACCCGCGTCCAATGGGAACTCTTCGACTATAGCAACCGCGCGCGAACAGTGTCAAACGCAAATCTGGCGTATGTTACAGCTATGTTTCAGCGTTACGGTTTCAGAACACAGCGCCTATCTGCTAACCTGCCCTGCTATGGATTATCTCTGGACGCCGTGGCGCTATGCCTATGTTTCGTCCACGGAAAAAGTCGGCGGATGCGTGTTCTGCGACGCGCCGAAGGAAGATGACGCGAAGGCGCTCATTGTGTATCGCGGCCAGCATTGCTTCGTCATTTTGAATGCGTTTCCGTACACGCCGGGGCATGTGATGATCGTGCCGTACGCCCATCTGGACGAGTTGCAGAAGCTCCCCGTCGATGCAGCGCAGGAGATGATGGCACTTTCGCAGCGCATGGAATCGGTGCTGCGCGAGTTATATCATCCGGACGGGATTAACTTGGGGATGAATATTGGGAAGGCCGCCGGGGCAGGGATCGCGGGGCATATTCATATGCACGTTCTGCCGCGGTGGGTGGCGGACGCGAATTTTGTCTCGGTGATTGGGGAGACGCGGGTGCTGCCGGAGATGCTGGATGTGACTTGGGCTAGGATGCGGGCGGCGATGGGAGAGCGACGATAACCAACTATCGCAGTGCGACCCTTCTCGCGGCCGCAACCAAAATAAACGTGAGCGCGGTACACCAAATTGCTGGGCTGAGAAAGCGCAACAACAAAAGGCTCTGGACGGTCCCTAGACCTTCGCCATATCTCAACCACCATCGTAAAACATGAATGGCGGAAACCGTCGCGGCCGACAAGAGCACACCCGCAAAGCCTATCTGTATCACGAAGAGCGGCCAACGACCACAGGCTGTGTTCTTCCCTAGACCTTTGTCGAATCTTCTTCCAAGAAACCACCACCAAATCAGGATGGCGGGAAAAACCAGAACGTAGCTTCTTGAGGCATACAATCCTAAGAGGTTCGAAAGCGGAACAGCTACGAAGTAGGCGGGGCCGTTCAGAAAGCGTAGCAAAATGTCAGGCGTCTGATACGGCCAGACTGGTGCACCCATATCCCATGCCATGCCCATCGACTCAGTTACGCGCGAGTTATGGACGTCCTAAATGAATAGGGGGATGCTCACGACGCCAAACACGGACGGCAGGACAATTTGGAGTCGTGCCTTCATGAGTTCTTGGACACCGTCGGGATCGGACTTGTGCCCTTTTCATTTGGCGATTTTTTCCATCTCTTTTTCGTCAATCACCGCGACGCCAAGTTCTTTTGCTTTGTCGAGCTTCGATCCGGCATCGGCGCCCGCGACTACATAATCTGTCTTCTTGCTGACGGAGCCGGTGACTTTGCCTCCCGCATCCTCGATCATCTTCTTAGCTTCGTCCCGCGTGTATTTCGTGAGCGTGCCGGTTAGGACGAAGGTTTTGCCTGCGAGTTTGGTGCCGCGTTCTTTTTTCTTGCCTTTGAAGGCGAGTCCAGCTTGGCCGAGATGCTCGACCAGTTTGCGGTTGGCGGGGATGCTGAAGAATTCGACGATGCTTTCGGCAATGCGCGGGCCAACTTCGTCGACGTTCTGCAATTCTTCGACGCTCGCGTGCTCCAGGGCCTCCATCGATCCGAAATGCTCCACCAGGAACTGCGCGGTGCGCTCGCCGACCATGCGGATGCCGAGGCCGTAGATTACGCGCTCGAGCGGCAGTTTCTTCGAGGCTTCGATCTCCTCGAGAATGTTCTGCGCAGACTTGTCGCCCATGCGATCGAGGGTGAGCAGGTCGGCTTTGGTTAGCTTGTAGATGTCGGCTACGTTTTTCACAAGGCCGCGCTCGGTGAGTTGCGTGACCAGGGCATCGCCCATGCCATCAATATTCATGACGCCGCGCGAGGCGAAGTGCAGGATAGTTCCAAGAAGTTTCGCGGGGCAGTCGGCATTGACGCAGCGGTAATCTACCTCGCCCTCGGCGCGGACGACTTTGTTTCCGCAGACCGAGCATTTCACCGGATCCTCGATTTCTTTTTCTCCGCGGGGATGGTCTTTGTCGACCTCAACGACCTTGGGAATCACGTCGCCGCCGCGCTCAACGCGGACCCAGTCGCCGATCTTCACGCCGAGACGGCGGATTTCGTCCAAGTTGTGCAAGGTTGCGTTGCGAACGGTCGTACCGCCGATCGGAATTGGCGCCAGTTCAGCGACGGGTGTCAGTTTGCCGGTGCGGCCCGTCTGCCAGCGAACGTTTTCCAGTTTTGTTACCCCACCGCGCGCGGCGTACTTGTAGGCGATGGCCCAGCGGGGAGCTTTGCCGGTGAAGCCTAGTTCGTCCTGCAAGGAGATGCGGTCGACTTTTACGACAATGCCGTCAATCTCGTAAGGCAGCGAATCGCGCTTGCCTTCCCACTCCTGAATGAAGGCCCAGACCTCGTCCATCGAGTGGACCAACTTGTGGTTCTGGTTGACTTTGAATCCGGCCACATCGAGCGCGCTGAGCGTCTTCGAGTGGCGGTCGAAATACGTACGGCCCCCTTCGAGCAGGATGTAGGGGAAAAAGTCCATGCGCCGTTCGGCGGTAATATTCGCGTCGAGTTGGCGGATAGTGCCGGCGGTGAAATTGCGGGGGTTGGCAAAAGTGGGCAGTCCATGACGCTCGCGCTCTTCGTTGATTTTCCTGAACGACGCGGTGGGCATGAGCAGTTCGCCACGTACTTCAAAGTCGACTGGAATGCCGGCTTTCTTCAGACGCTCCTTCGGAAACGACAATGGGATCGAGCGCACGGTGCGGACGTTGAGCGTCACATCTTCGCCGACCATCCCATCGCCGCGAGTGACGCCCCGCACCAGCTTGCCGTCCTTGTAGACCAGAGCCAGAGACATGCCATCGAGCTTCAGTTCGCAGACGTACGCGACGTCGCTGCGGCCGGTGAGCTCATGCACGCGACGTTCCCAATTGCGGAGTTCTTCCTCGTTGTAGGTGTTGTCGAGTGACAGCATTGCCGAGGAATGCGCGACCTTGACGAATCCTTCGCGGGGTTCGCCGCCTACTCGCTGCGTGGGCGAATCGGGAGTGACAAGCGAGGGATGCTCCCCCTCCAGATCTTTCAGTTGCTGCATCAGCTGGTCGAATTCGGCGTCGCTGATTTCGGGTTGGTCGAGGACGTAATAGAGATACTCGTGGTGGCGAATCTTTTCGCGCAGCGCCTCGATCTTCTTTTCGACGTGTCTTTGGGCGGGCATCGGGCAGATTATAGTCAAGGAGCGGGTGACGTGAAATCAGGCGTGCGCCATCATGAGTCCAAGAGAAAAAACGTTAACCTCAGAGGACGCGGAGGATCCTGGAGGCTTGCCCAAAAAAGCCGTTGTGGAAAACGTGTACTTGCACAGGCGAGACGCCTAATGCAAAATTGAATTTCCTGCCAATCTGTTGGCAAGCGAACCAATGCCAAACGTCCCCGACCCGGTAGCAGTGGTCGCCGTTACGAATCCTTACCTGCGTCAAATTCCGCTTGCGTTGCTTAACGCCTTCAATACCAACAACCGTATCAACCAATACCTGATCGACCATCTTCCACCGCCAGCATGGAAGGCCAAACCTGCTGACGGCAAGGGCCGCACCATCGCCGCAATCGTCGCGCACATGCACAACGTGCGCGTCATGTGGCTGAAGGCCGCGAAGGCGGAGGACATTCCGCCGCAACTCAATCGCGCGACGGTCACACCATCGCAAGCCATGCGCGGGCTGGAAGCCAGCCGTCATGCTCTGTGCGTGGTGCTGAGCCGCGGGTTTGAGACGGATGGTCGCGTTCGGAGCTTTCGTCCTGATGTTGCGGGATTCCTCGGATATCTGATCGCGCATGACGCCCACCACCGCGGCCAGATCACGATGCTCGCCCGCCAGATCGGGCATCCCCTGCCGCAAAAGGCGATGTTCGGAATGTGGGAGTGGGGCTCCCGCTGATTAACCTCTGATCGTCACTGCGCCATCCCTGCTCAGGTACAATCCAGCTTCAACAATCCAGCTTCGACGATGCTATGCGCAAGGCGGCCTTGCTCTACAACCCGGACTCCGGCGGCAGCAAGCGGCGCCAGCGCGAATTGGAGTCCGCCCTGGCGGTGCTGAAGGACGGCGGCGTCGAAGCGGAACTCGTACCCACGGAGTCCAAGGATCATGCCGGGGATGAAGCCCGGCTGGCCGTCGAGTCTGGTTGTGACACGATCTTTGCTTGCGGCGGCGATGGGACGATTCATAACATCGCCCAAGTCCTCGCGAACTCGCCCGTGGCGCTGGCAGTGCTGCCGATGGGAACTGCCAACGCACTGGCGCACGACCTGAACCTTCCGTTCAAAATAGTAGCGGCGGCGAAGGCGGCGCTGCGATATACCCCACGTCGCATCGCGCTCGGCCGCGTGGCTTGTACGGATTTGCGGGGCAATCCCAAGGCACGTTATTTCGTGGTCGCGGCCGGGGTTGGAGTCGATGCGCATCTTTTCTACAAACTCCACAGCGGAACCAAGCAGCGCATGGGGATGGCAGCTTACTACGCCAAGGCCTGGAATATGTGGATGACCTATCACATGGCGCGCTTCGTGGCGGAGTACTGCGAGACCGGGTCGGACATAGCCCGTCGGGCGGAGGTGACCGAGCTGCTGGCGGTGCGTATTCGCCAGTTCGGCGGCGTCGTGCAAGAACTGGCGCCGGGAGCGTCGCTCGACCGGGACGACATGCGGCTGGTTTGCGCCCGCACAGGCAGCCGCCTGGCGTATCTAGCCTACGTAACCCGGGGCCTGTTGCGGCTGCGCTGGACGGTGCCCGGAGTCGATCTCGCGTACAGCACTCGAGTCGCCTGCCAATACGGAGAACCCGGCACTTCGGCAAAGCACCGCAAGATCTACGTCGAAGCCGATGGCGAACTGTTGGGGACGCTGCCTGCCGAAATCACAGTGGTTCCGAACGCGCTCAACCTGCTGGCGCCGCCGCGCTGAACCGCGCATCGCTCGATACTGCGGTCAAAGCGAATTGCTTTTACGATAGAATTCCTCGAAGCGCTTGGAACCTATCACCCACTTTCTGACCGGCGCGTGCATGGGGCGTGCCGGGCTCAATCGCAAGACCGCGCTGGCCACCCTCACGCTCACGCTCGCCGCCGAAGCGCCCGATCTGGACATGATCGGCGTTTTTCGCGGTTCCGCGTTTGGGTTCGCCCATCATCGCGGATTCACTCATTCCTTCGTTGGCATGCCGCTCGACGCTTTGGTTGTAGTTGGCTTCGTGTACCTGATCTGGCATCTGGGCGGGCGTAGGGTCAAGGATCCTAAGCTACCTCCGCGCTGGGGGCTACTTTTCGTTTACGCGTGCCTGGCCGGACTTAGCCACATTCTGCTCGACTTTACGAATAATTATGGCGTCCGGCCCTTCTGGCCGTTTTCGGAGAAGTGGTATTCGTGGGACATTGTGTTCATCTTCGAGCCCGTAATGTTTGCGTTTCTGATTCTGGGATTAATCGTGCCTGCGCTGTTCGCGATGATCGACCAGGAGATTGGCGCACACGGTCGCGGGCCCCGAGGCCGGGTCGCCGCAGCGCTCGCGCTGGCGGGAGTCGTCCTACTGTGGGGCCTGCGCGATTTCGAACACCGCCGCGCCGTCAATGCTCTGGAAGCTCGCACTTATGACGGAGTCGACCCGCTGCGGGTTTCGGCGTATCCCAAACGGATAGATCCTTTCCACTGGGACGGCGTGGTCGAAACGCCGGCGTTCTTCGCACTGGCTCCGGTGAATTCGCTAGGGCCGGAGGTCGATCCCGGGGGGCGCATGGAAATTCGATATAAGCCAGAGGAAACGCCGGTCACGCTTGCCGCGAAAAATTCCTACGTGGGACGCGTGTTTCTGGATTGGGCGCAGTATCCGATTACTGAAACCGAAACTCTTCAGCCTCCGCAGCAGGGCTCGATCGTGCTTTTTCGGGATCTGCGGTATTCCGGGATCGCAAGCACGACGTTCAGCCGTCGCAGTCGTGCGGCTTTGAGCCGAGCCGTGGAAATCGACCAGAACCTGCATGTGGTTGGCGATGTCTACGACTCGGGAAACGGGCTGGTCGTAGTTCCGGAACCAGGGCAGCAGTAAGCAGGAATTGACTTCGGGGGAGAACCGCGGGGGGAAAAGAATCTAGGTTCCTCCGATCCGCCCTTGACTCCAGCCTCACCAGCGCCCAGAATAAGAGTTCAGTCTTTCGAGGTGATCATGCTTCCCTACCTATTTGTGCTGCTTGCCGTTGCAATCCGATTCCTGCCGCATGCCTGGCATTTCACGCCGCTGGCAGCTTCGCTTCTGTTTTTCGGCGCACGCGGCCCGCGCCGCAAGATGTGGATTCCGCTGGTTGTTGTGTCGGCAACCGACATCATCCTGACCAGGTACGTCTATGCCTACCATTTCACTTGGGACCAGCTGATCATCTGGGCTTGGTATGCGGCGATTCTGTGGCTGGGCACGAACCTGCGCGAAAAAGCTGGTTTCTGGCGAGTGGTGGGAGCTGCGGTAACGAGTTCGGTTTCATTCTTCGTGGTCAGCAACTTCGCCGCTTGGGTTGCGATGCCGGGACTGTATCCCCGGTCTCTCAGCGGCCTGATGATGTCCTACGCCGCCGGAATTCCGTTCTTCCGCGGAACCGCGGAGAGCGATCTGTTCTGCTCCCTGGCGATGTTTGGAACGCCCGTGTTCCTGCAGATGCTTTCGGGGTGGCTGCGCAAGTCAGGCGACCACACGGCCGCCGCATAGCCTTCGCCGCATTGATCCTGCCTGGATCAGGACGACGAAGATTTACTTGTGACCTTTCGGAGATAGCGTAATCTCGAAGACCCTTGGCCACAGCTTCCCCGTAACGAACAGGCGTTTGCGCACTGTATCGTAAGCGATCCCATTGAGCACGGCTTCCGGGTCGAGACGATACGTGGGGTTGAGCAATCCGGTAAGGTCGATCCATCCGACGACTTCTCCGCTTTGCGGAGAAATCCTGGCGACGCGGTTACTGTGCCAGATGTTGGCAAAAATCTGTCCTTCCACAAACTCCAGTTCATTCAGTTGATCCACTGGAGTCATGCCGTCGTGAACCTTGAGGCGGCGTTTTTCCTGAAACGTCTCACCATCCAGCACCCGAATTTCCAGCGTTCCATCGCTGAGGAAGAGTTCGCGACCATTGGTGGCGAGACCCCATCCTTCGCCTGAATACGAGAACCTGCGCAATAGACGGAAACTGTTCAGGTCGTAGACAAAACCTATTCCCGATTTCCAGGTGAGCTGGATTACTTTGTCGTTGAGCAGGGTGATGCCTTCGCCGAAGAGGTCGGGCGCCAGGTTCACTTGTTGGACGATCTCTCCCGTTTCAAGGTGGACTTTTCGAAGCGAGGACTGCCCTTCGCGGCCCGTCCCTTCATAAAGGAAGCCGTCGCGATACGCGAGGCCTTGCGTGAATGCCGCTGTGTCGTGGGGATATGCCGCAACGATCGCGAACGTGTACTCCTGCGAACGATGCGGCGAAGCTTGATGCGAAGTCTGAGCAAGCAGAAACGGATGGAGGGTGACTAGCACGAACAGGACAACGAGGCGGGAAACCGTTCGATTCATTTCACACGATTCATTCACACCGGGCCAACAAACAGCATCGAGGATGACGAGAACCGCGATTCACCGCACCATGGTTAGTGCTCAGGTTGCGCCGGAGCCGCTCTTCTCTGCCGCACCACCAGCCACACGAGGATCCCGGCTACAATTGCCGCGATGACCCAACCCCAGTGCTTCATTACTACATCGCCGAAAAGCTCCACAATCTGCGGGCCAAACCAAAGCACAAGCGTCGATAAAACCAGAAAGCGTACGAACCTACCCAGGAAAATCGCTACCAGGAAGTCGCGAAAGCGCATTTCAAACACGGCCGCGCCCAGGACAAAGATTTTAAAAGGCGTCGGTGGGGGCAGCATCCCCGGAAACATCAGAGCCCAGAATTCGTGCTGCTCAAACGAGCGATGAATTTTCAGAAAGCGCTCTTCGGAAATCCTTTTGCGCAGCACTTTCTCGCCACCCAGGTAGCCCACAATGTACAGAGGAATGCTGCCTAGTGCGGAGCCCAGCGACGCCATGGCGACGTAGATCAGAAGCCGCGCGTGGTCCAGATATACATATCGAGCGACCACAAAATCCACCGGCATGCCCAACAGTGCGCTATCAGCGAACGCAATCACAAACGGGCCCCAAATGCCGAGCACCTTCAGCAGGCCCATGATCCAAGCCGTGTATCGCGTCAGTACTTTTGCAATTGTCTTCAAGGGAAACCATTAGTGTACGTGAACCACATCAGGATGTGTGCGTGAGCCTGTTATGATCGCTAGCTTCCATCGCTAACGTCGGAGGCCCCCATGCGCAACCTGATTATCGCTCTCGCTCTCGTCGTCTCCAGTACATTCGCCGCGGCGCAACAATTCGACGTCGTCGTCGAAGGCGGACGCGTGATCGATCCTGAAACCGGCCTCGACGCCACGCGCAACGTGGGAATCCGTGAGGGAAGAATCGCGAGTATCTCGTCTGCTCCGCTCAGCGGACGGCGCGTGATCCACGCCGCCGGATTGGTTGTGGCGCCGGGCTTCATCGACCTGCACCAGCACGCCCAGGACATTGCCAGCCAGCGCGTCAAGGCTTTCGACGGCGTGACCACGGCTCTCGAAATGGAGATTGGCGCCCCCGACGTGGCTCAGTTTTTGAAGGCGAAGGAAGGACAATCACTCATTCACTACGGGACGACCGCCAGCCACGTCGCCGCGCGCGCCTTGATTTTCGGCGCACCGTTGCCGGAAGGAACCATCCTGCCAAAAAGTGGGCCTGCCACGGATCAACCTGCGACACCCGAACAGATTCAGCGGATTCAGCAGCGGCTGCGCGACGAAATTGATGCCGGAGCTCTCGGCGTCGGCATGGGCATTCAGTACACGCCGGGCGCGACTAGACTTGAAGTCATCGACATGTTTCGGGTTGCGGCCGAGCGAAAATTGCCGGTCTACACCCACATGCGCAGTGCTGGGCGCGTCGAACCGGGCTCGGCCATCGAATCCGTCGAAGAGGTGATCGGGGCGGCTGCCATCACCGGTGCGTCGCTGCATGTCGTTCACATCAACAGCACGTGCCTGCGCGATTCGCTGGAGTGCATCTCGCTCATCGAAGGAGCGCGCGCGCGCGGGCTCGACGTGACGACCGAGGCCTATCCCTACATCGCCGGCATGACGGCGGTAAATTCAGCGCTGTTCAATCCGGGGTGGCGCGAGAAACTCGGCATCGATTACAGCAATCTCGTCCTGCCCGATACTGGCGAGCACCTCACCAAAGAGCGCTTCGAGGAATTACACAGTTCGAGTACGCAGCGCTGGGTGCTCGTGTTTGCTAATAAGCAGGAAGTGATCGACGCTGTCATTCCGAACCCGCGGATTATGATTGCGAGCGACGGAGCCGTGGGCCATCCCCGCAACGCCGGCACGTATTCACGCGTCCTTGCGCAATATGTCCGCGAGAAAAAGACACTGACTCTCATGGAAGCGCTGCGCAAGATGACGCTGATGCCGGCTCAAATGCTGGAGCGTTCCACGCCCGCGGCACACAGGAAGGGACGATTGCAGGAAGGCGCCGACGCCGACATCGTGATTTTCGATCCGCAGACCATCGCTGATCGCTCTACCTTCGAGAAGCCGATGGAGCCGAGTGTGGGAGTGCGATACTTGCTGGTTGGCGGGACGACAGTGATTGACGAAGGCACAATCGTGCCCAACGTTCTTCCGGGCCGGCCGCTGCTGGGACCAGAGAAGGCACTGACTACGACTAGTCGATAGCTCGGATTATGTTGACGACCGTGCACACAAGCGAAGAGTCCGCCGCGACACAGACCGTCGCGGCACGGGCATACGAGCATCGCTAGGAGTGCTCGGTCTTTCCGCTCAATAAATCGATCGCATGTGGAATCAACTCCGCGACAGCTTCCAGCGATTCCACCGCACCCGTGGGACTTCCTGGCAGGTTCAGGATGAGCGCACGGCCGCGCACGCCGCACACAGCGCGACTCAACGCGGCGAATGGAGTCTTCTTGGATCCTTCACTCCGCATGCGCTCGGCTACACCGTAGAGCAGCTTGTCACAAACCATCACGGTGGCTTCCGGCGTTACATCGCGAGCGGCAATCCCGGTTCCGCCGGTGGTCACGACGAGTCGGACCTCGCTCGCCAGGCGAATCAGCAGGTTTTGAATTGGGATGGGATCGTCGGTAACTACTTCAGTCGCGGTCACCGAGAAGTGAAGCTTGCGCAGATGCTGTGCCACCGCCGGCCCCGAAAGATCGTTACGCTCGCCGCGAGCGCAGGAATCGCTCACCGTCACGACGGCCGCAGTGAGTTCCCGCGGCTCAGTTGCTGAAGGATCAACCATCAAGGGTTTACCACCAAAGATCAGCCATCGAGGAGCACATCTTCCTCTTCGTCCTTGCGGGCGCGACCCGCGGCGCCGGCTGGCGCACTCGGGGCGTTTGAAGGCGCAGTTGCGCTCTCGGGGGGCGTAGCCTCAGCGGGCGCGGCCTCAGACTCGGCTTCTGCGCCGCCATCTCGGGACGATTCATCGAGCAACCGCAGGCCTTCCATCAGCAGGCCCTGGGTATTCAGCTTCGTGGTCTCTTTGTCGGTCTTGCCTTCGAAGTCGAGCTGAAAATTTCCGCCCGTCCAGCGCAGCACTTTGAAGACGGCCTCGTCCCCCACCAGAGCTCCGTAGGTTGCGTGTTTCACCTGTCCTTCGGCAAAAAAAACTTCGCACTGGTCGCCCTCGTTGCTCAGCGAGAGCTGGCAGCTCTTGCGGCCCATCTCGAGCGATTGCATCAGGTCGATCACGTTCATCTGCGAGAGACTGCCGCGCACCACGCCATCCTTGGGCGCAGTCTTCGACATTTTTTCGAGAGCGATACGGTCAATCAGGCGTTTGATGCGGCGCGTGGCGTCCTTCAGGAAAAACGGCTTCTCCAGGTAATCATCAGCGGCGTCTACTGGCGACAGCCGTTCTGCAATGTCGGCCTTGCTGGCCATCAACACGGCGGAAAAATTAGCGGTAGCCGGCCGGCTCTTCAGCTTCTCGACGAGCTGCCGGCCATCCATGCCCGGCATTTTGTAATCGCAGACCAAGAGATCCGGAGCGTCGTCGACCGCTTTCAACAGTGCGTCGGCTGCATCGGTCGCGGTGCTGACCTGCGCCAGTGGAGTCAGGGCGTGCTGCAACATCGCCAGCACCATCGGATTGTCGTCCACCAGCAGCAGCTTGACGTTATTCGCCATGAATGTTGAAGGGGTTACTTCGCCCGCCGATAGTCTCCGCTCTTTCCGCCAGTCTTACGCTCCAGCACAATGTTGCGAATCTCGATACTCTTGTCCGCGCCCTTGCACATATCGTAAACGGCGAGCGCAGACACGCTGACAGCGACCAGGGCCTCCATTTCGACGCCGGTCTCTGCCGTAGTGGCGACTCTGGAGGCAATGGCGACGCCATTCTCGCACAGCCGTAGATCGACATCAACGAGCGCGAGCGGAAGCGGGTGACACATGGGGATCAGCTCGGCTGTGCGCTTAGCTGCCATGATGCCGGCGATGCGGGCGACTTCCAGCGGATCGCCTTTGGGATTGCTGGGCAGCGCGGCCAGCACGGCGGGGCTGAGGGCAACAAACGCGCTGGCTTCGGCCTCGCGCCGGGTTGGAGTTTTACCGGAGACGTCGACCATTCGAGCGCGGCCCGCGCCGTCATAATGGGAGAGCTTCTTCGGCATGTGAGTTCTATCTTACATGGAGAGCGCGGCGGAGACGATGGTCACGAGCGTGCGCAACGCCATTGTTGATTGCTGATTATTGATTGATGATTGAAAGTCCAATTGGACCGCGCTGGGAGATTCTCTAATCAGCAATCAAGAATCAGCAATCGGTTTTCATTGCAGCAACCCATTCCCCCGCTGCCAGGCACTCGCGGTCTGGGGGAATGACGACGTAGCAATTGGCGCGAGCGATGGCGGCAACGTCGCCGGAACCTTGCCAGGGGACCAATTCCGCCTCTGCCTGATCAAATTCGCCCGAAACGACGGCAGGGAGAAAACGCTGGAGGCCGATCTTGGTTCGAATCTCCTTCTTGAGACGCGCGTGAAGAAACATCAGATTGCGCGGTTCCTGCCCGGCCAGCGCCTCAAGCATGGGACGCGCGAAAAGTTCGAAAGTCACCATGGTCGAAACCGGATTGCCAGGCAGTCCGAAGAAATACGTGGCCGGGTATTCGCGGGCGGGAGTGCATGAGGCAGCGGTTTCCTCAGTACGTCGCTCGGCAGCGCATCGGCCGAAGACGACGGGACGACCGGGCTGGATCTTTGCGCCGGTGAAAAAAAACTCAGCGTGCAGTTGCGACAGGGCTTGCTCAACCAGATCATAGCGGCCCATCGAGACACCGCCGGTCAGTAGCAGCAGGTCGGAGTTCAGGCCCTCTGCGATCAGAGGACGCAGCCCTTGCAACTCATCGGGAGCTATTGGCAACAACCCGGGTTCGCCGCCGGCCTGTTGAATCTGGGCGGCTAGCGAAAAGCTGTTCGAGTTGCGAATCTGAGTGGGGCCCGGTGTAGCGTCTACGTCCACAATCTCGTCGCCGGTGGTTAGCACGGCAACTCGCGGACGCTTATAGACCGGCAACCGCGATTTGCCCACCGACGCGGCGAGGGCGATGGCCGCCGGGTTGAGACGCAGGCCGCAGTCGAGCAAGACGGTACCTTCGCGGGCTTCAGCGCCGCGCGGAACAATGTTCTCACCGGGCGCAACCCTTCGAGTGATCTCGACTCGGTGCTCCCGCTGAGAGGTGTATTCAACCATAACTACTGCGTCTGCACCCACCGGAACAGGTGCGCCGGTCATGATGGAGGCGGCTTGCCCGTCGCCAATATTGGCGGGAATTCTGTCGACTCTTTCTCCCGCTCTGATTTCAGCGATCACGTCGAGTGTGGCGGGAAGTGCAGACAAGTCCGCGGACCGCACGGCGTAGCCGTCGCGTGTAGATCGCGGAAACGGAGGTAGGTCGCGATCGGCGATCACGCGCTCACTCAGGACGCGTCCTGCAGCAGCGAGCAGATCGACGGATTCCGTTCCGCCGGATTGAATCCGCGCGCCTCGGATCAGCGCCGCGTGTTCCTCGACCACTCGGCGCGCATTTTCAAAGCTCAGAACAATTGAGGCGGCAGGCGGGAGGGACATGCACAAATAATACGTCAGACGCGGGATCGCGGAATCTCCAGATTAAGAACTCCAAATTTGATGTGGCCCTTCCTAGTCTGGAGCCCTCGGATTGCATCTCTGAAGCGAACGCTTCCGAAGGGTCGCAGAATCTGTAATGGTCGCCCCAGTTGCGCCGATATGAAGATAAGACCAGCCTGAGAAGGGATTCCTGCGGGCAGGTTGTGAACAAACGAAGCCGCCCAGGATTCAGGATTCAAATGACATCGTCAAGAAATGAAGACGACCGATTCGGACCGGTGACCCCTCGCCCACACAGGCCGACGGAACGAGAGCGTTGCCAATGAAACTGACTGTGGGGAAGAAACTCGGTCTGGGTTTTGGAGTCATCCTGACGTTCATGGTGGGCAGTACGGTCATCAGCTATGAGCAGTCTGAGAAGGTGAAACGGACCCAGGATCTGATTCTGAAGGTTCGCGTGCCCACGCTCACCTCCAGCCGCGAGCTGCAGCGCGACATGAATCAAGCCGCCAGCAAAGCCCGGCAAGCCGTTCTGGCCGCAGACTCGCCTGCCAGAAGAGCAAAGGCACAAAAACTCCTGGACGCAGCCTGGATTGACATCAACAAAGATCTTGCCCGTCTCGACGAGCTCTCCATCCGATGGAACTCGCAGGAAAACCTCGACCGGTTGTCGGAGATCCACAGGCTGGTTCCGGAATACCGCGAGATTCAGGCGGAAATCGTCCAGAGCACTTCAAGTGGCGAACAGAGCGGCGCGCTCGCGGCAGGTGCGGAAATGGAAGCGAGAACGCTCGTTGTCAACGATCAGATCAAGAAGGCGCTGGGCGAAATGGCCGACTCGGCCGTTCTGCTGCTACAAGAGAATCAACAATCTCTGGACGCCGAGAACCGATCGCTGCATTTCAACTCGATCTTGCTGGCCATAGTAGCCCTGGCGGTTGGTACTCTGTTGTCAGTGTTCATCAGCAGTCGCCTCGCCAGAGCCACGCAGAGTGTGTTAGCCCAAGCCGAAGCTATTGCAGCAGGCGATCTGTCGCGCGCGGATCTTGAAGTTGTCAGCGAAGATGAACTGGGCGACCTGACCCGGACGGTCAATAAGATGAACGCGAATTTGAAAAACATCATCCAGGCGATTGCCGAAAACGCTCACCTCGTCTCCGAGGCCAGCAGCAAACTTTCTCTGAGCAGCCAGCTCATTGCCGCTAACTCGGAGGAAACCACGGGCCAGGCCAACCTCGTCTCGCAGGTCACGCAGAAAGTCAGCCTGAACCTGCACGGCGTGTCCACCGGTGCGGAAGAAATGACCGTAACCATCCAGAACATCGCCAACAGTACTCACACTGCCGCCAGGATCGCTGCAAACGCGGTTGTAACGGCGCAAGCCGCGAACGCCACCGTGGGAAAGCTTGGCCAGTCGAGCGCTGAAATCGGAGAAGTCATCAAGGTCATTACGTCAATTGCCCAACAGACCAATCTGCTGGCTTTGAACGCCACCATTGAAGCGGCTCGAGCCGGGGAAGCCGGCAAGGGCTTCGCGGTGGTCGCAAATGAGGTGAAGCAATTAGCGAAGCAGACGGCCGAGGCGACAGACGGCATCAGCCGGAAGATCACGGCCATCCAGACGGATACCAAGGGAGCAGTGGATGCAATAGCGAGCATCAGCGACATCATCCACCAGGTGAGCGACATTTCGAGCACCATCGCCGCGGCGGTCGAGGAACAGAGCTCGACCACCAACGATATGACTCGGAACGTAACCGACGCGGCACGAGGATCCGAAGAGATAACGCGAAACATCGCGGGCGTTGTTCAGGCAGCGCGCGTCGCGTCAACGGGGGCGCAGGAGTTGCATCGGGCAGGAAATGAACTGGCGGAAATGGCAACTCGGCTGCGCACCGTGGTCGCGCAATTCAAAATCGAGCCCACAGCCTCAAACCGAGGACAATTGCAGCCAGCCAAACGGCTTCAACATCAGGCAGCAGGAGCGGGAAGATAGAACGGCTCGCGGTGCGATTCAGGAACTTCCTGCGCAAACACTCTTCCCGCGCAATACTACCGGGCTAATTCCTGGCCAAGAATTGCTGGATTGCTCGCAAACGATAGGCCGGTTTCAAGGTCAACCATGCGGTCTTGAACCAGTTCTGCAATTTCCCCGTCGAAATGCTGCATGCCATCAGAGGCCGCTGCTTTTATGGCGTCGAGCAGGCTTTTGTTTTCGCGCTCGCCTTTTTCAATGCATTCGCGCGTACGGGCGTTGGCTTTGAGAATTTCGAAGGCGGCCACGCGCCCGCTGCGGTCCTGCTTCGGGATAAGCCTCTGGCAGATGATGTAGCGAAATGCCTTGGCGAATCGCTCGCGCACCGACTGCTGCTCCGCCGGCGAGAACGAGGTGACGATGCGCTCCACCGTTTTGGAGGCGTCCATGGTGTTGAGACTCGAGAACACGAGGTGACCGGTCTCCGCGGCTTCCAGCACGATCTCGATGGTCTCGCGATCGCGCATTTCTCCGACCAGAATGACTTTCGGGGCCTGGCGCATGGCCGAGCGCAGCGCGTGCGCAAAACTCGGCGTGTCGCTGTGCAATTCCCGCTGATGAATCGTCGAGCATTTGTGATTGTGCAGGAATTCGATGGGATCTTCGATGGTGATGATGTGGTAGTACTTCTCGCGGTTGATGCTGTCGAGCAGCACCGCTAGCGTGGACGATTTGCCCGAACCTGCTGCTCCGGTCACAAGAACGATTCCGTCGCGCAACTTGGTGACATCAGATAACTGTTGCGGCAGCCGTAAGGACGCAAAGTCAGGAATGTTGGTGGGAATGACGCGCATCACAACTGCACAACTGCCGCGCTGAATGAAGATGTTGACCCGAAACCGAGCCATGCCCGGCATCCCGTAGGAAACGTCACAGGCCCCATGCTCGCGCAGGGTATTGATGGCCTGCTTGTTGTCGCCAATCAGGTCGGCGGCGATGTGCCGCGTGTCATCGGGAGTAAGAAAAGTGAGCCCGGGGACTTGCACCGGGATCATCTGGCCGTAGACCTGCACCTGGGGTGGACGGCCGGGGGAAAAAATCAGGTCGCTGATTTTCTCGGCGGCGCGCAACATGGCGGTGAGCAGAGCCGGAGTCGCGACTCTGCCAGTACCAGAAAAACCTTCTAATGCAACGGAAATCGGAGCAATGCTTGGTGCTGCCATTCGTCCTCACACCTCGGGAATCGCACGCACCACAGAATGGGAAGAAAACTCAGATAGTTAACTGTACCGCGCCGCGGGCCGGGAGCGAAGGACAGTAAGTACATAGACTTTCGTAACCACCGCGGGGCCGTCTGGACGCACAAAGGGCGGCCCGGTTAGAGGCCGCCCATGTGGTCGGATCCGAAGGTAACTAGTTCTTCGAAGACTTTTTCTTCGTGCCGTAGCTCGTTTCCACCTTGGCGCCGATGCTGGTGAGCAAGTCCTTGGCACTTTGGGCATTCGGTCCCGTGGGTGAGAGTTCCAGGTACTTTTGGAAGGCTTCGGCTGTCCCCGGAGGGGCGATGGTTTTATCGCCCTGAAGGGTGGCCTTCCCGAGCAAGTTCAAGCCCTTTTGGTAATAGGCCTCGGCGCGGTTCGGGTCGGCGGCCAGGCATTTATCGAACGCGGCATTGGCCTCGTCGGGCTTGCCGGAATTAGTGAGGACGGCGCCGATATTGAAATAGGCCTGCGCGGCTGAAGGCGGGTCGGTCTGCGCCGCCAATTCGTAGGTCTTCACGGCGTCATCGATTTTTTTCGCGCGATAGTACGCATCCGCGAGGTTGTTATAGTAGGCGGCCAGGTTCTGGGCCTGCTTCGCCGCATCCTTGTCAGGCGTGCCCTTCTTGAGATCCACCGCTTTCTGATAGGACTCGACGGCGGAGTCCAGGCGTTTCTGTTTTTCTGCCGGATCGGTCTGCTTGGTCGCAGACAACCGGTAATAGTCGCCCAGTTTGAACCAGATCAGGTCGCGGGTCGCGTCCATCTGCGTCGCTTCGGTCAAGGCCGCGATGGCCGTGTCGTAGTCCGGAGGATTCGCCTCGGCCGCTGTTCTCGCGGCGTTCAGTTTGTCGTTGAGCTTGCCGACTGTGGACTTTTCTTTCTCCACTTTGGCTTGTTGCTCCTGCATCTGCTTCAACTGCTCTGCAGAAACGCCCTTGCCCTTAGCGGCATCCTCCTGTTCCTTCTTAACGTCAAAATCGACGGAGTTCTCGTCAAGTTTGACCACGAAGCCGTTGACATGGTCCATCTCTTTCCCAGCCTTCTGGTCATCGGCGGACTTGTAGAGCATCACGTTGTACTTGCCAGGAGTAAGTCCGAGCGAGAAATACTCCCCTTTCTTGTTGGTCTTCAGAGTGTACTTTTGACCGTTGTCCTGGTTGGCCCAGATCACTACGCCATCCGCGACCGGGTTGCCCTGGGCATCTTTGCAGACACCCTTGACCGTTCCTGAAGCCTGAGCGAAGGCCGGAGGAAGACACAGGCCAAGCACCAGTATTGCGAAAAGAAGAATTACGAAATACTTTTTCATTTTGCCTCCCGGCAAAGTCGAATTTTGCTGGCCGATTCCTGAAAAACCAATCGAAATCTCGTGATCCAATAAATGTCTATCCCGTCGCGTAGGGAATTGGATCCTGCACTCCCGCGGCCGCGAATGCGCGCAGGCGCAACACGCAGCTATCGCAGACGCCGCAAGCTCGATCCTCGCGGCTGTAACATGACCAAGTTAAATCGAAGGGCGCACCCAGTTCAAGGCCAAGGCGAACAATATCGGTTTTCCGCAGGGCGATGAGCGGGGTCAAGATTTCGATGACGCCGTACTTGGTGCCGGTTTTCACGACTTGATTGAATGCGTTGTAGTACGCCGGGCGGCAATCGGGATAACCCGAACTGTCAGGCTCAACCGCACCAATGTACACCCTTTCCGCACCCAGGACCTCGGCCCAGCTTACGGCAACCGCGAGGAAATGCGCGTTGCGGAAAGGAACGTAGGTGACGGGAACGTTGTGGCCGACTTCATCCGACGCGGGCACGGCAATCGCGTCGTCGGTGAGCGCCGAGCCGCCAATGGCGCGCAGCGCCTCGTTTCGGACCATAAGCTTGTCGTAAATCTTCAAGCGCTGACAGATAGCGAGAAATGATTGCCGTTCGCGCTCCTCGGTGCGCTGGCCGTAGCTGACGTGGACGGCGGCGGCTTCGTAGTCGCGGGCTGCCAGGGCCGCACAGACGCAAGAATCCATGCCACCGCTGAGGAGGACGACTGCGCGGGATCGCTTCAAGTTCGGCATCGAAGAGAAATTGTTGATTGATGATTCTTCATTGAATCCCGAAGCATCGATTTTGGTTTTCGATCAACAATCAGAAATTATCAGTACGTTCCTACACTCCCTTCACCGCCGGGTCCCAGATGAATTTATGCAATTGCAGGCCGAGTCGGGCCGGGACATTGTCGGCGAGCATCCACTCGGCCAATTCCTGGGGATCAAGCAGGCAATGAGAGCTGTCGCGGGCTCCGGTTGCGTCTTTGCGGAACGCGGGGGAAAACAGAACGGCGTTCACGCGCTCCGATAGATTGTGCCCGTGAGTGAAATCGCGGGCAAAATCGTAGTCCGCGCGGCTGCTGAGAACGAACTTGATCTCGTCTTGAGCAGAGAGAGCCTCAAAATTCTCGATGCAAAACGTGCCCGCCTCCCCCGAGTCCGGACACTTCACGTCAACGATTTTGACGACCGCAGCCGGAACCCGCTGCAGCGGGCGTTCTCCGCTGGTTTCAAGGAGCACGGTGTACCCGTCGTCGAGCAGGCGCTGCATCAGGGTAACGGCCTCCCGCTCCTGCAGCATCGGCTCGCCTCCGGTGATTTCCACCAGTCCACCGGCCGGACTCAAACGCGAGACCTCGTCCAGAATCTCCGCGAGGCCCATTTTGCGACCACCTTGGAAGGTGTATTCGCTATCGCACCACGAACAGCGCAGGTTGCATCCAGTGAGCCGTACGAAGACGCAGGGCAAGCCCGCATACGTCGACTCACCTTGCAACGATTTGTAGATTTCGGTGATCTGCATGGAAAACAGTTGCCAGCCATTCGTCGCGAGTCCCGACCTCGGGTTGTAATCGGCCTACTCGCTGTACTTCGCGGTAGTGGTATCGGTCTCGAAGACCGTGACATCCTTCACCCTTACCCGGCCGTTAGTGACGCTTTTCAGCTTCCCGTTCGACTCATCGTAAAAATACTTGGCCAGATTTTCGGCCGACGGATTGATCACGGTAAAGGGCTCGATCTCGTTGATCATCTGGTGATCGAGTCGCTCGATGACGTGCCTCATGACCTCGCGCAGATCTTTGAAGTCAAGTAGCAGGCCGGCCTTATCGAGTTCGACGCCAGCCAACGTGACCCTGATCTTGTAGTTGTGGCCGTGCGGATTCTCGCACTTGCCTTTGTAATTGCGCAGGTAATGGCCCGCGGCAAATGTGTCTTCAACCGTGACTTCGAACATGGTCCCCCATCAGCTCGGGCATGGATACAGGGCCGGCTGCACTGCCTGGCGAAACATATATTGTACCGCTGGAATAACGCTGCGGGAGCATTGCGCTTGACTCGTTTCCCTGGCCGAATGTAGTTTGCCTACTCATGGTTACATCCCAAGGAGCAGGCATGCTACGTCGAAATCTGTCCAGTCTGTTGTTATTCATCCTGAGCTTGAGTTTTGGTCTTTGGGCCCAAAATCGGCCCGATGCGCCGGACTACGACGTCAAAGAGCACTATACGAAGTACGAATACAGGATCGCGATGCGCGACGGTGTTCACCTCTTCACTTCCGTGTACGTGCCGAAGGACAGTTCGCGTTCATATCCGTTTCTGATCGACCGCACTCCGTACAGCGTTGGCCCCTATGGAGTGGATCTGTACCGCGCGCAACTCGGCCCCTCGCCCGACTTCGATAAGGCGGGTTACATCTTCGTGTTTCAGGACGTGCGCGGGCGATACATGTCGGAGGGTCAGTTTGTTGAGATGCGTCCGCACATCGACGACAAGAAATCGAACAAAGATGTAGACGACAGCAGCGACCTCTACGACACCATCGACTGGCTGCTCAAGAATGTACCCAACAACAATGGAAATGCGGGGATTTGGGGAATTTCATATCCAGGATTTTTCACCTCGGCCAGCATCATCGACTCGCATCCGGCGCTGAAAGCGGCGTCGCCCCAAGCCCCCATGACAAACCTTTTCATGGGCGACGACGCTTACCACGGGGGCGCGTTTATGCTGGCGGCGAACTTCGGGTTCTACGCCTTTTTCACGCCGCAGAGTAATCCTCAGCTGCCGGAGAAGAATTCCAATTCTTTTGACTGGGGGACGAAAGACGCCTACGAGTTTTATCTCCAAACCGGACCGCTGTCGAATCTACGGAAATATCTGCAGGGCAAAAGCTGGCTGTGGGACGACCAGGTGAATCATGATACTTACGACGACTACTGGAAAGCTCGCAACCTCGCTCCGCACATGAAGAACATTCATTGCGCCGTGCTCACAGTTGGAGGGTGGTTCGACGCGGAAGACCTGCAGGGTCCGTTCACGACCTTTCATTCGATCGAAAAAAATAACTCCGGAATCTTTAACGCGCTCGTTGTCGGGCCCTGGGTGCATGGGGGCTGGGCCCGCTATGACGGGGAACACCTCGGACGCGTCGACTTCGCCTCGAACACCGGCGAGTATTACCGGAAAAATATTCTCTTCCCGTTCTTCGAGCAATACCTGAAAGGCAATGGCGACGCCAAACTTCCGAAAGCGTACGTCTTCGAGACCGGCACGAACGTCTGGCGGCAATACTCTGCGTGGCCGCCGAAAAATGCCGAGCCGAAGACTCTCTACTTCCACGCCAACGGAACGCTGTCGTTTGACGCGCCTGCGGCGGACCCCACCCCCTACGATGAGTATGTCAGCGATCCTGCCAAGCCCGTGCCTTTTGTGAATTATGCCGCGCTGAATGTGCCTCAGGAATACATGCTCTCGGACCAGCGCTTCGCTGACAGCCGCACGGACGTGCTGGTTTATGAGACCCCGGTGTTACAGGACGACGTGACGATTGCCGGACCGATCTCGCCCCGGCTTTTCGTTTCGACCAGCGGCACGGATTCAGATTGGGATGTGAAACTGATCGACGTGTATCCCGCCGATTATCCAGACAGCAAGCAGGACGCGCCTCGCACCGAAGATCGCGACAGACCTAGAAAAGACGTGCCCGCTCCGTCGTTCACCATGGCCGGCTATCAGCAACTTGTGCGCGGCGAGCCGTTCCGCGGAAAATTCCGCCACAGCTTTGAGAAACCCGAAGCGTTCACGCCCGGCAAAGTGGAAGAGATGAATTTCAACATGCAGGACATCAACCACACCTTCCGGCGTGGACACCGCATCATGGTGCAAGTGCAGAGTTCGTGGTTCCCGCTCACCGATCGCAATCCGCAGACTTTCGTGAACATCCCCGACGCCAAGCCGGTGGATTTTGTGAAGGCTACGGAGCGGGTGTATCACACGAAAACTGAGCCTTCAGGGATCGCGGTGCAGGTGGTGCCAGGAACAACAGAAGAACACAAATGACGATGAAGGATCAGGTTTCCGATCCGAAAAACTCTTCCACCATCCGTATATCGGTGGTTCGTTTGTATTTGGGGAGGCTCTCGACGAAGACATGGCCATATTGTTTTTTCAGAATGCGGTTGTCGAGCAGCACGAGGAGTCCTCGGTCATGCAGGGAACGGATCAGCCTTCCAAAACCCTGTTTCAGCGTGATGACGGCAGCCGGAACCTGATATTGAAAAAATGCGTTGCCGCCGTCGGCATCGATCGCCTTCACCCGCGCCGAGACCACGGGATCGCTGGGCACGGCAAACGGCAGCCGATCAATGATCACGCAGCTCAATTGCTCGCCCTGAACATCCACGCCTTGCCAGAACGACGATGTGGCAAAGAGCACTGCGTTCGGAGTCAGGCGGAATTCCTCGAGCAGCGCACTCTTCGGCGCGTCGCCTTGCCGAAGCATGGGGAACTCCAACTCTCCCAGCAGGCGCTGGTAGATATCGTTCATCTGTGCGTAACTGGTGAAGAGGACGAACGCCCGCCCGCGCGTGATCTCGAGCAGCCTGCGAATGCGCTCCGCGGCCTTCGCCGTGAACTGCGGCGTCCGCGGATCGGGCAGGTCTGGCGGTACATAGAACAGAGCCTGGCTTTCATACTCGAAATGCGAGGGCAGTACCGATTCGCGCGCATGCTCTAAGCCGAGCCGCTGCCGGATATATTCAAATCCCCCGCCTACGGCCAGCGTCGCTGACGTCAGCACTGCGCATTCCAACTTCGACCACAGGTGCTCGCGCAAGATGGGTCCAACATCGATCGGCGTCGCCTGCAGGAAAACATTTTGGCGCCGACTAGATCCCTCTGATGCCAAGGGCCGCGAGCTGTTGCCGCCTCGTGTACCTACTCGCCCGCCGCGGCGTTCAATCCAAAAGACCGTATTGCGATCTTCTGCTTCCAGCGCGAAACCGATATGCATTTGAATTTCCTGCGTGCGGCGGACGAAGTTGAATATTTCTTCCGGCTTTTGTGGTAGACCTTCGAGTTCGCCTGCCAGCCGGGTCAGCGACTGATTCAAAGCGGCGAACTCATCCCCGTTTTCTTCGAGAAATTCGCGGCGCGTGTCGAACGCAAATCGTCCATCTCCAGGAGGCAGCAACGAAAAGAAGAATTGCGAGCGCTCCCGCAGACTTCCCAGGGCCCCCGAAAGCGACGCCGAGAGCATGCGGTTTCGCTGCAGCGAATTCTCGACGTCGCGCATCAGGTCTTCCACGCGTAGATTGCTCACCGAGATGCCGAAATAGTTTCCGGCCACGTCTTCCAGTTCGTGCGCCTCATCGAAAATTACAGCGGCGGCTTCGGGCAGAATGCCCGCATCGGGCGCGCCGTCAGCTTGCAGCTTGATGGCGAGGTCGGCGAAAAACAGGTGATGGTTGACGATTACGATGTCGCTCTCCATCGCTTTACGCCGCATCTCAGTGATGAAGCAGCGCTCGAACTCGCTGCATTTCTGGCCGATGCACGCGTCGGCCCGTGCGTCGAGTTTGTGCCAGAGCAGGCTGGCCTCGGGCAGTTCCGCTAGTTCGGCGCGGTCGCCCGTGCTCGTCGTCTTCTCCCAGGCAGCGATGTCACGATACTGCTCGACTTCCTCCAGTCCGCTCAATACAGGCTGATCCGTGAGGTCATACAGCTTCTTGCGGCATAAATAATTATTCCGCCCTTTCATGTAGCAGACCGAGAGGCGGGAACTGGACGATTCCCCATAGAGAGCCTGTTCGAGAAAAGGAACGTCTTTGTAGAAGAGTTGCTCCTGCAGATTCTTCGTGCCCGTCGAGATGATGACGCGCTTGCCCGAACGGATTACGGGCATCAGGTACGCCAGTGTCTTGCCCGTGCCTGTGCCGGCTTCCACAATCAGATGCCGCTTCTCATCGAGAGCCTGCTCGACCGATTGCGCCATCTGCAGCTGGCCACGGCGGAATTCATAGGATGGATGTGTGTGCGATAGCACTCCACCGGGAGCGAAGAATTGGTGCAACGAAGCGTCTCTGCCGCCAGGGGCTGCGCGCTTCGGAGGAACGGGAGACGCGGGCTGGGAACTTAAAGCCACGGGAGTCTCTATAATAGCGATTCCGGACCTTTCGCACCGACGCCGTTCTTTTGGCGACAGCCGCCCAATTTTGACTCAGCCTACTTACAATTCGACAAGCACTCTCGCCACTACTGCCGCCGGCATTCCTACTATCGCCATCGTAGGACGCCCTAACGTGGGCAAGTCCACGCTCTTCAACCGCATCGTGGGATCGCGGCGCGCCATTGTCGGCGACGAACCGGGGATCACCCGCGACCGGCTCTATGGCGATGCCGAGTGGGAGGGTCGCCGGCTGCGGATCGTTGACACGGGCGGCATTCTGCCCGAAGAAAAAGATTTGATTCCGTCGGAAATCTATCGGCAGGCCCGCGTGGCGCTAGACGAGGCCGCGGCCATCATCATGGTGGTCGACGGACGCACCGAGCTCGCTGGTCCCGACCTTGAACTGGCACGGTTGCTGCGCAAGGCGAACCGGCCGCTATTCCTGGCCGTGAACAAGGTTGACAGCGAGAGGCAATCGTCGCTGGTCGATGACTTTCATAGCCTTGGCATTCCGAAGATGTTTCCGATTTCCGCGGAGCATGGGCGTGGCATAGATGATCTACTCGATGCAGTTCTAGAAAGCCTGCCGGCCGAAAGCTCAACCACCCTTAGACCTCGCTCAGGGCAGGCGGAGGGCACAGAGAAGACCGAGGAACCTACGAGCGAAGAACTGACGGCAGAGGCCGAAGACGCTCACGAGGTGAAGGTCGCCATTATCGGACATCCTAATGTGGGCAAGTCGACGCTGCTGAATTGCCTGACGTCTTCGGACCGGGCGATCGTCTCTCCGATTCCAGGCACCACGCGCGATGCGGTCGACGAGATCATTGAGCACAACGGACGCCGCTTTCGCTTCATCGACACGGCAGGCATCCGCCGAAAAGGTAAGACGCACCTGATGGCCGAAAAACTTTCAGTGGTGATGGCGCGCAAGCATCTGGAAGGCGCCGACATCGCGCTGCTGGTGATCGATGCCACCGAAGGGGTGAGCCAGCTCGACGCCTCCATCGCCGGCTACGCCCACGAGAGCGGACGCTCCATTATCATCGTGGTCAACAAGTGGGACCTGGTCCTCCATCCTGAGAGGATCGGCGGCAAAGAAACAACGGCGCGGCAAACTAAAGCTCAACGCATGCGTGAAAGCAAGCGTCCGGGCGACCGCGACGCCTATGAGGAACGCCTGCGCTATGAACTGAAGTTTCTTACTTATGCGCCCATTGTTTTTGTTTCCGCGCGATCCGGCAAGGGCACCGAGAAGATATTCCCATTGCTAGAAGAAGTCGCCACTGAACGGCGAAAGCGAGTGACCACTTCACAGATGAACCGTTTTATCGAGCGCGTGGACTTTGAGCGCGCCTCGGTTCCGGTGCGCCAGCGCGTGAAGATTCTCTACATGACGCAAGCGTCGGTGGCCCCGCCGACGTTCGTGCTGTTCACCAACCGCGCCGTAAAACTGCACTTCTCCTACCAGCGGTTTCTAGAGAACCAGATCCGCAAGGCCTTCGGATTTGTGGGGACGCCGATCTGGATTAAGAACCGGGCGAGGAATTCATAGCAGGCTGATTGTCGCGGATGAGCGCCTCGGCCGTCCGGCTGATCCCTGACCGCACCTAACGCGTGGCGACTAGAGACGGGCTCGGGTAGACAAGAAATGCGACCCGGATGATTCCTGCGGAGCGTATCCCGTCCAGCACCAAAGCCACCGTACCCCACCGCACGCGCATGTCCGCTTTGACGTAAACCTTTCGTTCCACGTCCCGATCCTTGAGCCTGTCATGGATCTTTGCCGGCAGGTTAATGACGTTGACCTGATCGTGACCAAGATAAGCCTTGCCGTCTCGGGTAATGGTGACCAGCATCGCATCTTCCCGTCCAGCGCCCGGCATTGAGACAGGATGCGAAACGTAGGGAAGATCGACACTGGTGCCGTGGTGGCCTGTGGGTATCGTCATGAATACAAGCAGCATGACAAACACGACCATCGCCATGACGCTTGCAAATTGCGACGTGTTGAAGTCGCTGAACAGTTTTGACGCTGTTCGCACTTTCCTCATGGCTCACCCCTCCGTATCCCATTGCAGCACACGGCACACACAACGGAAGATCACTGTCGTAACCTGCACTCCGAATAGGCGGGAAATGAACTATTCTCCGCTTAACTCTTGCCCTTGAGTCAGCAGGCCGATGCGCTGCACGCCCGCATGATGCGCTAAATCAATCACGTCGGCGACGTACAGAAAATCTACGTCGGCGTCGCCGCGAACGAAAGCCACCTTCTCGGCGCGCTTTAGATAAATCTGATCCAGCCGCAGCTGCAAATCATCCCAACGCACCTCTTCACGATTGATCCTCACCGTTGGCGGTGCATCTTTCGAAGTCCACACCACCTGGATCACCACGGTGCTTTCGGGCTCTGACGCCGATTTCTGATCCTTGGGCGGCTGTGGAATCTGCACTTTCTCCCCGTACTCCGGGTCCATTGCCACCACGAGCATAAACATGATGATCAAGGTCAGCAGCACGTCAATCAGCGGCGTGACATTAATCTGCGGACCGCGCGCACTTCCGCCTGCCATTGAGAAAGACATAAAAGTTACTCCTCTCAGGCACGCGCGTGTCTGCAACATCAGACACCTGTAGGGTCGTCCAGGTTCCTCAGTCTGGCACCTCGAAGTCGAATTGTGCGGAACGCAAGTTGCGCCCTCCGGCGCAACCGTGCATGATGGAAGAAAGGGTCGCGACGGCAGGCAGCGGCCCAGAATTATGACGCGTCCGATCCGACCCGCTGTCTTCGCTTTTGCGCTTCTCGTCGTTGTGGCGGCGTGCGCGCGAGCGCAAGATAATTACGAAATCCAGGTTTACGGCTCCGATACTGTCCTGCCGCGTTCGACCATGGTTGAGATCCACTCCAATTTCACCGTGGACGGCAGCAAGACCGTGCAGGACGGCATGCTGCCGACCAATCATGCCGAGCACGAAACTCTCGAAATCACGCAGGGAATCAACGACTGGGCCGAGGTGGGGTTCTACCTCTTTACGAGCATTCAACCGAATGATGGATGGCAGTGGGTGGGCGATCATATTCGCCCTCGCGTGCGTGTGCCCGAGAAGTGGCACTGGCCGGTGGGTGTGAGTCTGTCGAACGAGATCGGCTACCAGCGCGCCGCGTTCTCGCCCGACACGTGGACGTGGGAGATTCGACCCATCATCGACAAAAAAATCGGCCCTTGGTACCTGAGCTTCAATCCCGCGATGGACCGCTCTTTTCACGGGCCGAGCGTAAACCAGGGGGTTACATTCTCCCCTAACGTAAAGGTCAGTTACGATTTCACCAAGAAAATCGCAGGCGGGCTGGAGTACTATGCGGCCTACGGTTCACTGACAGGTTTTGATGCCCTGCGCGACCAGCAGCAGCAATTTTTCCCAGCCATCGACATCGATTTCGCTCCCGAGTGGGAATTTAATTTCGGCGTCGGCGTAGGGACGACCCGTTCCACCGACCACTTGATTGTGAAATGCATCGTTGGCCGGCGATTCTCATGGACTCACGAGAAAAAGTGAGACGGGCGGACCTCCCGGCCTTTTCATTCGTAGCGCAACGCTTCGACCGGATCCAGTTTCGATGCCCGCACCGCCGGCACCAGACCGCTGATCACTCCGACGATAAGTAATACCGCGCCGGAAAGAATCACAGTCATCATCGAGATACGCAGATGAATGTCGCCCTGTCCGGAATCGTCCTCGAATAAAGGTCCCATCATGGGCAGGGTGCCAACGGACCATGCGATCAGATACGACAGAAGCACACCGACGGCCCCGCCGATCAGCATGATCAGAAGTGTCTCCGCCAGAAACTGCATTTTGATGTGACGCTTCCGCGCTCCCAGAGCGCGCCGCAAGCCGATCTCGCGACTGCGTTCGTCCACTGACACCAGCATGATATTCATCACGCCGACGCCACCAATGCCAAGCGTCAACGTCCCAATGAATGTCAGCAGCACCTGCAACCCGATCGTGAGCCCATCGATGACCGGGCGAAACTCATCGCGTCCAAACATCTGGAAGGCTTTAGGGTCAGTGGGCGAAAAATTCTGCCGCGTCGCCACCGCAGCCAGAACCTGGGCCATCGCCTTCTTCTCGAACTGCGGCGCGATCGGTTCGAAAACCATCACCGCTGCATAGCGCGTGTTCCAAAGGTCGCCCGCCGCCGAATATGGAATCCAGGACGAGTCATCGTCGCTCGAGAAGTAATTACTGAGCTGAATCTTCCGCGCCATGACACCGATCACAGTGAAGCGTACGCCCGACACTTGTACGGTCTCACCCACGGCCGGCCGTCCGCTGAACAATTCCTCCTTGAGGCGTCCACCCAGAAAGATCACGCGCCGTCGTTCGAGTTCGTCCTCGGCATTGATCCAGCGGCCTTCCAACGGAACCTCATTCCGCATCTCGCCATATTCCGGACAAACGCCGCGCACCGGAGCGGTCCCAACCATGCGGTCCCCGTAGGCGATTCCCGGCCGACTCACGGTTTCAAGGCAAACATGCTTCACCAGCGGCGCGGTCTCTTTGACCATGTCCATATCGGCCTGCTCGAGCACTACTTTCTTTCCGGCGCGCTGGCCGCCGGGTTGTTCGCTGGTCTGCTGCGGCCAGCAGATGACCACGCTCTTGCCAAATGCGTCGAAACCATGCACCAGCACACTGCGAAAGCTGTTGCCGTAAGCGATCAGCAGAGTCACAGTCGCAATGCCCCAGACGATGCCGAGCATCGTCAGAAAACTGCGCGTCAAGTTTCGCTTGAGCGCGATCCAGGCCTCGAGAACGATTTCAATCAGCATCTACCCGCCCGCCTCGTACCGCAACGCTTCAATGGGATCAATCGAGGCCGCTCTCCGTGCCGGATACAGTGCTGCGCCCACGGCAATCGCTCCCAGCAGTGCGGCAGCGATTAGGCCTGAACTCCAACTCGGAACCAGACCGGCAAAAAAATCGGGCATCGGCAACAAGTTCACTAACGCACAGAATCCGAACGCCACGCCGAGACCGATGCCGCCGCTCAAAAAAGCGATGATTAGCGCTTCAATAAAAAACTGCCGCAGAATCGTGCCTGCCGGAGCGCCAATCGCCTTGCGCACGCCAATCTCCCGCGTCCGCTCCCGCACCGCAACCAGCATCACGTTCATCACGCCGATGCCGCCCAACAGCAGAGTCACGATCCCGACCGCTCCCAAAAAGAATTTCATGCCATCGGTCATCGTCTTGAAGGCCTGCGCCTCCTGCACCGTGTCCCAGATCGGACAGGCTTCCTTGTCGTTGGGATCGTAGCGATGCATCCGTGCCAGCGCGACGCGCACTTCGCGCTTGCAGGCGAGGTGCTGGTCGACCGATTTTGGCGTGACCAGCAGTTGATCGAACGTGGAATTGGTCCCAGGAGGCTTGTCCGGAAAATCCCTCCGCATCGCCGCGAAGGGCAAAAAAACTTTTCTCACATCCCAGCCGTCGTAACTGGAATCCTGCTTCTTGGTCGCCATTACACCAATGACCGAATACGGAAAATCGTTCAAGTAGATGGTGTCGCCCACCGGATCGCGCCCGGGGAACAATTGCTTGGCCGCCTCCGACCCAAGAAACGCCACGCGCCGCGCTTCCCGCATGTCGTCCCAGTCGTAGAACCGCCCGGACCCTACATCGATGCTGCGAATGTAGCTGAACTGGGGATACGATCCCGTGACCGTGAAAGCCGCATTGTTAAAGTTGGAGTGGATGCTCACCGTGTCCTGCTCAAGCTCAGGGATCGCGTACTCGCAATCCGGCGACTCCATCTGCACCGCCGCGACATCAGGATCCTCCCAATGAACCACGCGCCCGGCATGCAAACCGCCGGCCTGCAGGCTGGTGCGGCCGTGGAAGACGATCATCACGTCTTTGCCGAGGTTCCGCTCCTGCGTTTCTTGGCCTTTGCGCAGACCTTCGCCAGCGGCCACCATCAGTACGATCGACACAATCCCCCAGGCAATTCCGAACATCGTGAGGAAGGCGCGAAGCTTGTGCGACCACAACGTCCGGAGAACATCGAGGATGCGATCGCGCACCGTCATCACGCTGGGTTGGACGCGGGCGGGGAGAGAAGGTAACATCCCCGGAATCGCCTTACTGTTTGATACGCAGTTGAAGGGCTTTTTGTTGCAGTAAAAACGGCAGGGCGCGGATGCCTCGGGTCAACAGAAGGTCGACTGGGATAACTCAGGCCTTCGCGGTGGTTGCCCCGACCCGATCCATCCACCCGTCGAATTCCCGAAGGGCCGCTTCACACTGCAGCCGATGCCGCTCTTTGCGGTCGCGAACTTTCTTCTCCAGCGGAGGCAGCAGATCGAAAGTGATATTTGCTGGCTGAAAATTCTTGGCATCGGCGTGGGTTACATAGTGAGTCAGAGAACCGAAAGCCGAGGGTCGTGGTGCGGCCTCAATCTCACTCCCCGAGGTTAGCGCGGCAGCGTGTATCCCGGCCAACAGTCCAGTGGCAATCGACTCCACGTAGCCCTCGACCCCACAAATCTGCCCGGCAAACAAGACCTGGGGGTGCGACTTCATTTGCAAGGTCTCGCGCAATAATGTCGGCGAATTGATGTAAGTGTTGCGGTGAATCTGTCCGTAGCGCAGAAAGCGAGCAGTCTCAAGGCCGGGAATGAGACGGAGCACGCGCGCCTGCTCGCCAAACTTCAAGTGATTCTGGAATCCAACCAGGTTGTAGGAATCCGCCCGCAGGTTCTCCTGTCGCAACTGCACCACCGCATACGGCATCTTGCCGGTGCGCGGATCAATTAAGCCCACCGGCTTCATCGGACCGAAGCGCAGAGTGTCGCGTCCGCGGCGCGCAATCTCTTCAATCGGCAGGCAACTCTCGAAGTAGTTCAGCTTTTCCCACTCGCGCTCCTCGACCGACTGCGCCGTCAGAAGAGCATCATAAAAGCGCTCGTATTCTTGCGGCGTCATCGGACAGTTGATGTAATCCGCCGATCCCTTGTCATACCGCGCCGCCATATACACACGCCCCATATCAATCGAATCAGCTTCCACAATCGGGCTGATCGAATCGTAAAAATACAAATGTGGACTCTGTAAGGGAGAATTTTGCCCAGCAGGATCGTGTGGGAGCGGGCGACTCGCCGGCTCAGGTTTTGACGCTTCCGTGCTAAGCCGCGCGATCTCCGTGGCCAGCCCATCGGAAGTCAGCGGCCCGCTTGCGATGATGGTGACGCCGCTTCGTTCGTCAATCTTTGTGACTTCTTCTCTTTTGACGGTAATACGCGGCTCGCACGAAATAATTTCTGTTACGCGAGCCGCGAATGTCACTCGGTCTACAGCCAGGGCGTGGCCGGCCGGAACCGCGCACTCCCGCGCAATCTGCAGTAACATCGAGCCCGCGCGTCGCATCTCTTCTTTCAGCAGCCACGGCGCCGTGTTCTCACTATCGGATTTCAGCGAGTTCGAGCACACCAGTTCGGCGAAGTCCCCCGTCTGGTGCGCCGGAGTCGCGCACACGGGACGCATCTCGAATAACTCGACGTCCAGGCCTCGCCGCGCACATTGCCAGGCGGCCTCTGCCCCCGCGAGCCCTCCTCCTATGATTTTGATGATTGCCATTCTGTCGGCTCTGCAGGGCTACTCTGATCGTCGTGGGGTCCGCGGCTCGTGAATCTTCTCGTTCCGTTCCAGCATCTCGACAAACTCCCTGATTTTGCGCGCTCTGGTCTCCGCTTTCTTCACCGTCTGAATTCTAAATAACACGGCATACCGATTCGCGCCGTCGAGAGAATCAAAGAATTCCCGGGCTCGCGAACTCGCATTCAAAGCGGCCTGAAAATCCTCTGGGACCGTCGCCGCTCTCGGCGAGTCATAGGCTGAATCCCATCTTCGGGTTTTCTTTGCAGCCTCGATGGCTTCGAATCCGGCGGGTTTCATCCGACCGCTTGCGATCAAGGCAACCACTTTTTCGCGGTTGATCTTAGACCACATGCTGTTCGGCGATCGCGCGAGAAACCGTTGCAGCCACGCCTGCTCACTCTCGCCGCGCTTTTGCCCATCGATCCATCCATAACACAAAGCCACTTCCAGTGCCTCGCCGTAAGTGACCGACCGCAGGGCTGTGCCCTTCTTCGCCAACCGTAACCACAAGCCCTCGGAGCTCCGATGATTCTCCTCCAGCCATTTGGCCCAAGCAAACTGGGTCGGAAAACAACGCACTGGGCCAATTGAGCCGGCTTTCCTTGGCTTTTTTGTTTTCTTAGTTGTCACTTCGCCGTCTCCGCGAGCCGCCACAGAGCTTCGTCGGTAAGAAGCACCGGCCGCCACTGATCGCGGAAAGTGGCTCCCAGCCCCTGATACAGAGCAATCGCCTTCGCGTTCCAGTCGAGCACTTCCCAGTGTATGCCGTAACAGTGCTCATCGACCGCAATGCGCGCGACCGCGGCCAACAGGGCCTTCCCGATGCCACAACGGCGAAACGGCTCCCGCACAAACAGATCTTCCAGGAACAATCCCGGACCTGTCCATGTCGAATAGTATGCAAAAAACAAAGCATATCCCGCGGGCTGCCCATCCGACTCGGCGATTAGCGCTCGAAAACGCTGATGCTCACCGAATCCATCCCGCGCTAGATCTTCCGCGCGGATGGTCACGTAGTCGACCCAGCCCTCAAACTCCGCCAGCTCGCGAATCATGGTCCGGAGCAACGCAGCGTCATGAATGGTTGCAGAGCGAATGTGAAGTGACAGGGCCAGAACTCCTCGGATAGCGGTTCGGTGCAGGCAGCTCAGTGCAGGACAGGCGTAGCGTCCGTGCCGACACACACCCAGGTTCCCTTTTTCAGCAGCCAGGTGTCAACAAAGCGTTCCCGCCGCGTATAGGACTTGCCGCTTTCGACTCCTTTCACCCGCATGACTCCGGTTGCGATCGCAACATTTCCGAACACATGCACGCTGAAAGACTCGGGCGCGACTTGCTGCTGCTGCGCAGTGGGCTGGGGCGTAGATGATTTTACACTGGCGAGGAATTCCTCCTTGGATTCCACCGAGCCGTCGTCGTTCACCAGCACGATCCCATCGTCCAGAAGAGCATCCAACGCTTTGGTGTCGCCGGATTTGTACGCCTGGTTCCACGACTGCTCGAGAGCAACAATCTTCGACTTCGTGGATTCGGCGTCGGCTTGCGCCCAGGCGCACTCCGCCGACGTACAAACTATGATCGCCACAATAAACGCACTTTTCATGAATCCTCCCACATGCAGTGCACTGTAGAGAGAGTGCTGCGGCGTGACAAGTGTCTTTTTCAGTCCGGTCGGGCAGCGTCGCAGAGCTTTGCAGGCTACATGGTTCGCCACTTAGAAGGCGCTAAGGAAGACGAATGGAGTACACGAACCGCGAGGTCCACGAAGGAACGGACGTTGCGCCTCTCATTTTTCTGTCAGCGAAGCGGCGGCGGCCGCGACCAGCACCCAGCCGCGCTCCTTGTATACCCAGGTATCCACGAACCGCCAGCGCCTCAGCCGGGGCCTTCCGGCGTTCACGTCTCGCTCCCGATAGGTTCCGATGACGATGGCCGTGCTTCCAAACGTACGTACCGTCATAGGTTCCAGCACGACCTGACTAAGTTGCGGGCCCGCGTCCTTTATCCTCAGCAGGTATTCGCTCTTGGTCACCAGCTTGCCGTATTCGACATAGACCAGAGAATTATCAAAAATCAAATCCAGGGCGTGGTTGTCGTTGCGCGACTGGCCCTCCGCCCATTCGTGTTCGAGGGCACGGATGGCGGCTGCAGTGCCGCCTTGATTGCTTTCCTGCGCGAAAACTGGGAACGGGCAGGCCATAATCACCAACAGCCCCATTGGCCGCACGAGGCTCGCTGCCCCACCCACAAGGCCGTTCAGAAGACGCAGCGCCCTGAACGGTTTCAGTCGGGGATGAGAGTTACGATGCTTGAAATTGATGCCCATTGCCCATTCCTGTAAAGCCATGTGTCCACGAAACGCTCATGGCGTGCAAATGCCTTGCCATTCTGCACGCCCACTGTCTTGAAGATTCCAGTGATGATGGCGGTATCGCCGTGCAGACGCACCGTCATCGATTCCGTCAGCAGTTCCAGGGTTTGGGAGGCACTTACGTCTGCCAGCACGTCCGCCTTGGTAAACAGCCTGCCGTCAGAACTGACACACACGAATGCCTCGTCTAGAATCCTGGCAAGCGCCTTTGGATCCTTGGCCATGTAGGCCTGAGCCCACACATGTTCCATCGCAACGAGTTTCGACTCTGCGTCGGCCTCAGTGGTCTGCTGTCCCGGGGCTGCCGAGATCCCAGCGCACGTCATCAGGGCAAGCAAAATCTTCGTTCTCGCTCTCATTGCCTCACCACGTGATGAGCGTCGACTGGCTGGCGACGCACAACCAATTTCCACTACTCAGCACCCTGGTATCGGTAAACCGCTTGCGGTGCGAATAGCGAACAACCCGGTCTTCGCCGACGGCCGCCGCATCGGGCTTCATGTAGGCTCTATCGACAAATCCGGCCGTCGCTTCAGGGCTCGGCGACCTACCGACCCTGAGGTTCATCTATGATTGCTTCAGGTGGACTTTCAACTCTGGAGGATGTTATGGCGCGGATTAGCCTGGTTGCCCAAGAAACAGCGTCACCTGAAGTGAAGGAGATTTACGACAAGGCACTGCGTGGCAAGCCGGGCAATGCGCAGAAGGCGCTCGCCCATCGTCCGGAGATGCTTAAGAACTTTCTAAGCTTCTACGCGAGCGTGGGCCGTTCCCTCGACCGCAAGCTCTATGAATTGATTTACCTGCGCGTCTCGCTCATCAACGAATGCCGCTACTGCGCCCAGCATCATGTGGCTTCTTCGAAGCGGGCCGGGCTGACCGCAGAGGATTGGACCGCACTCAAAGCCGGAGATTATTCGCGCTACAGCGAAAACGAACGCGTTGCCCTTATCTACGTCGAGAAATTGACCCGCACGCCGCACGATATCAACGACGCCGACTTCGCGCCCCTGAAGATGCAATTCTCTGAGCCGGAAATCGTCGACATCCATCTGCTGACCGGTCTCGCCAACCTCACCAACCGCTTTACCGACCCGCTCGGACTGGAAGTAGAGTTTCCGGAAGAGAAGATCTGAATTCGTCGTAACGGATTCGCGCGGATCCACGGATCAAGAAGCTGCTTTAGGTTCTTGTTCTATCCGTGTTGATCCGTGCAAATCCGTAACTAAAGGATCTCCCGCGCATCCCCAACGCGCCGGGTCACGCGCTCGCGATCCAAATATTCCAGCAACGGGATGGCGTACTTACGGCTGACCCCGGTCAGTTCCTTGAACTTGGCCACATCCATTTTCGGAGATCGGGCTTTCTGCGCTGCAACCAGGCGATGCAATTCCTCCAGCGCACTCCGGTGAAATACCAGTTCGTCCGAAACCTTGACCAGCGACCTCTCCCGCAGCAACAGTGTAACGATCTTCTGGGCGCGAACCCTGTCGACCTTGAGGCCGGCGATCACTTCCTGCAGTGCAGGAACCTTCAATCCAGCCCCCGCGAACGCCGCCTCGATCTGCTTCCTTGATTCGGCCTCCTCGTCCTTCATGACGACGCCGTGTCCGCGCAGCCGCACCAGATCGCCGGAGGCATCGATTTTCTTTTCCCGAGAAAGCAGATCGAGCGCTGGCGCGAAAATCTCTGGGGACACTTTCACCCGCTCCCGCAGCGCTTCCCGGGCAATCCCATCCACTAGCGGGTTTTTCGCATGAAATTCCTCGACCAAACTCAGGATGAGCCGTTGCAGTCGGACGACTGCAGCCGCGTCCGCAAACAGGTCGCCGATCCGTAGCACGTGCGCCGCTTTCATCGTCTCGGCGAGTCGCGCTTCAATGGAGTTCCTGCTCCACCCAGTTTCGGAGATGAGTTGAGGCATTGAGATTCCGCCGTGACCTCGTCTGCCGATGCGAGCTCTCAGCACGGTTTCCGGATCGCCGACAGACAGAATCTCAAGGAAGTCTTCGTGTCCCGGCATCCGGGGAATCGGCGCTGGGTCTAGCACAATGCCGCCGCCGATGGTCACTACTGGTGAAAACTGGCGGATGATGAATCGATCTCCCGGCAGCAAGAGTGCCGACTCTGAAAGCTTCAGCCGAGCGAGAGCCTGGGTGCCCGGAGCGAGTTGCTTGACGCCGTGGAAGGTGATCTCCGCGGTCGTTTCCATCGTGTTCGAGTGTAAGTGCACTCGCGTCCGAGATTTCAGGGGGCGAGGTGCGGAGGGTAATAGGCTGATCCGCACATCCAGTCGACGGGTTGCAGCGAAAGTCGAAACCGGGGCCAGCGTCATGCCGCGCGACAAATCGACGGTACTCACGCCTGCCAGGTTCAGCGCGGTGCGTTGCCCAGCGACCGCGGCATCGGCCGACTGTCCATGGACTTGCACTCCCCGAACGCGGACCCTCTGGCCAGTGGGAAAAACCTCAAGCTCTTCTTCGCGATGAATCGTTCCGGCCACGAGCGTTCCGGTCACCACCGTACCAAATCCCTTCATGGTAAATACGCGATCCACAGGCAAACGTGCCAGCGCGCGCGAGTCTCGCGGCTGCACTTCCCCGGCTGCAGCGGTCAGTGCATGTTTCAGATCGTCCAGTCCGGCGCCAGTCAGCGAGCTCACGGCGACGATCGATGTTGGGTTGCCTAAGAATGTCCCGCGCAGAAACTCTTCCACCTCTAACCGCACCACGTCGAGCGTTTCCTCATCCACGGCGTCCGACTTGGTAAGCACCGTGAGGCCGCGCTGCACCCCGAGCAGTTGCAGAATGTCGAAATGCTCCCGGGTTTGCGGCTTGATCGATTCGTCGGCCGCGATGACCAGGAGCACCATATCGATACCACCTACACCAGCCAGCATGTTGCGCACAAAACGCTCGTGCCCCGGAACGTCGACAAAGCCGACATGCAACGGTTCACCATTCGCGCCCTCCAAGTCAACATGTGCAAAGCCCAAATCAATGGTGATGCCGCGGCGCTTTTCCTCCTCCAGCCGGTCGGCATCGATCCCGGTCAGCGCCTTCACCAGCGCCGTTTTCCCGTGGTCAATGTGCCCTGCCGTTCCTACGACGATCGATTTCATAGATTAAAGAATCGTAGCAGGAGACCCAGCGAGTGAACGCAGCGGGTTTTCGCCGGTCTACCCTCCGTCGCGCCAAAATGCGACAATAGGAGTTCCTCCATGGCTACTTCTTTGATTTCTGCCTTTTCTCCGGAGACGCTGCGGCAGCACGGCCTCACGCCCGAGGAATATGAGAAGATCAAGCAACTTCTGGGCGGCCGCGAGCCCACCATCACCGAACTCGGCATCTTCAGCGTAATGTGGAGCGAGCACTGCTCGTATAAATCAAGCCGTGTGCACCTGAAACGTCTACCCACCCGCAGCAAGCTCGTTCTGCAGGGCCCCGGCGAAAATGCGGGCATTATCGATATCGGCGACGGCTGGGCCTGCGCTTTTAAAATCGAATCCCACAATCACCCGTCGTTTATCGAGCCCTTTCAGGGCGCGACCACCGGCGTAGGCGGCATTCTTCGGGACATTTTCACCATGGGCGCAAGGCCGGTCGCGGTGATGGACTCGCTACGCTTTGGCCCGATCACGGCTCGTGTGGCCCCGAGCGACTCGCCCGCACAGGCCGCGCAAGCGGCCGAGCTTCGCCCTGGCGCGCAGCGAGCCCATAGCCAGACAGAACTCCACAAAAATCATTCTGTTCTCGAAGGAGTGGTCAGCGGCGTCGCTTCCTACGGCAACTGTTTCGGCGTGCCGAATCTCGGCGGCGAAACCAAGTTCGAGCCTTGCTACTCGGGCAATCCGCTGGTGAACGCGTTTGCGCTCGGCTTGGTGCGAAAAGATGAAATCTTCTACGCCAAGGCCGCAGGCGAGGGCAATCCGGTGATCTACGTGGGAGCCAAGACCGGACGCGACGGCATCCACGGCGCCACAATGGCCAGCGAAGAATTCAGCGAAGCGTCGGAAGCGAAACGGCCCAACGTACAGGTCGGTGATCCATTCCTGGAAAAGCTCCTGCTCGAAGCTTGCCTCGAAGCGATGCAGACAGGAGCGATTATTGGCATTCAAGATATGGGCGCGGCCGGACTGACCTGCTCGACTTGCGAGATGGGTGGACGCGGAGGCGTGGGCATCGAAATCGAACTCGATCGCGTGCCGCAGCGTGAAACGGGGATGACTCCATACGAGATCATGCTCAGCGAATCTCAGGAACGCATGCTGCTGGTGGCGCAAAAAGGCCGCGAAACCGAGGTCTTCCGCGTTTTCGAGAAATGGGGACTCGATGCGGTTGAAGTGGGCAAGGTCACAAAGGACAACAAACTCCGCGTGCTGGAGCACGGCAAGGTTGTGGCCGAGATTCCGAATCCAGCGCTGACGGACGATGCCCCCGTATACAAGCGTCCATTGGCGCGATGGGAACCCCCGGTGCCGCGCGAAATGCCGGAAGACGTTAAGCTCGGAGAATCCCACGATTTTACTGCTCATCTTAAACAGTTGCTGGCCAGCCCAAATATCTGCAGCAAGCGCTGGGTGTGGCAACAGTACGACCACATGGTGCAGACCAACACGGTCGACGCCCCGGGAGCGGGCGATGCTGGCGTAATCCGCATCAAACCAACAAACCCCGGGAACTCGCAGCGCGGGCTGGCGATGGCCCTCGATGGCAATGGACGCTGGTGCTATCTCGATCCGCGGCTGGGCGCGATGCACGCCGTAGCCGAGGCCGCGCGCAAAGTCACGTGCTCGGGAGCGACGCCCGTAGCCGCGACGAATTGCCTGAACTTCGGCAATCCCGAGAAGCCGCACATCATGTGGCAGTTTTCGCAAACCATTGACGGAATCACAAAAGCTTGCGAGGAGTTGGAAATTCCCATCACCGGTGGCAACGTGAGTTTCTACAACGAAACCCTGGGCGAAGGCATTTATCCCACGCCCGTGCTCGGGGTTGTGGGAATTCTCGAGGACGTGCACAAAGCCGCGAAAATGCATTTCGCGGAGCCCGGACGCACGATCGTGCTATTGCGCGCCGGAGACGAGGGCGATATCACCGATGCAGAGAGCGAGTTTGGGTCGTCGGAGTATGTGAAGGAAGTTCTGGGTGAGCTCTGGGGATATCCGCCGGAACTCGATCTGGAGAAGGAAGCCGGGCTACAAAAGGCTGTTCTCGAATTGATCACGCAGGGCTTGGTAGATTCCGCGCATGATTGCGCGGACGGCGGACTAGCAGTTGCGCTGTCTGAAAAAGCATTCCCGAAAAACGTGGGCGCGCGGGTGAACCTGGCGTCGACTGGCCTTCCCGGGGAGTTCGTGCTGTTCGGAGAAGACGCGAGCCGAATCGTGATCTCTTGCGACCCGGGCAAACTTGCACAAATCAAACAAATAGCACTGAAGCACGACGTCGCCGCAGATGTGATTGGAGAGACGATTCCGGACGAACTCGAAATCTCGCTCGATGGCAAGGTTGTGATCTCAACAGCAATTTCGGAGTTGACCGCGGCTTACGAAGGTACGGTCGCAGCGGCGCTGCAAACAGATCCAGAATCAGTTAGTCAGTCGCTGTAAGTTAAGGGCCAGGAGCGAAATGCTTTCTTCCGACAAGTTTCATGACGAGTGCGGTGTAGTGGCGATCTTCAACCGGCCCGAGGCTGAGAAGCTCGCCTACCTGGGCCTGCATGCCCTGCAGCATCGCGGCCAGGAATCGGCAGGAATTGTCACGTCTGATGGCATGACCTCCCGCTCACATAAGGCCATGGGTTCGGTCGCCGACATCTTCACCGAAGATGTGCTCTCGAAAATGCGAGGCACGCTTGCCATCGGCCATACCCGCTACTCCACTGCCGGAGACTCTGCATTGCTCAATGCGCAGCCGATCCTGGTGCAATCGAACAAGGGGTCAATTGCCGTAGCCCACAACGGCAACCTCACCAACGCGCAGCAGGTGCGCGCACTCCTGGAAAGTCAGGGATCGATTTTTCAAACCAACAGCGACACTGAAGCCATCGTACATTTGATCGCTCTGTCGAAGGAACACACACTGCCGGAAGCGGTAGCAGACGCGCTGCGGCGCGTCGAGGGAGCGTTTTCGCTGGTGATGATGAGCAACGACCGCGTTTTCGCGGTCCGCGATCCGCGCGGCTTTCGGCCGCTCGCCATGGGCCGAATCGCGGCGCTGGAGGGGCAGAAGCACGACACCATCGTTTTCGCCTCCGAGACCTGCGCCTTCGACTTGATCGGCGCCGAGTACGTGCGCGACGTTAAACCGGGCGAACTGATCGTCGTGGGCCCGGAGGGAATGAGTTCGCGCTTCTATTCGACGGCTGCGCCGCAATCGAGTTGCATCTTCGAACATGTGTATTTCTCGCGCCCCGACAGCGTTGTGTTCGGCCGCGCTGTGCAGACCAGCCGCGAGGAACTGGGGCGCCAGTTGGCGCGTGAAGCCGGAGTGGAGGCAGATCTGGTTGTTCCCGTACCCGATTCGGGTGTGACCGCTGCTGTAGGCTACGCGGCCGAAAGCGGCATTCCGTTTCGTTTTGCCCTCATCCGCAATCATTACGTTGGACGTACGTTCATTGAGCCCAGCCAGAGCGTCCGCGACTTTGGTGTGAAGCTCAAGCTGAACCCGGTGCGCTCGCTGCTGCAAGGCAAACGCGTCGTCCTGATCGACGATTCGATTGTGCGCGGCACCACCAGCAGAAAAATTGTGCGCATGATCCGCAACGCCGGCGCGAAGGAAGTCCATATGCGTATTTCTTGCCCCCCGACCGTTTCGCCTTGCTATTACGGCGTGGATACGCCTTCGAAAAAGCAGCTCATCGCCGCAAATAAATCGATTATCGAGATTCGTGACTACATCGGCGCGGATTCGCTGGCCTATCTTTCGCTCGAAGGACTCAAAAAAGCTTGCGGCGAGGGCGAGAACATTTCGTATTGCTCAGCTTGCTACACCGGGAACTATCCGACTGAGATCATCGACGTCGATGAAATTCTGCCCGCCGTTGTGCGAAGGTAGCAAGGCCTAGCAACGCGGCTTCCGCGCTCGTGCGACCCTCGGGATAGACCGCAGATCCGGGGTGATGCACACCTCATCCCAGCCACGTAGAAGATGTTTCGTCGTGTCCGCAATTGTGCCGCTGATTTCCACGATGAGCCACCCGCCCGGACGCAATGCCGCCTGCGCCTGCGGAATCATGCGGGCTATGATCTCTGTTCCGGTGGGCCCACCAAACACGGCCCGGCGAGGCTCAAACTTGCGCACCTCCAATTGAACCTGATCCTCCTCGGATTCGCCGACATACGGCGGGTTCGACACAATGAGGTCGAGGCCGCTGAGATCGAGATCAGCCAGCAGATCCGCTTGATGAAACCGGATGCGGCTTTCGAACTGAAGGCGGGCAGCGTTGGCGCGGGCAATTTCGAGAGCAGGTGCTGAGATGTCGCTGGCATGAATTTCCGCGTTAGGCAATTCCTTTGCCAGCGCGAGCGCAATGCAGCCTGAGCCGGTGCCAACATCGAGAATGCGAATTCTGTCGGCCGGGCACTCTTGCCTGCCTGACTCCTTCTCTGAAGCAAGTTTCAAAACGGTTTCGATGACGTGTTCCGTCTCCGGCCGCGGTATGAGTACCGCCGGAGTGACGACAAGATCCATGCCCCAGAATTCCTGGTGTCCGGTGATGTATTGCGTCGGCACCCCGTGCGCTCGTTCGGTCAGCGCAAATTCGTAACGAGCCTGTTCCTCTGGAGTAAGTTCATACTCAGGGTGAGCGAAGAGGTAAGCACGGTCGCAACTCAAGGTGAACATGAGAAGCAACTCAGCATTCAAACGCGGGGATGGAACGTGTCGCGCAGCGAGGCGGGTGATGGCGGACGTAAGGATTTGCTTGAGCTGCACTATTTCACCACAGAGACACGGAGGCACAGAGGGAAACAAATCTCCCGTGAGTTTCTTATTTCTGACTGGTGCCAGTCCGCTTCCACTGATAGCCCAGATAGATCATTTGGCCGATGTGGTGCTGCATATGCGATGCACACGGCAGGATCATGTCGAGACGAATCTTCGCATTCGTACCGGCTCCCGAGTACTCCACCGACCAGTCCTCGGGCGATTGTGCACGAACGGTTTTGACCACCATGGCAACCGCGTCGTCGAGTCGTTTCAACGCTTCTTCTTTCGCCGGCGGATTTGGGTCATTAAATTCGCGTGGGCGGTCTCGCACGTACCCCGTCTTCGCGATTCGCGCGCCGATGTAGTAGTTCAAGTTGCCGGTGAGATGCAGAACGAGATGCCCAAAGCTGTTTCCGTAAGGAAACGGTTGTTGCCAGAACTGTTCATTCGCCAGCGGCGCCGCCAGTTCGTGGACTCTCGCCGCATTCGTGGTGTAACGGTCGACAAGAACCGAAGCGAGCGTCTCATCCAGTCCGGGCATCGTCTCTCCTTCTTCGCGGCAACCACGCCCACGTTCGTCCTCTAAACCACGCTGGCAGCTTCCTGTTTCAACTTTTCAGCCTGGTAGTACGTTGTGAGCGCCTCGATGAGCGGCTGCAGCTTTCCGTCCATCACGGACTCAAGTTGGTGGATAGTGAAGCCAATGCGGTGATCGGTCAGCCGGTTCTGCGGAAAATTATATGTACGGATTTTCTCGCTGCGGTCGCCCGAACCAACCATCGCCTTGCGTTCTTTGGCCAACGCCTGCTGCTGCTTCTCCATTTCAATTTCGTAGAGCCGGGAGCGCAGCACACGCATACCTTTCTCCCGGTTCTTGATTTGCGATTTTTCATCCTGGCAGCTCACGACCGTGTTAGTCGGAATATGCGTGATGCGTACGGCCGAGTATGTCGTATTCACCGACTGGCCGCCGGGTCCGGAGGAACAAAACGTGTCGATGCGCAAATCTTTCGCTTCGATTTTGATGTCAACGTCTTCGGCTTCCGGCAGAACCGCGACGGTCACGGCCGAAGTATGCACGCGCCCCTGCTGCTCGGTGGCCGGCACACGCTGCACGCGGTGCACGCCGCTCTCATACTTGAGCTGCGAGAACACGCGATTGCCTTCGATGATGGCGATCACTTCCTTCAGGCCGCCGGCGGACGATTCCGAGGATGAAAGCACTTCGACCTTCCAGCGCTGCGTCTCCGCATACCGGGTATACATACGGAAGATCTCGGCGGCAAAAAGCGTGGCTTCATCTCCGCCCGTGCCCGCCCGAATTTCCAGAATGACGTTCTTTTCGTCGTTCGGATCCTTGGGCAGCAGCAACACCTTCAATTCTTCTTCGACCGCACCGACGCGAGCTTCGAGCTTGTCGAGTTCATCCTGAGCGTAGGCGCGCATCTCGGGATCTTTTTCTTCCACGAGCATTGCCTTGCTCTCCGCGATGCCCTTAGTCAGGTCCTTATACTCGCGATACTTCTCCACGATAGGCGCGATTTCGGCGTGAGCCTTGGCGGTTTTCTGATATCTCGCCGAATCGTTCACGATCTCCGGCGAGGCCAGAGCGTTGTTCAGTTCTTCGTAGCGGGCTTCGATTTGGTCAAGTCGTTCAAACATTGGAATCACTCTTGGAGACGCAACGAGCTGCGTCTCGGCTCGCGCCGCAGCCCTGCATCGTGGGCGAGAAAGACGCAACAAGTTACGTCTCTACGGCATTGTAATGTTGTGAGAAGGCGGAGAGAAAGTATTCGCGGCGGGACCGCTAGGCAATCACTAACTCGCCGCCGCGCTCTTTTTCCAGGTCCATGGCTTGATCGAGGGCGGTGATGGCGCATTGCGCCATCTCGTCAGACGGAGGCTGGGTCGTGATTCGTTGCAGCCACAGGCCTGGAGCAGTCATCAGCGCGAACAGCGATCCGCGGTGTTTAGCCGCAAAGCGGATGATCTCGTACGAAACTCCTGCAATGATGGGCAACAGAACGATCCGCGAAGCAAAGCGCGCCCAGAACGTGGTGAACGGAACCAGCATGTAAAAACCGATCGAGATCAGCATCACCGTCATCAAAAAGCTGGTGCCGCAGCGCGGATGATAAGTTGAATATTTCTGAACCGCCTCGGTCGTGAGGGGGTCGCCATTTTCAAAAGCAAAGACCGTTTTATGCTCAGCGCCGTGATATTCGTAGACCCGGCGGATATCTTTCCACAGCGACACTCCCCAGATAAAGAACAGGAACAATACCAGGCGGATGCCGCCGTCGATCAGGTTGAAAATAATTCGCCCGCCGAGCGCGGGATCCATCTTCTTCAATTCTGTCGCCGCCAGCAGCGGAATGTATTTGTACATGAAGATAAAGAAAGCGAGCGAGAGCAGGAGATTTCCTACAGCCAGCCAGTTGCTGACGGTAGCAGCCTTCTCGCGAGATTCGGCGGATTCCGCCGCGCTTTCCGCTGGCGGGACGGACGAGGCACCTGTCGTTCCATGCGGTTTCTCGTCGCCTTGCATCACATCTTCGATCGCGACGTTCGCCGAGAAGCGCAGGGCACGATAGCCGAGATTCATAGCATACCCCAGCGTCATGACGCCGCGCACAATGGGCCAGGCCATCCACTTATGCTTCTCGGAGGGCCGTTCAAGCGGTTCACTCATCGTCACAACTTCACCCGAGGGTTTGCGGCAGGCGATCGCCCACGCGTGCGGGGAGCGCATCATCACTCCCTCGAGGACGGCTTGCCCGCCGACCAGCGTTTCTTCCCCGCTTTCGAGAGCGGGCAGAAGCTGCACGGCGACGAGGAATCGCAAGTAGTTTTGTAGTCTACGCACTGCTATTGGGTGCTCCTGACAGAAACCCGACGCTCGTCTTAGGGTACCACAGGCTGTGAGTCGTTTAGGATGGGGTTGTGAGCCCGGCAAGTCCAAGAAGGAAAGAGAGTTAGGACCGGCGCGGATCACAGACAGCCAGGGCAAGGCCTTGAACCTCCGCCATGGCGCGCCAGGATCGGAAATGCATGCAGCGGTTAGCCACAGCTTGCGAAGCCATTGCGGCGACCACCAAGAAGTTGCTCAAGGTAGGCATCGTCGCTGACTATCTGAACTCACGCACGACCGATGAAGCCGCAGTGTCAGCGCTTTTCCTTTCGGGCCGGGCGTTTCCGGCTTGGGAAGAGACCACGCTGCAGATGGGCGGACGTTCGCTGTGGCGGATTGTCGCCGAACTGTCGGGGAAAAATGAAGGCGAACTCACCACCGCTTATCGTCGCCACGGAGACTTAGGAGCAGTCGCTGGCGAAGTTCTTCCCGAACGCACAGGTCACGGGCTCAACGTTCTGGAAGTGGAATCGACGTTTCGTCGGATGGCGTCGGCACGCGGAGCAGCCGCGAAGACAGCCGTTGGGCGCGATCTGCTGGCGCGCGCGACTCCGCTCGAAGCCAAGTACATCGTAAAAATCATGACTGGCGATCTGCGCATTGGACTGAAGGAGAGCTTGGTGGAAGAAGCGATCGCGAGGGCCTACGGCGGAACACTTGCAGAAGTGCAACGCGCCAACATGCTCGTGGGCGACATTGGCGAGGCGGTTCGACTGGCGTCTGAGAGCAAGCTGTCCGAGGCGAGGATGCGGATGTTCCATCCCTTGGGCTTCATGCTGGCGAGCCCAATCGATTCAGCGGAGGATGGCCTAAGTTACTTCGCAGAGGCGGCGGTGGAAGACAAGTACGACGGCATCCGCGCACAGGCTCACACGGCGAATGGTGAGGTCAAGTTTTTCTCGCGTACACGCGACGAGATCACGGAGTCGTTTCCGGAGTTGCCCGACGCGCTGGCCGGACTGGCACAGGATGCGATTCTGGATGGAGAAATCGTGGCCTGGGATTACGTGGCGGGGCATCCGCGCCCGTTCAGCGTTTTACAGAAGCGGCTCGGACGAAAAAAAGTGAGCGACAAGCTGTTGCGCGAGACTCCGGTCGCGTTTCTGCCGTTCGACGTTTTGTATGCGGGTGGAGAGTTGGTAATGGATCGTCCCCTGCGCGACCGGGCGCTGCTTCTGGATGAGTTGCTTTCGGCGGAAAGGAAAACCATCCACCACGGAGACGCAGAGGCACGAAGACAAATCGGCAGGACAGGAACGCAAGAAAAGTTAGCGTTCGGGGGTAATGACGAGACCTCAGAGGTTCGCATCATTCGCGCGCCCGTGCATCACGCTTCGTCAGCGGATGAACTGGAAGAGCTCTTTGCAGCGGCGCAGCACCGTGGCAACGAAGGATTGATGATCAAGGATCTCAACTCATCGTACACGCCAGGAAAGCGCGGGAAGTCGTGGCTGAAAATGAAGCGTGAACTCGCCACGCTCGACGTCGTCGTGACCGCGGTCGAGTACGGCCACGGCAAGCGCATCAGCGTCCTGAGCGATTACACGTTCGCGGTGTGGGACATCGACGGCGACACCAATAAAGACAAGTTGGTGAACATCGGCAAGGCGTACTCAGGGTTAACCGACGCGGAAATTGCCGAGATGACGCAATGGTTCCTCGACCACACGATTGAAGATCAAGGATTCCGACGCGTCGTCGAACCTAAAATCGTGCTGGAGGTCGCTTTCAACAACATGATGCGCTCCAGCCGCCACGAGAGCGGTTACGCGCTGCGGTTTCCACGCATCATCCGCCTGCGGTCGGACAAATCGGCAGAAGAGGCAGACACGATTGAGCGGGTGCGGGAAATATACGACCAACAACGGGAATAGCAGCCACCGGCGCTTCAGTGGCTGTGGTGATGATGGTGCTCTTCGCTCTCACCCACGGGGATCACGCAGCCGTGCGCCACTTCACACACCACGTGCTCGAACTGGATGGTCGTGTGAACGATGCGAAAGTCATGCATCAGGCACTCCTTCACGTCGCGCAAAATGCGCTCGCTGACCGACGGAGGAATGTCGGCAATCGAAATGTGGCAGGAGAGAGCGTGCGTCTCTGACCCAATGCTCCAGACGTGGAGATCATGCACGTCATTGACCCCGCCAATCGCGCGGATGGCGGATTCGATCTTTTCCAGCTTCATGCCCCGCGGCGTGCCTTCCAGCAGAATATTGAGCGTCTCGCGCACAATGCCGAAACCCGACCACAGGATTAGCGCGCCGATGCCGAACGACAAAGCGGAATCGATCCAGTAGTTCCCCGTGACCAAAATCGCCCAGCCCCCGGCAATCACAGCCGCGGTCGACAGCGTATCTCCCACTTCATGTAGCAGCGCGCTACGAATATTCACGTCCCCGCCGGAACCCTTGCTTGAGCGATACAGCAGTAGCGAGATAACCCCGTTCATCACCACGCCCGCGGCCGCGACCCACATCATCACACTGGCCTGTACATGCTCGGGATGCTGCAGTCGCCGGAAGGCCTCGTAGAAAATGAAGAACGAAACCGCAACCAGCGAAGTCGCATTGACCAGCGCAGCCAGCACTCCGGCGCGGTGGTAGCCGTAGGTCTTAGTCGAATTGGCAGGGCGCGACTGGAAATAGACCGCCACCAGCGACAGCAGGAGCGCCAGGAAGTCGGAAAGGTTATGCCCTGCTTCCGACAGTAGCGCCAGGGAATGGGCGCGAATCCCAGCCCCAACCAGCAGCACGATGTAGGCTAGGGTCACCCCGAGCGATATCTTCAAGACCCGCGTGGGACCGCCCGCGCCATGAGCGTGCACGTGCATGCTTCCAGTGTAAGGGGGCAGCGCGCAGCCTTCAAGCGCGTCCGGCTCCTTCACTAGGCTCCTCGCCGGGCGCGAAAACACAGATTGAACTTAAGTTGCTTCCCAGAATGCCGATGTGCGGTAGAGACAGAAGGCAAGCGACAGCGGACCTCTATGGACGACATCGTTAAGGAATTTCTCAGCGAAAGCAATGAGAACCTGGACCGCCTGGACCAGGAACTCGTAAAGCTGGAGGGCGAGCCTTCCTCCAAAGAGCTTCTGGCCAGCATTTTTCGGACGATCCATACCATCAAAGGAAGTTGCGGATTCCTGGGTTTTACTCGACTGGAAAAGCTGACCCATGCGGGCGAAAATCTACTCTCCCGACTGCGCGACGGCGAATTGGCGCTGAACGAGGAGATCACCAGCGGTCTGCTCGCTATGGTGGACGCGGTCCGATGCATGCTCGGTGCCATCCAAGCCTCGAGCGAAGACGGCGACGAAGACTATTCGGCTCTCATCGAACTGCTTGCGCATTTGCAGGGCGGGTCTTCGGCGGCGGCGCCTAGCCCTGCGCTCGAAGCACCGCGTGAGTCCCGGCCCACCGCCGACAACCATCATTCGGCGAAGAAAACAGAAGCCAATACGAAACCGAAAAAGCCAATGCGCAAACCGAAGCTCGCCAAGGTTTCCCCTGACCCGACCAAGATCGGCGGAGTCCTCGTTGAGCGCGGGCAAGTCCGCCCCGAAGATCTTGCTCTGGCCCTCGAGATACAGGAAAAAGGCCGACACAAGATTGGCGAAATTCTGGTCGCCCAGGGCGCGGTCAGCCCCGAGGACGTGTTCGCGGCTCAGAAGACGGTGGAATCGCGTCACCCAGACTCGGTCGACACCATACGCGTGGCCGTCACTTTGCTCGACCGGCTGATGAATCTGGTGGGGGAACTGGTGCTGGCGCGCAACCAGTTGCTGCAGTTTTCCAACACCCTGCAGGACACCCGATATCAGGCGGTCTCACAACGGGTGAATCTCATCGCCACCGAACTGCAGGGAGAAGTCATGAAGACCCGCATGCAGCCCATCAGCAATATCTGGAGCAAATTACCTCGCACCGTGCGGGATCTGTCTGTCGGCTGCGGCAAGCAAGTCCGGCTCGAAATGGAGGGCCAGGACACTGAACTGGACCGGACGATCATTGAGGCCATCAAAGATCCTCTGACTCATCTGATTCGTAATGCCATGGACCACGGGATCGAAGACCCCGAGGCCCGCCAGCGCGCGGGCAAACCGGCAACGGGAACACTGACCTTGCGTGCTTTCCACGAAGGTGGCCAGGTCAACATCGAAATCAGAGACGACGGCGCCGGATTGAACAGCGACCGCATCCGACAGAAGGCGATTGAACGCGGCGCAATCACCGCTCAGCAGGCTGCGAAAATGCCCGAGCTGGAAATCTTTAATCTGATCTTTCTTCCCGGGTTTTCTACCGCCGAGAAGGTCACCAAGGTATCTGGGCGCGGCGTAGGCATGGACGTGGTGAAAACCAATGTGGAGAAAATCGGAGGTGCGGTCGACATACATTCGACGCCCGGACAGGGCACCACAGTGCGCGTAAGAATTCCCCTGACTCTCGCAATTATTCCGGCGCTGATCGCGACCTGCGCCGGCGAACGGTATGCCATACCGCAAGTCAGCCTTTCGGAGCTCGTACGCTTGGACTCCGCGGAGAGCGGAAAGGCGAGCGGAAAAGGGATCGAACTGGTCCAGGGCGCTCCGGTTTATCGCCTGCGCGGACGCTTGCTCCCTCTGGTCTTCCTGGACCGGGAGCTGGGAGTTGGGGATGAGGCCGGAAAATCAGGCTCCTCTGCGGTCAACATCGTTGTACTGCAGGCCGGAGATCGGCAGTTCGGGCTGGTCGTGGATGAAATCGCCGACACCGAGGAAATCGTGGTCAAGCCGCTGAACAAGCAGCTGAAGGGGATCAACTCCTACTCGGGCGCCACTATTATGGGCGACGGTAGGGTGGCGCTAATACTCGACGTGCTGGGGTTGGCGCAAAAAGCCAGAGTGCTCGCAGAAGCGAACCAGCCCGCTCCTGTCGGAGGACAGACCGAAGCTGGCGGACAGAAAGTCTCGGACGAACACACCCTGCTCCTGGCCCAGAACGGGCCGGAGGGGCGCGTGGCCATTCCGCTGGCCATGGTAGCGCGCCTTGAGGAATTCCCGCGAACGGTCGTCGAGTACGCAGGCCCCCAGGAAGTTATGCAGTACCGCGGACAGATCATTCCTCTGCTGCGTCTGTCCCGAATCATTTCCACCACCTCGGACGCCGAAAAACAGGCGAGCACAACATCGATCCACGTCGTTGTGTATTCCGAGGGGAACCGCACCGTGGGCCTGATCGTGGATCGCATCGTCGACATTGTGGAGCAGCACGATGCGGTTGAGACGCTCAGCCCCCACGCTGGCGTCCTGGGCTCGTTCGTCAGCCAGCATCATGTCACCGAGTTGCTTGATCTGCCCGCCATTATTCGTGCTGCCATCCCCGGACTTCTGGACGCAGTCCCGCTTGAGGCCCCGATAATATTAGGACTGATTCCACGCCGTGACAGCGGCCTCGTGTCGGCCGATAGCGCAAGCTGAAGCGACGCGGAGTCGGGATCAATGGTGGACCGTTCCGATCGGGCGCCGCTAGCGCCACGCTTCGCGCACACGCACCGCCTAAGAATATGGCCGCGTACGCCGGCAACTAAGAGAGAGCACACGAAAGAAAACCAATTGCCAGAAGCTGCTAAAAAGCGAGTGCTCCTGATCGACGATGGCGCGGCAGTCCGCAGTGCTCTGTCACTGGCCCTCGCCAACGACCCAGATCTCGAGGTCGCAGGCGTTGCTGCCAACGGGCGAATTGGGCTGGCGAGGTTTTCCGCCTTGAAGCCCGACATTGTCCTACTCGATTTCGAAATGCCGGAGATGGACGCGCTCGCCACGGTTCGTGAACTGCGCAAGAGCGACCCCCACGTTCCCATCATAATGTTCAGCAATCTGAGCGAGCGGGGAGCTGCGGTCACGCTGGAGGCTCTGTCACTGGGGGTTACCGATTATGTCACCAAGCCCAGTCGTGCCGACATGGCGGCCACCCTCGACGCCATCTCCCGGGAGCTCATCCCAAAGGTTCGTGCTCTCTGCCATCTGCCCGAAGCACACAACAAGATTATCCCGGCGGCAAAGCCGAAAACGCAGGCACCGCCTGCCACCGCTTCCCGTTCGGCGCGACTTCGATCCCCGGTACAGATTGTGGCGATTGGCGTGTCCACTGGAGGACCGGACGCACTGGCCCGGGTTCTGCCTTCCTTGCCGGCAAACTTTCCCGTGCCGGTGGTCATCGCACAGCACATGCCGCGAATTTTTACATCCTTACTAGCGTCACGTCTCTCGGCAAAATCGTCGTTGCCCGTGCGGGAGTGCGTTTCCGGTGAACCACTCAAGCCCGGTTGTGCGGTGATCGCTCCGGGAGACTTTCACATGGTACTCAGCCGGGAAGATGGATCGGTTCACCTGAGGACGCATCAAGGCCCGAAGGTAAATTTTTGCCGACCGTCGGTGGACGTGCTTTTCCAGTCCATCGCCCGTACATTCGGAGCGCACGCTCTGGCCGTGGTTCTCACAGGCATGGGACAGGACGGCCTCAAGGGTTGCGAAGCTCTACATGGGTTAGGCGCCCAGATCTATGTGCAGGACGAAGCCAGCAGCGTGGTCTGGGGCATGCCCGGCCTGGTGGCTCGGAGCGGGCTGGCTGACAAGATTCTGCCGCTCGATCACATTGCCGCCGCGATCGTTTGCGCCACGGTAATGAAAATTGCCGCGCGAACGAAAGGCTGAGATTTCGCCTCACTTGCAGCCTCACGATTCAATTGTTGTCAAGATTAGATCTGGATCCGACTAGATCTTGGTCATGCTAAATCTTCGTCGGGCTAGCCCTTGGTCAAGCTGTCGAGGTAGCGGTTGTTGTAAAACGTGGTCGTCTTCTGCACAAACTCGAGAATCTTGAACATCCGCTCGCGGCCTTCCCGGTTTACTTCCCGAAACTGGACAGCGACGCCGGTGCCAGGATCGAGTCTGGCCACAACCCCCTCCGCTGTCAGGCTGGGGTCGTCCATCGAAAATCCCACTTTGATCTTGGTGCCCGGCGCAAGAATGTTGCTAGTTTCCACAAAGCAGCCGCCCAGGCTCACGTCGGTAATATTTGCGAACAGGGGCGCTCCTCCCGCCTCGGTTTGCAGCTCGATGGTCACCCGGCACTTCATGCGCGGGTGCGACCGGCGGTCTTTGTAAGAAAGCTCCTTCTGCTTTTCCAGATACATGCGGCGGTCGGCTTCGGCCAGAAGTTGTTCCGCGTCGTTGCCGTCGTCAGGAAATAGCGCGCGCCCCACGCTCAGCGAGAGAATGTCTTCGCCGCAAACCTCGTTCCCCGCCTGCCGGGCCAGTGCTCGCATCTGCTCAGCTTTCTTACTGGCCGCATCCGGCGTAAGTCCGGGAGCGATCACCACGAATTCGTCACCGCCCATACGCGCGACATAATCGTATTCGCGGCTGCTATCTTTCAGCGCCTGCGCAAAAAGGCGAAGCACACGATTGCCCTCGAGATGCCCGAAGCGGTCATTGATCTGTTTGAATCCGTCCATGTCAGAGACCATGACGGTCAACGACGTGTTGTCGCGCTTGCACCGGGCCAGTTCACGGTCGAGCTGCAGAAACAGAGAGCGAGCGTTCGGAAGACCGGTGAGGTAGTCGGTAATCGCCGAGTTTTCCGCCTGCGCGTATTTAAGCGCATTCTCGATCGACAGCGCCATTTTGCCACTGACCGCGAGCAGAATGCGGAGATGATCGGTGGTGAAGCCGTCGCGTTCGGCGCGGTAGAGCGCAAGAACGCCGATCACTCCAGAAACACCCTCCAACGGCACCGCCAGAGCAGAGCGCAGCGTGCTGAACTTCGTCGGATCGTTTAGATACCCCGGCTCGACGGACGGGTTCCCATTGATGATCGGCTTGCGATTGTGCGCCACCCAGCCCGAGAGTCCCTGCCCGAGGGGAATCCGCAACGAAGAAAACAGACGGTAGTTGTCGCCGTTCACGTACTCAGGAACCAGCTCTTCCTCGCGCTTGATGTAAATGGCAATGGCATCGTAGGGCACCATCGGCTTCAGCTTCACCGAGAATACCGAAAGGGTTTCGATCAAACTGAGGGAAGCGCCCAAATCCTGGCTGAGTTCGAACAATGATTGTGCTTCCTGCCGAGCCGCTGCGATAGAAGACAGGAATGTGGTTTCGCGTCCCACGTAATCCTGCGCAGTTGCGTTCTCAAAGCCGGCCGCGGGTTCGAGGCCGCGCTCGATTTTGATGGCCGTCGAGAGCGGGCCCGCGGGATCCTGCGACGACTTGGCCACAGCCAGCCGCTCCAGGTGCTGGTAACGCTTCTGCAAAATGTCGACAACCTTCGGATCGAACGACTTGCCCGATTCCGCAGACAGCTTCTGCATGACCTCCCGCAGCGGCAAGGCGCGCCGGTACTGGCGATCGGACGCAAGCGCATCGAGATAGTCAACAGCTGAAAGAATTCGCGCCCCAATCGGAATTTCCGCTCCCTTCAATCCCAGGGGGTAGCCCGAGCCGTCCCACTTCTCGTGGTGGGCGCGCACAATGGGTACCACGGGGTACGGGAAACGCACGCGTTCCAGAATCTCCGCGCCCACCAAAGTGTGAATCTTCATCTTCTCGAATTCCTCAGGACTGAGGCGCCCAGGCTTCGAGATGATGTGTTCCGGTACCGCGAGTTTGCCGATGTCGTGCAGCAACGCGGCAGCGTGCAGCGCTTCCAACTCCGGCCCTTCCACTCCCAATTCTTTCGCGACTTCAATAGCGTAGACCCGGACGCGCTGCAGGTGCTCGTGCGTCGTGTGGTCCTTGGCTTCGATGGCCAGCGCCAGCGCCTCAATCGTCCGCAGATGCAGGTTCGCCATTTCCTCGACGTGGCGTTTTTCGTCCTCCAACTTGCCGAGGTAGAGGCGGTACGAGCGGTAGATCAGGTAGACCGCTGGCACCATGAGCAGGGATGTTTCCCAGTTGAAGGTCTGGTTCAGCCACGCGATCGTGCCCGCGATTCCGGCTCCTACCAGGTAGTACGGGAAGGACCAGAAATAGCAATCCACCAGAATGCGCGTGAGGGGCCGGCGCTCGGTGAGCGAAATCACGGTCGCGATCGAGCCCGCGTTGGCGATGAAGTACACCGTGGCCGACACGCCCAGCAGGATCGGGCGATTCGCGATCAGCAGGTTCGCCAGCGGATGGTGGTACACCACATAAGCCAGCGCCGTCGACACAGATCCCGCGCACACGTTGAACGTCACCTGCATCGCCTTGGGACGTTCCGGGTACAGGCACTGCGCCAGCATCGACACCGCGCCCAGAATCAGCGTTTCGGTCAGGCTGAGCTCCAGCACGCCAATCAGGATGAACAGAAAGTTCACTGACAGCGTGCCGGTAATGCCAGGCAGATTTACCTTGAGCCGCGACGCCAGTATGGCGATGCCCAAATAGCAGATGAACTCGGCAATGTTCTTGCTGCTTTGGTGAACTCCTCCGTAGATGAGCGTTCCCAGTCCAGCGATCACGATCAAGCTGATGTATAGCTTGGCCGCGCGAGACAGTCCTCTCCACGAGCGCGAGTGCGCAGGCAGACCTATGGCGATGCCGCTTGCACCAGTCATTGAGTAAGCACACTGCGGCCGAAGAAATACCCAGCCATTCCCATAAATACCAGCTAACATATTTAGAAACAACGATTTAGGGATTTCTAGAGAAACTTCGGTAACTTGCGGGAGACCTAACGGGACACTGGCGGCCCTTGTCCCTAGAAACAATTTATGGCGGGGCGCTTGTAAGTCTAAGAACTGATTACAGTTCGCCGCTGAGGCCAATCCGTTGATTAAACCGAGTGCGAAACATCCTCTTCCGCCACGCCCTCGTCGTTGGTGGCCGTCGAGGCCGTCGCGGAAGACTTTCCGCGCCGCATGGCCACAATTCCAGTACGCACCATTTCCAACACACCGTAGGGGCGGAGCACTTCGAGCAGGCCGTCAATCTTATCTTCCGCCCCCGTGATTTCAATGGTCAGCGACTCGGGAGCAACGTCCACCACACGCGCGCGAAAAACGCTGGCCAGCTCCAGCACGTGGGACCGAGCCTCATGCGTGGCCGCCACTTTGATCATGGCCAGGTCGCGAATAATCGCAGGCTGCTTGGTAATGTTTTCGACCAGCAGCACGTTGACGAGTTTGTAGAGATTGGCCTCAATGCGGCGCGCCTGGTCGTGGTCCGCTTCAACCGTGATCGTCATGCGCGAGACCTCTGGCTTCTCGGTCCGGCCCACCGTCAGCGAATCAATATTGAAAGCGCGCCTGCGAAACAGCGACGCCACGCGCGTCAGCACGCCCGGCTTGTTTTCCACGTACACCACGAAAGTGTTCAGCATGTTTTCTCGATTCGTTTTTCCGGCCGGCCGTCACTATTCATGATTCAATTCCTCTCAACCGCGCCTCATTCGTCTGGATAGACCACGGCGGTAATTCCGATTATCTTGACCGTGCCATCTTGAAATTTGTCGAACCACACCTCCCCCGTCCCAATCGTAAAACCCTTGGCCCCGACGCGGCTAATGCACCGAGTTTCCTGCCTTTGCAAAAGATCCCTAAGTTTAAGAGGCAGAATTTGATCGTATTTCTCAACAAATTCATGCTGGGAGTGAACGGTGAATTCAGCGCCCGCAGTTGCGAACGACAGAGGGTAGTGCACCATTCGGGCGACTCGCTGCTTATCATCTTTGGCGACGGCACTCTTCAGTTCAGCTAGAAAACGGCCCATGTCCTCGATCAATGCTGGAGCACTCTCCCGGAGATTGCCAGGCTTGCAACCAGTGGAAGGCCTTTCTTCTGCTCCGGACTTCGAGGCCGTGTACAAGGCGGCTAGCGCCACGATCGTCACGACTAGAGCAACGGTCTTCATGAATTCTTATCTCCAATCTATTCATCCTCGGCAGTCTCGACGATCTTGCTGGGCCGTCGGATCATTTCGTGCAGCGACGCCCCTGCCGCGACCATGGGATATACGGTGTCCTCTTGTTCCACACGGAAATTGATCAGCACTGGCCCATCATGCTCCCGCGCCGCCTGCACCGACGGCACAACCTGCGAACGCTCCGTCACCGTCATGCTGCGAATGCCGTAAGCCTCACCGAGCTTCGCGAAATCCGGATTCAGCAGTGGGGTCGCGGCATAGTTGCGCTCGTAGAAAAATTCCTGCCACTGCCGCACCATCCCGAGAAAACCGTTGTTGATGATGGCAATGTTCACCTTCAGCTTCTCCTGCACAATGGTCGCAAGTTCGCACAGCGTCATCTGAAAGCCGCCATCGCCCACGACTACCCAAACTTCCGCCTCCGGTCGCGCAACCTTGACGCCGATCGCTGCCGGCAGCGCAAAGCCCATCGTTCCCAACCCTCCAGAAGTGATCAGGCTGCGCGCCTTCTCGTGCTTGTAGTACTGCGCCTCCCACATCTGATGCTGGCCCACGTCGGTCACCACAACGGTCTCATGGTCGCGAGTTTCGCGCCATAGATCGTTGATGACGTGCGCCGCGTAAAGATGTCCGCTGTCCGGCAGGTTCTGGATGTCGCGCACCGCGGCATCGCCTTTCAGCTTGTCGATGGAGTCGAGCCACTCGCTGCGGTCAATGGTTTCGATCTTGGGCAACAACTCGTGCAGCACTTCCCGCAAATCGCCAACCAGCGGAACATCCACCTTGACGTTCTTGTTGATCTCCGCAGGATCGATTTCGATGTGAATCTTCTTTGCGTTCGAGGCGTAGGTCTTCAGATTTCCGGTCACGCGATCGTCGAAGCGCATGCCAAAAGCCAGCAGCAAGTCGGCTTCCTGAATCGTATGATTCACCCAGGCCTCGCCGTGCATGCCCATCATGCCCAGATTGAGCGGATGAGACGCCGGGAACGCGCCTAGTCCGAGGAGCGTGAGCGCCACAGGAATGCCAGCCTTCTCGGCGAATTCGCGCACTTCCGCCATGGCGCCGGAAATGATGATGCCGTGTCCCGCCAGAATCACAGGTCGCTTCGAGTTGTGAATTAATTCGAGCGCCTGTTCATATTCTTTCAATTCCGGCGACAGATCGGGACGATATCCGGGCAGTTGCGGCTTGGCTGCTTCCCAGTCGAATTCGCAAGTCGTCTGCTGCGCGTCTTTTGTGATATCCACCAGTACCGGCCCTGGGCGCCCGGAGCGTGCCACATAAAAAGCTTCGCGAATCGTGCGCGCAACTTCGCTGGCGTGCGTCACCAGATAGTTGTGCTTCGTGATGGGCAGCGTGACGCCCGTGATATCGGTTTCCTGAAATGCGTCCGACCCAATCAACTTGCTTCCCACTTGCCCAGTAATGCAGACGATCGGCGACGAATCGAGCATTGCGGTTGCAATCCCGGTGACCATGTTGGTCGCGCCCGGACCAGACGTGGCGACAGCAACTCCCACTTGCCCGCTCGCGCGCGCGTATCCATCCGCCATGTGGGTCGCGCCCTGCTCGTGGCGCACCAGAATGTGGTGAATCTTGCTACCCTTCAACGCGTCGTACGCCGGTAGAATGGCCCCGCCCGGATACCCGAAAACTGTTTTGACGCCTTCGCGTTCCAGGCACTCCCACAGAATGCTGGCGCCGGTCGTATTCATCTTGTCCTTCATGCGACCTTCCTGCGGCTCTTAAAAAGCAAAACCCACCCGAGCCATCGTTTCTGGCGGGGCGGGATTCGGGAGCCTTCAAGATTTCGTATTGCTCAGCTCACTGGTTCCCTCCACACCGGAGAGGGTGCAACAATTCCTACCCCCAAGACTATGACACGAATTCGGTGCAGATAGCAGTTATTCATAGTTGTTTGACGAGGTGCAAGGATGCTATCGAAGACAGCGGAGCGCTGCAAGTAGAAAGTCCACCAACCCGCGGAGCGGCGCAAGGATGCAGTCCACGGCGCAAGCCGTGGGTAGACAAGCACGGAAAACGGTCAAGCCTCGAAGGGCGAAAGAATCGCTGCGGAAATCCTCAAAGAGGGGACCGTCCTTATCCAAATTCTACAGCTGAAGTTGTTTCCGCCTCACATCCTCCGCGGCTTGCACGATATTCTCCGGGTTGCCCAGATCGCGCCAGTAATATTCATCCGCACGAAATGCGAGGACTCTCTCGCCCTCCCCGGCCAGTCGCAAGTAAGAAGTAATAATTGAGAAAGCTCCGTGTTCGTTTATTCTCGCGAGCAGCCGTGGCGAAATCACATGCACCCCGGAGAATGCCAGGGCCTGCATTTTGTTCGGTGGCCGGGCACTTTCGAGCGTCTGATCGCGTCCCGCTCGCCGTCCGCAGAGCCGATTCTTTTCGTCGAACAGCAGATATCGCGACGTCTCCCGCTCTTGCACCGCCAGCGTCGCGAGTGCCTGATGCTGTCGATGAAACTTCATCATGCTACCGAGATCAGTAGTACTCAGCACATCGACGTTGTGCAGAACAAAGGGCTCGTCTGAATCGCTGGAATCTTCCTGAAAAAACCACGCCGCCTTCTTGAGTCCGCCACCGGTGTCGAGCAACAGCTCTTCGCGCGAGATTTCAATCCGCATCCCGAAGTTGGCATTCTTCTTCAAATACTCGACAACCATGTCGGCAAAGTGATGCACATTGACGATCACTTCACGAACGCCAAACTCACGTAGCCGGCGCAGCGTGATCTCCAACAGCGTGTATCCCGCCACTTCCACTAGGGCCTTCGGACGATCGTCGGTGAGCGGCCGCAATCGCGTGCCGAGGCCTGCCGCAAGAATCATCGCTTTCATGATTCAGCTCGATGAGGATCGACTCGATCCAGCCTCGGCTTCTCCGCCCCGGCCGATTCCTGCGCCATCCTCTCCAACTCGCGATGTTTCAAAACGACCTCGACTCCGTTTCTGCCCCGTAGGCGTTTCGCCACTTGCTCCGCCAGATACACCGAGCGGTGCTGTCCTCCCGTGCACCCAAACGACAGCATCAAATTCTTGAACCCCCGTTCCTGATAGTTGCTCACGCTCGCATCCACCAGCGACATCACGCTAGCCAGAAACTGATGCACCGTCTCCTGTTGATTCAAATAGTCGATCACCGGAGCGTCGCGACCCGTAAGCTTTTTGAAGCGCTCTTCACGTCCGGGATTGGGCAGGCTACGTCCGTCGAAAACAAATCCCCCGCCATTTCCACTCTCATCTTTCGGCAAGCCGCGGTGAAAAGAAAAACTGAAAATTCGCACGACCATACTGTCCGCTTCCGAAGCCAGACTCCGCAGTTTCTCCGAAGCTAGCATGCTGTGGAATGCGTCCGTCAGCGTCGGAATCGCAATGGGCAGTGTGACATGGTGCAGCAGCCAGCGCAGGTTTTTCAATGCATACGGAACGCTCTGTAGAAAATGTGCCTTGCGTTCATAGAATCCCCGAAACCCGTAAGCCCCCAACGCCTGCATGATGCGGACGTACACAAAAGCGTAGTAATACTGCATGAACGTTTCGCGCTTCACGTCAACGAAGGCGGCCAGCACGTCGAGATAATGATCGAGCAACTGCTGGCGCAAATCGGGGGGCAGATCGGCCTTGGCGTCATACAGCAGAGAGGCGACATCGTATTGCAGTGCGCCCTTGCGCCCTCCCTGATAGTCCAGAAAGTAGGGCTTCCCTTCGCGCAGCATAATGTTCCTCGACTGAAAATCGCGGTACAGAAAATAGTCGCGCCCCGCACTCAGTAGAAATTTCGTCAGCCGGCTGAAATCGTCTTCCAGTGCCTGTTCGCTGAAAGGAATCCCCGCCAGCCGAAGAAAGTAGTACTTGAAATAATTCAGGTCCCAGGCAATCGACTGCCGGTCGAAACTCCCACGCGGATAGCACAGCTTGTAATTCAAGTCGCGGCCCGCCTCCACCTGGAAGCGGGGCAAGGTACCAATAACCTTCCGATAGGCCTCAACCGCAACTGGAGCAATTGTTTCGCCGGTGCGATTCTTCGAAAGAAACTCGAAGAGCGACGTGTCCCCCAGATCCTCCTCGAGATATGCCCCGTGGTCCAGATCCTCGGCATAAATCTCCGGCACAGGCAGACCGTGCCCGCGAAAATGGCGGGAGAATTCCAGAAAGGCAGCGTTCTCTTCGCGCACATCGTACAGAATCCCGATGGCACTGATCTTCTCCGTTGCGAGCCGGATGATCTTGCGCCCCGACCCTCCCAACTGTCCCTGCAGTGGCTGCACCCGCTCGACCGGCAAGTGAAAGTGCCGCTCAAAAAGATTTTCCAGAATGTCCATGACTGTGCCGCGCGATTACGGCTGGCGATTCACTCACAAAGATATCATCGAAGAACGGTGGCCAACCGCGGGGGCATCCTCAAGCAAAACATGGAGGATCGCGGCTGCACGATGCGCGAACGGAAGACGCAGGCTGAATATCTTGCAAGAAAGGAAAAAATGAGAATCAGGTCTGAGCTATTCCTCTTTGCGGGCCACAATGTCGAATGTCAACTTCACTTCATCCTTGAGCTTGATCGCTCCACCCGCGGCGGAAACCGGGGCAATTTCGTAGTCGCTCTGCCGGATTGAGAAGTCTCCTGCCGCCCGCACCGAGCTGCCGTTGATGATCACTCTCGCCGAAATCGGCACAGACTTAGTCACTCCGTGCAACGTTAACTCTCCATTCAGTGCCACCCAATAGCGGTCGCCGCTCCCGCTGCCCGACACTCGCGAACATTCATACAAGATTTCAGGGAAGCGATCCATCTCCAGCACTTCCTCGCTCATCTTGCGATGGATCTCCTCTTTGTCTTTTTCGCTGATGTCGTCAATCACCTCCAGCGAATCGGCCTGAATCCTTATGTTCAACCGGGAGCCTTCAACAGTTAAGCCAGCTAGCCTGAAACTCAGGTCACCTCCGAAGTTCCGGATCGCAATTCTAGGATCGTGACCAAAAGCAGACAGCAGGCCCGTGGCAAACGCCTGAGCGACGAACGTGCTCCGCTGGGCGTCGATTACGTAGTGAACGGAAGCATCCTCCAGCAGCGTTCTGGTTGCATGCACAGCGCCATCCCCCTCGTCCATTGAGTTCGGCCCATCTTGTAACGTCCCTGACCTCAACCTTGTTTGCGCCCTACCACATAAAAAGAAAATTTGAGCTCGTCCTGCAGCTTAAGCGTCCCCCCGGCGATGGAGGCAATGCGGATTCCGTAGTCGCTTTGCAGCAGCGAAAACTCCCCATAGGCGCGAAACGTATCGACTCCGAAGGCTACCTGAGAAAAAAATGTTTGCCCGTTCGTAACTCCGTGCAGCACCAGCCGTCCTTCCACATTCACCCGGCTCAAATTTTCCTTGAGCCGGTCTGCGCTAATGCTGGAGCTTTCAAATATCACTTCCGGAAATCTCTTGGTTTCCAGCACTTCGTCATACATCACGCGATGGAGTTCCCGCTTGTCCGCGTCTCGGAGTTCGTCCAGAACTTCGAGCGTCGAACTCTGGACCACCACCTTCAGCTTCGCGTCCGCCAGAGTTCCCGGAATAAAGCTCACACTTGCCGTGTATCCTCGAATCGCGATCTTGGGGCTGTGGGCCACTGCTGAGATTAAACCACTGGCGAAGGCTTGCACTGTAAACTGACTCGCCTTCCGGTCGATTGCATATTGAACCACTCCTTCATTCTGCGATGTCATAGATCGTTCACACCGTCAAGACAAACTTCAGGCTCGACGGTGAAAGTCCCCCTTTCTCGCCCAGAAATTGGGGCCCTCTTGCTTGCGAACGTTACATCGACCGAAGTCTTATATAGCGATCCAGGTCAGGCAACGCTCCTTGCACCAGGCTGCCGACTCCCATCTGTCCCAAGTAACGCCGAACGATCGGGTTGGAAAGAATCAGCCCAGCGCCAAACACAATGCAAGCCACACCACCGAGCATGTAAAGAGTGTCCTTGTCAGTCGCTGAATCGGAGTGGTTGTTGTTTTCCGCCACGATACTCTCCTTTCGAAATGACGACTCTGATTTCCTACTGCTGCTTCTGCAGAATTTGGTCGACCACAGAAACTACCAGCTTCACCGCTTCCTCCACTGCCGCCTCGACGGTTTTGCTCAATCCCATGCGACCTTCTTCGCCGCCGAAATTCGCGGGTTCGCAACCGACTAGCAAAATTTTCTTCAGGCCGCCGTTCATCGTCGACGCCAAGCGCAGTACGTTTAGCGGGTCCATCCCGTGCGCCTCGACAACGCTTGGCCGGGACTCGCCCAGTTTGTTCAGATCAGGCTCGACCAGCGAAACTGTACCCGGCTCCTCCCCATGCGGATACGCATCCACGAGAATGGTCGTTTCGTATCCATCCTGCAGCGCGTACGCCAGGTCGAAGCCTCGAATGCCAAAGTCGACGACTCGCACACCAGCAGGAAATTCGTGCATCTCCAAACGCTTTGCCACTTCGACCCCAAATCCGTCGTCTCCCAAGAAAATATTCCCGATGCCAGCAATGAGAATGCGCGCAGGTTGCATCGGAGGTGTGGGCCGAGTTTCTTCCGCGGGCAGCGGCTCGATTTCTCCCGCATCAAAGAAAAACCGATGTCCCGACTGCCGCAGCATTCCCAGATCGCGTCCCGGGTCGTCATCCAGCACTACGCAGACGTGACTCTTGCCTTCGTAGTCCTGCTCAATACTCTCGACGAGAGCCAGTTGCCCAGCCAAGGCGATATCGAGCACGTCGCCACCTTGCCGCGGCCGCAATCGCACGCGATCTCCCACGTGCAGTTCCACGCCGTCGACGTTCAACCGGTCCACGGCTGTCTTGTCCTCAAGCAATTGCCATTCCCATTCGTTCATGAAGCGTCCTCCTTGAGTGGGCGCAGGCCGCGCACAGCGCCGTGCAGCTTCATGAACTGCTCGATCGGCATCGCTTCAGTCCGCTCCAGAATCTGCCGCGCGCGATCATCGGAGTGGCGAATCTCACGCTTTTCCTCATCAGTCAAAGTCAGGATGCGCAACGAAAGAATCTCGTCGATCTCCGTGCCGTCAAACAGGTCGCCGGCACTCTCGGGAGCAATCTGCGGATAATCGTAGAGAATGATGGGCGAAGCCAGCAGCGTATCCCGCTGCCCTGGCTCGCCGATGAGCACCGGCCACGCGCCCACGTTCTGGCACTGCGCGGCGAGGCTCTGCAATTCTGCTGGAGGCTCAAGCAGTGAAACGAATTCTCCCTTCCTCACACCCAAAATTAGGTGGCATGAAACCAGAGATCGCATGAGTGCTGCATCGCGGTCAGCGACGCCCGCCGCCATCGGCGTTAAATTCCGCACATGAATGCTCACCCTGTACAGATCTTCCCTGACAATCTCTGCTGAAGCGTCGACGACTCCTTCTATTGCTTCTTGCCGCCGCTCGATCATCCCGTCGCCTTCGGATTCAACTCGCGTCTGCGATGGAAATGCAAAAGGGCACTTCGCCTCCTGCAGAAGGTCGCCCAGAGCGGCTTCTGGCACACTCATTTCTCGCTCTAAAGCTTCCTGCCATCCGTCTGGCAGTGATCCCGTCCCAATTTCTCCTGCATGCATCGACCGAGTCTGCAGATGCAGAAACCGCACCTTCACCTCCAGAATCGCATCGGCGCTCCCGGAAACCAGGCACTCGGTCCGCATGCTGTAAGCCTCTGCTCCATCCTGCGCCTGGCTGTAAGCTTGCGGATACACCACTCCAAAATTCCAACGCTGCTGATTTTTCACCGACGACGGCCGGTACGGATATAACAGGTAGCCCTCATAGAGCACGGCCTTCGCAATCTGCTCGACCCGCGTCAGATTCACGACCGCACCGCCTCTTCCGCCAGCAGCATCGCCTCCAACGCCTGCTCCCACGTCGGAATCCCGTGGCGGACCTTGTATCCATAAACCCGCTCAAAGATGTCGCGACGCAGGCACAACCACGCGGTGTTGGGATAATAGGAATCCATCATGTCGCGCCACACCTTCACCGGCATGCTGAAGCGCGTTTCCTTCTCCCACGAAATCGGCGACACCTGCATCGGCTCCCCTGGTGCAGCATAAAAAACCGTGCCGCTGAACATCAAGCACAGCGGCACATCTCCGTCACCAAGACCGTGAAAATATTTTGTCGCGCCCACGTTGAAATCGAACGTACACGGCACCAGCAGATCGACCACTGTGGAACCCTGAAATGGAGGCACGTTCACGTTGACGTGTGTCCACAGCAGGTTCCGCAGAGTCTGACTCCAACGGTCGGGATCGCCGAACAAATCGCGCAGTTTCTCCTGATCCTCCACTGTATATCGCCGGCGCGTGACTTCAATTTGAATCTGGCTGCGCACTGCGACCGAGTGTATGGTTTCCTGAGAGTTCGCATTACTCACACTCAACTTGAACGCAATCAGAGGAGTTGCCGAGAACTTGGCTACTTCCGCGCCTTCGATCTTGAAACTCAGATCAGGCATGCGTCTCCTGGGTCACAATTTGAGAACAGTGTCTAAGCTCCGCGAAAAAGTTGCCGATCTCCTGCCACACTTCCGTGCCTCCCGACAATCCGCGCCAGTGGAGGCGAATCAATCCCACCAGTTTGTAGCAGGTATCAATCGGAACAATGTAGTATTCCGCCGCAGCCGATCCCCGCGACTGCCCGACGCGGTTCACCAGCAGCGCTTCGACGTCGGGCTCCTGGTGATTCAAGGCAGGATTGGCCTGCACGATGCTGCTCCAAGCCTCCAGCGGCAGCAGCGACTCAGTCGCTCCCGCCGGACTCGGATACATAGCGCTCACATGAGAGTCCACGCTGTTTTGGAAAAAAAAGGCGAGGTTTATGGGAATCAGCAAGCTGTCCCACTCGACATCGGTCATCCTGAAATTAGCCAGAAGCCGACTGTCGCGGGGAACACGTTTGTATTTTGTTCCGGCTTTGCCGCTGAACAACATGGCGCAGGCGTCGCACGCACAATGAAGCCGGCGCTGTGTCAGTTCAACCAGGTGCGCATGCTCGGAGCCCAGTTCGGCGCTGCACATATCGCATTTCTCCACCAGCCGCGATGGTTTGCGCGCGAACTGGCGTAGACTCTCGAGGGCCTGCGATGTCTCCCGAAGCTGTTCCGTCTTCATCATGATCAGCGATCACAGCAACTCTCAGTCCATGCCTTCACTGAGCGAAATGTTCGAACCCATCGTTGAAGAGCTCGGAAGGGATGAACCTGCCAGCGGCGTTGATCCCCGCAGTTTCTCTACGGCCACGAAGCCGGACTCCGCCAACGACTCTAGTCCCTCGACCTTCAGTGACGTCAAGTCCGGAGCAGCCTCGTAGATCGCCTCCTCCACCGCGGTCTGCACCGTCTGCTTGGTTGACCCGCAGCCGTGGCCTTCGACCCGTACCCGCACGCGAACATCACCACCGTTGGCGGTCACTAATTTCGCTTCCGCTCCCATCTGGTGCAGCGTGGGGCCGATCTGTTCCAACTTCCGCTCGACCCGCGTCTGCAAATCATCAGGATGCAGTCCGTACAGGATCAACAGGCTGCTCACCAGGCGATCCCCACCGAGGTCATCGATGATCCGAGCGCCTGCATCGCCAGACTGAAATACGATCCCCAGGATTCGCTCCAATCCCATGCCGTGCAGCTCCATCAACAGTTGCACCAGCTCCTTTGCCGAGGTTCGCGACGCAGGATCCGCAATAGTTTCCAAGTCATGCACCAGACCTCCGATTTTCTGCACTCGCTGCTGGAAATCTTTTTCGTCGATCACAATCCTCCCTCGGAAAAAGGAGCGAGACGTCCGTCCGATTCGCGCCTAAACCGAACGCTCCCGCCCCTTCCCTTGGCAACCGTCACGGCTGAAGACCGAACATGGGGGAATGGCGCGTCTCCAGCACCTTGCCGTCACCCAGATACATATGAACACCGCAAGGCAGGCACGGATCGAAACTCCTTACGGCCCGCATGATGTCGATCCCCTTGAACTTGTCCGGACCATTTTCTTCGAAGATCGGGGTGTTCTGCACCGCATCCTCATACGGGCCCGGCGTGCCATATATATCACGGGGATTGGCGTTCCAGGGCGTTGGCGGATACGGATGATAGTTCGCAATTTTGCCTTTTCGAATCACGACGTGATGTGAAAGAACTCCTCGCACTGCCTCGTGGAAGCCGCACCCAATAGCTTCTTCCGGCACTTTGAATTCGTTCCAGGTTTTCGTGCGCCCGGAATGCAATTCCTCCAGCGCACGCTCAGCGAAGAAAAGCGCGGCACAAGCCGAATAAACCTGAAAATAAGTCCGCGCTCGGTCGCGCTCAATGGCGTTGCTCCACTTCGGAATCTTCCACTCGAATTCAACCTCGGGCAGCGAGGTGGTTTTCGGCAGGTACATTTTCACGCTGTTCCCGGTGGACTTGATATAGCCAATGTCCACCAGACCTGCCAGCGCCGTGGCCCAAAGGCGGGCGATCGGACCGCCGCCGGTGTCGAGCGCCAAGTGGTCGCCCGTGCGCTTGTCCAGCCACCGCGGCGACATCACCCAAGTGTACTTACCGCCGAAATCGCGCTTCTGCGGTCGCGGAATCGTGGTCTGGTTCCATGGATGATTCTTGTCCACAGGATTGCCCAGCGGATCGGTCTTCACGAAAGTCTCGGAATTCTTCCAGTCGTCGTAGTAGGAACTGCCCAGCAGAATACGGATGTTCAGATTAATATCGACCAAATCTGTGGTCACGAGCTTGCCGTCGACGACCACTCCGGGCGTTACAAACATCTTGCGACCCCACTCCGTCATGTTCTTGTAGGTGTAGTCGCAATGGTCAGGATCGTTGAATGAACCCCAGCAGGCGAGCAGCACGCGCCGCCGTCCGACTTCTTCATAGCCGGGCAAAGCGTCATAGAAGAAGTCGAAAATATCGTCGTGCAGTGGAACAACCTTCTTCATGAACTCAACGTACTTCATGAGGCGCACAATGTAGTCGGTGAAGAGCTGGATTGTCGGAACCGTGCCCACTCCGCCCGGATACAAAGTGGAAGGGTGCACATGCCGGCCTTCCATCAGGCAAAACATCTCACGCGTCATCCGACTCATGACCAGCGCTTCGCGATAAAAGCTCCCGGTAAACGGGTTGAGCGCCGTCATGATGTCGGCGATGGTCCGGAAGCCATGCAGATTCGAGTGTGGCGCCTGCGTCGTCTGCGCTTTCGTCCAAACCTTGGGATTGGTTTCCTTCACCATCTGCTCGCAGAAGTCCACGCCGACCAGGTTGTCCTGAAAAATATTGTGGTCGAACATATACTCCGCCGCTTCGCCGAGGTTCACAATCCACTCGGCCATCGCGGGAGGTCGAACCCCGAACGCCATGTTCTGCGCATAAGTAGCGCAGGTCGCATGGTTATCGCCGCAGATGCCGCAAATCCGGCTGGTGATGAAGTGCGCGTCCCGCGGGTCCTTTCCCTTCATGAAGATGCTGTAGCCGCGAAAAATCGACGACGTGCTGTGGCACTCTGCCACTTGCCGGTTGGCAAAATCGATCTTGGTGAAAATGCCCAGGCTGCCCACGATTCGCGTGATCGGGTCCCAGTTCATCTCGACGAGGTTTTTACCCTTGGTAGCGGAGTCTTTAGTCGGCGCGGTGATTGTGCTCATCTCGAATCGCTCCTCTCGGTAATCTCTCGGTGGTTCGCTCGCTCGGTCCCTAATAGGATCTGGGGTGGTAGCCGGTCGTGAGTTCGGCACGCGGATGACGCCACTTCGGCTCCTTGTTGCACGTGGCCTGGGTCAGTGTGCGCAAAGCAGAGATAGCGCGCCCATAAGCGCCCACGGCTGCGGAGGAAATCTTCGCGCCCGGCGGCTCGTCCATGAACGGCATGAACTTGTCTGGAAATCCAGGCATGGTGCAACCAATGCAAATGCCTCCTACGTTGGGGCAACCACCGATTCCGGCCATCCAGCCCCGCTTGGGCACGTTGCAGTTGACCACCGGCCCCCAGCAGCCCAGTTTCACAATGCATTTTGGAGAACCGTAGCTTTCCGCAAAGTCGCCTTGCTCGTAGTAGCCGGCGCGATCGCAGCCTTCGTGCACCGTCTTCCCGAACAGCCACGTTGGGCGCAACTGCGCATCCAGCGGAATCATCGGCGCGCGCCCCGCCACTTGATACAGCAGGTAGAGCACGGTTTCCATAAAGTTGTCCGGCTGAACCGGGCATCCGGGAACATTCACGATCGGCAGGCCGGCTTTCGAACTCCAGTTCCAGCCGAGATAGTCTGCCAAGCCCATGGCCCCAGTCGGATTGCCCTCCATGGCATGAATGCCGCCGTAAGTCGCGCAGGTTCCGCAGGCGATAACCGCCGTAGCTTTGGGCGCGAGCCGGTCGATCCATTCATTGGTCGTGATCGGCTGCTTGGTGTTAGGGTCGGTTCCCAGGGCGGCCCAGTAGCCCTCTTTTTTTATCTTCTCGTTCGGGATCGA
>Ga0307476_10000077_pt1 | contig 104169 bp, 93 predicted proteins | sample atmos_gasesECM2C_2_FD_203314 | JGI IMG/M metagenome (GOLD analysis project Ga0307476, IMG submission 203314) | Hardwood forest soil microbial communities from Morgan-Monroe State Forest, Indiana, United States - atmos_gasesECM2C_05 | ecosystem: Environmental > Terrestrial > Soil > Temperate... | reverse complement strand
CGGCAGCGGCAACGTGTTCCTTGGGTTTTCAGGAAATGGGTCGGCGACCGGGACGTCTAATACCGCGAGCGGCGCCTCGGCGCTTACCTCAGACACGACAGGCGGAGCCAACACCGCCATCGGTCAGACCGCACTTTGGCAGAACACTTCGGGTAGCAATAACACCGCAACCGGTGAGCAGGCCCTGACCCTCAACACCACCGGAAGCAGCAACACCGCCACAGGTTTGAGTGCGCTGGTAAACAACACCACAGGAAATGGCAACACCGCCGCTGGCTACGCAACGCTTAAATCCAACGCCACTGGAGGCAATAACAGCGCTTTTGGCTACTATGCAGGCAACACGACGAACCAGTTACCCACGACCGGTTCCAACAACACCTTCGTCGGATCTTACGCCAACCCCGGAACGCAAACTGCGCTGAGCAACGCCACCGCTATCGGCGCCAACGCTCAAGTCGCGGCCAGCAACGCGATGGTGCTGGGCAGTATCAACGGAGTGAATGGCGCCGCGGCCGATACTAACGTTGGCATTGGCACAACCGCACCCGCCACACTCCTGCACGTCAATCATGCAGTTCCGAACGGCGGAGCGGATCTGATGGCAATTACCAGCAGCAGCGCCGACGTCGGCTCGCTGTTGCTGAAAAACGCGCCTAGTGGCCAATTCCTGCGCTCTGGAGTCGGAACTGGAGAAGCCTATCTGGCGAGCAACGGACCATTGGCGTTCATCACGGCCGGTACGAATGTCCCGACCTTTCCCGGGACACCAGTCATGATGATCGACAAATCTGGAAACGTGGATGTTAGCTCGGGGCTAATGCGCATCGATATCGGCGGTCTCTCATTGGGCGGTACCGCACCCCTCGCGGTGGATGCCCCTGGTGTAACCGGTGGGCGTTTCACCGTATTAGCGAACGGCAATGTCGGCATCAATAACCCGGCGCCCGCGTTTTCCTTAGATGTAACGGGCAAGATCCATGCGTCGCAAGTAATCTCGGCAGCTGGCGCGCAATTTCCCGGTTTCGTCCAAACCGGGATTCTCCAGGCCTCCAGCGTTCAGATCAATGGCGATACACCCATGAGCAGCGCCCCGCGCATGACGTTTGCGATTAATTTTCCGGGTGGTTGGTGTAAGGACTTCCCCTGCGGCAACAGCAATAACTATCCTGTTTATATGTCCGGGTCGTATCTTGTCCCTGACAGAGCTATCCAGATTACTCACATTAGCCTAGGGATAAAAACCCCGGTCGACCCGAGTTGCACTCCTCCGAGTCTCCTCGTTGGGTTGGGTAGTCCAACCTCCCTAGCCAGCCCACCCATTCCGCCCAACGTCAACATCGTCCTCACCGAAGCGCTCCCTGCCAATGCTTACCAGGCCGACTTCGTAGTTTCTCCGCCGCTCAGCGTTCCGGCCGGAATCCCTGTTGTAACGATGTTGTTTCCTGGGACGATGGGCTGCAACCTTGGATCTAACGGCGGTGGCGATGGGTACGGAACGATCCAGTACGTCATGCAGTAAACGCAGGAACTCAGAAGCACAACCTTGCAGGGTCTGACGGTCGAGGACGGATCGCGTTGGGAGGGAGAACCTGACCGGTTTTCCCGCCCGACCCGATAACCGCACTAAGGATTTCTCGACGACATGAACGTAATTGCGATTCAAATACGGAGGAAACCATTCCATGAAAACTGCGTATGAATCCGCTTCTACTCGTGGCAGCTATTCTCGCCGGCGTCTCCACGCTTCACGCCCAACAGGTCCAGGGGAGCGGAACCACCGGCGTCGTTCCACTGTGGACGAGCGGCACCACGATCGGGAACTCGGTGCTTTCCCAGAGTGGCTCCCTACCTCACGATCAGGGGGGCCCTCATCGCCCCTACCATTAGGGGCAAATTCTTTTGGAACGGCTTCGGGATCTCGGGCGTCAACGCGGCAGCGCTTGGGGGGATTCCGCCCCGTGGCTTTGCGCAACTGGCCGCGCCGGCCAACAACTTCAGCGCCACGGTCCCGGCCGCCTCATACCAAATCGGCGGTGTGCCAGTACTTACGGCGACTGCGCCTATTAAACTGACGGCTGCCCCACCCTTCGCGGGTTTTCGAAGGGTGGGACGCTCCGTTAATTAAGGAGATGAGATGAAGGTTTGAAGGCTCTCACGCGCGGCAGGCTCTGGGAGGAAACTCCCGGAGCAGACAGGTCACAGGCTGCACACAATCAGCCGCCAATGGGAGCCCAGCGGATTCTCGCCGTCGGTCCCCATTGGAATTGGTCAGCATAAGGGGGACAAAGCAGGAGGCAGCAAGACCAAACTCAAGTCAGGAGGACGTATGCCAGTGAAACTGGTCACCAAGGGTCAAGTTTTGGCAGCAGCGGCGATCTTAGTCTGGGTGACTTTGCTTGTGCCTTTCTCGCTGGCGCAGCAAGCAAGTCCAACCACAACCGCAAGCGTGGTGCCGCGGCTGATTACGTTTTCAGGGGTGCTGAAAGACGGCTCCGGGCATGCGCTGGAAGGCGTGGTGGGCGTCACTTTCAGCCTGTACAAAGAGCAGGACGGAGGCGCGGCGCTGTGGCTGGAAACCCAGAACGTCGAGGCAGACTCGCTCGGCCACTACACGGTGCTGCTGGGTGCCACCAAGCCCAATGGTCTGCCGACGGAGTTGTTCACCTCCGGAGAAGCGCGCTGGTTGGGGGTGCAGCCTGCCGGGCAAGCGGAGCAGCCTCGCGTACTGCTGGTGAGCGCACCGTATGCACTGAAAGCGGGAGATGCGGAGACAGTCGGCGGGCTGGCGCCGTCGGCGTTCGTGCTGGCGTCGCCACCGAGCGGGTCGTCCCCTGGCCCCGTCGCAAGCCCGCTGGCTCTGCCGCCCGCCACAGGCACAACCCCGGTCACCACCGCGGGAGGTGTCGTGAACCAGTTGGCGAAGTTTGACGCCACGGCCGACGTCACCAGTTCCCAGGTTTTCGATAACGGAACCAACGTCGGCATCGGCAACACGGCACCGGCAGCCAAGCTGGACGTAAGCGGCGGGGGCATCATTCGTGGAGCACTGCAGCTGCCCGCCACGGCAGCCGCCACCTCGACCGCAGGCACGAATTCGAATGTGCTCACTCTGACGGCATCGTCGTTCAAAAGCGGTACGGGCGGTGGTGCGGTCAATCAGAATTTTCGCTGGCAGGCCGAGCCATCCGGCAACAACACCGCCGCTCCATCCGGCACGTTGAACCTCCTGTTCGGGTCGGGCACGGCCACGCCGGCCGAGACCGGGCTGTCGATCAGCAACGGCGGAGCCTTAACCGTGCGCGGGATGACGTTGCCTTCCGTCGCGGCGGCCTCCTCCACCAGCACAGCAGGATTCCCATCGCGCCCGATGGATCTGCTTGCCTCAGCCTGGAACACCTCGGGTACACCTGCGGCGGTGAGCGAACACTTTCGCTGGCAAGCGGAACCGGCAGGGAGCAACACGGCGACGCCTTCCGCCACGCTGAATCTGCTCTACGCATCGGGAGCAGCGGCGCCGGCAGAGACCGGGCTCAAGATCGGCAGCAATGGGAATATCGCGTTTGCCGCGGGGCAGGCGTTTCCAGGAACAGGGTCGGGCACGGTGCACAGTGTCGCGAGCGGCGCCGGACTGACAGGCGGACCAATCACCAGTAGCGGAACGCTTAGCATCGCCACAGGCGGGGTCACGAACGCGATGCTGGTGAATCCGACGCTGAGCGTGTTGGCGGGCACCGATCTGGCCGGAGGCGGTTCCGTGCCGCTGGGCGGCAGTACCACACTCAATCTAGACACTACCAAAGTCCCGCAACTCAACACCGCCAACAGCTTCACCGGCAATCAGACGGTGAACGGGAACCTAAGCGCTACGGGGGTAGTGAACGCCAGTGGCTTCGAGATTGGGAGCGCTTTATTCGACTATGGCTCGCCCACGGCCCTCAATGCTTTTCTTGGGTTCGCAGGGGCGAATACCATAACCACAGGTACCAATAACACGGCCAGCGGACCCCTGGCTCTTTACAGCGTCACTACGGGTTCCAACAACACGGCCAGCGGATACCAGGCCCTTTTCAACAACAACGGCTCCTACAACACAGCCATTGGGGACCAAGCACTTTACCTCAACCCCAACTCGACGAATAGTGGCACGATGAACACTGCCGTAGGGCACAGCTCGCTTTACAACAATTTCGCAGGCAGCTATAACACGGCGCTGGGCAGCAACGCCGGGAACACTACCAACGGAAACGCCACCCTCAGCGATTACAACACCTTTCTGGGATATCAGACCACTCCTGGCATACAAGCCTTCCTGAGCAACTCCACGGCCGTGGGCGCCTTCGCTGAGGTGGACATCAGCAATGCCATGGTGCTGGGAAGCATCAACGGCGTGAATGGTGCCACCGCGGATACCCTGGTCGGAATCGGAATTACAGCCCCTACCTTCAAACTTCACGTCGGAGCTATCAACAGAGGTTTTCGTGTCGAGGGTCCTTCCAAAGGAGGCGCTGGCACCCTCCTCGCTTCCTTTGGCGGAAATGGTGATTTCGGCATCGACGCTCCCAACATCCCCAACGGCCGCTTCTATGTTCAGGACACCAGCGGACACGTGGGCATCGGTCACAACACCCCCCCCAACATCTTGTCCATCGGCCAGAATCTGGGCAGCGCGCTGGCCGACGGGTGGGCCACCTACAGCTCGCGCCGCTGGAAGACCAACATTCACACCCTGCACGGAGCACTGGCCAAAGTCGAGCGCCTCCGCGGCGTCTCCTACGATCTGAAAGCCAGCGGCAAGCATGAAGTGGGAGTGATTGCCGAGGAAGTGGGCGCCGTAGTGCCGGAGATCGTCACCTTCGAAGACAACGGCAAAGACGCGCGCAGCGTGGATTACAGTCGTCTCACCGCCCTGTTGATCGAAGCCACGAAGGAACAGCAAACGCTCATTCAGAAACAACAACAGCAGATCAAAGGGGAACAAGCTCAAATCAAGGTGCAACAAGCGCAGATTGCCGGACTGGCTTCGCAAGTCAAAACCATTCGAGTCGCGCTGCGCAGCGGGCGTGCCGATTCGCAGATTCAAAGGGCCAACGCCCGGTTGACCGACCACCAGTGAAAATGTGGACCGCGGGAGTGTTTTTTGGGCAGGATTTCGTACTCAGCGGGAACGAGCAGCAGGATGAGCGATGGTGGCCCGGGTGGTCTCGACGAGGCTCTAAGTAGCTTTGAAAGACTGGCGAGCACGGCCCAGGCCAGCAAGCTTCCATACGAATTAACTTGACCTGCCGGTTCGCAGTGAAGTGCAGCAGTTGTTTGCACGAAAACTTTCTCCGCACCACAACCTCGCCGCGCTGGTTGAGCCCAACCAGATGAAAAACGGTCTTGCCGAGATCAATGCCGATCGTGTGTAGCTCCATGGAACGCCTCCTCCGTTCACCTCTTATACCCAACTGCCGGATAAGGCGGCGGACCATCCCATTAGAAATCCGTCCTGGACGAACGCACCAAGACCGGCCTGCCTGAGAATTTGCTGATCAAGTAGAGGAGTCACACTGGCTGCGGATTCAATCTGTCAACGGTGCGTTTGCTCTGACACTTACGAGCCGGCCTGTGAAGGTGAGGCGACCGTCCGCTCACCTTTTGTTCCGGACCGCCGATGAGGTATTGTTTCCGAGGAAGAGCATTCGATGCGAGCCGCGGAACTCATCGCTCCCCTGACATTCCGGCTTACGGACATGCCCATTGAAGATCCCGGACCGGGCGAAGTGCAGGTGCGCATCGGGGCCGTGGGCGTCTGCGGGTCCGATCTGCATGCCTACGCCGAGGGCGCGGTCGGCAGCACTCCCAATGTTTACCCCATGGTGCTCGGACACGAGCCGGCGGGAACAATCGTGAAAACCGGCGCCGGTATCACTGGGCTCGCTGCAGGCGACCGCGGGGCACTTGAACCCGCGCTCTATTGCTATCATTGCGAGTTCTGTTTGAGCGGGCGCCACAACGTGTGCGCGAATCTTCGGTTTCTGAGCAGCCCGCCCCTTCCCGGATTCTTCCGTGAACTGATCAACTTACCGGTTGCCAACTTTCGCCCCACCCCCACCGGGATGTCGCTCGACGAAGCGACTCTGGCCGAGCCTCTCGCAGTTGCGATGCATTCCCTCCACTTGGCGTCAATCCGCCCGGGCGAAACGGTAGCGGTCATCGGCGCGGGGCCAATCGGGCTTTTGACTATAGCCGCACTGCGAGCCACGAAGGCAGGGCGAATCTGGGCCGTGGAACCGCTGGCGCACCGCCGCGAATTGGCTCGGGAGATTGGCGCAGCCGTCGCACTCCAGCCCGAGGAAGCGGTTGAGGAAATCCTCGGTGCGACGGGGCGCCGTGGTGTTGACTGTGCCATTGATTGTGCGGCGGGAGAACATACCACGGGTCAAGCTGTGCAACTAACCCGCAATGCCGGTCGCGTCGCGCTGACAGGTATTCATACGATACCTTTGGTATCGCTGGATGCATCAGAAATGAGACGCAAGGAGGTTACGATTTTCAACGTGCGCCGATCGAACCACGAGACGCAAGAAGCTCTGGAACTACTTCAAGCACACCCCGAGTGGTTCGCACCCCTGCTTACCCACACGAGGGAGATCGCACGCATCGACGAAGCATTCGCAATAACGAGCCAATATCGCGACGGGGTTGGCAAGATGATCGTCAGGCCTTAGAACTGCATTGGGCGAGATACTGAGGACCTTGACGATGCAGCCGCTACTCTCAATTCGCGCGATGAAGAAGAACTTCTTCGGTCTGCATGCTTTCGGCGACTGCTACCCGGAACTCGGGCGTGGCGAAGTCCGCTATTGAAGAGGCAGGAAAGGTGTTCAACGCGATGCGTAACTTAGTTACAGCCTGGAAAGGCGTCACCATATTGCGGGAGATCATCGCGATTTTCCGTCCAGGATGTAGTGTTCCTCCGAAATCGGGCTCGAGTTCGGTCCCGGTTCGAGGGTTGAAGGCGCGAATTGTTTCCGCGTCCCAAACACTTCAGAGTTCCCGATTAGCATGACTTCGGTAATTTTCACGATTCGTGTCCTTCAGCTAGTTGTTATTCCAGCACCACGCAAAGCGGACTCAACTTCGCTTGGATTTTTGTGATTTCCAAGCCAAATACGCTGCTCTCGTGCCGTCGTTGGGCGGATAGGTTCCCGGCAATCGCGCGCCGCTTTGAACCTTATGCAAAATGAACTCTTCCATGCCTTCTTGCTCAGCCGCGTCAGCGGCTAGCTCTTCCGCGATCTGCCGCGGAATGACGACCACGCCATCGATATCTCCCACGATGATGTCACCGGGATATACAGCAACTCCCCCGCAACCGATAGGAACATTCAGATCGATCGAGTGATGTCGGAGGATGTTGGTAGGGGCGCTGGCACCTGCGCAGAAAACGGGAAAACCTAGTTCTGCGATTACTCCGCTGTCGCGCACAGGCCCATCGGATACCATGCCTGCTGTGCCGCGAACTTTCAAACGAGTTGTCAAAATGGACCCGCATGAGGCGGCCGTTTTGTCACCGCGACAATCCTGAACCAGAACGTACCCGGGAGGAACTGATTCAATTGCCTTGCGCTGCGGATTCTCGGGATCGAGGAAGATATCCAGAACGTCGAGATCCTCGCGTGCTGGAATGTTTCGTAGCGTGTAAGCTGGCCCCACCATATTTTCACCATTGGGCTTTGCCAGTGGGGCAACCCCTTGCATGAACAAGTTCCGAAAGCCGCGCCGAAATAGTTGGGTCGTGAGTGTTGCCGTACTAACGCTTTTCAGCAATTTCAGCTTCTCAGGTTTCAATGCACTCTTGCTGGATACTTTTGATTGCATGCCTTCTCCAACCCAACCACCTGGCCCAAGCTAGTCTTCATCAGGCTCGACACTATCACCCAGCGCACGATGCCTGGCATTATCGATATGCTCTCGCATGGTGGACCGCGCGAGTTCGACATCGGAGGCAAAAATGGCCTCGATAATCCGTCGATGTTCCTCCTGAACAAGGCGCAGGCGCTTCTGGCTCCGGGTTAGCGAAAGGCTGCGCGTCACGTTCATCCCGTTGAAAACGTGCACCGCCAACGCGTCGAGAGTTTGCACGAACATCTGGTTGCGGCTGGCCCGGGCAATCGCAACGTGCAGCTCAATGTCTTCTTTCACTCCAAGCTCAGAGGCGGCATTCGCTTCATTCAACCGGTCAAATGCGGCTCGGATAGCGGCCATGTGCTCATCAGTCCGCCGCTGAGCGGCGAGATATGCAGCTTCACCTTCCAGGGCGATGCGAAACTCGAAACAACGCATCAGGTCGGCAATGCCTCCGATCGGTGCCAAGCGGAGGAATTCGCGTCCAGGTTGTCGTTGGACAAACGTGCCTGCGCCCTTCCGCGTTATGACCACCCCATCCGCCTGCAGACGGGACAGAGCCTCGCGAACCACAGGACGCGAAACCGAGTGCTCTTTGGCCAACTGGTCTTCAGACGGGAGACGATCGCCAATTGCGGACTGGCCGGAAACGATCTGTTCCAGTATCTGCTCGTAAACTCGGTCGGCAAAACGCGAAGATTGCTCTGACGCCGAAGACTCCGCCTTCAGCGGCGGTCGTGGAGCAGAGTTTGGCTGTTTTCGAAGAGGACGCTGAACACTTGGCATGGTTACCACTAAACTTTGGAAATCAGAGACAGCATAAATGTCTAAACTGGAATTGGATGGTTTGTCAATAGATGTTTGACAACTATTGCGCTATTTCAGTATCTTCGCACTCGAGATTCCGCATAGCAGCAGTAATTTACAGGACATCGCGCACGCAGTGTATGTCAGACAACTTGCTTCGGGCGGCTCACTCCTAAGCCACCAACTGGTCAAGCAAGTTTTGCCCGGCCGCGGATGATTCGCGACGCCGGATAGAATTGCACGAAAAAGGGGTTTCGAAATGTCCAAGTCTGGCGATTCTCGAAGGGGGCAGGGCGTTCAGAGGACGCGAACGCCGAAGACAGCAGATACCCTTCGCAGCCACCGGTGGTGGGGCCCCCAAGATCTCCGCTCCTTCGGCCACCGTTCCAGGCTCAAGCAAATGGGCTATTCGGCGGACGACTATCTTGGGCGTCCAGCCATCGGCATTTTCAATACATGGGATGACCTTACCCACTGCCATGCGCATTTTAAGCAGCGAGTTGAAGACATCAAGCGCGGGATTCTGCAAGCAGGTGGTTTCCCACTCGAAATTCCGGCAATGGCGCTGAGCGAGTCGTTTTTGAAGCCAACCTCGATGCTGTATCGAAATTTCCTCTCGATGCAGGTTGAGGAGTGGGAGCGTGCCAACCCCATCGATGGCGTTGTTTTGATGGGTGGGTGTGACAAGACAACGCCGGCCTTATTAATGGGCGCTATCAGCGCCGGCCTGCCTGCCATCTATTTTCCCGCCGGACCCATGCTGCGTGGCAACTGGCATGGTAAGGTCCTCGGAAGTGGTAGCGATGCGTGGAAATATTGGGATGAGAAGCGCGCAGGACTGATCACGATTGAAGACTGGGAGGAGATTGAGAACGGAATTGCTCGTTCCTCTGGCGTCTGCATGACGATGGGGACGGCCGCAACCATGACGAGCATGGCCGAAGTGATAGGGATGTCGCTTCCCGGTGCTTCTTCGATCCCTGCGGCCGATGCCAACCATCAACGCATGGCTGCAGAGTGCGGGCGGCGGGTTGTGCAAATGGTGTGGGAGGATCTTCGCCCCGCCGACGTTTTGACACCCGAAGCATTCCATAATGCGATTGTGGCCTTGGCAGCCATGGGCGGTTCGACAAATGCCTATATCCACCTGATCGCCATCGCTCGCCGGGCAGGGATTGACTTGAAGTTGGCTCGTTTTGATGAGCTCTCTCGCGGAATTCCCGTTGTCGCCAATATCCGGCCTTCCGGGGCGTATCTGATGGAAGATTTCTACTACGCCGGGGGAATCAGGGCTCTCCTTCGAGAGATAAGTTCCAAACTCGACTTGACTCAACTAACCGTAAACGGCAAAACCTTGGGAGAAAATATCGCGGGCACGCCGGTGTGGAACCGCGATGTGATCCGTCCCTTGGATAATCCCATCTCAAGAGGGGAGGGCTTAGCCGTACTCACCGGCAATCTCGCGCCCGATGGATGTGTGATGAAGCCCTCCGCGTGCGACCCTCGTTTTCTGAAACATTCTGGACCGGCCCTTGTATTTTCCAGTTACAACCAGATGGCTGCCAATATCGATCGGGAAGATCTCGATGTAACCCCAGACCATGTTCTCGTCTTACAGAATGCAGGGCCGCAAGGAGGACCTGGAATGCCGGAATGGGGAATGCTGCCCATCCCCAAGAAACTCGTCCGTCAAGGCGTGCGCGACATGCTGCGGCTGTCTGACGCACGAATGAGCGGCACCAGCTACGGCGCGTGCGTTTTGCATATCGCTCCGGAAGCCTTTATTGGCGGCCCATTCGCTGCAGTACGCACCGGAGATCGGATAGCGATCGACGTTCGAAAACGCTCCCTCCATCTGGACATCTCTGATGTTGAATTGAGGAATCGCCTCGCCAGCCGCCCACAACCGCCCCCGCGCATACCTCGAGGTTATGGGCTCATGTTCTTACAACATGTAAAACAAGCTAACGAAGGATGTGATTTTGATTTCCTCGAAGGGCAAACTCCGATTCCTGAGCCGGAGATCCACTGACGAAAGGCGAAATCCGATTTCGCCGATGAATCAGGATTCGCACCCACCGATGCTCGCGAAAACGAAATTGTCGATTCCGGCGGCGCGTTGGATACGTATTGTTTCCCCTACAATCGTGGTCTACATCATAGCGTACATGGATCGGATGAACATCAGTTTTGCGATCGCAGGCGCGATGAACAAATCGCTCGCTCTATCCCCGACATCGGCGGGTATGGCGGCAGGGGTTTTCTTCTTCGGCTACATGTTTTTGCAAGCCCCGCCCCGCCGGTCACATCTACCAGCATGGCAGCGCGAGAAGATACGTCCTTTGGCAATTCTTGCCCGGGGAAGGTTGGTTAACCGCATTGCCTTATCTGACAGCTGTAGGAAGCTTGTATTTGTTTGGAGCTTGGAACGATACGACCAGGAACCCCACCCATGAATTGCGCCGCGCGACGGTATTGCGTACCCTCAAGCAGGAAGTTTGTCGTATCCTTACGTGAACGAAAGCGGTGGCAGGTCAAACCTCCGACGTGTTTCGAGCCGATAGGGCTTGCCTAGAACCAGTTGTGTTTCACCTGAGATGAAGTGACGTGCCGGTATAACGGGCGGTTGGCTTTCCATGCGATCTTGCTCCCGAAATATCCAGGGACGTTTCCGCATCACCCGTGAATGAACCGGGTGCACACGGCTCGCCGCTTGGAGCAAACACGACCACATCGCCGAACGGTTTCACCTCCACCCGAAGCACTCAGCGGTACGTTCGCCGAAGTTTACCCCGATTACCACAAGAACTTCAGCGCGAACTGGATCTCTCGCGAATCATTTGCAGTTCGGTCAATCACACCGGCACCGCTCTGCGGGCTACCAGTCGGGTCGAATAATGCATTGTTATCCAGCGGGCTCTGGAAATTAGCACGGTTCACCACATTGAAGAACTCCGCGCGAAATTGGGTGGTTAACTTCTCAGAAATTCGTGTGTTTTTGTATACAGAAAAGTCCAGATTGACAAGCCCAGGACCAGCCAATATGTTGCGTCTCGCGTTTCCGCGCAGGTTAAAGCAGGGCAATGGGGGCAGCCATCCCGCTCCATCGAGGGCCGGGTTCTGCGGATGGTTGAGCGGGATTTGATTGCCATTCGAATCGACCAACGTCGGCGGTGCGGGATTGCAGTTCGCGTTCCAAAAGTTCAAGTTCGGAGCTGTCGGCATAGAAAAGCACTGCACCTTAATATACTGGTTGATATTTCCTGGGTTGACCAAAGAATTGCAGCCGGCGCCGTTCAGGCGATTCGGGAATGCGAAGGGATCGCTGCTGTTCTGCCCCAGTGGGTCACCCCCGACGATTACAGTGAATGGCTGTCCATCTTGAGCAGTGAGGATGCCTCCGAGTTGCCATCCGCCCAAAATCTTCTGACTGATCTTTGCCGACCCTTGCCAGGTGGGGACTTCCCAGACCGTACTCAAGGTCAGCACGCGCGGGGTGTTGAAGTCCGAAACTGACTTGTTGAGGCTTTGATCGTACCAATGCAGGCTGCTTAGAGAATTGGCATATGAATCCGATCCAGCGCCGGATGAGCTGTCATCAATACTCTTGGACCATGTATAGGAACCCTGGAACTGAACCCCCTTACTCATACGTTTGGTTACGCCCAACTGCAGCGAGTGATAAGAGGAGCCACCATTCCACCATAAGGATCGAATGTCCCCGAAGTTGGGATTCAAAGTGGGAAGGGGATTCGTTGAGAAGGGAAACACATAGCCGGCTGACTTCAGAGTTGGCAAGGTCATATCTGAGTCGTCCACTTTGAACTGCTGATGCAACCCTCGGCTCCCGACGTACCCAATTATGAAGCCCAGGTTTTCGGTAACTTGGTGTTGCACGTTCAGATTCCAGGTCATTACATAGTTGCGATGGGGATGCTGCTCGACGAACGCTGAATTGGAATTAGTAATGGGGTTCAAGAGCGAATATCCCCCCGCGTAGAAGGCGCCGTTTAGCCCCGTTTGCGCCGTTGCTACCTGGTTGAACGGCCCCGCCTGTGATTCCACCAAAGCCATAACGTAGGGAAGAGGTAGGACATCGAACATGCCGAAAGCTCCGTGTACAACTGTTTTCGAATCGGCCCTCGGATCCCACGCGAAGCCAAGCCGCGGCTCGAAGTTACGCAATGTCGGATTATGGAAGAGTTGCCCACCAACTTGCGCCTGCGCATCCGTCAGATTTAGCAGGGTTACATATCTGCCGTTAACCTCCTGTGGGACGGTTGACATCTCATACCGCAGGCCCAGATCGACGGTGAGATTGTGACGAATTCTCCAATTGTCCTGAAGATAGGCGCCAAAGATCGTTGCGCGCACATCACGCGGAAAGACCGTAAAGAGTTTGCTTGCCTGGAAGCTGAGCGGCTGGTTGGTGAGAAAATTGGCAAGAGATCCAAAGGCCCAGTCTCCCGTACCTCGGCCTCCCAATACATTGCTCCGAATATTCTCGACAGCAACACCAAACTTTAGATCATGAGAGCCACGGGTGAGAACGGCATCATCATAGCCTTGGGCGGAGGTGTAGGATTGGAGGTCGCCGGTCTCGGCAACCCCTCCCGGAAATGTGGTTACATTCGGTATGAATACTCGGCCTGCATTGTCTCCAGGTATCGCGGCGAATGACTTGTCCGTGGATAGAGGGTTTATGGGTCCCCTGTTGCTATTGATGGACGCCACGTCTCGACTCACTCCGACATGAACGGAGTTCAGCAAGGTGGGGCTGAACAAATGCGTCTCTTCCAACACTCCGCTTTGCCGCCGTATGTGGTGGCCTTTCAATGTGATGTTCATGGGGTCGGGCGCTGAGTATGGCGTGTCGTCATAGATGTAGCTTCCGGATAGGCTGTTCTTCTGGGATACCACTTCGTCGATTCGCGTCGTGAAGAAATTCTCCGTAAGAACTTGCCGATCGGTGAACGAGTAAATTCCTGTATCGCCGGCTCCCGTCGACAGGTTCGGAAGAGGATAAAGAGTAAGATACTTGGCAGCAGAAGGATCCACGCTCACGTGTCCGGTCGTAAGATTCCCCGCTCGCGCCGCTGCTGAGGGCACGATCGCCTGGGTGGCAATGCCTTTGCTCTGCCTGATCCCTTCATAATCTCCAAAGAAAAAGGTATGACCCTTGGATATTGGTCCGCCCAACGATCCACCGAACTGGTTTCGCCTGAATGGCGGCCTGGTTGGGTTGCCGGCAGCGTTGAAATCGAAATAGTTTCTGGCGTCCAGAGCACTATTCCGAATGAATTCGTAGGCGCTGCCGTGCAAGCCGTTTGTCCCGGATTTCGTGATCGCGTTGACGACTCCTCCCGACGTCCTTCCATACTGGGCGGTGTAATTGCTCGTAATAACAGAGAATTCCTGGATGGCATCTACTCCCAGTGCTCCTCCTATAACGTTACTCGGACCACCATTTGCGTAGTCGTTGACGCTGAGACCGTCTATCCGGTAGTTGTTTTGCACTGGCCTGCCCCCACTGATCGAGAGCTGGGTGCCAAAGCCCTTTAAACCGCGGTCGAATCCGGAGGCGGCATTAAATGAGCTCTCAAGTCGCACCACACCAGGCTGAAGGGCGGCTAAGTCAGTCCAGCTTCGGCCGTTAAGAGGCAGTTCTCGAACCGTCTGGGAGTCCACAACGGTGGTTATCTCAGAAGATGCGAGTTGAAGTGTCGGCGCTCTTTCGTCCACTTCGACCTGCTCGCTGACTTTACCCACTCTCATCTGGACGTCGATGATTTGATTGCCGCCCACGTTCAAGGTAATACCTTTGCGGGATGCGGTAGCGAACCCCGGTGCCGCGACGGTTAGTTCATAGCTGCCGGGAGGAAGATTTGGCGCGCTGTAAACGCCATCATCGTTTGTCACCGACTTGCGCCTTATTTCTGTTGACAGATTTTCAATGACGACTTGTGCGCCGGCCAAAACGGCACCCGAGTTATCTGTAACGGTTCCGGACAGCGTAGCTCCTGTCACCTGGGCAGAAAGCTGAACTGCGGGTGAAACCGCCAACATGAGACCGACCAACGCCGAACCAACCTGCACCCTGATTCTGATTTCATGGATTGTCACCAGACAACCTCCTGATAATAGCGAATGCAGTAGGACAACTTTTGGCCAATGGGAGGGATTGTATAGTCCAATTATCACTACTTGTCAAGCAATTTATTAAATGTTGACAGACACATTTTTCCAAATTTCTTAGGTTTACCGGGGGACGATGCCGAACCATAAAATTGCACTGTAGCGGTCATCGATTCTGCACTAAGCACATGAAACTAAACAACGTATTGACAGTACAAAGAATTTGGATTGACAAGGTCTAACAAATGAGTATCATTTTTGCGTTCGGCCTTCGCTACATTTTCCCGGGGAGTACCGACATTCAGTAAGACAGCAATGCGAGAAACCAAGATTGTTGTCTCACAAGTCGCTAGCAAATTGTCGCTACGCAAGACAACTCTCTTATCGGGATCCTAAAAACTTTCATGACTGATAACGGGACAGCAATAATGAAGATACTTGCCAAACAGGACGCGTCACCAACCCGCTTCGCAGATCAAATTTATGAGCGAGTGTTGCAACAAATCGTTGCGAGTGAGTTTAAGGTCGGTGATCGGTTGCCCTCAGAGAATGTCCTGGCCACCGAATTCGATGTTTCACGTGCTGTTGTTCGTGAGGCCTTGGCCCGTCTGCACGCTGACGGTGTAACGATAGCGCGCCGTGGTGCTGGCACTTATGTACGTCGGCAACCCGGTCGCGAGTTCCTGCGCCTAGCTCCCATCGGCGGAATTGCAGACCTAATGCGTTGTTTCGAATTTCGAATCGGTCTGGAGGGCGAAGCTGCTTCGCTTGCCGCCGAACGCCGAACAGATGAGCATTTGGCGGCGATTGAGGAGGCGTTCGAAGCTTTGGATCGGGCCAACTCGGCTGGTCAACTCGGCGTGGAAGAGGACATTCGCTTTCATGCCGCCATTGCCGCGGCAAGCCGCAATGCACTCTTCATTCAAACCCTGGACACTCTCGCCGCTCACATCTTCAATGGCATGAACGTCACCCGCAGTTTGTCCCTGACGCGGAGCCGAAAGCGGCTGGCGCTTGTACAAGACGAGCATCGCAAGATTTTGCAGGCGATCCGCGAAGAGGACCAAGACAAGGCACGTTTTGCCATGCGCGAGCATATCTCGAACGCACGAAATCGTGCATTGGGCGACAGCGCAGAACCAACCACGGAAGTAGTTACTCAGTTTGAGTACGGCCCTGAAACTCGACCCAGGGAACTCGTGGAGTGAGGAATCGGCTGGCCTCCGCGCATATCGCCAAGGAGTCTTGATGGAGCTGCAACTGAGTGACCGCGCATGTGAGACTCTGAAATATGTAAGCACAGCCACTTTGACCACTCAGCTATTCCGCCGTGGTTTTCGGAACACGTTCATGCAGGGTATCGCCCCATTGGGACCCGTTGGGAATCCGAACCTGGTCGGTCCCGCGTTTACTCTGCGGAACATTCCAGCCCGCGAGGACATCGATGTGTTGGAGATTTTTGAAGACCCGAATCATCCACAACGGCGCAGCATTGAGACCATCCCGGCAGGATATGTTCTCGTGCAGGATTGTCGTGGCGATAGGACGGTTGCTTGCTGCGGTTCCATTTTGGTCGCTCGGCTGCGAGTACGCGCAGTGGCGGGGATGGTTGCCGATGGGCCGGTCCGTGACAGCGCCGTGATTGCCGTCTCCAAATTTCCCGTTTTTTGCGCAGGCGCAAGTGCGCCGACCAACATTATCAAACACCATTCCGTGGATATAAATCTGCCCATCGGTTGTGGCGGAGTGGCTGTGTATCCGGGCGATGTGATCGTCGGAGATGCGGATGGTGTTGTGGTGGTTCCTCAACATTTGGCCGAAGAAATAGCCGCAGACGCCAGCGAGCAAGAACGGATGGAAGATTTCATTATGCAACGTATCGAGGCGGGTGCCGCCTTGCCCGGGACCTACCCTCCAAACTCTGAAACACGCAATGCATACTCCGCCTGGAAACCACAAAAGCACCCAGATGGCAAGCACCAGGTACACCTCAAATAATCGCAGCAAAGCGTTGACGATCAAGGGCACAATGCTGATCGGGCAGTCCGAGGTATTCGGAAACGAATGGGAAAACTCGGGCTTTCAATCCTTCCTCGGAGGAGGAAATTGGATCGCGAATTTGGAACCGGAAGCGATGAAGACGTCGATTGCGCGCGCGCTGGCTTGCTGCAGAGGCCTTCGATCATTGTTGCTCGACACATTGCGGGATGGAAATCCTTTGCGGATACCTAGGCTGCACAACGGCCAACTGGAACCTTAAATCTTGATAGTGTTTGGAGGAACTAAATGCGGACAACAGCAGTTCCTGTAATTGTGTCAATCGTCGTCGTCATTGCAGCTTTAATCACCTGTGTTCCCTTGATGTTTGGCGAAACGCGTTGGTCAGTTGTGAACACTTTTCAGATCGGAGGTGGCGGCGCCTGGGACTACGTGACAGTCGACGCCGAGAATCATCGGCTTTACGTTCCCCGAACAACGGACACGATGGTGATCGATACTGAGTCGGGCAAAGTGTTAGCTGATATTCCTGGTCAGAAGCGAGCACATGGCGTCGCGCTAGTCCCTCGAGTGGGGCGCGGTTTTATCAGCGACGGCGGCGGGAATGGAGCGGTCGTCATCTTCGACCTCAAGACGAACGTAGCTCTTGGGACCATCCCAGCACAGCCCGACGCGGACGGAATTATTTATGACAAGTTCAGCGACCGGGTTCTGGTTGTGTCAGGAGACGGGGGCGTGCTCATGACGTTGCAGCCAGATGTCGATCCCACGAAAGGAAAGATCGAAAAAACGATCCCACTTGACGGGGCGCCTGAGTTCCTTGCCGCGGACGGCGTGGGCAAGGTTTACATCAATTTGATGGATAAGAACTTGGTCGCCGCAGTCGATTTAAAACGGCAGAAGGTCGTGACTCGTTGGCCAGTCGCTCCTGGGGGCGCTCCAGTAGGAATGTCAATGGACACAGAGAAGCGGCGTCTCTTTATTGGGTGCCGAAATCCCCAAATGCTGATCGTCATGAATGCCGATGACGGCAAGATTCTGGCGTTTCTGCCAATTGGCAGTGGCGTGGACGCAACCAAATTTGACGGGTCTCAGGTGTTTGCAAGCTGCCGGGATGGCAAGCTTCATGTCGTGCAAGAGACATCCCCGGGCAGCTTCGATATGGTGCAGACGGTTCAGACCGCTGCGGGCGCCAGAACAATGGATATTGATCGTTCGACGGGGACCATTTATTTACCGACTGCTGAATTTGAGTCGGCCAAGCCAGGGGCCCGACCTTCACCAAAACCCGATACGTTCATGATTGTCGTCGCGCGAAAAGGCTCGACATAGCGCGAATGCCGAGCTGTTTGCCGGTGATATTAGGCAGCGGCTTTCAAAGAAAGGGTGCTCGCCGTCGAGTTAGCCCGGCAGATGTTTCTGAAGGAGGCTCAACAAAGAACATGAAATCCACATTTTCGCGCCGCGGGTTCCTCTTTGGAGCGGCGGCTTTCCCGGTCCTTGCGCCTTTGCAGTTGCATTCCAAGGAGATTTCCCGCCGCGAGACAATTCGCGATGTCCAGTGCATGGTGCTTTCCGCTGAGCGCACGTACACCCTTATAAAGATCACGGCATCGGACGGCACGTATGGTATCGGCGAGGCTTATGGGAGCCCATCGATTGGAACCAAACAACAGATCCTCGAACTAAAGCCTTTTCTCGTCGGGAAGAATCCTGTGGGCATCGATGCCATCTACTCGGAGTTGGGCAGAGGCGCCAACAGCTTAGCAGGCACTCGCACCGATGGTTCGGCTCACAATCTGGCGCGGGCTGCCAGCGGCATTGAGATGGCGTTGTGGGACCTTGCCGGCAAGATTCTTGGCGTTCCCGTAACCATGCTCCTTGGAGGAAAGTTCCGCGACAAGGTCCGGCTATACGACCATGCGGCGCCCAGGAACTTCCTCGACAAGGAATCCTGCCGGGAGTGGGCGCAAACGGTGAAGTCGGACCCAAGTGGGTTTACCGCCCACAAAATTGAGGTGCACCACGGCCCACCGCCAACCGACAACTCACCCGACGTCAGCCAGCGTGTGCTTACCACAAAAGAACTCATGGATATTGGCAAGGGTTTTGAGAATTGCCGCGAGGCGATCGGCTGGGATCATGACATCATGGTTCACTGCCATTGGGAATACGACCTTAGAACTTCCATTCAGTTGGCCGAGGCGGTAGAGCCCATAAAACCTTTGTGGCTTGAGGATCCGCTCGGGGTTGACTATTCCGACTCCTGGAAACGTCTCGTTGCCGTATCACGCGTGCCCATTTGCACTGGAGAAAATCTGACACGCCGCCAGGCCTTTAATGACTTCATCGTGAACCAAGGCCTCGACATTCTGAATCCGGATCTTCGTAACTGCGGCGGATTTCTCGAAACAAAACGAATTGCAGACATGGCGGATATTTACGGATTTCCCATGGCTACTCACAACACCGGCAGCCAACTCATCACCTGGGCAGCATGTCAATGGGCCGCATCGATTCGTGACTATTTGATGTGCGAGACGATTACTGGCAGAGGAGGATGGATGGATGAGCTACTTCTTCTCGACGGACTCTACATCAAGAATGGGGACATCTCGGTAAATGATAAGCCCGGTTTGGGTGTCGATCTAAACCCAGATGTCGCGAAAGCGCACTTGGCCGAAGGCGAGAGATGGTGGGACTAGCATTGCAAGACATTTCTTGCAATAAGAGGCGCCTTGTCCAAAGGGGCTTCCGGAGCACTGGATCCTTCAGGAAGAGGTCCCCCCTTTTTGGTGTAAACCGTCACGCCACCAGCAGGATCGCCGAATGAACTCCCAAGCCACCGTCGCTTCTTCGGAAAAAGAGATCACGCCTCGAGAGAGCGGGTCCGGCGGGCGATGGACCATCATCGGGCTTTTGAGCTTAGCAGCGATCATTGCCTATCTTTCCCGGTCGAACATCGCAGTCGCGCTCGCTACGCCCGAGTTTATCAAGTCGTTCCAGCTATCCGAGATCGGCCGCGGCACGGTTAATTCCGCCTTCTTCTGGGCCTATGCCGCCCTGCAGATCCCCGCTGGATGGGTGGTCGACCGCTACGGTGTGAAGTGGCCTTATGCATTAGCAGTGCTTTTTTGGTGCGCGGCTTCCGCCAGCACAGCGTCGGTAAACACGCTCGCGCAATTAATTCTCGTGCGCGTACTCGTAGGCATCGGCGAATCCATCTCGGTGCCGGCCAGCTACCGATGGATTCGCCTGAATTTTGCCGAGAATCAGCGTGGCCTCGCCATCGGCTTGTACATGACCGGCACGAAAATCGGCCCCGCAATCGGAACCCCGATTGCTGCATGGCTGCTCCTCGACCACAGCTGGCGAACCATGTTCCTGCTGATCGGCATCAGTGGCTTCCTTTGGTTAATCCCGTGGATACTGCTAACCGATGGCTACCGCGAACTCCCCTCGGCTGCCGCTGTGGCCCAGCCTGCGACGAAACGGTTGTCCGTGACCGCACTCCTGTGGAATCGCGTAATCTGCGGAACGATCATTGGAACTTTCGCCTATATGTACTTCGTGTATTTCTGCGTGACTTGGATGCCGGCATACTTTACAGAAAGGCGTCACTTGTCACTGTCGCAGATGGGCTCGTTTACCTTCTTCAGTTTCGGGGGCATGGCACTGGTGGCCGCGCTGGGAGGGTGGTTTGCGGATGTGCTGATTAAGCGTGGAGGAAATCCGGTCCTAGTCAGGAAGTGCTGCACGATCGCCGGCTTTGCCATTGCCTGTACAGAATTGATCGGAGCGCGGTCGCAATCTGTCTCGACAGCTCTGGCATTCTCCATCATTTCGCTCTCCGGTCTTGGCATGGCAACCGCCAACTATTGGGCGCTCACCCAGACCTTGATTCCTGCTTCTGCGATCGGACGGATGTCTGGCGTCCAGAATTGCGCTGCGAGTGTTGCGGGTATTGTCGCCCCTTTGTTCACTGGCTGGCTGAAGCAGCGAACCGGCAGTTATCTCGCACCCATGTCGGCGTGTTTCGTATTCCTGATTGCTGGCGTCCTCGCCTATACCTTAATGGTCAAGGAGCGGTATGCCCCTCGAACCTTACTTTGAGAACGCTAACCTATCCAATTCCCATTCGCCCGGAGCAACCCGATGATTCCGCTGTAAATTCCACGAAGTGTATATTTGTCAACAATATAGATCGCTGTCACTGAAGCCCGAGATGGGGGCACAGAAGTGCTATATCCAGAATCACGCACCCGTTTTAACTTCTTCTTGAGCAGTTCTGGGGGAGGGCTGCCCGGGTGTCCTGGACTCAAAACAGTCTCGGGATGCCCGTTATTTTTTTCTGGGGGCACGTTTTTATTTGCGGTTGCTTGCTCTGAGTCCCGCGGCTTGGGCGGGTGTCAGATCAAGCATGCCCGGGCGCGTTCCATGAGCAAATCACGCTCTCGTGCGTTGCGGGTTAGCGCTGCAGCACGCTCGAATTCAGTGCGTGCTTCATCCAAACGGCCTAGCTTCTTGAGCAGATCACCACGCACGCTCGGCAGCAGGTGATATTTCTCCAGCGAGCGCTCGGCTGTCAGGGCGTCTACCAACTCAAGGCCAGCCGCCGGACCGAATGCCATGGCGACCGCGACTGCGCGATTCAATTCAACGACCGGAGACGGCGCCGCCTGGGCAAGCTCCGCGTAGAGTGTGGCAATGCGAGGCCAGTCGGTTTCCTCTGGAGTGCGCGCTCGCGCATGACAGGCGGCGATCTCAGCTTGCAATACGTACCAGCCTCGTGCGGCCTCCAGCTTCTCTAGATGGAGCTTTCCTGCGCGATCGAGCGCCGCGAGACCGCGACGGACGAGGAGGTGATCCCAGTGCGCGCGGTTTTGGTCCAAGAGCAAGATGGGCTCTCCCGAGGGGCCTACGCGCGCCCTGGAGCGCGAAGCCTGGATCTCCATGAGCGCGACCAGACCGTGAACCTCGGGCTCTTGTGGCGCCAGTTCGGCCAGGATGCGCCCGAGCCGCAGCGCCTCTTCACAGAGCGCAGGCCGCATCCAGTCGTCACCCGATGTCGCAGAATAGCCTTCGTTGAAGATGAGATAGATCACTGCCAGCACCGATGACAAACGGGCAACAAGCTCGTCGCCTCGCGGCACCTCGAAGGGTACCTGCTTTTCCGCGAGCGTACGCTTGGACCGCACGATGCGTTGGGCGACCGTCGGCTCGGGGACAAGAAAGGCACGCGCGATTTCCTCGGTGGTCAGGCCTCCGAGCAAGCGCAGGGTAAGCGCAACCTGAGCCTCGGTCGAGAGCACGGGATGACAGGAGATGAAGAGCAGGCGCAGCAGGTCGTCGCCAACGTTATCATCAAGAGCTGAATCCAGATCGGGCACCGCCATCTCTTTCGCACCAAGTTCGCGACCGAGTTCCTCATGCTTACGCTCAAGTCGTGTGTTTCTGCGGAAGTGATCCATGGCACGATGCTTGGCGGTGGCCATGAGCCAGGCGCCCGGGTTATCCGGGACGCCTGATTCCGGCCATTGCTCGAGCGCGGCGACCAAAGCATCTTGGGCGAGGTCCTCTGCGAGGCCCACATCACGCACGATCCGCGTGAGGCCGGCAATGAGTCTGGGTGACTCGATCCTCCAGACCGCGTCGATGGTGCGATGTATATCGGTAGCCGTCACAGCTACCGATCACATCATGTTCATGCCTCCAGCGCAACCTCACGGTCCGCCTGTCCCGCGCAGTTCGCATCCACGCCCGGGCCGTAGAGCTGGCGTAACTCGCACTCGCCTTCTCCAGCGACCTCGAGGAACTGTCTGGCCAGCTCGATAGCCTCCTCCTTGGAGTTCGCCTTCAATATCGCGAATCCCCCGACGACCTCTTTGGCCTCAGTGAAGGGGCCGTCGACCACGGTCAGCTTGCCGCTTGCTCGCCGAACCCGCGCACCCAGCTTTGTCGGCAAGCAGCCTTCTGTCGCCAGCAGCCAGCCTGCCTTCATCCCTTCTTCGACTAACTTGCCCATGGTGGCCATTTCTTGCGGAGTCGGAGGTGTGCTCCGTTCCGCTGTCTTGTAGATACTCAGGAATCGCACGTTTTTTCTCCTTTTTGTGGTTGATCTAAATTCGCGAGATTGGCTCCGTCAGCCGGCCGTGACCAATCCTATGGCTTGCAGGGGAAGTCGTTCGGTCCGTACATCTGACGGACCTCGGTCTCGCCCTCCCAGCCTGGCCAGTGTTGCTTGTGAAGTTCCATGAACCGCACTGCCCCCTCGACGGCTTCTTCCTTCGATTTCAGTTCAAACTGCGCGTATCCTCCGATCACTTCCTTGGCCTCGGTGAAAGGCCCATCGGTCACAGTCACTTTGCCCCCGGAAAGCCGGACGCGTGCACCCTGCGCGGTTCCGGTGAGTCCCCCGCTGCCGAGCATTGTGCCGGAATTGGTGTCCTCTGCGGACAGCTTCGCAATCGCATCCATCAGCGACTTTGGGGGAGGGCCCTGGTTCTCAGCGTGCTTAACTATCATCATGAATTTCATCGTCAAATCTCCTCGAACTAGGTTTGGTTATGGCCAAGTTTCCGGAAGGTCTCGACCCACCGGTTCCTGGGCTCTATTGATGCGTCGAACGAAGGGTTCGAAAATCGACATGCGGCTCAACTTTTTTGAGAGCTGCGACTACCGCCTCTTACCGGCCATGTCGGCGCGCATTTGTTCTTCCCGCTTCCTGAACTCGGGACTAAGTTCTGGGCCGAAGTCCTCCGCCTCAAACACCTGGCGAATCTCAACCTCGCAGTCGGCCTCGTGGGGATTGGGGCAGCGCTTTACCCACTCGATGGCTTCTTCCATGGATCGCACCTGCCAAAGCCAATACCCGGCGATCAACTCTTTGGTCTCGGTGAACGGCCCGTCGTTTACGATTCGCTTTTCGCCAGTGAAGCGGACTCGCTTCCCCTTCGAACTCGGCTGCAGGCCATCGCCAGCGAGCATCACGCCGGCTTTGACCAGTTCCTCGTTGAACTTCCCCATGTCCTCCAGCAGTTTTCTCTTCGGCATTACGCCTGCCTCGGAATCCTTGCTCGCCTTGACTATCACCATGACTCTCATTGCTAAGCCTCCTTTTTGAATTCGGGATTAACCCTACTTTGACGTCGAATGACGGGATGTCAGTTCGACACCCCAGCATTATTTTTTTGAGGAAGTGGGATGGCGCTGTCCGCGAAGGAATCCCGGGCCAATACCGTCCCCACCACGACGAGCAAAAGCGGCCAGCATGATACCAGCATGTGCTCGAGAAACCGGTGGTGATCGGCGTCATAGGCCTCGAAAACGTGCGACACCGACGGGATCACAGCGACCAACAAAGCTAGCGCTCGAGAGCCCCCCACGCCGAGCATGTGGCCCAGGCTGGTAACCGCGGCAGTCAGGTGCAGGTACAGAATGAACATGCCGATCCCGGCGAGGGCCGCTCCTGCTGTTGATTTCGAACTCTGAAAGGTTGTCCGCCGCCCCGCCATACCCGCCTCCTCTGAGCCTTTTTTCCAGCTCTACTGACTCGTCGAACGAGGGATTCGGATATCGACAGGGGATCGTCAATTTTTCGAAGACCGGATTGCTCGAGCGACGGCTCACGGGCGGGTCGAACCCGGCCGCTTAGCGGCCGAACCGTCCCATCAATTCTGCTTGGGCCAGGATGTGACCCTTGATTGCAGCTTCGAGTTCGGGCTTGCTGGCTCCGGCTTTAAGGTCGAGCTTCGCATCAAGAGCAAAGAGCTTGAAGTAGTATCGGTGCGGTTTGCCCGGTGGAGGGCATGGGCCGTTGTAGCCCGTCTTGCGGAAGTCGTTGAGGCCCTGCTGCGAGCCATCGGGCAGGCGAGCTTCCTTGCTCACGCCCTCGGGCAGGCCGCGGGCGCTGGACGGAAGATTCCACAACGTCCAATGATTCCAGTTGCCGACGGGAGCATCGGGATCATCCACCAGAAGTGCAAACGATTTGGTGGTAGCCGGCGGATCGCTCCAAGACAGTTGGGGAGAGGTGTCGGCGCCATCGCAGGTGAACTTCTTCGCGATGTCGCCGCCGTTAGAGAAGCTCGTGCTTGAGAGGGTCAGAGACATAGCTTTTTCTCCGTCCATCGAAAAAAGCCGGGCGTAGGAGAGGGACGACAAGAACAACTGCGGCCCGGCGAATGCGTCCAGCGGTCCTGCCGCGATCGTGCCGAGGAGTGCGGCAGAAAGAGCAAACAGCCACTGCCGCGCCGCCTTGTGGAACAGGTGGGATTTGCCGGCTTGTTGCGGCGATTTCACGGCAACTCTGCGAACGATTTAGTTGGTGGAGATGGTGAAGTTTACGGTGATCTTAGCCTGCGTTTCGACCGCTTCACTGCCAAGGTAGTGCGGCTTGAAACGCCACTGGCGCACGGCTTCCTCGGCAGCGTTCGCCAGAATTGCGGGCCCGCTGAGCACGTGAAGGTCCTGAATTGTTCCGTCGCGGCCTATCAGGGCTTGCAGAATCACCGAGCCCTGGACTTTCATCTGGCGCGCCAGCATCGGGTAGCCGGGCTGGACCGGCTGGCTAGCAACTTCGGCGGCACCGGCCGACATCTGCACTCGTTCGGTAGCATTGGTGGTGACACTCGCCGCGGTTGCGGGCGCGTTGCCCGCCATGGAGGCGTCGGTAACTGGTTTCGGCGGCGACCCTGGTTTCAGGTCCACATGCACCGAATTAGTGCCGGGGCGAACCGTGCTGTGGTTGTCGCCGGCAACCACTTCCACCTCGAGCGGAGGCAGCACCGTTCTGGTAGCCGTTGCGTTGGCGGGCTGACCGGAAGGCATCATCGGAGTAGCTGACGGCGCGCTGGCCGGTGACGCATTGGAAGCAGCTGCAGGAGCAGATGGCGGAGCAGTCGAAGACGCGACAGCGGAAGAAGATACTTTGGCGGATGGTGCGGAAGTGGAACCGGCCGTGCCTGCAGACGCTATCTTGGCTGCAGATGCCGCCGCAGCTGACGGTTTCACCATAGGTTTGGCGACGTGCGGCTTCGTCCCAGGGGTCGTGCTCTTGGTGGTCGGCGCCGACGCTTGTTTTGCGGCCGGCTGTCCAACGAGAGCCTTGGCGACCTGCTGCTCCGGTGTCGTCGCGCTTACGGGAACCGGCTCAAGCTGGTCCTCAGATTCCTGTGTATCGGGAAACCAGAAATCGCGATCGCGGTAGATCACCACTCCCAGCGCGACAATGAGCAGTGCCAATGCGACGAGCATTGCCCAGCGCTGCCTGGGCTCGCGGCGAGTCTTCGTCGCCTCCGGCGAAGCGGGAGCGGGAGCGGGCAAGAAAACCTGATCGGCTCTGGTAGACAGCGTCTTGCTATGGAACATGGTGTGGAGAATGCTCAACCTGGGCCGCTCCTGGGGAGGTCTCTTGCATAAGTATGCCTCGAAAGCGTGTGAAAGGCCAGCGCTTTTGAGCCGTCTCTATAGCCCGATCGTGCTATCGTCCTTCGTAACTTTGTGGGGACTTTTGAATCCCATGTGTGGGTACGTAGCTGAAAATGGGAGGCCGGACGGTGCCAAAAATTGTCAAACCCCCGACGACCCGGTGGAAGCCCGAAGGCAGGATGTCCGAGGGCAATTTTGCCCGCATGTCCCGCCGCGAACTGCTGAAAATGGCGCCAGTCGTCATCTTGGGGGCGTTTGCCATTCCTGGTCTCCGTGAACCCCTGCTCAAGAAAGGGTTGGCCGTCAGCGACTTGGCTTCGGCGCTCCTGTTCCGCCGAGGGCATCTTGCGCCCACGTTTGCCGAATCGGAGCTTACCCCATTTCAAAAGTTCCCGATTAACGGCTATGACGTCGACGATCCCGGGGTGATCTTCGAGAATTGGACCCTCACAGTCGGCGGCGCCGTCGAGAAGCCCGGAGAATACACTCTGGCCGAGGTTCAAGCCTTGCCCCGCATGCGGCAGAACACGCGGCACGTGTGTGTTGAGGGCTGGGACGTAATCGGCCGGTTCGGCGGGGCGAAGCTGTCCGATTTCCTAACCATGGTCGGCGCTGATACCTCCGCGCGATACATTACTGTCGCCTGCGCCGACGATTATTACGAAACGCTGGATATGGCAACAGCGCTGCATCCCCAGACCTTGCTCTGCTATGAGATGTATGACCAACCGCTCACTCGTGAGCACGGCGCGCCACTGCGCTTAAGCATTCCCACCAAGGTGGGATACAAGCAGGCCAAGTATTTGACCGACTTAAAGGTCACCAATGTTGTGCAAAAGGTTGGCTACTGGGAAGACCAGGGATATTCCGAGTTCTACGGGCTGTGACGCATTCGTCAACCATCGAAAATCGCGGGCTTAGGGATCATGGTCGGAGGAAACACATGGGCGGCGCCGTCGTCGAAATCATTCGCACGAAGGATGAAGAAACCGAAACTGTGGCGCGTGCGGTGTATGAGCACCCATTGCTCGTGCGGCTGTGTCACTGGCTCAACGCAATCGCGCTATTTGTGATGGTGGGCAGCGGGCTGCAGATTTTCCGAGCCTTCCCCAGCTTTGGGGCGAAGATTCCGCAGAAAGATCTGCTGAACTGGCCGAAGGCGTTTGCTATCGGCGGATGGCTGGGCGGCGCGCTCGAATGGCATCTGACGTTCGTGTGGATTTACATCGCCACGGGCCTGATCTATCTCGGCTACCAGCTTTTCAGCGGCAACTACCGACAGGTCTTGTTCACCCACCGCGACCTGCCCGGCGTGTGGCCAATGGTGAAGCACTACTTCTTCTTCGGGCCGAAGCCCCCGCTCCATGAGGCTTACAACCCGCTGCAGAAACACGCCTATACCAGCGCGATCGCGCTGGGCGTGCTCTCGGTGCTGACTGGAATCGCGGTGTGGAAGCCGGTGCAGTTCTCGTGGCTGGCATGGCTGATGGGCGGGTTTCATCTGGCACGGCTTTGGCATTTTCTGGTGATGTGGGCAATTTTGGCTTTCGTGCTCGGCCATCTGGTGATGGTGGTTCTGCATAGCTGGAACAACTTTGTTTCCATGCTCACAGGTTGGAAGAAAGATCCCGAATACTGACGAGCGGGGCGGGACAGATGGCCGAAGCGGACATGGTCTTGAACAAGCCGGGGCCGGCGGGCATGACGCGAGAGCAGGATCTGATCGCGCGCGTCCAGCGTGGGCAGACCGAATTGTTCTACGAATTAGTTCAGCCCTATGAGCGCAGGGTCTACGCCGCGGCGTTGGCGATTCTCCGCAACGAGACCGACGCGGAAGATGTGGCGCAGGAAGCGATTCTGAAAGCGTTTGCCAACATCCGGCAGTTTCGCGCTGAGGCCCGCTTCAGCACCTGGCTGATTCAGATCACGGTGAACGAAGCGCTGATGCGGCGCAGAAGGGAGCGAACCGTAATCATGGAAGGCATCGACGACCGCCACGACGAAGAGAGCGACTATGCGCCCCGCGAGTTCGCCGACTGGCGGGAGATTCCTTCCGAGGCGCTGGAGCGCAAGGAAGTTCGGCAAAAGCTGGCCGAAGCCCTGGGGACGCTCGATCCTAAGTACCGCGAAGTTTTCGTTCTGCGCGACGTGGAGCAGTTGAACATCCAGGAAACGGCGGAGGCGCTGGGAATTTCTGTGGCGTCGGTGAAGACGCGTTTGCTGCGAGCACGGCTGATGTTGCGCGATCTGCTCGCCGGAGGCTGGGAGCAGGGCTGGTTCAGCCGTTTGCCGTTCGAGAAGGGAAGCAAGCCATGGTAGTCAATTGCGAACAAGTTTGGCACGAGATTTCGAATTACCTCGAAGGCGACGTGGATGCCGCGCTGCGCACGGCCATGGACGAGCATTTCCGCACCTGCAAGCGGTGCGCCTCAGTACTGGAAGGAACGCGCAACGTGGTCCGACTGTATGGCGACGAACGAATGATCGAGGTGCCGGCGGGTTTCAGCCGGCGTCTGGAAAAGAGATTGGCGCAGAGCGCGCGCGTGAGCAGCAAGCCTTGGTCGACGTGGTCCACCTGGCTGGTTCCGGTGGCGGCGCTGGCAATGTTTGTCGGCGGATTGCGGGTTGCGAATTCCCTTACCGGTGGGCAGCGGCCTCTGCAGTCCGAACACGCGCAGACCGGGCGTAACATTCCTCCCGACATGCTGGTGGTGGTTTCGGCCGGCGCCAAGTTGTTTCATGCGCCGGGATGCGGCGTCATTCACAACAAGGATAAAGAGCGGACCTTGACCGCGAAAGAGGCGATGCGGGAGGGATACGTTCCGTGCCTGCGCTGCATGCGGAAATACATGGAGACGGCGACCGCAGCGCACATCGCCTTGGGCGACGAAGCCAATGCGGAGTTGGATGTGGAAAGAGATGAAGAGCACGTCCCGGCGCCGGGGCAGTAGAGGGATCGCTGGCGGTCAACCGACGGGCTGAAAACGAATCGCGGCGCGAGCTGGAGTGCCCGCGCCCCAGGTTCGGACGACGGGTTAGTTGTTCTTCATCTCGTCGTGCTTCATGTTGTCGTCATTCTTCATGTTGTCGTCTTTCATAGTGTCTTTCTTCATGCTGTCCTTTTTCATCGCATCTTTCTTGCCGGCCTTCTTGGACTTTTTGTCTTTCTTCGTCGAGTCCTTCTTCATCGTGTCGTGTTGCATGTCGTCCTTCTTCATGTCGTCTTGTTTCATCGAGTCCTGAGCGAAGGCGGCGAGGGAAGCGGCTAAAACACAGGCTAGCGCCAAACTGCCGAAAGTCTTTTTCATGAATCTCTCCTTGAGATAGGTTCTTGCGTACGGGCAAAGATGGGATGAGGCATGCGGTGGGAAGTTACGAAGCGGACCGAAAAAGCATTACCACCAAAGACACGAAGGTATACAAAAGCAAAAGCGATCCGAACCTGAGGAGCTAGCAGGCCAACTGATCGCGTGTGACCTTCAGCCCATTCAGGTTTCCCAAAGCGGTGATCGCTACCGACTCGGTCCTGAAGAACTCGTTGGCGAGGCTGGTCAGATCCTCAGCCGTCACGCTCTCGATCTTCTGGATCAGTTCGTCCAGGTCATAGTAGCGGTCGAAATACATTTCCTGGCGGGCCAGGTTCGACATGCGGGCGGTGCTGGATTCGAGCGACAGCATCAGGCTGCCCTTGAGTTGGGCTTTGGATCGGCGCAATTCTTCCTCGGGTACTGGTTCAGTCTTAAGCTTACGGAATTCGCTGACCACCGACTGCACCACCTTGGAAGCCGAGGCCAGGGAAGTGCCGACGTAGACGGCGAGGCATCCGGTGTCGCGGTAAGGGTTGAGATCGCTATAGATTGAGTAGGCCAGTCCCTGCCGCTCGCGAATGTTCTGAAACAGGCGCGAACTCATGCCCCCGCCCAGCAGCGTGTTGAGGACGTAGCCGGCATGACGCTTCTCATGCGCGATCGGATGCGCCGGCACTCCGACGCACAACTGCACCTGCTCAAGCGCTTTCTTGTTGCGCAGAATGATGCGAGAGACGATCTTCGGGGCCGAAGAATGGAACCCGTTCTTGAGCGGCTTCATGTGTTCGAAGTGGCTCTTGGCCAGTTCGACGAAGCGGTCGTGATCGAGATTGCCGGCAGCGGAAACGATGATGTTGCCGGGCGCGAAACGGTGCGTGTACGCCTCGAGCACAGGCTGGCGCTCGAAGCGCTTAACCGTTTCTTTCGTGCCCAGGATGGGCTTGCCCAGCGGATGATCTTTCCAGAAATTTTGGGTGAAGATTTCGTGGACGAGGTAATCCGGGTTGTCTTCGTCCATCTTGATTTCTTCCAAAATCACGCCGCGCTCACGCACGATGTCGGCGACATCAAAAACCGGATTCAGCACCAGGTCGCTGAGAATATCCATCGCCGTGGGGATGTGTTCGTCCAGCACCTTAACGTTAAAGCAGATGCATTCCTTGGCGGTGAAGGCGTCCATGTTCCCGCCGATGGAGTCGACTTGGCGCGCGATCTCCTCCGCCGTGCGATGCTGGGTGCCTTTGAAGACCATGTGCTCGATGAAGTGGGAGATGCCATTCCACTCCGGGTCTTCGTCGCGCGAACCGGTCTGGAGCCAGACGCCGATCGAGGCGGAGCGGATGTGCGACATCTGCTCGGTGATGATGGTCAGGCCGTTGGGCAGCACCTGACGGCGAATATTGCGGACTTCCTGCGCCATAAATTCCTGCTGTGAAAGACTAGCTTAAGCCCGGTAAACTCTCTGTGGAAGGACCTTTACTATTCTGACATAGGGCCGACGGGTGTGCGAGAATAGTTTAGCCGTTTAGAATCAGTGGTTTAGTTCATTCCGCGACTGCGCCCTGCCGTGTAGGACGGACTACAGAATTGATGGCTGAAACGTCACAGAACGCACTTCTTGGTCTCGATAGGGCCGACCTCGCGGCATTGGTGGAGTTCGAGGCTGAGCCTGCTTACCGCACGCGCCAACTGCTGGAGGCCGTGTATCGACAGCGGGTGGAGTCAGTCGAGCAAATCTCGACCCTGCCGCAGCAACTTCGTTTAAGGCTCGCGGAGAAGGGGTTTTCCATCGGGATGCCGCGGATCGAGAAACGCTTCCTTTCGCAGGATGGAACGGTTCGTTACCTCATCGAGTTGGCCGATGGGCAGAGCGTCGAGACCGTGTGGATGCCCGAGGGAGACGACGGCGAGGCCGGAGACGGAACGCAGGCAGGGGATTTGGTCGTCTCGTCGGCTGAGGTGGGAGCGAAACGCAACTGGGATCGCGCCACGATCTGCATTTCAAGCCAGGTCGGCTGCGCCGTGGATTGCCAGTTCTGCCTCACGGCATTGTTGGGGGTGAAGCGGAACTTGACTGCAGGCGAGATTGTGGGGCAAGTGTGCGCAGTACTCAAGGATCATGGCGTGTCTCCGCCCGAGGACCGCATCAATCTCGTCTTCATGGGCATGGGAGAACCGTTCCTCAACTACGAGAATTTCATGAAGGCGGTGCGGTTGCTGGTCGAAGAAGTCGGGGTACCGGAATCGCGCATGACGGTTTCGACGGCCGGGATCGTGCCGCGAATTCACGATTTTGGACAGGAGCCGATCCGGCCGAAGCTTGCCATCTCGCTGAACGCCCCGAATGACGCACTGCGCACCCAACTGATGCCCCTGAATCGCAAATGGAATCTCCAGAGCCTGATGGCCGCGGCACGGGAGTTCCCACTGCGCACCCGGGAGCGAATCACGTTTGAGTACGTGCTCTTGAGCGGCGTCAACGATGCAATCGGCAGTGCAGAAGAAGTGGTCGACTTGGTTCGCGGCATGCGGGCAAAAGTGAATCTGATTGCGCTGAACCCTGGTCCGGGGATCAGTTTTTCGACGCCCGAGCAAGGGCGCGTGGCGGCGTTCCAGCAGGTGTTGATCAAAGCGGGGATTCCAGCATTCGTGCGGCGTCCGCGCGGCCGGGATATTTACGCGGCGTGCGGCCAACTCAAGCGGACGATTGAGATTGCCACAGCACCGGTACCGTAGGCTCTTTGGTCTTCGGCGCCGGAGCTGGTTCTATTGCCGGAAGTTCCACGCGCAGCAGCAGGGCTCCATCTTCGCGGCGTTGGCGTAAAATCTGGCCGCGGTGCTCCTGCAGGATTCCTTGGCAGGCACTCAGGCCGAGGCTGTCCTCAGGGTCGTAAGGTGAAATTGAGTCCGATCCAACTGTTGGCTGTAGAGGCATCGGTTCCGTAGCAATCCTCAACACCGAGACACCGGCCTGCCGCTCGGTGGTGACGGTGAGCACTTTACCGCCGCGAGTGGCCATGGCATGTACACAATTTGCCACCAACTGTAAGCAAACTTGAATCAATTGATTGGAGTCGCCCAGGACTCTGGGGAGCTGGGCATCGAATTTGGTGCGGACCTCGACGCTGGCCTTCTCCCATTGTGGCTGCGTGAGCTTTAACGCAGTGCGGGCCAAGGTGTTGAGATCGATCAGGGTTTTCGGATTCGGGGCCTGCCTGGCAAAGCTGGTGAGGCTGGCGACCAGCGATCTGGTGCGCCGGACATACTGGCCAATGGTGACCGCCAGGGGCTGCTGTTCGGGAGTGAGTCTCGTGCTGAGAAGCAAGTCCGAATAACCCAGCATAGCAGTGATCGGATTGTTCAGTTCGTGCGCTGCTCCTCCGACCAATTGGCCGATCGAAGCCAGTTTTTCTGACTGAAGGATCTGTGCCTGCAGGCGATTCAGATTGTCGACCGAGTCCCGCGAATGGTCCAGCAGGTGCATTAATTCGCGATCCAGTAATTGTTGGCGCGCGAATACCATGAGTCCCATCAGCAACGCCGCGCCCAGCGTCAGCGTGAGCCGGAACAAACGGATGCGGGGAGGAACAGCCAACTCCGATATGGCCCAGGCGGCGAATAAAGGCAGGGAGAACGCTGCAATCATGCTGAGCCGGGTAACCCACACACCAAAAACGGTGGAGACCTCGCGGGCGTCGGCCTCGGGCTCCTCCACCTTGGTCCGCAGACCGATCCAGGTGAGCCACGCCATGGCGCAGGCCAGCGGGATGTCGTAAAAGCTGCCGCTGTAATAAACATTGCGCTCGATCGCCCAGTTGGCCAGGGCGGAACTGGCGGCATAGCTGAAGCTCATGCCGAACAGGCTGACGTAGAGATTCCTCCAGCGGCCTTTGCTGCCGATCCAGCAGGCCGCCAGGCCAACCAGCAAGGCGAGCTTCTCGGCCAGGTACACCGTGTTCAAATTGCGGTTATAAGCACTCACATTGGCCACGACATATTGCCAAGGAATGACGATCAGGACATAGAGATAAATCCACCACACCAGCAGCAGCGCAAAATCAAGACGCCCCAGGCGGGCGGCGTATTCGTCGCGGCGGACATCCGGACGCAGGGCGAGCGCAGCCATGGGCGGAACCAGATTCAAGAACAGGATCACGTCGCCGTTAAACAGGTCCGGGACGTCGCGCCGCAGAACCAATTCGTAGTAAACCCAGAACAATTGATAGGTGAACCACAGGACCAGGCCGAGAACGATCAACGACCAGAACACGCGCATCCGCCCGCGCGAGCGCATTACCAGGGGGATAAACGAGGCAACCCCAGATAGCAGCAGCACGGTCTCGATCACGTCGGTGAAAACGGTGAGACGAAACGATTGCGGCAGCACGAGGGCAGCCACAATGAAAGCTGCCAACGCACCCATGACCGCCGCCAGCCACACTTTGGAACGGATGTTCAAGACACACTCTCAGGCGACATTCTAGCCCGATAAAACGGAACGAGACTGATTACTGTAGTAACCTAGGCCTATCAAGTGCGGGAAACGGCATTAGCGGGCAGGGTACGCAGGCTTGTCCCTAAACTTTTTCTATTCAATAATATGCAGCAGAGTCGCCACCCCTGCGGAGACTGACTGAATTGAATCCCGGCGCTGAGCGGTATCGACACTCCTGGAGACTTCGCATTCCACCAGACCCGGAGGAAACCCGCCGGATCGAGCGCTGGCTTGCGACTGCTCGGGTAGGCCTGGCCGCCTCCACGCTGCTGGCGATTTGGCTGGATCCCACCGAACTCGGCCATTCCTGGGCCGCCTACGGTCTCTTCGTCTTCTACTTGGCGAACGCGATTCTGATCCTGATGCTGCTGCGACGGCGGCAGCAATCCACCTCGGCGTTTCGCCTATTAGTGCATGCCGGCGACATCGCATGGCCGGCGCTGATCTCCATCTTTGCCGAAGGGCCAAGAACTCCTTTCTTTCTGTTCTTCTTTTTTGTGTTGGCGGCGGCGGCTTACCGTTGGGGGCTGTGGGAGACCTTGGGCACCGCACTGGCTGAAGTGGCGTTGCTATGGATTGAGAGGCCTATCCTGCTGCACTTCCGGCTGTCCCTACAGGGATCATCGCCCTGGAACGCGTTCTTCGGCTTGCGAGTGAACGTGCCTGCCTTCGATCCCTACCGTCTGTTCATGCTCTCGGTGTATTTGATTGTGATGGGACTTTTGCTGGGCTACCTGGCCGAGCAGCAGAAACATCTGCGGGCTGAAAAGGCGATGGTGAATCGCATCCTGTCGAGAGTTCGAGTCGAAGCAGGGCTCAACGGCACCCTGCAGCAGATCTTCAGTGAACTCATTTCCATGTACGGCGCCTCCGAGTTGCTGGTCGCGTCAAAGGAGGCGCGCAGTCACCGCATTTTTGTCGGAGAATTGAGGAATCCCGCGAGCGGAGTGGTCTCCGAGTTCCGCTGGCTGGACTCGGCGCCGCGCCAAGCCAAAATGTACCTCGATGACTTTCCGGGAGCCGTTTGTTACGCCGTCGGTGAACGAGACCAATGGAAGATCGTTGCCCTGGAGCAGGACGGTAAACCGGTATCTCCGGTGAGCACCGCCCCGATTCTGCATCTGCGCGAACAGCAAACCTTCCGCTCGCTGATTACGTTGGCCTTCCTTTTTGGGGACGAATGGAGAGGCCGAGTCTTCCTGTTCAACCCTAACTGGCGGGGAGAGCGGCAGGAGGAGTTGCGATTTCTGCTGAGCCTGGTGCGGCAGATAGGGCCGGCGATCTATAACGTCTACCTTCTGCACCGGTTGCGGCGGCGGGCGAGCGCGGTCGAGCGCGCACGGTTTGCACGGGAATTGCATGATGGTGCGGTGCAGTCGCTCATTGCGGTGGAAATGCAGGTGGACGTGATCCGGAGGCAAGCCGAGGCGGAGCGGCCGATCGGCGGCGAATTGGGCCGGATCCAGAGCCTGCTGCGCGAGGAAGTGCTCAAACTGCGGGAACTGATGCAGCAGATGAAGGCGATCGACGTGGACGCCGAACGTTTGCTGGGGGTATTGAACGACACGGTGGAACGTTTCCAGCGGGAGACTGGTATCAGTGCACGATTCGTGACTGACATCGAGGATCTGGACATGCCGCAGCGGGTTTGTCGCGAACTGCTCCGCATCGTGCAGGAAGGGTTGGTCAACGTAAGGAAGCACAGCGGCGCGCGCCATGTGCTGATTCGCCTGGGATCGAATCCGGAGCGATGGAATCTGGTCGTCGAGGACGACGGCAAAGGCTTTCCTTTTGCCGGACGCTTCAAGCAGGAGGAGATGGAAGAGATGGGAAAAGGGCCGATGATAATAAGGGAACGAGTGCGTTTGCTTGCGGGCGAACTCACGGTAGAATCAAATCCCGGGCAGGGAACGCGCCTGGAAGTCATAGTCCCACGGGGCGGGGATGCACATCATGAATTTTAGGAAACCGCAGACGATTCGCATTGTGATCGCCGACGATCACCCGATCTTTCGCGATGGCTTGCGGAGGCTGCTCGAGGCCGAGCCGGACCTCAAGGTGATGGGGGAAGCTTCCGACGGAGCCGAGGCCGTGAAGTTGGCGCGGCAGTTGAAACCCGATATTCTTCTGCTCGATCTCGCCATGCCCAAACATCCTGGGCTGGAGGCTTTGCGGGACCTCAGTAATCCCGCCAACGCTACTCCAGTGCGGGTCATTTTGCTGACGGCAGCGGCGGAGAAGAGCCAGATTGTCGAGGCTCTGCAGCTGGGCGCTCGTGGAGTCGTGCTCAAAGATTCCGCCACCCAACTTCTTCTCAAGGCCATTCATACCGTGATGTCCGGCGAATACTGGGTGGGACGGGAGAGCGTTTCGAACCTCGTGCAGTACCTGCGCACGCTGATGCAATCCACCAACGATGAAGCGCGCCAGAAAAAATTCGGCCTCACGCCCCGCGAGTTGGAAATTGTCTCAGCTGTGGTAGCGGGATACTCTAACAAGGAAATCGCCGAGTATTTCAAAATTAGCGAGGACACGGTCAAACACCACCTAAGCAACATCTTTGACAAACTTGGTGTGTCCACTCGCTTGGAACTTGCCTTGTTCGCCGTCAATCAGGCCCTGCCACTGCGGAGCATAGGCTGAAAAACCCGGGGAATACCTGCCTTTTTTGGCCGAATCTGTGGCACTTTCGTGCTATTGGCCGGGCAAAGCCGCTGGTCTATGATTTATGGAAATACCAGTTTCAGGATAACCCCTTCGTTTCGGGTGATCCCCCTAACGAGGTTAGGGTTATTCCAAAAATAGAAAAGAGGAGCCCGTGGCAAATCTTCTACTGCACCTCTGGAACGATGACCGTGGTCAGGACATTGCTGAATACGCAGTCATGCTGGCTGTGATTCTGGTGATCGTCGTGGGCACCATCCGGCTCATCGGGTCCAACGCCAACAATGTATTCTCGCAGGTTGGCAGCTCGATTCAGTAAACAAATCCAGATTCGTTCGAGGAACAGCAGCAGGCCCGCCACCGCATAATCCGGCGCTTCGCACTTCTTCGTTTGCCTCCCGAACACATTAGGTTCGAAAACTATTTTTGTTCCGGTGTCGATGCCTGGGGTGTGGCAGATGGTGCGGTAAACGCGACTTTTTCGCCTCCGGCCGACAAACGGGTCAGGTACGGGAAGACCGGAGTGATCTCAAACTCCATCTTCTCGCGCGCCGAGGTCAACGCCACCGGCTTCGCCTTGGAGAGTTCGACCTCATCGCTCCAGGGATCGACTTTAATGCGACCACCCAAAGGCAGCGCCGCAATTTGATCGAGGCGTTTCTGGTCCAGTTCCGGGGCGGATGCCAGCAGTGTCGACATGCGGATACTCTTGCCTGCCGCCAGGCTGTTCCCCAGGTGAGGCCGAATCAAGTTGGGCAGGTCGGGGGCTTTCTGCTGCAAGGCCTTCAAGAACAATCCGGCATTGCCGAGTTTGTCTTTGTAAGGCGAGTTCTTCAGCAGTTCCAGAGCCTTGGTGTCGGCTGCTTCCTCGAACGCGGGGTTGCGTTTGAAATCCAGGCGCTTGAACGAGTCCTCGTCCGGGAAAAGCAATTTGTCGCTAAAGGCAAGCTGGGTGTCCATACGATGTCCCAGCACGATGTGACCCAGCTCGTGCGCCAGGACCATGGCCAACGAGGCTTCGTCGGGAAGAACGTCCAGCAATCCACGGCTGATTACGATCGTGTGGCCGATGGTGAAGGATTCCAAAGGAGCGGTCAGGAGCACCCGGCAGTGCACGTCTCCCTGCAGATCAATGTTGTTGGTGACCAGCAGATTGTTGACCACCGTGCACAGGACCTTGTCGACCTCTCCCGGAGGTGCGAAGAGCCCGACTTTCTGAATTCGCTCCACCGCATTCTCTTCCGCCTGGCGTTCCCACATGCGTTCCGCGACGACCGGAGAGGCGTCCGCGGCAGCGTCGCTCTGGTCCTTCACCGACTGCGGTGAATCGACCAGGATCTGGGTGAACTCCTCATTCTTGTTGAGAGCTTTCAGGTCATAACCCCAGAGCCGGGTCTGCGCCTTGAAATGCATGGACTTGGTGAGGCCCGTCTTGAGATTGGCTTCCTCGGTGTAGATGTAGGCTGGCAGCCACATTCCCGGGCGCATGTTCAAACGCCAACTGTCGAAATGGAAAAAGAAACTGATCTTGGGCTGAGGATAGTAGGTTCCGTTGAAGCGGACGATGTTGTAATCCTGATCGTCGACCCAGATCCTGCCCAAGAAACGCGCCGTCTTCTGGCCTTCCTTCGGTTGTACGTCGATGACAAGGCAGCGGACTTCCCCCAGGAATTCGCGGCGGACAAAAGTGAAGTTGTAATACCTCTTCTGAAAATCGCTGTCCAGGATCACCATCTGGGCGAAGCCCAGCGGCAGGAAGTGGAGGGAGTAAACGCCGGTTAACTTGGCGACCAGCTTGCGACCGAATCCGGGCTGGCCGAGGAAGGAAGTATCTTCCGGCCCGTCGGACATGTCGAGGCGGCCGAGGAAATAGCGGTCGTTCACCGGGAAAATGTTCTCTTCCTTGTCGGTCTTGAGATCCTGCACATAGGTCTCGAGCATCGGATGCATATGGCGCATCTGGGCGATGAACAGGTGTTCCCTCTGCACGACATGATCTAGAACATCATTAAACGTCTTCGCAGGCGGAGGCGCAGGGGCTGCGCTTTGAGCCGGCACCGTCGTCGCGGGCGCGGCCGGATCGGCGGCGGGTGGAGCCGCGGAAGCAGGAGAATCTTGCGCAAGAATCTGAGAGACGCAACTCAAGAATACAAAAACAACTACTGAGACCCTACCAACGATTCGCATAAGAACCTTTAAGAACCTTCAGGGAGTGGATCACGCTAATTGGAAAATGATGTGCACCAGGGCGGTTGAGTCCGAGGGCTGTCCGTCCTTGAGTGCAGGTTTGAAGTGAATCTGTTCGGCCGCACGCACGGCGGCGTCATCGAGACCATGCCCCAAACCACGAACGACTCGCAACACGTGAATTTTACCCGTCGCTTCAAAAACAACTTCCAGAAGCACCTCACCCTCAATGCGTTTGATGCGGGCTTCCTCAGTGTAGATGGGAACGGGCTTGGAAAGGATCTCCGCCGGAACAACTTTTTCCGGCGCCGGCGCGGCTGCGCGCGCCTGAACCGTAGGAGGTGCGGGAACATCGGCATCGCCGAAACCGGCCTGGCGGACGGTGCCGCGCGAAGCCGAATTGCGGGTGTCAGGAACTGCCACGCCTCCGCCAAAGCCCGTGCTGGCTACCACGCCGCGCACGCCCTTAGCTCCGCCTGTACCGTTGCCATAGCCGGGTCCGGTCGGCAAATCAAAGCCACCGGCCTGAGCAATGTTAACAGCTCTGGTCTGCGTCGTCCTTGCGGGGACACCGTTCGGATCGCCAAAGCCCCCTGTCTGGACTTGTTGCGGCGGGCGATCGATGGTCTGTGGCGCCGAACTTCCGGTCGAAAACAGGTTCGTCCGCACCGCTTGCTTGGGAAGGACAGGCGCTGTGGCAACAGGCAAGGGATCCGGTTTCCGGTTGGCGATCTTTACTTCCGGGGCCGGCGCATCTTCCGTCTTTGGTTTTGGCAGAGGCTGAGGGGCGGCGAGATGCAATGCGGCCGGTGGAGGATCGAGTTTAGCCACGAGAACCCGCTTCGGGAGTTGCCGCTGCGGTTCGTGATTCTCCGGGACGGGCGTAGGCACCAGTTCGATGGCGTGATAATCGCGTTTCGGCGGTTCAATAAGCTCGGGATGAAGAATCGGCACCCAAACAAAAATGGCGATCGCAATTGATTGCGCACCGTAGCTGAGGATGAACTCATACCACGGCTTTTTCCACTTCGGTAGCGAGGAAAACAAGACTGGTTCAGACACCAATGGCCCCACAATCGGAATTGGAACGTTCACTGTCCCAAACACCATTTCTAGTGTAAAAGTTTCTTCTCGGTGTTTCTAACCTGGGAATCAAGAACGCCAGTTCTACGCACAAGTCTACTAAAGCAAGTTTCCTAATGCACGACGGAGGCCATTCCGCCGTCTCGGGTTAGGGTTGCAAACCTCACGAGATCAACATGTTACGAGAATTAAGGGCCGGGCTGGGGTTTCCAGGTCTTTCCCCGTGCAAAAATCTACATTCGCTGTAGATAGATTTCCAGCCTCCATCTACAGTCAGACCTTTACCTCGAGGGCGACGGCCTTTTAGCAGTGCACAATCTTGCTGCTTGTAATGCCGCGCGTGGCGTTGCGGGTATCGACTACCAGTTGTGATTCCTTGACGATCCCTGGGTAGTCGTAGTCGGAGTGGTCGGTGACAATCACGACGCAATCGTATTGGCCCAGGTCACTCAGTTCTGCGCATTTCAGTTGCAGGTCGTATTTCCGCCCTTTTCCGATGAAGGGGAAGTAGGGGTCGTGATAACTGACCTGGGCTCCATCCTTCTGCAGGAGTTCAATGATGGTGAGCGAGGGAGACTCGCGCAGATCGTCGATGTCCTTTTTGTACGCTACCCCCAGCACCAGCACGCGGGCCCCGTTGAGGGCTTTCTTGTGGCGGTTGAGTGCGCCGCTCACCGAGGCCAGAACGTGGTACGGCATGTTGGTGTTGATCTCACCGGCCAATTCGATGAAACGTGTCCGGAAATCCACTTCCTTGGCTTTCCAGGACAGATAGAACGGATCGACCGGAATGCAGTGTCCACCCAGTCCCGGGCCGGGATAAAACGGATGAAAGCCAAAGGGCTTGGTTGAGGCTGCCCCGATCACTTCCCAGATGTCGATGCCCATGCGGAGACACAGCAGCTTCAGTTCATTCACCAGTGCGATGTTTACGCAGCGGTAGATGTTCTCGAGCAACTTGGTCATCTCCGCCGCCGCGGGCGATGAGACGGGAACGGTGCGATGGAAAATCGATCCATACAAGGCACAGGCAAGTTCCGCCGCCTGCGAATTGAGTCCCCCAACCACCTTCGGGATGTCGGAGCGAGCGACCGTGGTGTTGCCGGGATCTTCGCGCTCTGGCGAGAAGGCGACGAAAAATTCGTTCGCGGCGGAAGCTTCGGCGCGCGCCGCTTTGAGTCCAGCCTTGTTCTCCTTTTCGAGAATTGGGACCATGACCTCTTCCGTCGTGCCCGGGTATGTCGTACTCTCGAGGACGACTAATTGGCCGGCACGCAAATGGGGAGCGATGGCGTGCGTGGTGCCGGTGATGTAGCTCATGTCGGGCTCGTGATATTCGTCGAGCGGCGTGGGGACGCAAATGACAATGGCGTCCATAGCGGCCAGTTGCGAGTAGTCGGCGGTGGCGGAAAAGCCCTGTGCCTTCGCGGCTTGAATTTCTTCCGCTGCAATACGGTAAATATACGAACCGCCTTTGGAGAGGGTATCGACCTTACGAGCGTCGATGTCGAAACCGGTGACCTGAAATTTCTGCTCGCTGTACAACAGGGCTAGAGGCAGTCCAACGTACCCCATGCCGATGATGCCGACTCGGGCCTGGCGTTGCTGTATCTTGCTCTTGAATCGGTCAACGATCGTGTCGGCTTCGAGGTGTGTCGTCATGAAGGCGTCCAGAGGCGGAGTTATGAAGCTCAAAATAGCCTCAATTTTACACCTCGGCTGGGACGCCTGGACCAAATACAGCGCCCGGATCGCGGAACGTTGAGCCGCGGAGAGCGGGTCTGATTGATAAGCGCGTGGAGAGGGAAACGGAGTCTTTGGATATTTGCTTGCGTGCTGCTGGCCGCGCTGGCACTAGTGTTCACAGCCTGTGCAGGCCGTATGCTGGTGGTGGACGCTCCCGAGCGGTCGGACGTGATTGTGGTGCTGGCGGGAGAGACGGATCGCCGTCCGGCGCGCGGACTCCAACTTCTTGATGAAGGATACGGACGGCGAGTCTTCCTGGATGTTCCAGCCGGAGTCGAGATCTTCGGATTCGAAGAGCAGCAATTGGCGACGAAGTACGCGCAGGATCGTCCTGAGGCGGCTTCGGTGCGAGTCTGTCCAATTTTCGGGCTCTCGACCCGCGACGAATCGCACGACGCGGCCAAGTGTCTGGCTGAGGTGGAGGGCACCCGGATTTTGATCGTTACTTCCGACTTCCACACCCGCCGCGCTCTTAGTATCTTCCGTCACGAAGTTCATAGCAAGACTTTCTCCATCGCCGCCGCGCATGATGACCGACAGTTCGGAACACGCTGGTGGAGGCACCGGCAGTGGGCCAAGACCTGCCTGGATGAGTGGCTGAGACTCTTGTGGTGGAACGCCGTGGACCAATGGCGTTAAGCAGGATCGCCCGCCCACAGCGGAAACTGCCACAGACCGGCAGAAGAGTTTTCCACCGAAAACGGCGTCCCCAGCACGAAAGGCATTGACTGACAACAACGACGAGGGTAGGATTCGGATGAAACGGTAACCAAGCTTATTATTAACTGTTGGGGATAGTCGCGTCTGCTCTCCGCAAAGATGTAGGCGGCGTCCCTCCCCCAAACGTAGCCCCCAAGTTTGTGTTCGAGGACGAAAAATGATTAGGCCCTTGTATCTGAAGATCCTGAGCTGCGTGATGGTCATGATTTTTCCGGGTGCCTTGTTTGCAGCGGAACAGCCTGCAGCCATGCTCTACAGTCATGGAACCGCCTTGCTCAATGGCAACAGCATAGCAAGATCATCGGCGATCTTTACCGGTGACCTGGTTCAGACAAATGCCGACTCCGTTGCCAATATCAATGCTGTCGGCTCAAGCGTCCTGGTCCTGAATGACTCGCTGGTTCAATATGAGGAGGGCGGTCTCAAGTTGGAGCACGGGGGGCTAACCGTATCGACCTCGAAATTGCTGGGAGCTCACGCCGGCGACGTTACCGTGTCACCGACCGCGAGTGTTTGGACCGAATTTGAAGTCAGAGACGTGGATGGTAGGGTCAAGATCGCCGCGCGAAAGGGCGACCTAACCATCAGCGATGACAGTGGGACGACTACTCTGGCACAAGGTCAAGAAACCACTCGAGACGAATCACAGTCGCAGACGGACGACAATAAGAAAAAGAAGAAAAAAGGCGCAGGGGAAGGTCACGTTCCGGGAGCGGCAGGCGGGGTTTTGAACTCTCCTTGGGTAATCGGAGTTGGCGCAGGCATCATTGTCGGGGGCGCGGCATGGGTATTTTCTCATGGCGACGAACCGGTCAGTCCAGCCAAGCCATGAACTCCCCGAGCGGGTCTGCGCATTCCACCGACCCCCACGATGCGGCATACGACCGGGCTTGGCCAATCTCCAACTACAGCGGCTATCCGACCTAACACCCAGGCTTGGGCCGGCCGGCACTAATAGTCAAATAGTCAGCGCGTCCGATGAAGAGACCCTATACCGATAAGCAAGGCCAGTACTTGGCGTTCATTTACTATTACGGCAAAATCCACGGGTCCCCACCTTCGGAGTCCGAAATGCAACAATACTTCCAGGTCTCCCCGCCCTCCGTACACCAAATGATCTTGACGCTCGAAACTCATGGCCTTATCGAGCGAACACCGCGCCAGGCTCGATCCATCCGTCTGCTGATTCCGCGCGACGAGCTACCGGACTTGATCTAGCGTGACCATCTGGACACTGAAATGTGTCCCGTACCGCTCGTCAATGCAGTCCACTCCCGGTCCATTCCGGACGCTTACGCGCATCCGCAACCAAGCATGAGTTTCGTCTGAAGCTAACCTTCAACCTCGTTGCGATCGTGGTGGGCTAGTCATTTCGGACAGAAGAAGCGGTGATCCTCGAGAACGTTTCCGCTCAGAAGTGCCAGACAATTCCGCCGCCGACCAAGATATTGTGTTGGCGACTTTTGCCCGTGCTCACATTGAGTTGCGGCAGGCCCGACCAGAAGTCTCGAACTTCACCGCGAAGGCTAAATCGACCGGAGAATTTCACATCGAGTCCAAGACCTGCTTGGACTACGCCGGTGGTGGTCCCGGTTTTGCCCGGATTCTTTCCTCCAAATTCGAGCGTGGAACCTTCGCTGAAATGGCCAACCCCGCCACCAAAACTCGCCCATGGAGAAACGGCTGTTTGGGGAAAGAGGTTCACTCGTGCTGCGGGGGTCACGAAGTACGATGAGTATTTTTCGGGGATTAAATTCTGTGCGGCATGCAGATCCTCGTCCGGGTTCACAACTACGGGGACTTCCAAGAAAATGGACGCCAGGTCCCCACCCATAAGGCCCCGAGCATAGTTTCCTTCGAAGGTTAAGCCTTTGCCGAAACGCAACTTCGGATCAAAAGAGGGGGCACCCTGGATGCCCTGGTCGCTGATGAACGTGCGCCCAAGGATCCCGGACAATTCGTTCTTTTGTGCTGCGGCCGGTGCCACAATGATCGAAACCGTAACAACAGCGGCGATGGTGAGCTGCTTCAGCGACATTTCTCCTCCTGCCCTCTATTCGTTCCGAAGCAAGTTTCGGTCCGAGGTGGCGCGCCCTGGCTTTTCCGTCGCTGACCTATCGAATACGGCTCAGCGTACTAGTTTTCAGTTACGTGGATGCGGGAGTCGATTATATCGACCGCGCCCGCTACTTGTCATTGTCAGACGAAGAGCGACGGCCTTCATTTTCTCCATCCCCGGATGTTCCATGCCGCTTGCGCTTGGATGAGCTAGCCAGGGGCGAAGCGGCCAGTCCGCACAGCGAATAGAATATTGCCGCGTTCGCCGGAATCTGCAAATTGAAATCCACGAGACTATGCAGCAGAAGTCCCGTACAGCCAAGCAAAGCGGCAAGAGAAACCGCCCCATCCCATTTGAATTCCCAGCGGCGCGAGGTCGGCCATCCGGATCGGTACAGGCGAATGAGAAACCACAGCATCAGCCCGAAGCCGAGCAAGCCGGTCTCCACCAACAACTGTGCGTAGTCGTTATGCGCTTCATTCACGAACAGATTTGTATAGAAGCTGCGGTAGCTGGGGTAGACGGTTGGGAAAGTTCCCAGGCCCCAACCCAACACTGGCCGGTGGGCGAACATTCTCAAGCAGTCTTTGGTGATTTTCAAACGCATGTCCGGGCCCAGATTCCCAAGTCGCCCCAGCACTTGCACTTTGCCTAGAAAAACCAGGAAAACGAGAACCAAAGCACACACTGCGGCCACGCCCAGTGCAACACGAGGATTTCTCCTCTGCACCAGAGTCAGGGTGGCAAACACGACAATTTCGAGGACGAAAGAAAGCATTCCGCCGCGCGAGCCGGAAAGAGCGATTGTGCTCGCCATTAATACAGCACAGAAGGCGACCAAAGCTCGCTTTCCTCCTCTCAGCAGATGGCCCATACTAACGACCAAGGGAAACGGTACCAGCATCTCCATCAGGCCAGCATAGTGGTCGTGGTTGACGTAACTTCCGTAGATTGAGCCATGGAATCGTGGAGCGTAGACCCAGAAGAGCTTGCCGCTCGACGTGAACTCCTGAGCTAGTGCGAAAAAAGCATAAAGCGCTCCGAAAATAATCAGTGCCAGAGCAAATTTCTGCCGAGTATCTTCTTCTCGCGCGCATTCTGCCACAATGAGCAGGACAATCCCGTACGAGACGTACTGAAGTACTTCGTATTTGGTAACGTAACCGTAGGCCGAAGTACGCAGCCCAACCTGCGCGAGGAGGAGCACGAAAAAGAACAAGGCCGGAAGGTACAATGGGTTTTTCGACAACTTCACTTGCCTTGAAACCACCTGCTTTCCCGCCCAGGCAAGGAAGAGGACGGTCGCACCGGCCTCGAACGCAAAAGTCGACCACTCCTCGACGGCACCGAACGCCAAGACCGCGAAAGCCAAGAGAGCGCACAGGGCGAGAGCCAGTACCCATTGCAGGTTTCTTGGTTCGCGATCAGGTCGAACCTCTAGATCAATGGAATCCCTCGTATCGACCATCAAATGTGACGAGATCTTCAACGTCCCAATCCTTGATCGCTTGCCTCCACTAGCCTGACATCGTCGATCCAAAGCTTGCCTCGGATCAGCGGCGCGGCAGGCTGGCGAATAACTTTCAGGAAAAGCAGATTCGTGGTCGGCCCGGTATGAAATCGTGCATGTTGCTTATGCCAAGGATTGGTCCCCAGCAAATCATCGGTAAGGACGTAAGAAAAGTCCGTGTAGGCGTCCGCGATGGCAAAGCGTGGGCCGCTGGCACTGTCGATGTCCTGGGTCCTGGATTCGGCACTGAACTCGTAGTCAGTGTCAGGCTTGACTGGGATGAACTGAGCGATGCCAGCATCCGGGGAGTTTTGTCCATCAAAGGTCACGGAAAGAGATCGTGTTCCGCCGTAAAACTGATCTGTGTCGATGGCCAAAGCAGCATGCGGGTTTGGTTGGTACCACCAGTCAAACCCACCGTTCATCAAGGTTTCCTCGAACCCTCCATTTACGATCAGGTTTTCATGAGAAGGGAGGTACGGCTGAATCTCTTCGTCAATTTGGGCCAGCTGCTGCCAGGCGGTCTTCGCGGCGTTGACCTCTTGCTTGGCGATCAATAGCTGAAAATAGAGAAACGCGAGCTTCGGGGGAAAAGGTTGCCGCAACCCGATTAAATGATCCCAAGCGTTTTCTGCGGGCACAACTTCCTGTTTGGAGACTAGCAAACGTAAGAATGACAAGTAGAGATCCGTTCTGCGTGGCAGGGCTTGGTCAAAAATTTGATTCGCGTCTCCCGTTGCACGCCAGCAGATCTGAAGCGTCAAGTCAACCGCATCCGGATCATTCCCCAGGACCGTGCGGAAATAGGGAAGCGCCTTGCCGACATTCCCCTGGACCAAGAAGATGTTGGCTGCCGCCCACGCGACATTTGGTGTTGTGGGGTCCGCTTCCACGGCTTGTTCAACGCTTTGTGCCTGCTCGTCAATGCGCCCTGCCACGTGATAAGCGCTCGCTAAATCCAGCCAGTACCGCGACTCGTAAGGATTCAGATGCACAGCTGTCCGAAAATCTGAAATAGCCCCGTCTAGACCCGCGCCGGATAGAGCAAGATATCGACCGAGCAGTGCGCGATACTCCGCGTTGGATGGCTCCAGCCGAGTAGCTCTTTGGATATCCGCCAAGTCAGCTTTTGCTGACAGATGGGCGGCGAGGTACGCCCGGCCGGCGAATGGCAGATACAATCCGATGACAATCAAGCAGGCCCCGACAAAACCAAACCTCCGAAGTGGGGACTGCAGTTCAATCTGCATTTGAATCTGTACCAACAGAGGCGATGGTCTCTTACGAACTCGCGACTCCGCCCGGGTAATATCAGGGCATCACATCAAGAGACCTTGCTAACTGTCTCTGTTGGGTTATCTTCTCGCGACTCATCATGGTAGTAGTGTTTGGAGTAACGACCGCCATAGTAGTAGTACGACTCGGCGGAATCCAAATTGAGCGCGTTTAGGACAATACCCATAACCCTGGCGTTGACCTGCAACAGCAGCTCACATGCGCGCCGAAGAGCGAGTTTTGTGGTCTTTCCCGCCCTCGCGACCAAGATGACTCGGTCCGCCTCGGGAGATAAGATCACCGCGTCGGTCACGGATAAGCATGGAGGCGTGTCAATGATGACGTGGTCAAACTCAGTCCGCCAGCGCGCAATGTGATCCTTCATGACCGTCGAACCGAGCAACTCGGCAGGCTGTGGAGGAATTGGGCCTGCCGGCAAAATCCATAAGTTTGGCACGTCAGTAAACGGAATTATCACATCTTCGACTTTGTCGCCTCCGCTGATGAGCGTGCTTAGACCTCCGCGAGATCGAAAACCAAACAGTTTATCAATTCCGGGGCGACGGAGGTCCGCATCGATCAGCAATACGCGGCCCCCGCGCTGCGCCAAGACCAGCGCTGAATTTGCACTAATCGTAGTTTTCCCCTCTTGCGGCAAAGCACTAGTGACTAGGATCACTTTGGGTGGGCCACCATACGAAGACAGAAGAATCGAAGTACGCAGGGAGCGGAACGCCTCGGCTGCTTCTGACTTTGGCCGTGCATACGTGATGAGAGTAGGCGATTCAGACGTTTCGGATTGGATTGACGTGGCCTTCAAGCGTTTACGCAAGGAGCCGTTACTCGAAAACTGAAGCGGTATCGTCCCCAGCGCCGGCAAGGACGAAATCGCGCTAATCTCTTCCAGAGTCCTGATGCTGGTGTCCAGACTCTCCAGCACAAATGCAAGTCCAATACCGCAGGCCAAGCCAAGGAGAAGGCCGAGCTCGATGTTCCGAGGCACGTTCGGTTTGATTGGCCTTGTTGGCATCCGCGCGACGTCTACCACACGGATGTTGCTCGATCTCAGGCCGGCACTAACCCCCGCTTCCTTGAGACGCTGAAGGAGATCCTGGTACAGCTGTCGGTTCGCCTCTGCATCGCGCTTAAGAACAGAGTACTCAATCGCGCTTTCGTTAAGTTGGTTAGCCTGCTGCTTCTGCTGATTGAATGCGGTTACCAGCAAACTCTCCCGTTGAACTGCCGCCAAATACTCATCCCGGATCCCCTCCTGCATTCTCGTTTCTTCGGCTGCGATTTCCGCCCGCACCTGTTTGACCTGATTGCTCAGTTCGGCGACCTTAGGGTATCCGGTACCAAATTGGGTTGTAACCTGTGCGCGTTGGGTATCGAGTTCAGCCTCCTTCTCACGCAATCTATCGAGCATGCTGTTTGCGCCTTCACGGGACGGTTTCGTGAATGCGGCAGGAGCCCCATCCGCGGCGAGTTTGTAATTAGATTCCTTCTGAATGCGGTCTGTCTGCGCCGCTGTGAGCTCCCTGTTCAGTTCGTCCAGCTTGGCGGTTACAATGTTTTGCTTCTCATCCACTCCCAGAATGCTGTGATCTTTCTGGTAGCGAACAAGCTTCTCCTCGGACGTCTGGACTTTCATCTGCAGATCGGCAAGTTCCGTCGAAAGCCAATCCGAGGTTTGGGTGACAGCCTCATATTTTGTCTTGAAGTTCTCCTCGGTGAATGTTCTCACCAACGCATTGACGATTTCGGTTGCCACTCGAGGATCGGGATGGGTATAGCTAATCTCCACGAGTCGGGAGTTTCGGACTAATTGGACGCTTAGGCCGACGCGAAATGCGCCTAGCAAGGCAGCCGCTCTCGCCGGATCCGGTTGCATGCTTGAAACTCGAAGTGAGTCTTCTGCTTGCGGGCCGGATGGAGTTGCAAACTTCGGGTTTTGGTCGAGGCGCGTGGCCTCAATCACTTTCATCGCCAGAGCATCGCTGCGAAGAATCGCCGCTTGGGTTTCAAGAGTCACGTCATATTGGTAGTCAGGGGTACTATCCTCAAAGCCCTTCAGTCCCAAGGCATTTGGAGTTTCTGGAAAGATCGCAACTTTCGATGTTGCCTCATACAGCGGAGTCGTCCTAAGCGTGGCAATCACAGCGAGGGCAAAAATGATGCTGGCAGCGGCCAGGACTGTCCATCGCCGCTTCTTGAGAATCCGCCAGTAGTGCAGCAGAGGGTTTAGTTCTTCAGAAAGGAAGGCGTGCGGAAGGTGGTGACTTTTTTCAAAGACAGGAAGTTCGATCGGTTCTAACGCTTCAGGCTCCCCGGAGCCGTTGCGTTTTGGCTGCAAGTCCATCAATTAAACCCCAGGAATCCCGCTAGTGGCATTATCGCGCCTCTGCGAACCGACGTTGTCTTAAGAATAGGCGAATTTTAACACTTTTCCCTCCACTTTCTTGGCGAAAACCTGATTACCCTGTGCGTCGGTTACCGTGGAGAGATGCACTTCCCGGGAGGGTAAGTGCCCAGTCCCGCGAATTCTCTCCTGCGGCGGCAGAAATCTTGCCATTGATGCTTTTGACAGTTTGAAACAACACCTATATATTTTTCCCAACGAGCTCAGCAGTCTTTTCTAGGGATGCTCTCGCAGATTCGGCAGACTGCCGTAACACCTTCAATTTCAGCGCCCCCGGCTCTGCCGGGTTCTTGTTGCGGAGAGCTCCTATATGTCTGACATGACCTTCACAGAGCCAATTCCCTCGCGCGTGGTGTCGGCAGCTTCTGTGGAGCGGTCTGAACTACCTCACATCAGGATCGAACCGAGCAAAGGCTGGATCTCGGTCGGCCTCGAGGATCTTTGGCAATATCGGGAGCTGCTTTTTTTTCTAACTTGGCGCGACATCAAGGTTCGTTACAAACAGACGGCCTTAGGGGCCGCCTGGGCGGTCATTCAGCCGCTGTTCACTATGCTCGTGTTTACGCTCTTCTTTGGACGGCTGGCGAAGGTCCCGTCCGACGGGATTCCGTATCCTTTATTCAGCTACACTGCACTGCTGCCCTGGCAATTATTCGCCTATGCGCTTACGGAATCCAGCAACAGCGTTGTCGCTAACGAACGTCTCATCACAAAAGTCTATTTTCCTAGGCTAGTCGTTCCACTTGCCAGCATCCTCGCGGGCTTGGTCGACTTTGTCATCGCCTTTACCTTGGTCATCGGCATGATGGCTTGGTATGGGGTGAGGCCCACCTGGGCGGTTTTGACCCTGCCCTTTTTTGTGATTTTCACTATGGCGACTGCCCTTGGAGTCGGTTTGTGGCTTTCTGCGCTGAACGTGCAGTACCGCGATGTGCGCTACACTTTGACTTTCATCGTACAGTTTTGGCTGATTGCCTCTCCGGTCGCCTATTCCGCTACACTGGTTCCGGCGAAGTGGCGGCCGTTTTACGGTCTGAATCCGATGGCTGGCGTGATCGAAGGATTCCGGTGGGCGCTGCTGGGCAAGACGTCGGCGCCGGGCGCGATCCTGTGGGTGTCGGTGGCAGTTGTGGTCGTCGTCCTTGTGGGCGGGCTGTACTATTACCGTCGTATGGAGAAGACGTTCGCTGATGTGGTGTAACCAGACCCCATGACGGATTTAGCCATTCGCTGTGAGGGACTCGCAAAGCAGTACCGGATCGGAGAGCGCGAGTCTTACAAAACACTGCGTGACCTGGTCACGGAGGCCTTTACTGCGCCCTTTCGACGCCTGCGCGGTGGGTCGGGGCATTCCTTCGAGGGAAGGAGTGAGGGGGAAACACCCACCATCTGGGCTTTGAAAGACGTCTCTTTCGAAATCAAGCGCGGAGAAGTGGTCGGCATTATCGGCCGCAACGGAGCAGGGAAGAGCACACTGCTCAGAATCCTTTCCCGCATCACTGAACCCACGCGCGGTTCCGCCGACATCTGGGGCCGTGTCGGGTCACTGCTCGAGGTTGGCACAGGCTTTCATCCCGAACTAACAGGCCGCGATAACATTTTCCTGAACGGCGCTATCCTGGGCATGAAAAAAAACGAGATCGCGCGCAAGTTCGACGAGATCGTTGCATTCGCCGAGGTGGAGAAATTCATCGACACTCCTGTCAAGCGCTATTCGAGCGGGATGTATATGCGTCTGGCGTTTGCTGTGGCAGCGCACCTCGAACTAGAAATTCTGCTAGTGGACGAAGTTCTTGCAGTCGGGGACGCCAGTTTTCAGAAGAAGTGCCTTAACAAGATGCATAGTTTGCGCGAGCACGGAAGGACTGTATTGCTTGTGTCACATAATATGACCTCCGTTACTCGGTTATGCGAGCGGACCATTCTTTTGGACGGTGGCAGTGTGACCTGCGACGGGCCTTCCCATGAGGTGGTTAGTGTCTATCTAAAGTCAGGTATCGGGACATCAGCGCAGCGTCAGTGGGACGACGTCCAGGCAGCTCCGGGTAATGATGTGGTCCGGCTACGGGCTGTTCGGGTAAAAACCGAAAGTGGCGAAGTGACAGAAACCGTCGACATCCGACATCCGATCGGAATCGAGATGGAGTTTGATGTCCTCAAGCCTGGATATGACCTGGTCCCTAATTTTCATTTTGTTAATGAGGAGGGTGTGTACTTGTTCGCAGCCAGCGACCATGATCCTCATTGGCGGCGTCGTCCGCGTCCCGAGGGTAAGTTCATCAGTACGGCGTGGATCCCGGGAAATTTCCTCTCGGAAGGCACTTTAGTGTTAGGCGCCGCTATCAGTACGATGGATCCAGTCAAAGTCCATTTTTACGAACGGGACACAGTTGCTTTTCACGTGGTGGACAGTTTGGACGGCGACTCTGCACGGGGTGACTACGCAGGTCCGTTCCCTGGTGTCGTGCGGCCTTTACTGAAATGGACAACTCAATACAGCGGCGAAGGTGTCACAGGCCCGCTGGTCGGCGTCGAGGATAGTTCCCGATGAAGGTTGTAATCTTGGCAGGCGGCCTCGGAACTCGCCTTATTGAAGAGACTGACGTGAAGCCCAAGCCGATGGTGGATGTTGGTGGCCGTCCTATCCTATGGCACATTATGAAGCACTATGCGCACTTCGGCTTCAAAGAGTTTTTCATCGCGCTCGGATACAAGGGGGAGGACATCAAACGGTTTTTCATGGAATACAGCTCGTTTAACGGAAACATGACGATCAATCTAGCGAGCGGCACGATGGAACGACATCCCGGCCGTGGAGATGACTGGCGTGTACATCTGATGGATACGGGTTTGCAGAGCAACACCGGTGGTCGCATTAAGCGTTGCGAACTTTATTTGAAGGGCGAGACGTTCATGGCAACCTATGGCGATGGTGTTTCCGATGTGGACTTGCAGGACCTGCTGCGGTTTCACCGTTCACGGAAGCGTATTGCCACCGTTACCGCAGTGAGACCTCCCGCCCGCTTTGGAGGCCTGATCTTCGACGGAGACCTAGTCAAGGAGTTCACTGAAAAGCCACAAATCGGTGAGGGGTGGATCAATGGCGGATTCCTCGTCCTTGAACCGGAGGTGTTCGCTTACATGAAGGGCGACAATACCAATCTCGAGGTGGATGTGCTCGAAAAGCTCGCGGGGGAGGGACAACTGGCAGCCTATCGCCATGAACGGTTCTGGCAATGTATGGACACGCTGCGCGATAAGCGTTTGCTCGAAAGCCTATGGCAAAGCGGGAAAGCACCTTGGAAGGTGTGGGCATGAAGAATTTTTGGCTCGATAGACCGACATTCGTGACGGGCGGCACTGGACTCGTTGGCATTTGGCTTGTGCGTCGGCTATTGGAAGCAGGCGCCGACGTAACCTGCCTCGTCCGCGATTGGGTGCCTCAGAGTGAACTGGTGAGTTCGCGCCTGATCGAGCATGTCAAGGTCGTCCGCGGAAACGTGCAAGATCAGGAACTTCTGGAACGGATCTTGGGTGAGTATGAGATCGACACGGTGATCCATCTCGCGGCCCAAACCGTCGTTACTGTCGCCAATCGGAACCCGGTTTCCACCTTCGAGAGTAACGTTCGAGGGACCTGGGTACTCCTAGAAGCTGCTCGCCGAAGTCCGGTCGTGAAGCAAATTGTCGTCGCGTCTTCCGATAAGGCGTATGGCGAAAATGACGGAAGCGCTTACCATGAGGATACCCCATTGCGAGGCTTGCATCCCTACGATGTCAGCAAGTCGTGCGGGGACCTTATTGCCCAGACATACGCGCACACGTATCATTTGCCGGTTGCTATCACCCGTTGCGGTAATTTCTACGGCGGAGGTGACCTTAACTGGAGTCGCATCGTTCCCGGTACGATCCGCTCCGTGTTGCGCGGCGAAAGGCCAATCATCCGTTCCGACGGTAAATACGTGCGTGATTACTTCTACGTCGAGGACGGCGCAGCAGCATATATGCTCATTGCGGAGAAACTTGCTGAAAACCCAGACCTTCACGGCGAGGCATTCAATTTCTCGAATGAATTGCGGACGACTGTGCTCGAAGTGGTGGAACACATATTGGCTTTGATGGATTCGAACCTGCGTCCCGACGTGCAGAACATGGCCGTCAACGAAATCAGCTTTCAATGCCTGAATGCCGCCAAGGCGCGCAAGCTGCTTGGCTGGCGGCCACTCTTCTCTTTGGAGGAGGGGCTACGGCGTACTATTGGTTGGTACAAGCATTTCCTGGAGACTTCTCCCGAACTGCAATGCAATCACGCTGTCGCTCGTGTGGCGGAGACCGCCTAGCCACAATCCTTTCGTTGGGTCCGATGCCCCTCGCGAATGCGCTGCTCACGCACGAGCAGCTGCATGAGCCGGAGCCGACCTACCCTCTCGAGCTGGCATTCTGTTCCGAGTGCACCTTGGTCCAGATCACTGAAACCGTACCGCCGGAGAAGTTATTCCGCGAGTATATCTACTTCTCATCGTTCTCTGACACTCTGCTGCGCCACGCTGGGGAGCTGGCTGCACGATTGATCGAAACCCGTTGTCTCAAAGTGGGTCACCAGGTTGTGGAACTCGCAAGCAACGACGGATATCTCCTGCAGTATTATCAAAAGCGAGGAATCGCTGTTTTGGGCGTTGAGCCCGCGCACAATATTGCTAAAGTTGCGCGCGAGCGCGGCATCCCGACCGTTTCGGAATTCTTCGGTGAGGAACTGGCAAACGCTCTTGCCGGGCAATACGGCTGTGCCGATGTGATCCATGCCAACAACGTCCTGGCCCATGTCGCCGACCTGAACGGGTTCGTCAAGGGGATTGCGGTTTTGCTCAAACCTCGAGGCCTTGCTGTAATCGAAGTCCCCTACGTTAAAGACCTCATCGACCATGTGGAATTCGACACGATTTATCACGAGCATCTTTGTTACTTTTCCATGACAGCGCTGACCTCATTGTTCAAGCGCAACGGCTTGCAGGTTCAGAATGTTGAGCGGGTGGACATTCACGGTGGATCCTTGCGATTGTTTGTCGGACAGACTGGATCGCAGCAGTCCACAGAGGTCGTTGCCGAACTTCTGCGAGAAGAGCATGACCGGGGCATTGACCGGCTTGCCTTCTACGCTGACTTTGCACACCGCGTGCAGAATCTGAAAGCATGCCTGCGTGACCTTCTCCTCCGGTTGAAGGGTGAGCGGAAACGAGTAGCCGGGTACGGGGCGGCCGCTAAAGGTACAACCCTGCTAAACTACTTTCAAATTGGCCCGGAGATGCTTGATTTTGTGGTGGATCGCAGCACACATAAGCAGGGCCGCTATACGCCCGGTACACACCTGCCTATTTTTTCTCCGGATAGGCTGATCGATGAAAAGCCGGAGTATGTGCTTCTCCTCTCTTGGAATCTTGCCAACGAAATTCTGGAACAACAGACGGCATTCCGACAACAGGGTGGGCGATTTATTATTCCGATCCCAGAACTTAGGGTGGTGTGACGCGCGGATCACTTTTCCGTGCACGAAGAAGTCCAGATGATATTTAGGTACTTGAGATTGAAGGACGCATTCATCGTAGATATCGAGAAAATGCAGGATGAGCGCGGATTTTTTGCTCGCACGTTTTGTCAGCGTGAGTTCGAAGCTCATGGCTTAAACCGTCGCTTGGTACAATCTAGCATCTCTTTCAACAAGAACAAGGGGACGCTTCGCGGGATGCACTATCAGATTGCGCCAAACGAGGAGGCGAAACTAGTTCGCTGTACTCAGGGAGCGATTTATGACGTCATCATCGATCTTCGGCAGAACTCCCCGACATTCAAACGATGGGAGGCAGTGGAGTTGACGTCAGAGAATCGCCGCATGATTTATGTTCCCGAGGGTTTCGCTCATGGCTTCCAGACACTGGAAGACAATTCCGAAGTGCAGTACGAGATGACGGAGTTTTACGCGCCGGAAGCAGCACGTGGGGTCAGATGGGACGATCCGGCTTTCGAAATTCGCTGGCCCGCGGCTGATCGCACGATTGCTCCCAGAGATGAGAGCTATCCTGCATTCGTCTTATGAAAACGGTTCTGCTTACAGGGGCTACTGGCTTTATTGGGCGACACTGTTTGGGGCCGCTGGTCTCCGCAGGTTACGACGTTCACGCCGTATCATCCAAAAAGGCATCGTTTAAGGCTTCTGGCGTCCATTGGCATCAAGCGGACCTGTTAGACCCAAGGGAAACTAAAGATCTGATGCAGCATGTGCGCCCAACTCATCTTCTCCATCTCGCGTGGAACGTCACTCCCGGAAAATATTGGGAATCGGAACAGAATCTCCTCTGGCTCCAAGCGAGTATTGAGCTACTGCGACTATTTGCTCGACGTGGTGGACAGCGCGTGGTTATGGCGGGTACTTGTGCTGAATACGACTGGCGTGAAGGGGCGTGCAACGAGAGTACGACTGCCTTAGTCCCTTCCACCTTGTATGGTGCCTGCAAGCACTCCCTTCAGGTTGTGGCCAGTGCCTTCACTCGACAAAACAAAATTCCTCTGGCTTGGGGGCGCATTTTCTTCGTCTTCGGACCGCATGAGCATTCGAACCGGCTGGTGTCATCTGTCATTCGCGCCTTGCTCGCGGGCGAGGTTGCAAACTGTTCGCACGGCCAGCAGAGACGCGACTTTTCGTTCGTAACAGACGTGGCTGAGGCTTTTGTTGCCCTGCTGGACAGCCAGGTTTGTGGGCCCGTGAATATTGCGTCGGGACAAGCTGTCGAGGTGAAGGACATCGTGCTTTTGATCGCAAATAGATTGGATCGAGTTCATCTAGTCAGACTGGGAGCAGTTCCGGCTTCTGAAAGTGAGCCGCCGTCAATTGTGGCAGACGTCACGCGCCTTTCAGAGGAGGTTGGCTGGTGCCCACGATATACTCTTAGCGAGGCGCTGGATAAGGCGATTGCGTGGTGGGAAGAGCATCTTCTCGAGAGGCAAGCATGAGCTGGCGAACTACGTGTCCGATCTGCGCATCTGCTTGTGTTGAACAGTTCTTAACCAGGAAGGATGTTCCAGTTCATCAGAACTTGATCTTGCACGACCAACACTCGGCCGTCACTCTAGCGCGCGGCGACTTGAGTCTTGCACTCTGCGGCGGCTGTGGTTTTGTCTTTAATCGAAGCTTTGACGCGGCCAAGATCTCCTATGGCGAACAATATGACAACACGCAGTCTCATTCCAACGTTTTCAGCGACTACATCGACGAACTGGTCGGCTATCTCGTGTGTGACCGGAAAGTGAGGAACCGCCGGATTGTTGAGATTGGCTGTGGTAAAGGCACATTTCTTAGGCGGTTGGTAGAATTCCCTGATGCCGGGAATTCAGGCATTGGATATGACCTAAGTTACGTCGGTCCCAAAACCGATCTCAACGGCCGTCTCCGATTCGAAAGCCGCTATTATCGCCCTGAATACGACAATGTTCGTGCCGATGTTGTCATTCTGCGCCACGTCATCGAGCACGTACCCGATCCTGTGTCTTTGCTGCGAAGCATCAAAACTGTGCTGATGAGTTCGCCTCACTCCCAGCTCTTCATCGAAACGCCGTCTGTCGAGTGGATATTACAAAATCACGTAATCTGGGATTTTTTCTATGAGCACTGCTCGTACTTCAATAGTCATTCACTAACGACTGCTTTGCAAGCATGTGGCTTGACTGTTGAAAGACTCAGGCGCCTGTTCGGCGATCAGTACCTATGGGTGGAATCCACACTCAATGGCGCGTCGCTCGGAATCACCCGACCAGATTCCATTCGCCGGCTGGCTCTCGAGTTCTCTGCCACTGAGTTGGTCATTAAGAAATCGTGCATTCGCGGCATCGAAGAGTCCTTGGCGAACGGCACAGTTGCGATCTGGGGAGCAGGTGCCAAAGGCGTAACGCTTGCAAACCTCGTAGATCCTGAGCGCAGGCGAATCTGTTGTATCGTCGACGTCAACCCTCAAAAGCAAGGCTGCTATCTCCCCGGAACCGGGCACCCTATTGTGGCTCCCGGTGAACTTGCGGCCTTCGGCGTCAAGTCGGCGATCCTCATGAACCCGAATTATCGTGATGAGAACCTGTGTATCTTGCGAAACTTGGGATTTGACATTGCTCTAATAGATCTCACTGACCGGAGGATAGTTGAAGTTAAGCATTGACACCGATCGCCGAATTCTCACCCAAGAATTGAATGGCAATTGTCGCACGCTGCAACTCTATTCTGACGAGGCATTCGCACTTTTGTCTGATCAATGGCTGCGGGTGGGGTGGGATCTAAAGTACTCTTACAGGTTTAGTTGGTTGGGGCGTCCACTCATTCAACTACCGGAAGACATTCTCCGCGTCCAGGAAGTTATCTACCAGACAAAGCCCGATGTGATTATTGAAACTGGAGTGGCGCACGGAGGTTCGCTGATCTTGTACGCTACCATCTGCAAGGCTATTAACAAGGGACGAATTATCGGCGTGGATCTTGAAATTCGGCCACAAAACAGAGGCGCTATCGAAGCGCATCCTTTGAGCTCATATGTTACCCTCATCGAAGGGAGTTCCACAGATACATTGACTGTTAGTAAAGTGTACTCCCTGGTGAGGGATGGCGAAACCGTTTTGGTAATACTTGATTCGTGTCACACCAAAGATCACGTGCGAGGCGAATTGGAAGCTTATTGCAGCTTGGTTACTCCCGGGTCATATCTCATAGTAGCTGACGGAATTATGAAAGATCTGCACGATGTGCCCCACGGAAATCCAGATTGGAGATCGAATCATCCGGCTGCAGCTGCCAGAGAGTTCTGTGATCGGCACCCCGACTTCGTGCTGGATAAGCCTGGCTGGCTCTTTAACGAGAGCTCTATTTCTGCTGATCTGACTTATTTTCCACACGGCTGGTTGAGACGAGTTGGTTGACAACATAAGCTAATGAATACTCATTCTCCTTTGTTTTCGATTGTGATCCCTACACGTAATCGGGTCAATTTGCTGCAGCACGCTCTGCGGAGTGCTCTACGCCAGGAGTTCGACGATTATGAGATCGTTGTCAGCGACAATCATTCTTCTGATAAGACCGAGCAAGTTGTACGTGATCTTGCCGCAGGGACGGTCACCTATGCTCGCACTCCACGCAGCGTTGATATGGCGGACAGCTGGGAATTTGGCTTGAGGCAAACCCGCGGGAGATACGTCACTTACTTATCTGATGACGATGCCATTCATCCTACTCTCCTGGCAAAGCTAGCCAGAGCTATAGAAAAAGAGAAGGTAGATATCATCGCATGGCCGTTCGGGGGGATCTACTATCACAATAGTTGGCCTGACGAATGCGAGCGGAACGTATTGCGTTTCGTAAACCCACAGCGCCAAACCCTGATCGTAGAATCTCAATCGATAATCGACGAACTCTCAAATTGCAGATTTACTCATAGGCTTCCTCGATTTCTTAACTCTTGCACAAGCCGGGAAGTCATCGCTGAAATAACTCACAAGCTGGGGAGAGTGTTCTGGCCGCCATGCCCAGATTATACATCTGGAGTAGCACAGCTCGCTTTTCGGTCACGTTTAGCTTATCTGGATGATCTAGTGCTGCTGTTTGGTGTCGCGAAAGAAAGCATCGGTGTAAGCGCGTCCAGCCACGGAGAAGCTGCCCAAACGTTTGTCCAAGAGCTCCGCAATAACAATGTGCCTATTTTAGAACACGTCCCTCTTAAGATCTTGTCGCCAATGAACTATGGTCTCGACTCCTTTCTGCTAATGTACAAGAAGCTTGCGGATATGCTGCCTGAATTACGGTTCAGCTGGAGCGCGTACTATCGGACAGTGAGAAACGAGATCGTTAGTCGAAACATCCCAGGTCAGAGCAGCAACACAGAGATCGACGAATTCTGGCGTGCATTACGCCAGGAACGTTGGAATCTGCGTTGGCGGGTGCGTTCTGAAATCACGTATCAGAATCTTCGAAAAAGGATTCCTTTAGGTAGTTTCCGAGAACTCATCGGTGTGGTACACGGTGTTTCGTGGACGACAGCCAGAGGCGAGGAGTACGGTTTCAAGGATATATTTGAATGCTCTCAGGCGCTGGATGCAATCAGCAGCTCAGCACGCGACGGCAGTGAACGTGAATTGGAGGTTGGAAGCTCAACATGCGCGTCTTAGTGACGGGTGGACTGGGGACAGTTGGCGCAGGACTGGTGCATGAGCTTCGCCGGCGCGGACATCACGTAGCCTCATGCGATCTGGCCCATCAGTTGGACGAGATTGGGTTCTCTGTGCATACGGATGTTGTGGCGCCCCTCTATGCGCGTTGTGATGTCGGCGAGTTTCGGCAGATCGAACGTGTCTTGGAGCGTATGGGGCCTTTCGACTACGTCTACCACTGCGCCGCCGAATTCGGCCGTTGGAATGGCGAAGACTTCTACGAAACGCTTTGGCGCACAAACGCCGTCGGCACAAAGAATGTCATTCGTCTGCAGGAACGGCTAAAGTTTCGTCTGATCCATTTTTCCTCGTCGGAAGTGTATGGCGACTGGCCGGACTTGATGGTCGAAACCGTCATGGATGAGTACGAGATCAAACAGATGAACGACTACGCCATGACCAAGTGGGTGAATGAGATGCAGGTGCGCAACTCGGCGCAGCAGTTCGGAACCGAGTCAGTGGTGGTTCGGCTGTTCAATACCTATGGGCCGGGAGAATATTACAGCCCATATCGTTCGGTGAACTGCCGGTTCCTCTATTGCGCTCTCAATGGTCTGCCCTGGACCGTGTTCCGCGGCCATTCCCGCACCTCGACGTACCTTGCTGACACGGTGCGCACTCTGGCGAATATCGTGGACAATTTCAAGCCGGGTGAAACGTACAACATTGGGGGCAAGAATCAGCACACCATTGAAGAATTGTCCGAAGTTATCCTGAAGGTAACCGGAGCCGATCCGTCGCTGGTGGTGTATCGCGATTCCGAGATCCTGACGACACAGCATAAGCGCGTAGACGTTTCCAAAGCGTTGAGGGATCTTGCCCACCAGGATACGTACAGCTTGGAAGACGGCATTCGCATTACGGCGGATTGGATGCGCCGAGTGTATAACCTGCAAACCCATTCCCTCGCAGCGGCGAGTTTCGAAAGATAGTGCTAGATGAGAGGAATCAGTACAGTCCAGAAGCGTCGGGAAGAGGAGAAAACGGCCGGAGAGGCAGTGCGGTTACTGTATATTTGTGACTTCCCGCCCTCCAATCTTGCCGGTGGCGCTATTCTGATGAGTCGGTTGCTGCTGGGTTACCCACCCGATCGGGCCGTGGTTCTGACCGGTTCCCGTTACTTGCGCGTATCTCCCCAAGAGGGGCGCCTTGCCTGCGACCACATTGCATTTCCGACCACGAATGGGTGGGGTCGCTGGGGCCTCGGGCGGATTAAGAATGCGATCGATTGGCTGATGGTCCCGGTTTTGTCTCTTTTTGGCGCTTGGCTCATTCACCAACGGCGAACCCAATTGATGATCAGTGTGGTGCATGATCGCTTTTTTATCGCAGCCGCCATCGTATCGTGGTTAACCTCAGTTCCCCTGGTATTGGTGGTTCATGATGATTGGATCCACACCCAGCAGCGAAGAATTCCCTTCCTGAAGCCTTTCTTTCCTATGCTCTTTCGCTTTGCGACGAGAAGGGCCGCGCACATTTACAGCGTGAGCGTCGGCATGCAGGAATTCGTGAAGAACACCTGTGGTCGGGAGTCCGAACTGCAGCTCCCTGCGATAGCCCCCTGCGCGGCCGAAGAATTCTCTGATGCGACCTCGCCAAGTCTCCCAGGAGAGCCCATCCGCATCCTTTATGCCGGAGGGATAGTGGGAAACGCGGAAACTTTGGTGAGGCTCATCAAGACTGGCAGCCTTGAGCGGTACGGGGTGCCAACGTGCTCCCTAGATCTGTACGTACCGCTTACAAAAGAGCGCTTTTCGGAACTGGGCTGGGCGCATCATCTCATTAATCTGCGAGGCTGGGTTTCAAATCTAGAACTGCGGCGAGCTCTTTGCCGCGCGGATATACTCTTCTTGCCGGCTTCGTTCGCCAAGGACGAGAAAGCAGTGGTGATCGCCGGTTTTCCTACTAAAACCGCTGACTACATGGCTTCGGGCAAGCCAATTCTGGTATTCGGACCCGAGTACAGCAGCCTAGTACGCTACGCTCGCGAATATGGCTTTGCTGAAGTCGTAACGGAGCCCAGCGACGATGCACTGGCGAAGGGCCTCAGAGACGTTATAAACTCGCCCACGCATAGGAGAGAGCTTGCATCCATAGCATTGTCGGTGCTGTCGATGAACCATGATATTTTCAAACAGCGTCAAGAATTTCAGCAACTCGTCGCAAAGCTAGCGACGAGTCAAGGGTGGTAGGGCGTTGCGAGGAAGGGTAGGAACACGGAGGCGGAGGATACTGGCGACGATTGGGGTTGCTGGGCTAGCGATGCTGGCGTTTGCGCAGAATCAGTCTGGAACGAAAGACAAGGCCTCGGGCCTGGCTGCACGATCCACTTCCGGCGCCAAAGATGCCAACAGAGCCGCCATTCAGGCTAAGCCAAACCTTGATGTGCGGGATGTACTTGGGATTGATTGCAGTGGCGCGACAGACAGTTCCAGCGCGCTTAACGAGCTTACCGGCCATTCTCCCAGGACTGACAACGCGATTACGGGGAGAACTCTTTCTTTCGGTGGCTGCGCGTCGATCAAACTGGGCGACACGTGGCTCATCAAGAATCAAGCCGGATTCATCATTGATGGATTCACTCGCAGTGGAGCGGCGAGCAAGGGCATTCCAATTACCTGGTCTGGCTCGGGTTCTGGAGTGATGATCGACATGGAGTACGTGGACGGATTTGTCGTTCGAGGGCTCAACATTCAAGGGTCAAGGAACGGTGCGGTGGGAATCCAGGTGGACAAAAATGGAGCGGGCGGAATTTGGAGCACGACAGACGGAATATTAGCTAACAATACGTACCAAGGCTCGAATCAGAATTGGGTTGGTGTCTTGATCTCTCCTGTGTCTGGCGATAACGTTGAGGACATGCGCGTTGAGGATTCTGCGTTCTATTGCAACGCACCCGCCAGTTCAACCGCGGGAGTTGGCGTGATGATTGGCGACTCGGCCAACGCCAAGAATGAAATTATCAAGCACATCAATGTGACCAACTGTTTGTATGGAGTTTGGAAAAAAAATGGATCGTTTCAAGTTAGGGAAAGCGAATTTTCGGGAAATGGCGGCACGTGTGGGAGCGGCAATGGAGCCGACATCAGAGATGATGTCAACACCGACGTTGACATAATCGAAGGCAATCTTGACGAGAACGGCACACAGGGGCTCAACGAAGGAGACGATGGTGGCGGCGGGTACAGCCATCCGGTCATTGTAAGTGCGAACCACGCGGCACCTGCTGGCTGCGAAAACCCGAACAAGTACTGGTACAACACAGCTGCTGGAACTGTTTGGATATTCGACGGGGACTCGTGGGATGCTGACTCGCGTCTCGCAAAAGTTATTGGGACTAGCCATAATGGGTCGGGCACAATCTACACTCGTGGCTTAATCTATCCCAATGCCACATTCGCTCCCTGGTGGACAAATTACACCACAGCCATCGCCGACGATCTGAAAATCATGGACGACAAGCTGATGGTGTATGCGGCGAAGTCGTCCGGCGTTCCATCGCCTGGCAACAACTATCCCTCTCCATATCTGGTTCTCCGTGGATACCTAACCGGTTCCACTTCCAGTCCCGACGACTTTGCCTTGCAAGACGTTCCTGCTTCCGGAAGCAGCACAAGCGGAGGGACATTTCTAATTAAACATCAGCAAGGTGCGACTGGAACTGAAATGTTTGGATGGGATGGGTATTATCCGGGGATCAATATTGCCACGATTCCAACTCCCTCTGCGCCCTCAGTCAGCACCGTAGGCTCTGATGGGACTACCAGTTACACATATGCCGTCGTTGCATATGGTCCCGTTGGAAATACAGCAGGCAGTTCCGTAGGGGCTACGAGCACCGGCAACGCCACTCTATCGAGAGCGAACCACAATCAGGTTCAATGGTATCCGGTGGCCGGAGCGACCAAATACTGCGTCTGGAGAACAGCTTCCGGCGGCTACCCCTCAAGCACGGGCAATATCGGGTGCATCTCTGCGCTTCAGGTGAAGGACGAAGGATCGGCGGTGGTTTCCTTCAATTACGCAACAAACATGGGTTCGGTAACCAATTCCTACCGCTTTAACGACATTGGTTTAGCAGGAGACTCATCCAGCCTGCCGGGTTCCAATACGACCGGGACGCTTTCTCTACCGGGCCAGTTTATTTCTACGTTGGTGACTGGAGTTGCACCCCTCTCCATCGCCAGCACCACACCTGTATCCAATCTAACTCTGACAGCCCACCCGCAGGTCTATGAAGCGGGCATCTTGGCGACGAGCGGAAAAATCTACACGAACATTCAAGCCCTCAGCGGAGGAGCAGCGACCCACGTTTTCTCCAACGGCTTCAAGTTCACCAGCTCCCGAATGTTCGGCTGCAACTGCACCGACCAGACAGCAGCCAATGCCTGCAGAGCTGTTCCGGCGTCTGCAACTACCATCACCTTGGCAGGTACAGGATCAGATGTTCTGTGGCTGGAGTGTGTAGGTCACTAAATGCCAGCGACCGCCGACAAATTCGGCCTAATTTGATTAAGGGAGAAACATAGTCGAAACCGTAAACTACAAACGCTTCTGGTTCACGCCTCAGTCCTTTCGACACTCAGTTCCGTCAGTTGAAATGAACACAGTGTTGGTTCGGCCTCCGGAGTACGAAGATTTTCGGCATGTCGCGACGCGTTGCTTTAGGCCATACACCTTGACTGGGCGCTTTGTACAGACATGAGTTTGACATTCACCGCGCTTTGTGAGAAGCGTCCTGTTTCCAAAATAGACGGCGAGAACGTGCTGTAAGAGATAGTCTGTTCAGGTGATTGCCGCGAACAGGCCGTTGCTAGCTGCTCCCGTAATCCGCACCCGGTGCGAAGACCTTGAAGAACTCTGGTTTGTGATTGTGGCTTCCTCGCGGAATCCGAGATCGTTCTTGAGTTGGCACAGAATTCAGATGAGCACGTCCCTGCGCCAAGCCATCCTAAAGTCACTGCGTCGCTTGGGCGTGAGATCTTTCACTGCACGAAGTGGCTTGGGATACCCGTTTCTGTGCCATGTTGGTGACTTTTCGGGTGAGGTACCGTTTTACAACCGGGGCCATTCATGCGCCGAAATTCAACTAATGGCCGAGTGGTGCCGACGTCATCCACATTCAGTGGTGTTTGACGTAGGAGCAAATGTCGGGTTTGTGGCTACCCAATTGGCTCAAGCCGGGAAATCAGCAAATTGCAGCATCCTCGCATTTGAGCCAGTTTATGACACGTTCGTCAAGCTGATGGCTTCGATTCAAAAACTTGGCTTACAAAACGAAGTCATTCCTGTGTTCTGTGCGGTATCGGACCGATCCGGGGGCCTGTGTACGGTTGCTTTCGACAAGAGCAAATCGCTTTTCGCTCAGGTACAACAGAACAAGGTCAACGCCCGCGTCGGTAGCACACTCACTTGGTGCTCAGAAGTGACTCTGGATCTGGTAGTGGAGTCAATCGGCTGCAGCCCGGGGTTGCTAAAGATTGATGTTGAGGGGTATGAGGCACATGTCTTGCGAGGCGCGCGAGCTCTGTTGCAGAGTCGTAACGCGCCCGTAATTTGCTTTGAGCTGAATCCGGGGACTTTGGGCGAAGTAGGATCGTCGGTAGCGTCAGTCGCCGCGGAGTTGCGCGGTTACCGCGTTTATTATTTGGATGATTTTGAGGGACAAAAGATCCCCTTGGGAAAGGAGATCCCGGACATGGCGTCGTTGACCTGGTGTTGCAACCTGTTTGCTGCGCCTCGCTCGGTGGCAGAAAGCCAGGCCCGCGTATTGTTCCAGTCCCTGGCTTCTCCTGATGTCCTTTAGAGGATCTGTGCCAGATATTATTGTGGCCTTCCCCGATCATACCGAACGCAGCCGACTTGAAGTTTGTTGTCGAAAGATAGCCTTCTCGTATGCCCGCTGAACTCTTGCCGGTTGCGATGGTGATACCGACTCGGGACCGCGCTGCGGTTCTGCGTCGAACCCTTGAAAGCCTGGCGCTCCAATCCGCCCAACCAGCTGAGTTAGCAATTGTGGATGCATCGAGGGATCGAAGCACTCGTTCACTGTGTTTGGAAGGGAGCATTCCTAGCCTGCGGTCAGCGGTGTCGTGGTCTTGTGCCGAATTGGTTGGCGCTGCGAGCCAACGTAATCAAGGAGTTCGACTTTCCTCCCAGCCCGTGATTGGCTTCATGGATGACGATATACTCTTCGAGCGGGACTGCTTCGGGCGATTGTGGGAAGCTTTGCTTTCCGATGATCGGGTTGGCGGTGTCAATGCGATGATAACCAATCAATGCTATCAATCACCTGGCCTGATCAGTCGAATCGTTTTCCGCCTGATTGACAATCGCTCAGAATCCTCCTATGCCGGAAGTGTTCTCGGTCCTGCGGTCAATCTACTCCCAGAGGACCGTGACGATCTTCCCGAAGTGGTGCCAGTGGAGTGGCTGAACACAGGGTGCACATTATACCGGCGCGAAGCGCTTCCTCATCCACCGTTTCCTGATCACTTCAAAGGATATTCGCTGATGGAAGATTTGGCATTGTCACTCACCGTGGGTAAATGCTGGAAGCTGGCCAATGCCCGCACTGCACGTATCTACCATGATTCCCAACCCGGAACACACAAATACAACCCCGAGTTCGTTGCTCAGATGCAACTTGTCAACCGCCACTATGTGATGACAAAAGTGCTCGGAAGAAATCAGTTTTCCGACTATCTCAAGCTTTTCTTGTTTGAGTTGTTCTCGCTCCTTTCCATGGTCCAAACTCCTACGGGCAGAATGGTGTTCGGGCCCACTCTACGCGGCAAGGCCAGGGCATGCAAGCTTATTGTGACAAAATGACCACCAGCACGTTGGCACAGGACCAGGACAACAGCCAGGGGGCCGCCAGCGGCTTAGGGGATGTACTCGTTGGCATCGTGACACGCAATCGATATCGAGTGTTGCCGAGAGCCATCGAATCAGCGTTACGCCAGCAATATCCGCGACTTCGGGTAGCGGTTCTGGACGACGGGTCCGAGGACGAAACACCGCACCTACGTGCCAAGTATCCCGCAGTTCGTTGGATTCGTTGGGAGCGATCCCGGGGATATTTGGAGGCGCGAAATCACCTCATGCGCAACAGTGGTGCAGACTTTTACCTCAGCTTGGATGACGACGCATGGTTTATGAACGGGGACGAAATCAGCATCGCGGTTCAACACATGAAAACGAATCCGAAAGTGGGGGCATTGGCATTCGACATCCTCAGCTCGGACCGTGCAAGAGCTAGTCCGAGATCGGAGCCTCGGCCAACTCAAATGTTTATTGGTTGCGGGCACGTCCTTCGTATCTCCGCTATCAGCGAATGCGGATTCTACGTACCGGGCCCAGGCCCCTATGGATCAGAAGAAAATGACCTTTGCATTCGTTTGCTCGATCGGAATTGGGAAATTCATTTCCTTCCAGGTGTACATATTTGGCACGACAAAACGACTGTTGCGCGTGACCTCGCCGCCCAGCATCGTTCAGGAGTGTGCAACGATTTGGCATTTGCTGCGCGTCGTTGTCCCTTTCCATTAGTATTGGGAATCATGCCTATTAAGCTAATGAACCACATACGCTTCTCGGCAAGGAACGATTTGCTGAAGCCGTGCCTCGCGGGTCTTGGACTTTTCTTCAGCCGCGGTCTTGATGTCTTGAAAAGTCGCGAACCGGTGCGCGCTTCAACTTTCGTAGAGTTTATACGACGTTCCCGCAAAACTCGATGAGAAGAATTCTTGAATATCTACTATTGACGGCGACGCGTGGTGCAGCGAGCCGGCTAACACTAGCGCTATACCGGTTTCTCGGAATGAAAACTGGGGTACGGAACCGAATGGAAGGCTTAGGAAGGGTGCGTCGCTGCTCACAGATCGAGATTGGCTCTTACAACGCTTTTACTCAAGGATGCTGCCTTTGGCCTAACAACCAAGACTATGAGGGCGTGCGAATCCGGATTGGTAGCTGGAATTACTTTAACCGGAACCTCATGATTGACGCGTGCGGGTTAGTCGAGATTGGGAATCACAACATGTTCGGGCCAGACGTTTACATTACGGACTCCAATCACAGGTTTGGTCCTGGTCTCAAACCAAACGAGCAGTCTATGGATGTGGGCAGAGTGAAGATTGGCAACTGCTGTTGGATTGGAGCGAAGGTTGTAATCCTAAAAGATGTGGAACTCGGAGATGGATGCGTAGTGGGCGCTGGCGCAGTCGTGACCAGGAGCGTGGCGCCTGGCACTGTGGTGGCTGGTGTTCCTGCTCAATCGTTGAGGCAGAATCGGTCCATCTCGGTTTAGAAATGGTCATCTATAGCGGCTACGAGTGCCGCTGGATCGACATACTCTGCAGGCCGAATTGATGCTAGCAATTCTCACCACGCATCCGATTCAGTACCAGGTTCCGCTTTGGCAAGCGCTGGCGCGGGACGGACGTGTGCCATTTGAGGTGTGGTACTTAACCGATCACGGAACCCGGCGTAGCCGGGATCGAGAATTTGGCCATACGTTCGCCTGGGATATTGACACTCTGTCTGGCTATACGCATCGTTTCCTGGAGGTCGACCTCCGAGCCACCCCCGCTGATTTCTGGAGGTGCCGGTTGCGCGAACGACTGCGGGATCGGCTGAGAGCTAGCCAGGTGAATGCACTATGGATTCAGGGCTGGCAGGTTGCGGCTTATTGGCAGGCTGTTCGTGAAGCGCGATCGGCCTGGGTGGAAGTGTGGCTACGTGGGGAGAGTAACGACCTCGCTCCAGAGCCGTGGTGGAAGAAGATGATGAAAAGGGTAAGAAACGACTGGCTCTTTCGTAGAGTGGACAGGTTTTTCTACATCGGCAAAGCAAACCGGCGACTCTATGAGAAATATGGAATTGCGGAGTCAAAACTATATCCCGCGCCATACGCCGTAGATAACGAGCGCTTTGGTTCGCAGGCGGCAGCCCTCCGGCCACGGCGTGCAGCACTTCGGGAACGATGGGGCATTCCTGAAGATGCGTTCTGCATACTGTTCTGCGGTAAATTCATCCCTAAGAAACGTCCATCGGACCTGGTTACTGCGGCGCGGCTTCTACTCGAAAAAGGAACGCTGTCGAAGCTGCACCTTTTGTTCGTCGGTTCAGGAGTGCTGGGGCCGGAGCTTCGCCGCGCTTGCCGGGTCGTATCCGACGCAGAATGGCAGGCTGCTTCTCCGCCACGTGAAGAAACAAACAATGCATCTGTGCTTCCACCAGCGTCTTTTGCAGGCTTTCTGAACCAAAATGAGATAGCTCAGGCATACGTGGCAGCAGACTGTCTGGTTCTGCCCAGCGATTATAGGGAAACGTGGGGACTCGTGGTAAATGAAGGGTTGGCCACAGGTTTGCCATGTCTGGTAAGCCAAGCGTGCGGATGCGCAGAAGAACTCTCCAGCTGCGGCACCTTTGTTCCCGGTGACATCGACACGCTTTCGTCGAAGTTAGCACGGATTGCCGAACAGGGGTGCAAGGTCGTCGCACCGCCAACGATGTCCGAGAGTGTAACTTCCATTGTACGTGCCTATCGCGAATCCAAGATTTCAACTCCAGTTGGTCATATCAAGACTCTACCGCACCGGCCGGGAAAGTCACTCTGATGAACCCCGACCCGAAATTGGCGTACGACCAGTGGCATGAGCGAATAAATTCCTTTGCTGAAGACGTCGATCCTTTGTTGTTTCCATGGTACCAGAGCGCTTTCCGAGGAATCCAAGACAGCCCCAGTGGCGATCTCTTAGAACTCGGTTGCGGACGTGGAGAGTTCGCTGTTTGGCTCGCTTCGGCCGTTCCTGGTATTCGGATTACGGGCGTCGACTTTTCGGCGTCCGCCATTCAAATCGCGCAAAGAAGGGTCGCCATTTCGTCCAAACCTGTACACTTTATCACTGGCGACGCTCAGTGCCTGGCGTTTGCCGACAACTCCTTTGACTGGATCGTAAGTTGCGAATGCTTGGAACACGTTCCGCACCCTTCAAAAATGGCCGCTGAGATGTTTCGCGTTCTGAAGCGGGGCGGCAGGTTTTGTCTGACAACTGAGAATTACCTGAACGGAATGCTCCTTGCTTGGCTCCAGTGTTGCGTTACCGGCCGTCCTTTTAACTCTGGGTCGGGAGTACAGCCTTTGGAACAGTTCTTTGTGTTTCCTCAAGTGAAAGGATACTTGAAGCGGGCTGGACTCGTGGTCGAGAGAAGCGAGAGCACCCATTATCAGTGGCTTCTCTTGCCTGGAATCGATCCTGCTCGCCTATGCACGCCGAGATTCAAGAAGGGTTGGGCGCGCGCTATCGCGAAGCCTTTTGGTCGACATTTTTCTTTTTTTGGATATAAACCGTGAGGTTGGTTCCGAATACGGACTCTATGCTCCGGGCATGGCTGGTCATCCAATGCGTCATAATCTGCATCAGACAGCGGCTCCCCCGAACTGGATCATACGTATACGCTCACCGGATATGCTTTCTCCGTCGACATCGGCTTCTAACCCTCTCACGTTGGGCGAGCGTCGCCAATGCGATGCGCCAGATCCCCTCCTCCGAGGACGCTCTGGCGCGCTGTTCCGCCGGTGCTGGTCAGGCGTTTAAAATTGGAACCAGTAAACGGCACTTGCGATGTTCTGGAGTGAAAACACCATTCGTAGCCTACGTGGGCTGCAGGCAAGAGACGGGCGGGTCAAATGTCTGATCGGTTGGACTTTCCGTTCATCGATAGTGACCATTCGTGGGATGTCAACCGATTGCAAGATCGTTTCCGAGAAGATGCTTCCCGGCGGAGTGGTCTGCCTACACGACAGTTTCAATCCAGCTGGCAAAGATTGGCGACCCTTGGATTCGTGCCTGTATTTTAAAACGTGCTCAAGAAAGATTCTCGCTTCTGCCTGATCGAGGCGGTTCATTCCCTTGCTGTGCTTTGGAAACTTAAGTGAAATCTAATGCGAACACTCAAATAGTGATCGTCTGTGGCGGTGGATACGTGTCGGGCAAAGAGGTTATGGCCTTGGAATTGGGCCAAGGACTTGCACGTAAAGGGGAAACCGTCACTTTCGCCACCAGCTTTTGGAACAACGGCGATTTCTCAAATCGGCTGAAGGCAGCCAGTTTGCCGCGGCAGGTACTGCACCTTGGATTCATTTCAGCTAAGCTAACCGCGGAATGCCTGCGTATGACAAACGAGCAGATTTGGCATTTGCCTCATCTACATTGGAGCTACGGACGTATGCTACGACTCCTGAATCCTAGAAAAGTAGTTCATACAAATTGGCATCATATGCTTCTGCTGCTTCCTTTTTTGCGGCCCGACCGCGATCTTTATTGGTTGCATGAATTTGTTCCAAATCTCCCTCGATACCGCCGAGTCTTCGGGTGGTTTACGCGAAGGGTGAACTGTTTTGTCTGCGTCTCTCAGGCTGTGGCAGACTCGCTCCGGCAACTTGGAATCGATGGAGTCAAGATCCGCGTGATCTACAATGGAATTACAGGGCCGCTTTCGACGAACCTGACTCCGCACCCTGCAACAGTTTTCCGAATTGGTATTGTGGGTCAAGTAGGGGCCTGGAAGGGGCACGACGATCTTTTCGATGCCTTTGCGGCAGTTCTCAAAAAGCATGGAAGCTGCGAGTTGCACGTGTTTGGAAAAGGGAGTGCTACTTACAAAAGTGAACTTGAACGAAAAAGCATTGGAATGGGCGTCGCCGATTGCATCAAATGGCATGACTTCGTACATGACCGCCGCGAGATTTATTCGAACTTGGATCTTTGTGTGGTTCCGAGCCGATCGCAGGATCCTCTTCCGACCAGTGCAATTGAGGCGGGTTTCTCAGGTCTGCCTGTAATCGCTACTCGACGGGGGGGCTTGCCGGAAGTCGTAGAGCACGAGACAAATGGGCTCTTGGTAGATGCCCAGCGACCCACTGAACTTGCAGACGCGATGTGTCGGCTCATTACCGATCCTCAACTACGGCAACGCCTAGGAGGGAATGCCCGACGGCGTGCCATCGAGCGTTTCAGCGTTGAGCGATTCCTGGAAGAGTTTCTCGCGCTGCTTGAACCGAGTCAGCGGGTAGGAGAGGATGGTAGCATAGACTAACGCGAATGCATTCCTCAAGCCAGACAAGTTCATTTCTGAGAGGAGATCATTTTCACGCCCAGTCACATCGCTTCCTGCTGTGGCTTGCCGGCGCGGTTGTCTTAGTGACGCTTTGGAGCATTACCAGCCAGAACATCACTCCGGTGGAATTCGCCTACGCCGGCGTGCTGCTCGCGATATCAATTCAAGCCTACATTTTATGGAGCCGGGCACGCCACAGCAGAATTCCCGTCTGGGCGTTGGTGTGCGCAGCGCATTTTGTTTTTTATGGCGTGGCCATCTTCGGGGCGTTAAGAAAATCGCCCAGTTCATTCGACCACGGCAGCGATCTACCCGAATCGGTGCTCACTACGGCGATGCTGGTTGGAATAGTTGGGCTATTGTCGATCGGAACTGGAAGAATCGCGACCATGCATCTTGCTGGGAAAAAGACCTTTCCGCTTCCTTTTCTCGAAACCAGCGCCGCTACGCCGGCTCGGGTTCAAGTGTTGCTATTGCTCGGGACAGTTATCAACCTCGTCGGTGTGCCTTTTTTCGGCACTGTGGTCTGGAATATAAGCGTGACCGCTTTGAGCGCTCTGCCTCTGACTGCGTTTCTTTGGCTAGTCCTGGTGAGGCGCTTTCGAAGACTCTCTCAGCTTGATCTTTTGCTCGGCGCAGCATTTCTTGTAACGCGTGCATTCTCCGGAGCAAGATTCAACGCATCTCTCGGCACGATTGTTGTTCCCCTGCTGCTGATAGGTGTGGCTGACGTGTCTTTGAAACGGAAGCTTCCCTGGTCAATGATTACGGTCGTGGCATGCCTGATCCTTTTCCTACAGCCTGGCAAAGGAACAATCCGGCGTGAAATGAGTCTGGGACACGTGGGAGCAGGTTTTACGGACGCCGTTGTGAGGTGGGTTGATGTTTCAGCCTCCGGCTGGGACGATGTCTTTGCGGGCCGTACTCCTTTGGATGAGCAACTCAGTGCAACTAGCTCACGTTCTTCACTTTTGACGATGACGGGACTCATCCTTGAGCAAACCCCTGAAACCGTTCCCTATCAGCTCGGAACCAGCTATCCACTTCTGATAAAAAACCTGATCCCGCGGGTTCTGTGGCCTAGTAAACCATCTGTAAATCTCGCTAACCAGTTTTTCCAAGTTGAGTACGGCCTCACGGACAGGCAAGACCTCATGTCAGTTTCCATTGCCTGCGGTTTTGAAGCGGAGGGATATATGAATTTTGGTTGGGTGGGCATCATTGGAGTTGGGTTACTAGTTGGATCTGTTCTTGGAATCTACGAACTTGCCTTTTTTTCTGTCGGATCCAGCCTAACTGCAATCGCAGTCGGGCTGACGCTGCTACCAGGCTTCTTGACGATCGAGTCACAACTGGTGCAATACCTCGGGGGCATCCTGCAACTTACTTTCGCTTCCGTAATCGTGTTCCATCACGCAACCGGCAGCCGCTCTTCGGACGGTGTTCAAAGGGCAGTGCAGACTCAAAAGTATCCAAGTACCTTTGTTATTCGCTAACATTGGCGCAATCCTTGGCGTTGTTTTCTTAATAGAGTAGTGGCGGTATGGGAAGGTAGTGAAATCTCTGGTGGTGCGTTGGTCGTGTCGGTAAATTTCCTGCTACAACGTTGTTCTAAGGCAGCCACCTTGACCTTTCGCGATGTAGTCAGGTACAGATCCTTGAGGCTCACAACGGCCATCACGCCGATTCATTGCCGCATTGGCAGGTGGTCACTTCAGGCACTTGCACGATGGGAGGCCGCGTGAGCGTTCTATTCGGGCATCCGAGCGGTACTCCTTTTTCCCATCATGCAGCGCTCGCACATTTCGATGCCCATCGATTGGACGCTTTCTGTGTGGCATGGATGCCGTCTCTGTTAACGTTGCAACTGCTCGGGTGCGTCGGCCCCCTGCGACCGATGGTGCAACGATTGGCGCGTCGTCGTTTCCCCGCGCTCGTTGGCGCGCCAAAGATTCAGGGCCGGTTGGGAGAGATGCGCCGCCTGGTTATACGGGCGCTAGGACGCGGGGACTCTGCTCTTGCCCACGAAGCCAACGACTGGCTCATGCGCACCATGAGCAAAGAATGCCGGCGTGTGAGCGTGCGTGCAGTTCATTCATACGAAGATTGTTCGCTGTGGCAATTTCAAGAGGCCAAGCGCTTGGGAAAGGCGTGTATCTATGACATGCCGATCGGTTACTATCCCGCGTGGGAGAAAACACAAGCAGACCTTGCTCGACAATTTGTCGACTGGCTGCCTACAGGTGGATTCCCCTCCAGCCGCTATGTTCGTCCGCAGCAAAAGCGCGAAGAGATGGAGCTCGCCGATCTTGTGTTAGCCCCGAGCAGTTTCGTTGAAGAGACAATTCGGGAGTTCCATCCGAACAAAGCGATCTCGTTGGCTCCATATGGCGTCGATCTGGAATTCTGGACGCCGTGCGTTAAGAATGAGGAATCAGACGTGCTGCGCTTCATCTACTCAGGACAGATTTCACTGCGCAAAGGTATCCCCACATTACTTCAGGCGTGGGAGAAGGCAGCACTTCGGTCGGCGGAGCTCAAGCTAGTAGGGTCATGGCATTTGAGCCAAGGTAAACGAGCCTCGCTGCCGCGCGGAGTTACTCATATATCAGCGGTTTCTTCAGAAGCCCTCCGTGATCACTATCGCCGGGCAGATGTTTTTGTGTTTCCGTCCTTCTTCGAGGGGTTCGGGCTAGTGCTGCTCGAAGCCATGGCATGTGGCTTACCAACGATTGCCTCCACAGCGACAGCTGGTACCGATGTGTTGACGGAAGCGTCAGGCACGTTGCTCCATCCTGGCGATTTAGATCAGCTAACGGACGCGTTGCGATGGTTCGACAAGAACCGCAGTGTCATACCTGCGATGGGCCGTACAGCAAGAAAAAGGGCCGAGGAATGCACATGGGATCGCTATCGGTGCGCTGTCAAAGAGGCAACCTCTGCATTTGTGTAATGTGCGAGCATATTAGGTGGCCAATGCTCCGTATATTGACGTGGTGCCGGCGCTCGCAGCAGGCGGCTAACGAAGTGCGGGCCTCGCAGTTGGCGCACAAAAACTAACTTGCCGCCAAAGGATTCGGCGGAGTAAAACAATTCTGTCCCGGCCTCTCTCGTTGGCCGGTTTTGACCTGATCGCCGTTGGCCGGTTTTGAGGTGATCACTGAGGGTGCTCTTTCAAAGGACTACCTTTATTGGAGCCGACGCAGGTCGTCCGAGCGTCCTCGCGCCCCTGAACGCTTGTCAAAACGGTAACTCCCGTTTGCGCAAGGCGCTGTTTCGAAAGATCTTCAGGCGAGCGCGGCGCTCGTGCCAGTTGGAAAGGGCTCCTCTCTGACGGTGCCAGAGTTGGCCCCAGCAACGGTATACCGAGGCTGGTTGTTTCGACTCCGGCCGGTTCAATCCAACCTGCTTGGAACGATAAAAAAACCGTACGACAGGATGGCGAATCTAACCGGATCTGACCGCCTTGTGCTTGACGACTTCCCTGCGTGTCCTATAATGTGCGCTGCTGATTTTCCGCTCGCGGCGAATGGATTTTGCGTTATTGCCGAAGTCGATCTTTGCCACTAATGGCAGAGTCTTAGGAGCCGGGGAGAAAGGGTAGACCCTTGCTACACCAGCGGTACAAAGACATTTTATTCTTGATCATATCTAAGGCTACGCTCCCTGGTTATTGGTTTCACAGGTTTGTCATGCATCCGAAGCCTAAGAACGGTTCGGCATTACATCTGCACTTAGGCTGTGGCCCCAAGTACCTGCGAGGTTTCGTAAATATCGACGCCAATCCGCTTCGAAAAATTGACTTGTGGTTGGACGTTCGGAATGGACTTCCCTTCCTCTCTGACAGCGTCGATTCGATTTATTCTACACACGTCCTAGAGCATCTATATCCCGATGAACTTAAGCAGGTGCTCTGCGAATCTGCTCGGGTTCTGAAGAGAGGTTGCGGAACGCGCATTGTCGTGCCCAGCTTGTCGAATGCGATTCTTGCTTACAATAACAAGAACGTCGCCTGGTTTAGTGAGTTCCCGCGGCACTATGAATCTCTGGGAGGCAGATTTTCAAATTTCATTTTTTGCGATGGCCAACATAGGACGGCATTCGATTGTGACTATATGCGCGAAGTGCTGAGATCGGCGGGTTTTTCGGAAGTAGTGGAGGTTCGAGAGGGCGAGAGTAAGCTTTACGGTGCAACCGTACCTCGTTACGAGTTGGAAGATGGCTCCAATTTGTCTCATTCTCTATACATCGAGGCATTCAAGTAGAGCGAGCTTTCCCAGCAAACCAGCATCTTCGCGGACGACGTGGTATGCCCGCTCCAAACGCTATCGGCTTGACCTTTCGCTGGGGTTCCGAAGGAGCACAAGACTTTGCCCGACCGTTTCTGACCTGCCCTCCCGATGTCTAAAACGCTATTGTGGGCAACGAAATCGAAGTGAAGTAAGCAGTTGTTGCAAGGGGGAACCGTACACGAAAGGTCACGTAGGCCCGAGCGGGGAATGGCGGCTTTTCTTGGCGGCGACTTGAGTATGCACAGACACGTTTCTTTTTCGCAAATCTGCGTGAGGGACGTCTTTTAATTCTACGCACACAGAGAGCTGTGGCGCCAGCGCTCGCCGAAGGCGGCCAGCAAAGTGCTGTTTTAGAAAGACTGCGTTTACTCTAGCCGCCGCGGCGCTTCCCAATGCTTGCGCGTGTTGAGCGCTTCTCATAAGGGGGATTGCGGCTTCCGCGATGCTCTGCCTCGAAAGGTCCTTAGCTACCACGGCGCCCGTGCCGGGTGGAAAAAGCTCTTCTGTCACGGTACCAGCTAGTCCCAACACAGGTACACCGAAGCTGGCGGCTTCGACTCCGGCAAGTCCGAATCCCTCCTGCTTGGAAGGATAAAAAAGCATACGACAGGAGCGATACATCTGATCGCGCTGCACATCATCGATCCAGCCGCGAAATTCGATCCCAGTCAGTTGCTCTGTTTTGACTCTGTTCTCTAAGCGGTGTTTATCGTTACCAGTTCCAACGATTATTAGCTTCGCATCCGGAACAGCAGATTTTATGAGCGGCCAAGCGTCCATGACAGAATCATGTCCTTTGAGGCGCTCAGAGTCGGCCATTCGGCCGACAATTAGGCCAACCGGGGGATTCGCTCCGACATTCACGATTTCGTTCTGCCGCTCGACGCCAAGCCATGTAACTTCCACCTCTGGCAGCCAGGGATTGAAAGCACGGGTTTCGTTTTCCGTCGTGACCGAGTTCACGAGAAGAAGGTTCGCGCCCAAGAGCGCTTCTCGCCGCCGACCGACAATAGGCTTCCAAACTTCTATGCCATGCAAGAACACAGCATACGGAATAGGCCTCAGGCGGCGTATAATCGCGTGTAAAATAGCAAGATCGACGTGGTCATACAGAACAAAATCGGGAGTTTTCAGACTGCCCCAAAATGCCCTTCCCACAGCTGCAGGGATGCGTGCAAACCGGGGCCAAAAGGCGTGGTGTTCCCACACCGACAGAGCGGAATCCTCTTCTAACGCTGAACCTATCAGATCGGCAACCACGCCAATGCCGCCGTGTGTGGTACCGAGGCCGGAGGTAACGAGAGCGATTTTGGGACGCACCGTAGCCCTGTAGAAGTTCGGAAACATTAGTATCATCTTCTCACGATAAATTGAAAGAGCTTTTCTTAAGATTTCGACCTTTTGGGACACTCGACCCGCCTCTATGAAAGTCTTGCATGTGGTGCCGTCGTTCCACCCCGCCTATTCTTACGGCGGCCCGATTCGCTCCACATTCGAGCTCTGTCGGAATGCTGTGGAATTGGGCTGCGAGGTCCGGGTTCTGACCACGGACGCGAATGGCTTAGATCGTGTTCTCGACGTGGATAAAAACAAGGAAGTCGAGCTCCCAGAGGGGTTTCGCGTTCGCTATTGTCCGCGCCGGCAACGGCATTCAGTTTCGCCAACCCTGATGCGGTTACTACCCACATATATGGGGTGGGCTGATGTTGTCCACCTCACGGGAGTTTACAACTTTCCGACCTTCCCAACTATTTTTTGGGGCCGTTTATTGGACAAGCCGCTGATCTGGTCACCGCGAGGAGCTTTTCAGCGCTGGGAAGGCTCTTCACGGATCGGCCTAAAGGGGATTTGGGATTTTCTGTGGTATCACACAGCCGATCGTTTTGAATTGACGATGCACGTCACATCAGAACACGAGGGCCGCGAGATGTTGGCTCGTTTTCGGAAGTTGCGAGCGGCCATGATTCCCAACGGGGTGGATGTCCCAGCCGACCTCAATCGAGTAGAGAGAAATGGCGACCTTCGATTGCTTTTCATCGGACGTTTGGATCCGAAGAAGGGAATTGAGGCGTTGCTGAAAGCCTGCAGTCTCGTCGATTTAGCACCTCCGTGGCGTCTTGCGATCGCGGGGTGGGGGCAACCCGACTATGTCTTGCAGCTCAAAGATCAAATCCACGCGCTGGGATTGGGTGGACGAGTGGAGATGTTGGGAGCAGTTTTATCGGAACAAAAAAAAGGACTGTTCGAATGTTCTGATGTCGCTCTCGTGCCCTCTTACACCGAGAATTTCGCTATCGTGGTAGCCGAGGCTCTCGCCCATGGAGTTTCAGTGATTGCTAGTAAGGGGACTCCCTGGAGCCGCTTGGAAGATATGCGGTGTGGCTTGTGGGTCGACAATGATCCTGAAAGTTTGGCCGATGCAATTCGTAACATCAGCACCATGCCGCTGCAGGATATGGGCCGGAGAGGACGAGAATGGATGCAGAGAGAGTTTTCCTGGCGTTCTGTAACTAACCAGATGCTGGCCTTGTATCATGACTGTGCTCGGCGCTATGGTAGCAGATGAATTCATTGATCGAATATCGGTAACGGAGTGATCGAATGTGCGGAATTGCTGGAATCGTGGGTGCAGTATCAGGTAGGCAGGTGGATGGGCCGCTACGATCAATGCTCGACGCACAGTTGCATCGCGGTCCGGATGACGGCGGCTTAAGCTTGATACCTGTTCGCGGCGGAACGGTTGGCCTCGGGAACCGACGCCTAGCGATCCAAGACCTATCTCCCTTGGGCCACCAGCCGATGGTTAACCAAGCCACCGGCGACATCCTTGTTTACAACGGGGAGATCTACAACGCTCCCGCTCTGCGTGATCTGCTGAGGACGCAGGGTCTTGAATTCCAGGGCCATAGCGACACGGAGGTCCTGATGCGTGCTTATGAGCGCTGGGGAACCGAATGTCTGACTCGTCTTCGAGGAATGTTTGCCTTCGCTTTGTGGGATGCTCGTCGCTCACGCCTGTTGATTGCGCGGGATCCCATGGGAATCAAACCGCTGTACTATGCGGCCAAGAAGGACAGTTGGTTTGTTTTTGCTTCCGAAGTGCGAGCTCTACTCCAAAGCGGCTTGCCGGATTCTCGCATCGACCCTCGCTCGCTGGCTGGATATTTGGCATATGGCGCCGTTCAGGAGCCGCTCACGATCTACGACGGCATATTTTCCCTGCCTCGCGGTTGCTGGCAGGAACGGGATGATCGTGGGAATGTCGTGGCGGGAGGAAGGTACTGGCAGCTTCCATTGCCAGAGGAGTCGCAGCGCGGGCGTCGTCTTACAGATCTCGTAGAAGAGGGTCGCGCAATACTGCAGGAATCGGTGCGTCGGCATCTACTCAGCGATGTGCAAGTCGGCCTCTTCCTGAGTTCAGGGCTGGATTCGACCGCGCTGCTGGGGCTCACTCCCGAAAAACACAACCTCGACGCCTTTACGGTGTCGTTTCCGGACCATCCTGAGTATAACGAGGTTCTGGCGGCTAAGGTCGCGGCGGAGCGTTTCGGCGTGCGTCATCACGAATGTCCGGTTAGCGACAATACTGCCTTGAATTGGATTCACAAAGCTTTGGAATGCATGGATCAGCCCTCGATGGATGGCTTCAATTCCTATATTGTGTCCCGAGCAGTCCGGGAACATGGGATCGCAGTAGCCCTTTCCGGGCTGGGTGGCGATGAAGTTTTCGGAGGCTACGAACTGTTTCACCGTGTGCCGCGAATCTATAACGCTCTGTCTTGGCTCATTCCCTTTCCGGAATCAGTGCGTACTACTGCTGCTTGGCTCGCTACGGCATTCACCAACGACACCGTCAGACAAAAAGCGCACGAGATCGCTAAAGTTAATCCAGGATTGATTGGGCTGTACTTCCGGCAGCGTCGCTTGATCGGCGACTCCGCGTTGGAAGCATTTGGCTTTCAGGCCGAAACGCTGCGTTTGTCTGAAGACTTTCAGGTTCCGGAACTGCAGTATGAGGGTTGTTACACTCCCGCTGATTTGTTGGCTTCCGTGGCCCGACTGGATGCTGCATTTTACTTGAAGAACATTCTGCTGCGGGACAGCGACGTCTTCGGGATGGCAAACTCGTTGGAAATTCGTGTTCCCTTTCTCGACCGTGACCTGATTGAATGGGCATTTCGATTGCCTGGAGATGTCTTGCTGCCCAAGGGTGCTCCTTTGAAGTATCTGTTGCGAGAGATCTGCGCTGAGGTCTACGGGCAATTGCCCGTCGCGTCATCCAAACGGGGCTTCGTGATTCCAATCTCCGCTTGGCTGCGGGGGCCCTTGCGTGAGGTCATGGAAGTGAGTCTTGGCACCCTGCGCGACTCGGGATTGCTTGACACAACTGGAATCGACGACGTGGAGGAAATCTTCCGTCGCGAGCCAGACAGCCCGGCTTGGTCACGATTGTGGGCCCTTGTTACTCTCGGGTTCTGGCTTGGGACTCAGCATGCGGTGGCACCAGGCATGGAGCCAATGGCTCACTCCAGCGCAGAGTTGATTTCGGAAGCACAAAAGTGCATATCAAGATCGGACATGCAAGGAACTGGCCAGACTATCCCGCTCTGAGCGCCCGTCCGCGCGTTGGCAGTCATCGGATCTCCGTATACGGCATAAATTTCAGCACTCCGAGGGCTGCCTTGACGACCTCGTTGCGTGTCTTATAATTAGCACAGGTTACGTCCCGCTAGTGAGGAAACAGATATTGAGTCTTGTCGATTTCGGTCTTGGTTCCTGAATAAAACTCAACATGCAAAACCTGGCGGACACTCGGACGGCACCCTCGCGCAGCGCAAACTCCGATTCCATTGCTGTCACTGTCGTTATTCCGACACGAAATGAGGCACGTCACCTTAAGCGTTGTCTGGACGCGGTGCGACGCTTCTCCGAAGTCTATGTAGTGGATTCACACAGCAGGGATTCAACTGTTGAGATAGCCCGTGCTTTTGGTGCAGAAGTGGTGCAGTTTGACTATCATGGAGGCTGGCCGAAGAAGCGGCAATGGGCGCTCGATTCGCTTTCGTTCGAGAACGATTGGGTCTTGCTGTTGGATGCGGACGAGGTTTTAACGGAGGATTTGTGTAATGAGATTGGAGAGGCCATTCGCGAGCCCAATCTCAGCGGGTACCAAGTTTTCCTTCGGATCAATTTTCTGGGGAGGGAACTTCGCTTTGGAGGAAACGGTTTCTGGAAGCTGTCTCTTTTTCGGCGCGTCAAAGGACACTTCGAGTGCCGCTTGAGAGACCAAGATCACTCGATGAGTGATATCGAGGTTCATGAGCATGTAGTCGTGGACGGTCGTGTCGGCAAACTGCGGCATGCTCTGCCCCACCACAATGTTGAATCTCTTGACCGGTATTTGACGAAACACAATGAATATTCAAACTGGGAAGCGAGGGTTATTTCGCAGGCGGCGGAGCAAGCTGGCGAATTGCCTCCCGCATTGTTTGGGAATCAGGCGCAGCGCAGAAGGTGGCTAAAGAAGCGCTATTTTGGGCTGCCGGGCTCACCGATCTTTTTCTTCTTGTACAAATACATATTACGTTTGGGTTTCTTGGACGGAGTGCCAGGTTTAATCTATTGTGCTCTCCAGTCGACACATTTTTTCCACATCAAAGCGAAAATCTATGAAATAAAATGCGCCGCGAGATCCATACGGTAGAGGAATTGGCGACCGTTTCACCATATCCACACAAGTCCAATCAGCAGGCGCAAGCTAGCAGTTTTTCGCTCTAACATCATAGGAATAAATAATAGGAATAAATACTTATCGGGATGCCGCTGCCGCTCAACCGCAGAAAGCATTGGAAACAGAAATGAAAATTCTCGGACTTAACGCGTTCCACGGCGATGCTTCAGCCGCGTTGCTGCACGACGGACAGCTTGTGGTCGCGTTGGAGGAGGAAAGGCTGAATCGCATCAAGCACTGGGCAGGGTTGCCCATCGGTGCGGCGAAAGCATGTCTCGAAGGCGCACAGCCAGACCACATCGCGATTTCGCGCAATCCCAAGGCTCACCTGAAGGACAAACTGCTACGGGCCGCGTTGCAGCCACATCGTTGGTTGAAGCTAGGTTCCCGTGCTGCAAACAGTGTGCGGATCGCGCAGGTAGGCGACTTGCTCGCGGCAGAAGGGATTGTCTCACGGCAGAAGCGAGCGGTACATTTCGTTGAGCATCACCGCGCGCATTTGGCCAGTGCGTTTTTCGCGTCCCCTTTTGAGGAGGCCGCAGTCATCTCCATTGACGGTTTCGGTGATTTTAGTAGCGTGATGTGGGGAGTGGGCAAGGCGAATCAGATAGAAATTCGCGGATCCGTTTCGTTCCCTCATTCGCTCGGTATTTTCTATACCGCATTCACCCAATTTCTCGGCTTCCACAAGTTCGGGGACGAGTACAAGATGATGGGCCTGTCCGCCTATGGAGAGCCTCGGTTTGCCGAACAGGTGCGGCGCGTGGTCCGCACGGAAGGGGATCAGTGTCGGCTGAATCTGGACTACTTCACCCACCATAACAAAGGGGTGGAGATGACTTGGTACGGTGGTGAGCCGGTTTTGGGTCCCTTATTTTCGCAAATAATGGCGGATGAGTTCGGGGCGCCGCGCGCTCCCCGGTCAAAGATCCGTCAGAGGGACATGGACCTGGCCGCTTCAGTGCAGTTGGTATTGGAAGAGAATTACTTCGCCCTGTTGAATTTTGTCCAGAAGTTGACGGGTAAAGCCGTGGTTTGCTTGGCCGGTGGCGTGGCGTTGAATTGCGTGGCCAACGGCATGATCTTCGAGCGTACGAACTTCCGGGACGTGTACGTGCAGCCGGCGGCGCACGACGCGGGGACCTCGATTGGCGCAGCGCTGTATGTTCAGCATCAAGAGCTGAAGGTGCCTCGGTGCTTTGAGATGCGCCATGTGTACTATGGTCCCGACTATGCGGACAGTGAGATCCTCCACGATTTGGAGGCCGTCGGATGCAAGTACCACAAAGTGTCGGAGGAGGATCTGATTGGCAACACGGTGGAGGCAATTGCCCGGGGGAAGATCGTGGGTTGGTTCCAGGGCCGCATGGAGTTTGGGCCGCGTGCGTTAGGTAACAGAAGCATCCTTGCGGACCCGCGCCGCAAGGATATGAAAGAGATTCTCAACAACCGCATCAAATACCGTGAGCCATTCCGGCCGTTCTGCCCGTCGATTTTGGCGGAAAGGGTAGGTGAGTATTTCGAGACGGACTACCCATCGCCATTCATGGTGATGGCATACAAGCTCAAGCCAAAGCAACGCGACAGGATTCCAGCGGTGACGCACGGGGACGGGACGGGGAGGCTCCAGACGGTAGAACGCGAAGTGAATCCGCTGTATTGGAGGCTGCTTCGCAAATTCGAGGAAGTGACAGGAGTGCCGGTGCTGCTGAACACGTCGTTTAATGAGAATGAGCCCATTGTCCAAACACCGGCCCAAGCGATCGACTGCTTTCTGCGAACGCGGATGGACATGCTGTCGATCGGTGGGTTCGTATTACACAAGGAAGAAAACATTAATCTGAGCGAGAATCGGGCAGCATTTGCGGAGGTGCAGAGAGGTTGAGTGCATTATTCCGACTGCGGCAGGCGCCGGTGCGGACTTTGCTCAAGAGGCTTTATAGAAGTGTTACCCTTGGGAAATACCGCGGTGCTGATTGAGTATTAGCTAAGCATCCCACCAATCATGAACATCTTGCTTCTGAACCAAGCCTTTTATCCGGACGTTGTCTCGACCGCTCAGCATGCGGCTGACTTGGCAAGCGGCTTGATGCAGGCTGGACACAAGGTCACGGTCGTCTGCAATTCCCGAGGTTACGACGATCCAAACCTTCGATTCCCGAAGCAGGAAACTTGGAACAGGGTCAAAATCGTTCGTGTACGATCGAGCGGGTTCGGCAAGAGCTCCAAATGGCGCCGGGCTGCTGACTTCGGAACCTTCATGGCCAGTTGCGCTTATCGTCTATGGTCGCTGCCACCATTCGATGTGATCGTTGCCATGACCTCTCCACCTCTGATCTCTTACATCGCGAGTTTGGCGGTACCGGGAATGGCTCGCCGCCTTCTCTTCTGGTCCATGGACTTGAACCCGGATGAGGCTATCGCGGCAGGATGGCTGCAGGATAGATCGCTGATTGCGCGTTTCCTAACCCGAGTGTTGTTGCATAGTCTCCAACGAGCCGACCTCATCATAGCGTTGGATCGATTCATGAAAGAGCGCATTGAGAAAAAAGGGATTCCTGGCCAAAAAGTTTTGCTCGTGCCCCCGTGGTCACACGATGACCACGTCAGGTTTGATCCGGCGGGCAGGGAGGAGTTTCGATCTGCCTACCAGCTCTCCGACAAATTCGTTGTGATGTACTCGGGAAACCACAGTCCATGTCACCCTTTGGAGACGCTGCTTCAGGCTGCCGAGCGCCTCACCGATCGCAAAGAAATTGTGTTCTGTTTTGTCGGCGGCGGAAGCGAATTCCCGAAAGTACAAGAGCGCGTACGCGCAAGTGGGATGCGCAATGTGCGATGCATTCCTTACCAACCGATCGAAAAGCTGTCTGCGTCACTCTCCGCTGGCGATCTGCATGTTGTAGTCATGGGGAATAATTACGTGGGTATTGTCCACCCCTGCAAAATCTATAATGTACTTGCCGCCAACAGACCTTTCCTTTACATCGGCCCAGAGGAGAGTCACGTCGCCGACATCACTGGCCAAGCGGGGCCAGACGCTTACGTTTCCTCGCACGGTGATGCAGAAGGCGTTGTAGCAAATATCTTGCGGGCTATGGAACGACTAGGAACTGCGTCACCGGCAACTGTGGAACTGGGAAAGCAATTCGCGAAGGAATTGCTCCTCCCCCAAATGATCTATGCGATTGAGCAGACCGGGAGGGTGAGGAGTCGAGCTAACCCTATACCACTCTCCCAGCACCAGGGTCCCGGATAGAAAAAGCGCCGCCACGCTCTGCCAGTCGGCACGGGAACACACCGAAGCCAATGAGACCCGCCATTTGCTCAGATCAGACCTTTCCGCTCACGGGCGTCACAACTGTCGACCGCACTTCAAACATCGTTCTTCCCAGTGCGTGGATAACGTTTCGCTGACTGGATGTGTCCAGTCTCTAAAGCCTTGCTCATGTATTTGTGTAATCCGAGTGGATCAAGCGTAACGCCTCTGGCGCGTGTCTATTGGGGTTCTTGCAGTACACTAAAGAGCAGATCTAAACCACGATGCCTGTCTGTGATGATGGTCCTTAAGGGATGCGGTAGACGGCCGCGGTCGCTGCGCTGGTAGCCACAATTGCGCCAGCTCCGGCGATAGTCTTTATTCTGCTGCTGGGAATGAAGATGATGTCGTCGGCCAACACCGGAATATCTGCAGTCTTGCCGCGTAGAAGTTTTTTCAATGGTACCGGTAGCTCTCGTAGCCCACTCGGGGTTCTGCGTACCATCCTAGTGCCTCCCACAGCGGCACCCCGGGTTGGTCCCCCTGCTGCGGCTACCAATCGCAAAACTGTCACAGCGCCGATGGAGTTCAAGACATACGCACCTGGTTTATTTACTTCTCCCAGGACGTAGACCATCGGTGCCCTGGAGATGAACACGGTGTCTCCAGGAGACAATTCGATGTTTCTGCGAGCCATCTCCGCCGGATCCTGGGAAAGCTCAACCGTGACGGGACTCCTTTCATCACCTCTGTGGGAGATCGTGACGGTGCCAGAAGCTTTCTCGGTAAGCCCTCCGGCGGCTTGCAGAATGTCGAAAAGCCCGTGGGGGCCAAGCGCAGAATAAGAGCCGGGCTTGGCGACTTCCCCAGCTACCGAAATTTCGCTGCTCGCGTACTCCTTGACGTATATCGAGACGTGCGGATCGTTAACAATGTTATTTTGGCGTAACTTCACCTCGATAGCCCCTTCCGCTTCACTGCTACTGAGGCCACCGATTCGAACATAATCGATCAGAGGCATCGAGATGTTTCCATCGGCGCTCACCCGAGCACGCTCAGAAAGATCGGGTGCACCATACACGGTAATCTCCACTTCATCCCCAGGACCCAGCACGAACCCCGAGGAATTGGTTTCCATTCGATTTGCTTTTTGCGCGGCGACCTGAGGCTGAACTGGCGACGTTTTCGGTTCTATTGAGGTGTCTTGCTGATGCTCAGGGGTTTCCTGACGGCCAAGGTCCTGCGAAGGACTGTTGTTTTGTGCCACCGCCACCTGGAGAAAACCAAAGACCGCGGGTACCACCGCTAACCTAAAGAGTCGAAAGAAGAGATCCGATACACGATGCATAGACGTAAACTGATTCTAATGCGGCACGGCGCAAAGGCACAACCAGAGCTTCAGTTTTCTGCGGGAAAACGACCGAGGGCCGTGCAGAGCGTCGGACGCACGAAAACGATTGCCGCTCTACATCTGCAGATGGTAATTTTGTGCTCAATCGGAAGGGCAACGGCACCGGCGCGTCAGCACAACATGCGACCTGGGTGTGGAGGCGTACAGCCGACCCTAGAAATGTTTCGGAAGCTAATACGAGTTTTCAGGAGAGAACAGTGGGTCAAACAACTAGGGTCTTGGTAACCGGCGCAGGCGGGTTCATCGGCCATCACCTCGTTTCTTTTCTTCGGGCGCAAGGCTATTGGGTAAGGGGAGTCGATCTGAAGCCGCCAGAGTTTTGTACCAGCGATGCCAACGAATTTGAGTTGCTTGATCTGAGGAAGTGGCAGGACTGCCTGCGGGCAACTGCAGGGATCGATGAGGTGTATGCATTAGCCGCGGACATGGGCGGGATGGGCTTCATCTCATGCAATCACGCGCAGATCTTGCATAATAACTCTCTAATCAATCTTCATTGCATCGAAGCGGCCAGACAGAACCGTGTAAGTCGATACCTGTACACGTCATCTGCGTGCGTTTATCCAGAATACCGGCAAACAGCAACGAACTGCGTGCCCCTCAAGGAAGAAGACGCCTATCCGGCTGAGCCTCAAGATGCATACGGATGGGAAAAGCTCGTCAGCGAGCGCCTTTGCATTCACTATCGGCAGGATTACGGGCTCGAAACTCGGATTGTTAGATTTCATAATATCTTCGGCCCGCTCGGAACCTGGATGGGTGGACGGGAGAAAGCACCCGCGGCTTTGTGTCGCAAGATCGCAGCTGCACGACTGGAAGGCCTCAATGAAATTGAAATTTGGGGTGATGGCGAGCAAACGCGGTCCTTCTGTTACATCGATGATTGCGTTACCGGCTTATACAAGCTAATGCGGTCTGATTATTGCGAGCCCTTAAATCTAGGCCAGGATCGAATGGTATCCATCAACGAACTGGCTGACATGATCGCTAAAATCGCCGATGTTCACGTGAACAAAAGGCACATTTCGGGCCCCCAAGGTGTGCGCGGCCGCAATTCGGATAATTCGCGTCTCAGAGAAGTGTTGCGATGGGAGCCGCAAATATCGTTAGAAGAAGGACTCAGGCGTACATATTTGTGGATCGAGAAACAGGTCACAGATCTCGCTCCGGAGTACAGTTTCGGAATAGCACATTTCCCCCCCGCATCGTCCGGGTGACGCGAATAGTGTGCGAATTTATCGCAGTCGGTTGCCGCCACTCCAACAAGCGCGCTTGCAGTCAGGGCTACGCTTTTTTGTCCTTCGTTACGAACGATGCTCCGGCTCACGTGGAAAAAGTGCAAAGTCTTTCACGTGCCGCTTCCAAGGTAGCCGTAAAGTGACTGATACCAAAGCCGTTAATGGCTAGCTGTATGGAAGAAAAATTGCATTCCTGAGTAGGCCCTCGCGTTGCCCCTTGAAAGGAGGTCGAGATGAAGAATCGCATATTCCTGGCGCTGCTCTTGTCCACGATAGTTACGCTTTCGGGACTCGCGCAGCAAACCAACTCAAATGCAAGCGCACAGCCGACACTAACTGCCGGCCAGACTACCCCCGCTTCTCAAAGCGTGGACACGAGCGGTAGAGAACCGCTACAACCCATGACCAGCAGGGACTTCTGGGACGGCGACGATCCCAACTTGGTGAATCTGATCGCGCACCCGATGGCGAGCAAAAAGTACGTGCAGCGACAGGTTGGGCCCATCCGGGACCGGATCAACGAGTTGGATCAGTTGACCTCGGAAAACAGCAAGACGATCAAGGACGTAGATGCCCGTGCCCACCAAGGCATTCAGTCGGCATCGGAGAAGGCCAGTCTAGCCGATCAGCACGCGATCGACGCCGGAAATCAGGCCCAGTTGGCGCAGACGACTGCCAGCCAGGCCACGACCCGCGTTTCCGCCGCGGAGCGGATGGTGGGCAACCTCGACCAATACAAAGGGACCGCGCAAACGGAAATTCGGTTCCGGCCCGGCCAGAGCGTTCTGAGCAAGACGGCGAAGGATGCGCTCGACCAGATGGCGGCTCCGCTGAGCGACCAGCGCAGCTACGTTATCGAAGTCCGGGGATACTCTTCGGGTCACGGCCAGATAGCGATCGCCGCCTCGCAGAAGATGGCGGACTCTGTCGTGCGTTACCTGGTGCTCAATCATCACATCCCGGTCTATCGAATCTACGTGGTGAGCATGGGCAACGTGCCACTGGCCGGCGAAGGAACGACTGCCAAACGCATTAGCGGTGGACGCGTCGAAATCAACCTCCTGAAGAACGATCTGGTCACCTCAGCGCAACGCTGATGCCATTTCAGAAAGAGTAGGCTAAGAACGAGGGAATCCTTCGCAGCCGGCTTGAAACTCGGATTGTCAGATTTCTTAACATCTTGGGCCCACTCGGAACTTGGCAGGGTGGACGAGAGAGAGCGCGCCGACCGCGTTGTGTCGCAAAATTGCAGCGGCACAGCTCGAAGGCCTCAATGCGATTGAAATTTGGGGCGATGGCGAGCAAACGCGGTCCTTCTGCTACATCGATGATTGCCTTATGGGGTTACACAAGCTCATGAGATCTGACTATTGGGAGCCTTTGAACCTGGTCCAAGGCCGAATGGTGTCCATCAATCAACTTGCGATATGATCGCAAATATCGCCGGTGTTCCCGTGACCAAACCGCACGGTCCGGGTCCTCAAAGTGTGCGCGGTCGCAATTCAGACAACACACGTCTCAAACAGGTATTGCGATGGGAGCCACAGGTACCGTTGGAAGAAGGGCTCCGACGCGCCTACTTGTGGATCAAGAAACAGGTCATAGAATTGGCTCCTGAATACGGATTCGTGATCGCGACTTTTCCGCCCCTGCCCGGAACCAAGAAACGGCTGAATCCCACGGCAAAAAACACCTCCCAGTTCTAACCTGGCTCTGGTTCGGCGACGTGAGCATCTTTCTCACCCAGAGCCAAGCTGTTGTCCAAACCCGCTGTGGTAGCCGCTGCTTCCGCTGCCGCGGACTGAGGTGTGTGAGGTCGACCGATCGCGGAGGAAACCCCGTTAGCCTCTGCGGAGAACGCCGTTATCGCTCGAACGCGCCAGTTGTCTTTTGAATCAGTCGGTTTTTCACAGGGATATCGAAGAAGGCGATTGCAACTCTGGATGGTGAGTTGTTATAGTTCTGACGACCTACCACTTCGCAAAGATTCTTAAGCCGTAGCAGGGCTGGAGTTGGACTCATACCCCGGCAGTTTGCCAGGGCGATTCTGGTAGTTCGTTTGACGCTGCTTCTGGCTGCGGAGAGTATAGTTGACGCCGTTCTACCTGATCACTTTCGGACTGTCGCTGCTGTTCTCCTTCGTTCTTACCTGGGGCGTGCGCAACCTTGCCATGGGCCGCGGCTGGGTAGCGCCGCCGATTCAGGATCGCGACCTTCATGAAACCCCGTTACCGCGGTTAGGTGGAGTCCCTGTATTCCTGTCCTTTCTAATTGGCGTTGCAGTTGCCTTGTTGGCCAGTCTGCATTTCCCGGTATTGGCGGCTGGCCTGCCGATTCGGACCCTTCTGACAGTTCTTGTGCCGGGTACACTGATTTTTCTGCTCGGCCTTTACGACGACATCCATTCTGTCGGTCCGTTCACGAAGTTTGCGGTTCAAGGTGTCGCTGCCATCGTGCTGTTTGCTGGTGGTTTGAGGATCCTCGACCTGCCCGTGTTGTTTGGTCCGCGGCATTTGCCTTGGTACATTGGGCTTCCCATCACAGTGCTGTGGGTCATTGGGATTACGAATGCATTTAACTTGATCGACGGTCTGGACGGACTGGCAGCCGGTTCCGCACTATTCTCTACTTTTGTCGTTTTTGTCGCGGCAATCTCTAATGGTTCGTCCCTGGTATCCCTGCTGACCATTGCCTTGGCTGGAGCCATCCTGGGATTTCTGCGTTTTAACTTCAATCCGGCGACCATCTTCCTCGGTGACAGCGGGAGTTTGTTCATCGGATTCATGCTGAGTGCCTTGGCATTGGAGGGCGCACAGAAGGCACCTACGGCCATTGCCGTCGCTATTCCGGTCGTCTCCTTCGGTCTCCCGATTCTTGAGACTTCTCTGTCCATTTTGCGGCGCTTGATTAGCGGACAGTCCGTATTCATGGCCGATCGTGAGCACATTCATCACAAGTTGCTGCAACACGGCATGTCGCCCCGACAAGTTGTGATCGCGCTCTATGCGGTGTCGGCCTTATTCGCCCTGCTCAGCCTGTTTCTGCTGTGGCCTGGGAGGAACACGCTGGGCTTGGTGCTGGTCGTGATAGGCGCGTGCGTCTGGTTCGGTGTTCAGCATTTGGGGTACCTGGAGTTTTGGGAAATTCGGCGAGTGGCGCAACGCACAATCGAACAGAGAGGCATATTTGTCAATAATCTTGCAATTCGCCGGGCCATTGAGGAGCTGAAAGCTGCTAGCGATTATGTTCAGGTATGTCGCATCCTGGAGGCCGCTTTTTCGACCAATGATTTTGACCGGTTCGAATTGAGCATAAAGGCTCGGACGGCAGAACTCCCGACTATCGGCGACAAACGCTGGCGTATGAGACCGGAAGAGAGTTTAGATTTTGAATGGAGTAAGCCCGGCGCTTTGAAGGTTCGTGACGACTGGCCAGGTTGGAATCTTGGGCTGGAGTTGGTTACTTCGTCAAATCGATGGCTCGGCTCGATGAAAATCTACCGGTTCTACGCGGACCGCGCTCTTCTCGTAGACTCGAATCTTTTGACCTCAATTTTCCCGGTCGTTCTTGCTGACGCCCTGGATCGTGCTCTCAACGCCAAGCAGGGTGGGGTCCCCAAAGCGACAGCCAGCACCGACCTTATAGCAGAAGAAGCTAGTTAACGTTTTCCTTCCCCCTGGTATCGCCAGCCACAGCTCACAAACGCACTACCGACGAAAGGGACCTGCGGCTAAGGCAATTTTATATCTCCGGTTCTGTTCGCCCCCAGTCTTGAAGATTCCCATACGATGGGGTACGCTTGCAGCCCTGTAGAAGAGGAGCGCGGCCAATCGTGCTTCGCGTGGCTCTTCAGGAGGGAACCATGTTTCAATCGAAGATTGCCGAGTGGTCTTACTACCTCGGTTGCATCACTGCGGCAGTGACGATTGTTTACCGGGCATTGTTGCTGGCTAATCCACGCCTTTTCGGCACACCACGTGTCGCTCCGCATCAGTTCCTGGAACTCAGCATTCTCCTCTTTGCAGTTTCGATCGCGAGCACTGCGTGTGCGATGGCTCGCCTCGGAGAAGGGAAAGCTAGCGCTGCGGGCAAAGCGGCATGAGGTCTTTCCGCGAGCGCTGCTAAGTTCCGCGATCCCCATTTGAGGCTTCTAGCCTTGCCCGATTGGGTTATGAACTACAGGGCGGCGGGCTGCGATTGATTCCCTAGAAAATCCGTGCCAGATTTTCCGCTTGATGCGCGAGCGTAAGCCTGTCCACGATCGTGTCGCGCGCAGCAATCCCAATATTGCTGTAAGATTCGTCGCAGGGAAGAATGGCAAGAGTCAGTTCTTTGTCGTTTTCCGGTCTTGCGGGAAAGCCATTTGAGCACTGCTGAATCGGTAACAGGTTCAGCTTTCTTTCATCCAATCGTCCTCTTCTTGTCCAGCGCAATCCGACGTTCAGCCAGATCGGCGATAAGCAGTGCAACCGAGACACTCAAGAGGGGGCCGGCTATGCTGAAAATCGGCCTTGCCACTGCGGGTCCCGCATCTCGGGCACTATTGTGATATGCCGTGAAGGCCATCGCGACTAGCGCTGTCATGGAGGATGCCATAACCCATTCGCGTGGCAAGTGTTTCAGCCGGCACAACCCAAGGGGCAGTAACCAGGCGAAGACGTACCAGAAGTTGAGGTCTTTCAGGACTGCCGCTAAAGTCGCCGGGCTAGCCAGGCTCGATTTCAACATGCCGGCATACGTCCAAGGAAAAAGTAAATATCCATTTGTGCCTGTCAACGCACCTGTTAATGAGGCGATGCCTGCTAATCCAGTTGCTACAAGCCACATCACCTGCTTCCCTAGCTGTCTCTGCTGCCTGTTTATGACCATCCAGGTTGCAGCAAATATCACCGAAAAGGGAAGGAATGTCTCCTTTGCCAGCGAACCCAGGACGCCGGCCAGAGGGAGGAGAAAGAACCATTCGGCGGACAATATCCACACCAGCGCCATCAAGAAAAATGCTTCTCCTGAGTCCACGAGACCCGCCAGCAGGAGATTCGGAACGGCAAAATTCAGCAGGTATATTGCTGAGCTGAGCAAGGCGATGCTCGAGCTCCCCATAGTCCGAGACACCACCATGAACAGCAGGAATGCCGTCCCCGAAACAAACCAGCTGTTTACGAGCAACAGCGCAAAATAGGCGGGGTTCCATGAGCCCACCCGACCAGTGGCAGCGCGGAAGATGGGGCGTGCAAGGTACGGAACCAACACGCGATGCCGGAAATGAGGTGCAACGCCCCCCTCATTTCTCACCATTTTCGAGTACTCCGTGGCGTCTGCGTTAGGTACACCAGGGTCATAACGATGCAAAGTTGGGTAACCCAGCCCGATGCAGACGGCGTAGAAGAAGGTCCACAACAACGTTGCCGTTGCGAGCGCCGAAAGCGATTTGTTGAACATCTGACAGAGTTTACCTCGGAGTCGGTTCGCCTCAGAACTTGCCCTAGAGGCCATGACGCGAAGCCTAGAACCAGTTTCATATAAATATATGTCTCAGCAGGATCTTGATACAGCCCAAATGCACCATACGAAGAAAGTTTTTAGCGTGATATTCCCAACGAATGACTAGCCGACGAAACCAATGCAACCAAGCGAACAGTCGCTCCACGCACCAACGTCTGCGAGGCGACGTGCCGGAAAGAAGAGGGGAACCGCTGTTTCCCTTGATGGGTACCACTCGAAGAGAGGTGTACGACTACGGTCAGACAGAGGGAATTATCTCGAGCCGACGTATCTCGATATGGTTGGCGGTCCTCGCCGTGCTTTTCATCGCACATCCACCCCCATCAGGGGCTCTAATCGAGAATTCGATATCCGATTCTGCCACATCAGGCGCACCAGCGCAAATATCGGCGGATTCGAAACCCGCAGCCAGGAATCAGGGGGAGCTAGGTTACAAGCTGTCGGCAGAAAAGTACACACGCCCAGTTGCCTACAACCAGGGGCAGTATTGGATCTATTTCGTAACGACAACGTTTGCGCTCCTTATTCTTTGGGCAATGATTTGGTGGAAGGTTGCGCCTCGGCTGCGGGACTGGGCAGAGAGCAAGTCGCGACGAACGTGGGTGCAATTTCTGCTCTACGCACCAACGTTGTTGTTGACCTTCGGTGTTCTTCTTTTGCCGACCGATGTGTGGGCTCAATGGCACGAGCGCAAGTACGGCTTCTCCCTTCAGAGCTGGGCTTCCTGGTTTGGGGATTGGATGACAGCAAAGATAGCGACACTCCTCGCCGGCACACTGGTTATCGGACTTCTGTATTTCGTCATGCGGCGCAGGCCCCGCCGTTGGTCGCTATTGCTGTGGATGATTGCGGTGCCGCTGATGCTGTTGATCACCTTCATCCAACCTGTAGTGATCGACCCCTTGTTTAGTACCTTTGAGCCCCTCGATCGATCCCACCCGGAGTTGGTCGATTCCATCGAGACAATCGTGGCACGTGCAGGACTGGTCGTTCCCCGAGAGCACATCTATCTATTAAAAGTGGGCGACAAGTTGGCTGAAGAGTGGGCTACTTCCGAGGGCTTCGGGCCTACTAAACGTATTTTTATTTCGGACACGATTATCGCGTCGGAACCGGGCCCTGCAATTCTTCCCCAGTTAGCGCACGAGATCGGCCATTACGTGCTGCTCCTGGACTGGATTTCGTTCGCGATTGGTGTCCTCTTATCGTTGGGACTTCTCTATCTCGTCGACCGGGTCTTTGTTCGGGCGGTAGACCGCTGGGGCAGCGAATGGAGTGTCCACGGCCCGTGGGATTGGGCGTCGCTTCCGGTGCTCGCGCTTATCCTGGGCCTAGTCGTTGTTGCTCTTACCCCGGCAATTAATGGCCTAAGCCGATACCGGGAGCAGGAAGCCGACCGCTGCGGGCTGGAATTGGTCCACGGCATTGTTCCAAATGCAGGCGAAACGGCGGCCCAAGCCTTTCAAAAGATTGCCGAGAGTGGTCTTTCAGACCCGGCCCCGCCCGAATTCGTAAGGTGGTGGCTCTTCGACCATCCTCCAGCGAATGAACGCATCATCTTTTACCGCACGTATGATCCGTGGACGCACGGCGGTGAACCAAGGTATGTAAAGTAGACGACGCATGCGACTGTTTAGCTCGCCATCAAGGCTGTTTGCTGGCGGTTGAAAACCGGTCACAAGCACGGCAAGCGAGGACGATGGGAACTGAGCGATGCCCAATGGAAGTTGATCGAGCCGACTTTGCGGCCCCAGCGGCGTCTTGATGGACGCGGTCTTCCATGGCAAGACACGCGAGCAGTCCTGAACGGGATTCTGTGGGTGTTGGGTACCGGGGCACAGGGGCGGGAATTGCCCAAGAAATACACCCCGTACCAGACCTGCCACCGCCGTTTCCAGCAATGGGTGCAGGCAGTCCTCCACAGACATTTATGAGCGGTTACTCGTACCGCAGCGCCACCATGGGATCGACCTTCGTGGCTCGGCGGGCGGATATATAGCTGCTCAGAATCGAAACCAGAATCACCGCAAGGGAAACCAGCCCGAATGTAACTGGGTCCGCCGGACGAACGCCATAGAGAAAGCTAGTCAGAAAGCGCGTCAAAGCCCAAGCGGCGGCGACGCCAAAAATCACCCCCAGTATTGTCAGCTGCAAGCCTTGCCGAACAACGAGGTCCAGCACATCGCATCGCCCGGCGCCAAAAGCCATGCGAACCCCAATCTCGTTTGTTCTCCGTGAGACGCCGTACGACATTATCCCGTACAGACCCACACAAGCCAGCGCAAGCGCAAGCAGTCCAAAGAAACTTGAAAGGCGAGCGAAGAGACGTTCCTGGAAGGTCGCCTGTTCGATCTGTTCGACTTGTGTTCTGACGTCAAACAACGGCAGATTCGCGTCAAGTTCGTGAACCGCCTCCCGAATCGGTCCGACCCAATTTTTGGGATCGCCCGCCGTCCGCACTTCAAAATTCATCTCGTCCAACTGTTCCGTGTGCTGGGCATAGGGAACGTAGACCGTCGGTGGCATCCTATCGCGCGGCTGACCGTAACGAACGTCGCCTACGACGCCCACGATTGCAATATCCGCACTGGACCGTTGATCTCCGAAGCCGAATCGTCGGCCGATCGGATTCGTGCCGCTCAAATACTGACGAGCGAAGGCGCGGCTGACGACACCGACGTTCGGGGCGGCTGCGGTATCTCGATCCCCGATCACTCGGCCCATTTCCACGGGTATCCCGAAGGTCTCGAAGAATTCCGGACCGACATCATTCACGTGAACAGCGATCGAACCGTTGTTTGAGGCGCCGCTCTCTGGCGTGTATCCCTGAATGGCAACGCCATCTATGCTGACTCCGCCGCTGACGAGGGTGTGGCGGGACAGGCTTGCGGAACTCACCCCAGGAATAGCTTCGATCCGCCGCTGCAGCTCCTGGTAGAAAGCCACCAACTTTTCGCCCTTGTAACCGCTTTTCGTGGGATCGATGCCAAACAGGACCAGGTTCCGGCGGTCGAACCCCACGTTTTCGTTTTCGAGATTCGTAAGGGTTCGAATAAACAAGCCGGCGCCGATAAGCAGCAATGAAGAGATTGCCACCTGTGAAATAGCCAGGACTTTGCCGAGCTGCAGTCCGAACCGTCGAGAATGGCTGCCGACTCCGGTAGTGCTTCCCCAACCTTCCTTGAGGCCTGGGGTCAAAACCAGCCGCGTTCCTTGTAAAGCAGGAGCCAGCCCGAAGAGAACTCCGGTGAGCACGGAAACGGCTCCAGTAAAGGTCAGCACGCGTAGATTGGGCGTCACATGGAGGACAATGGGATTGCGGCCACCCGACATCAATGCCAGCAGTATAGCGCTCGCCCAATAGGCGAGTCCCAGACCCAGAGTGCCACCGGCGAGCGCCAGCAGGACACTCTCCGTGAGCATCTGGTTGATCAAACGCATGCGCCCAGCTCCAAGAGCCAATCGGACTGCGATCTCCCTGTGCCGGGATGTGGCTCGCGAAAGCAACAGATTAGCCACGTTGGCGCAGGCAATTAGAAGCACGAGGCCGACTACCGCCATCAGAACCGCCAGAGGATTAGAGAACTGTTCACGCAAGGAATCAAGACCCTTGCCGGCAGGCATCAACTCGACGCGGGGCGGTTGGAGAGTCATGTCAGTCGATCCCTTTGCCGGCGGGGGATGTTCGATGCTCGCCACGTTTTGTCGAACCAGCACATCCAGCTTCGCTCGCACTCGCTGCTCGCTGACGCCCGGCTTCAGCCGTCCCATGATCAGGACCCACCAGTCATCGGGCGCAGTGAACCTTGAAACCTCACCAGGGATTGCATACTTCGTCCATCCAGGATCGATTTGGGGTTGCGCGTGGAGAGGAAGCCAAATGTCAACCGGGACGCCGGGCTCGACGCCGAAGAATTCGGGGCGCGCTACGCCCACTATCGTAAACGTGGCGCCGTTCACTGTAATCGCTTTGCCCACCACAAGTGGGTCGCCTCCGAATCGACTGACCCAAAAGCTGTGGCTGATCGTCGCTACGGGACTCGCACCTACCCGATCGTCCGTTCGAGCGATCGCGCGACCGATCATGGCCTCTACGCCCAGTGTGGAAAAGAAGTCGCCAGACACCAGCTGGCCGTCTGCAAGACCCGCCAGCCCGCTTACGCTCACATTCAGACGGTCGGTGTCGGCGAAAGCCATGACGCCGGAGAATTCTTCATTTCTGTCGCGAATGCCCTCGAATATAGGGTAGGGGAACGCAGTGCTGGTGAAGCGTCCTGTCGAGTCCGGGCCGTAGTTGCCGCTTAGCGAGTGCGTGAACCACGGCATAGTTCCGGGCTGGCTCTCCGACACCCAGTTCAGCAACACGAGCTGCTCCGGCAGCCGGACAGGCAGCATCTTCAGCATCACGGCGTCGACCAGGCTGAAGATTGCGGTGTTTGCGCCAATCCCAAGCGCCAACGTCAGCAGGGCAACGGCCGTGAATCCTGGATTCTTGCGCAATTGTCGCAGCGCGTAACGAAGATCGCTCATCTCAGGTTCGGCCTCCTGCCCGCACAGCGGTGTCACAGGGGGCGGGGCGATGCAAGGCCCCGCTGTCTCTTATCGCAAGACTCTTACCAATTGTCTTCTTCGACGCACCAAAGCTTACCCAACGTGACCTCATTCGGCACTTTTGGGACACCACTCAGGACACCATCAGTGGGAATGCTGAAACATCGCGACCTGGAGCATTGGCTTGCTCCGCAAATTGGGACTCTCTTTGTTACGTTCGCCTTCTGCATTGCTTCTGTAACATAGTGCGAAATCGTTCCGTCCGCAATCTCATCTTCGGGAAGGCTCCCGTCTTTCGGAGCTCCTACGCTCATGGGTAGCTATTGGATTACGCTCAGTCCCACCCTTGGTCGCGTAGGTGGAATCGGGATCGGTGGTCGATACCAGCGCGGCAGAAGTTCGGGATCGATGGACGGGCGGCCCGTCTCACTGTAGCTGTCTTTCAGTTGCAGCCGTACGAACTCAAAGCTGATGTGCTTTATCGATCAGCCGCAGCAGGTGGTTTTCAGGAATCTGATCTTCCAGACAGAAGTATTAGAACAGTGCTTCAGAGCGGTCGTGTTGCCCCCATCATGATCAGCAGGCCTCCTAAAATGGAAATCCACCAAAGCATGTTGAGGTCTTACCATGCTTTCGCTAATTCTCACCTGCTAATCTCAGTGACTTTTTCAACACCCACGCCTGATAACGACAGTTGTTCGCGTAAGATGTTTCGGGGGAACGAATATGACGCTGAAAACATTGAAGATGATCTCCCGTTCTCCAGTGATGACCGTCGCGTTGTTTGCGTCAACTAGTTTGGCATCCGCAGCAACTTGCGACCGTGCTTGCCTTCTTGAGCAAGCGAAGCAATTCAACGCAAACATGCTTGCACGCACCGTCGAAAAGATCCCGCTCGCGGCCAATGCAAACGTACGCGAGAACACCAAAGCCATCGCGCTCCGAGATAGTAAATGGATTGGGGTGACGAAAATTATGTCAGATGGGGTGTACGCTGACCCAATTTTAGGAAATGTGATTGAGCATGTGGCGGCGGAGACGGCGGCCGGAAAACCTGTCTACATCGGCACACGGCTCAAGGTCTTAGACAGCAAGATCAAGGAAGTCGAAATCAACTTTGACGACGGCCCCCGAGTCAACGTTAAAAACCTGGTGCCATACGATCCAATTTTCAACACCATCGTGCCGCCGGAAGAGCGTTCTACGCGCGAAGAGTTGACGCGGATCATCACTTCCTATTTCAACGGATTGACCGACCACAATCCCATTCAAGCCGACTACGACCCACGATGCGATCGATATCACAGCGGCAACCGCGTTACGCACAACCCCCGGAATGGTGTTGAGGAGAGCGGCGACGTCGGCTGCTATGAGAGCAATCTCGGGCCGAAGCCTTGGGGACCAGCGACCGAGGTGCGCATTGGGTTGGTCGATTCGGAACGCGGGATCGTCATCGGCTATGCAATCCTCTACTATGGCAACAGCGACCGCAGGATGCAGATAAACGAGGTGTTCAAGATTCTGGATGGTCGCCTTCGGATGGTCGACAACATTGGCTTGATGGAAGAAGGAATCACGACATCGGGATTCACGAGTAACTAACGATTAAACCAATGACGCAGTTCCATCTCTCAATTGATGAACATCGCTCATTGACCGGGCAAGTGGCGGGTGACCGCCCCGAACCTGCGAAGAGTATGGCATTCCTGACCGACCTGTCGTACAAAATCTCCTTATGGCAGTGACATTGATCGCGGTGTTGTTCGGCGTCACAGGTGCCGGATTACTCCTGCTTAAAGTGGGGGGCTGGTACTTCGAGCACAGGAGCGGTAGTGCGAAGTCAGTGGGGGCCGCAGGTGTTCTGATTGGGTTTGCATTTCTGATTCTCGCCATAGCGATCATCTGCCCGCCAAACATTCCTTGCTGCCCCACACAACCGTATAGGCCTGACCTGCCAGCTTTTATCTGTGCCGTTCCCGGTTTTACTTGCCGCGCGAGTCCATCCGTTTATTGCCCTACAGGTGAATTGTGCTGTTCCGATGGCTGCTGCAACGGCGCTCCGGCCAGCGAGGGCACATTTCGCGAATAGAGCTCGGCATCTCGGATAGAGCAGTATTCCGCTATTTCTGTTCGAGCTCTTTCAGTTTGTTCTCTGCGTTCTGGTTTTTGGGATCGAGCTCGAGGGATTTGCGATAGTTGGCAATGGCCTGTTGTTTTTGACCGTCCTTCGCGTACGCCTCGGCCAAGCTGTCATAGACGTTGCTTGACTTGGGAAATTCTTCGACATTCAGATTGAAGATCGCGATGGCGTCGGCATTCCGGCCCTTTTCGAGGAGCATGTAGCCGAGTCGATTGAGGGCACGTTCGTCGAAATTATAAGCCTTCAGATTGGTGCGCTTGAGTTCACGGTATCGAGCAACGGCAGCATCGGCACCACGATTCACTACGGTCTCGCCGAGATCGGGGACGAGTGAGCGTTTCGGCGTGGCCGGCTCTCGGCCATAGAGGATAGCGCGAACACCTTTGGCCATTTCGCCCAGGTCCGCACCCGGGGCGTTGTTGAAGATGACTATGAGGTCGTGATTGCCGACGAGGCGCTGCTCGAGGGTGTTGAAACCGTTAATACCGCCTTCATGGGAGATCATGCTTTGTCCAGCACCCGGCTCATCGGCGGGAATGACGCGAATGTCCCAGCCGTATCCGTAGTTTTCCAGATTCGGAGTGAAGAGCTTCTGCTTGAGAGCGTTAGGAACAAGTTTGTCGGTGTACAAAGCCTGGTCCCACTTATAGAGATCTTCGACGGTGGAATAGAGGGAGCCAGCGGCATAGGGCAGCGCCATATCTAGGTAAGGGGCGTTCACAGCGCCGACCAATTCCTGTTGGTAGCCCGAGGCGCGCTTGGGAAGGATATCGGCATAGTGGTCGTAGCCGGAATCCTTCATTCCGAGTGGGACGAGAATTTGTTCCTTCAAGAGTGCTTCATAGGTTTTTCCTGTAACATGCTCGAGAATCGCTCCGAGAAGGAAATATCCGGAATTGTCGTAGTGGAACTTCATGCCAGGCTCGAACTGCAAGTCGCCGCTGCAGAATTTTTTCACGAAATCGTCGACGGCGTAGTAGTTGCGCGAATCGTCGGCAAAAAATTTGGGATCGTCGGTGTAGCTGGGGATACCGGACATGTGGCTGAGCAATTGGCTGATGGTAACTTTTGAACCGGTGTCCTGGCGGTAGTAGGGGAGATAATCGGAAATATGGCCGTCGAGCTTGATGGAGCCGTTGGCCACCTGCTGCATGATCAGCATAGAAGTGAATTGCTTGGTGATGGAGCCGAGGCGAAACTTCACCTCCGGCGTGTTGGGGATGTTCCACTCGCGATTGGCCAGGCCATAACCCTTTTTAAAAATGACCTTGTCGTGGTCCGAGACCAAGACCGTGCCGGTGAATGAACAGCAGTCTGCATATTGCGACATGAGCTTATCGATTTTTGCCGCGTTGCCGGGGGTGTCTGCGGCGGAAGGGGACGAAACTTGCCAGAGGAGAGTTAAAAGAAGAACGCAGAAGATCAATTGTTTCATGGCGTCCTCGCATTTGGAGGTGGTCTTGCTTCTCGAACCAGCAGGGATTGTACATCCGAGACGGCGACAGTACATCGAGCAATCATGGTTTGAGTTGGCGGTGGCTGAAGAGGACAGTTTTCGGACGGTTTAGCAATCCAGTACAAAGTGTAACCGCTTGATGCCAAAGGGCAAGGGAATGCCCCTGTCGAACCCTTGTCCATCGAAGGTGTCCACCGCTGGCCGTAGATGTCCGGAGGCGAACAATCAGCGATCGGTCTGCTGGGTTTATGAGACCGGTCCTAGTCTTTGCGAGAATGAATGGGAATCAAATTGCGGTGGAGTGTTGCTCGCATCATCGGCCAACTGAGAGAATTGAATCGCAGGCAGGGAGTTAATCTGCTCCACGCTCATGGCCTACTGCCTTGCGGTCACGCGCTGATGCTTCTAGACCAGAGAAGCGAACATTTGGGAGTGGTGCAGTCTGAAATCCACAGGGCTACGCGGTGAGCCGACCTGTGGGAAACTGTTGGCATGCCAGAAGGTACGCTCAGAAGGCTACTCCTCATCGCCGATCCAAGCCCATACGGTGTCCCTCGGGACTGTGGTCGAAGGTTTGCCCCTGATACGTCGCAGAGCGCTGGGCACACAGCGATCTAAGGCGGCTCACGCAACGGACTCCCTATAAATCCGACCCAGACTTTCCGCCTGATGCTCCAGCGTGAGCCCACCCAAAATCGTGTCGCGCGCCGCCATCCCAAGTCTGCGGCGGTACGGTTCATCGCGCAGAAGCATAGCAATGGCCAGGATCAGTTCCGTCTCGTTGTCCGGTCCTACGAGAAAGCCATTCGAGCCGTGCTGGATGATCTCGGCGATGCCCTGGCCACGGTAACCGATGACCGGTTTGCCCGCCGACATCGCCTCCAGATAAACGTCTCCCAAACCTCCGCTGCGGCTAGACAGCGCGAACACCGAACATCGCCGCATAGCTTCGGCAATTTGTTGGCGAGATTGGCCTCGGAGAAAGCGCACGCGTTCGTCGACGCCAAGTTGCTGAGCCAAATTGTGCAGGCGAGAATGTTCTAGTCCGTGGCTGATGAATTCCCAGCGCAGAGAGGGAAACTCCGAAATGAGCGAAGACGCCGCGCGCACTAGGGTTTCCTGTCCCTCGATTGAAAGCAGGGTCCCACCGCTGAGGATGACGAGCGAAACGGAAGACGGCTCACCGCCAGGGGAAAACAACTCGGGATCCACGCCGTTATAGACCACTGAAGTCCGGCAACGCGAGCCGATTCCTTCTAACACCTGTGCTCGGACACTTTCACTCGCACAGATTACGCGACGGGAGGAGGCGTACACACGCCGGGATATGCGGCGGCACCATGCTAAGGCGCGACCTGTGACCTGCTCCGGAGAAAAGACGTCGAAGCCGTTGACCGACAGGACGTATGGGATGCCCAGTTCCTGGCTGAGCAGCATTGCCGCGTGGCCGCATGGCAATGAGGCATGCGCATGGATCAGGTCAATGGGCTCCAAGCCATGCAGTGCACGTACTCTCCCCACGATGCGGGCGAAGACGAAAACACCAGCAATGGGAATCCCGAAGGCTCCAGGCAACGCGAAGTGACGAAGCCAAACAGCCGAAACCGCAGAATCGTTGGCTCGATGTCTTCCGCGACACAGCGGTTGCACGGCAAATACCGTATTGTGGACACCGACTTTGGCGAGCCATGCGAGCGGTTCGGAGACAAAACGGCCACTCGCATCGTCGTTACGCGAGGGATAAAACGGCGTCAGCGTTAGAACGTGGAGCGGCCTACGGGGATCGTTCATGCGGTTAGATCGCGGATGTAGTCCGCCATTAGAAGGTTCTTTGGCACTGTGTTACGAATTCCAAACAGACTCTTGAACCTGTGAGCAGTGGTTTCGTCGTGTGGGTTAACTTTGGTTCGCCATAGCCGCGCCTCCGCCAAAGAAGAACTGCCGCTAGACTGTGACGGTGTGCGGTGAAGCGTGGCACGAACGCCTAAAGGATTCGACATATGCAGTCAATGGGACAACAACACGCCTGTGACAATTTCTCCAAATTCTAGATGCCCACAGGTTCAACTTCCCAGAAGCCCTAACTAGTGTTGTATCAAAAGCAACCGCCGCAGATTCTGATGAGGCTACTGATTTCTCCTCTGCGGTCGCTTCTGATACAACACTAGGGTTCTGGCCCGGAATAATTTGCGGATTGCGCCCGCTATCCTCAATCTTCGCACTCGTTGTTGCCCCGGACCCCAGAATTGTCCGCGACCACGCTCATCCCGGCCCTTTGGCGTGAGGTCAAGATAGTTGTAGGCCGTGTTCATAAGGTCGATGCCGGCGCGGATGAGTTGAATGCGTGTGAAAAACGCTACCTGCCCCGTCCCTTGTATTAAGCCGATCATAAGTAGGTATACATAGATTGCGGTTTAGGCAGCGGCATACTGCGTATCTGGCGTAAGAAAGAACATGCGGATGGTCCAAGGTAGCCGTTGTAGCGAACGGAGACGTGCCAGG
>Ga0307476_10000076_pt1 | contig 106088 bp, 87 predicted proteins | sample atmos_gasesECM2C_2_FD_203314 | JGI IMG/M metagenome (GOLD analysis project Ga0307476, IMG submission 203314) | Hardwood forest soil microbial communities from Morgan-Monroe State Forest, Indiana, United States - atmos_gasesECM2C_05 | ecosystem: Environmental > Terrestrial > Soil > Temperate... | reverse complement strand
CTTGCCGTCGGGATAGAAAAAGCTGCAGGTGGTGCGCCCCTTACCGGTGGAGACCATGTGCTGGTCGCTGCCGTCGATGTTCATTATGAAAATCTGGTCGCACTTCACGTCGCCATGGGAGGACTGGAAGATCAGTTTCTTGCTGTCGGCGGAGAAATAGGCTTCTGCGTTCTGGCCGCCGAAGGTCAACTGGTGCACGTTGCGGAGGTGCTTTTCCTGCGGCGTGGCTTGATCGGGGATTGCGGTTTGGGCGGAGACGGTATCGCAGAGTGCAATTGATAGCACAAGGACTGCGACGGACCATTTCGAAACATGTTTCATGAGGGTGGCGGCAAGTGTAGCAAAATCTTTATCAGAGAACACGGAGTGCGTAGAGGAACTAGGGTTGCGAAATCTCTTTGGTTTTCTCGTCCGTTGAGTCGCTATTTCTGGAAGTGATTCTTGATGGCTTCGGCCTGAGTGCGGGTTACGACCGCTGACAGGGCCGCGGGATCGGCCTGCTTTACCGCATGCACACTACCGAAATGTTCGAGCAGGCGGCGCGTGGTGCTAGCCCCCACGCCGGGGATTTCCAGCAATTCGGTGGAGCGGTCGCGCATCTGGCGGCGTTTGCGATGAAAGGTCACAGCGAAGCGGTGGGCCTCGTCGCGAATGAGTTGAATCAGGTGCAGCACCGGCGAGTGATGGTCGAGCGCGATGGGATCTTTTTCCTGCCCGTAGACATAAAGAATTTCTTCGCGCTTGGCGATGGCCGCCAGCGGCTGGTTGATGATTTCGAGTGCGTCCAGCGCTTCGGCGGCGGCGTGCAGTTGTCCGAGGCCGCCGTCGATCAGGATGAGGCTGGGGAGCGGCTTCTTTTCTTCTTGTAGACGCTTGTAGCGCCGGGTCACGACTTCGCGCATGGAAGCGAAGTCGTCGACGCCTTCTACTGTGCGGATGATAAATTTGCGGTAGTCCGACTTCTTCATCTTGCCGTCTTCCCAGACCACCATGGAAGCGACGGTTTCTGCGCCTTGAATGTGTGAGATGTCGAAACACTCGATGCGCTTGGGAAGTTCGGGCAGGCTGATGACTTCCTGCAATTCTTCTTGAATTTTGCGGGCGTTTGGCTTTAGCACGCGGAAACGCTGGTCGTAGGACTGCTTGGCGTTGTTTCCGGCGAGGTCGATGAGCGAGCGCTTGTCGCCGCGTTGCGGGACGAGAATGTGGACGCGAGTGGGTCGCGCGGTTTTCTCCGCTTCCTGATCGGAGAGCAGATCTTCGAGGGCCTCGCGATCTTCGAAATCGACGGGGACGTAGAGGTTGCGGGGGACGTAGGGCTGGGCTATGTAGAGTTGCTTCAGCAGGGCGGAGAAGAATTCTCCGGGATGAAACTCGGCGTCGAGATTCGCACTGTCATCCTGAGGTTCACGTTTTGTGCGAGCCAAGGGATCTGTAGACTCGCCGACTCTTTCAGCGCTGTCGGCGGATTGCATAGGTCCTTCGCTTCGCTCAGGATGACAAACCGGGGAGGCATTTGTGGTGCCCGCCAAATGCGGGGGCGAGCTTTGCTCCCCCGGATGGGCGGGGGCGCCCGTCCCCAGATGTTCCGGGGCGGCTACAAATTCCGGCAGGTCTTCCCAGAAGAATTCGCGGCGGTCGACCATTTTTCCGGCGCGCATGTGAAACAGGTTCACGGCCAGCATGCCGTTTTCGTAGTGGTAGCCGAACACGTCGGCGTCGTCGCCTTCGGCGGCGGCCATGCGCTGGCGCTCCTGCAACTGCTCGACGGTTGAAATCAGATCGCGATATCGGGCCGCACGCTCGAACTCCTCGGCGGCCGCGGCTTGTTCCATGCGCGTGTGCAGAGATCGGCTCAGGTCAGTCGGACGACCTTCGAGAAACAGTTTCACGTCGCGGACAGCTTCCTGGTAAATCTCGGACGTGGTCAAATTCTCGACGCACGGGCCCAGGCAGCGCTTGATGTAGTACTGCAAGCAAGGGCGCGGATGATATCGCGTGAGGTCGACTTTGCAGGAGGGAATGAGAAAGTTGCGGTGAATCAGATCGACGATGCGATAGGCAAGGTTGCCGGGGAAATACGGACCGTAGTAGGCGCTGCCGTCTTTGCGCAGGCGGCGGGTGACGTAGACGCGGGGCCAGCGCTCGGCTAGCGTGAGTTTTACGTAAGGATAAGTTTTGTCGTCACGCAGCAGGATGTTGAAGCGCGGCTTGCGCTGCTTGATCAGATTGTTTTCGAGCGCCAGCGCCTCTTTGTTGTTGGCGACGACGATGTAGTCGACGTCGACGGCCTCGCGGACCAGGGTTCCAGTTTTGGCGTCTTCCCAGCGGCCTTCGTGGAAATAGCTGGCCACGCGGCTGCGCAGGTTCTTGGCCTTGCCCACGTAGATGACTTCGCCTTCGGCGTTCTTGTAGAGATACACGCCGGGCTCGGTGGGAATGGTGCGGATTTTGGCGAGCAGATCCATGGAAAAGCGTTGTCTCAATTCTATTAGATGGAGAGAGGCGTCGAATTGCCTTGGGTTCGCGAAGGTGGATCCTCAGCTTTTTGGGCAGGGAAGGACAGTTGGTCGTGTGATAGTTTGAGGGTATGAATTACAAATTGACGGTTCGTCTGACGGACGAGCTTCGCCAATGGCTGCGGGACATCTCACGGAGCACCGGCGTGCCGATTTCGCGGCCGATCCGTCAGCTTCTGGACGACGCGAAGGCTAGGAGCGGCAAGCAGCGCTTCATGCGGCACGTGGGTGCAATGAGCGGGCTTCCTGCCGACCTATCGTCCCGTAAGGGGTTTTCTCGGCGTTGACGGGGATCCCGGGCCGGAATCTGAGCAGAACCATATAAATTTTCCACTCCGTGTGTGGCGTTTGCGTCCTTGCAGGCCCAGTACGGGAGTCTGATTCGCGTATTCATTTCCGCAAGCTATTGAAAACGTATATACTTACATTCATGCTTCCCAGTACGGAACACTGGCATGTGCCGTGCAAAAGCATAAGACGAACTTGTAAGCTGGAACGAATTATTCCCAGGGCCTCAAAATTGGAAAGTCCGCGCGCAGGGGCAACCCGAACGCGCTAAGAGCTATACACAAGATCGAAACAAGGAGCCTTACTCTATGAAACGCACTTCGTTACTGAATCCCGGGTTAATGATTTGCCTGGCAGCCAGCATGGTGGTCAGCGTCGGATGCGCCAGCAAGAACTATGTGAAGCAGCAGACGACGCCACTGATCAACAAGACCAACGAACTCGATGACCTGACCGCCAAGAATACCAAGGACATCAAGGACGTTGACGCGCGGGCTCAGGCCGGCATCGCGGCTGTGAATGCGAAGACCGCCGACGTGGAGCAGAAGGCGCAGACCGCGGGCCAGACCGCTAGCTCGGCCCAGCAAGTTGCCGACGCTGCTAACACCCGCGTAGGTGTGCTGACCAATACGGTCGCCAACCTCGACAACTATCATGCCGTGGCTGAGACCTCGGTGAAATTCGGGTTCAACAAGGACAACCTGACGGCGAAAGCCCAGGAGACGCTCGATCAACTCGCGGCCAATATTGCTTCGACCAAGGGCTACATTATTGCGCTCGAAGGCGGGACGGATTCGGTGGGTCCGGCGGACTACAACTACGATCTCAGCCAGCGCCGCGCCAACTCAGTGATTCAGTACCTGGCCACGAAGTACAACGTGCCCGCGCACAAGATTTACGTGATTGGACTCGGCAAAGATAAGCCCGTGGAGTCGAACAAGACTTCCAACGGTCGGGCCGACAACCGTCGCGTCGATGTGCGCCTGATGACCAACACGGTCGACAGCAACACGGCGGCACCCGCGACCGCGACTCCGTCATCGATGTAAGAGATTGACTTTACCCTCCTCCCCGGAGGACTTCGCCAACCAGGCCGCTCAAAGCCTCCCCCTGAGCGGCCTGCTTTTTTTTGCGCTACCGCAACAGCCGTGCCTGGGTTACTTCTTGGTGTCGTCTGGTTTTGCGGGTTCAGCCGTAGGCGCAGCCTGCAGCTTGGCGAGCGACGCGTCTACGCGCTTCTTGAAATCGCTTTCGTCGTTGTTGGTTAGTCCACTGAACGCGGTCTGCACCTGCATCTCGCAGCCTTCGGGCTTGGTGTTCAGCACAACGGAGTTGGTGCGCTTCTGGGTGAGCGTTCCCCCAATGTTGAACGACGCGGTCATCTCCTCGTTGTCGATTCCGATGATCCCGTACTTGCCCGAGTTGCGGAGGGTGTCTTTTACTGCGGGCCACAAGGTTGTGCACGGGACCGTATACATGTCTTTGTGAGTTTTAGCGAACGATGGCCCGGAGACAATCAAGACCATCAGCGCCGCCACTACCAATCGCTTCATGAGGAACCTCTCCTGGAATACTGCTCTCGAACGCTGGATTTTAGCATCGGGACACGCAAGTTCGCGATTGTCGATCTCGGGACGGTCGCTGTAGTCGAGAGTTTTTCTAGCTTTTCTATGACGTGGAAGGAAGGCGAAGAGTTAGGATTCTGGCATGAACTCAATAAATTTGTCCCGCCGATCGTTTCTCGCGCTATCGGCCTCATTGCCGTTTGCCCTGCGGGGGCTCGCATCGGGAGCGGCGTCATCGGGTTCGATTCCCGTCGGACTGGAACTCTATTCCGTCCGCGATGCCCTCAAGCAAGATCCTGAGGGGACGGTGCGGGCGGTCGCGAAGATGGGGTATCAGGCAGTCGAATTCTATGCCCCATATTTCGAATGGACTGAAGTGCAGGCCAAGCAGATGCGCAAATTGATGGACGATTTGGGTATCCGCTGCTACTCGACCCACAACAACGAAGATTATTTTGGTGCGGACAAGATCAAACGCGTGCGCGACCTGAACCTGATTCTCGGCTGCAAGTATTTGGTGCTGGCATGGACTGACCCGAAAACTGGCGTCGATGGTTGGAAAGCGGTTGCCGACAAGCTCAACGTCGCGGCTGAAACGCTGGAGCCTGCAGGGCTCAAGCCCGGATATCACAACCATCAGGCGGAGTGGGCGATGGTGGGCGGGCAGCGACCGATGGACATTCTCGCCCAGAATACGACGCCGTCGGTGATGCTGCAGTTGGATGTTGGGACTTGCTTGGAAGGCCGGGCCGACCCGGTGGCATGGATTCGAGCCAACCCGGGGCGCATTCGGTCCATCCATTGTAAAGACTGGTCGCCGGATCCGGCCGTGGGATACAAGACTTTGTTCGGGGAAGGTGTGGCCGACTGGAAGGGAATTTTCGCGGCGGCGGAAAGCGTTGGCGGTGTCGAGTATTACCTGGTCGAACAGGAAGGCAGCCGGTTCGGCGAGCTGGAGACAGCGCGCAAGTGCCTGCAGGCATTTCGTGCGGGCCATGTTTAATGATGCGATTTGGCATGCGGTCCTGGTTAGGATGGTTTGGGGCTATGCGACGAAGGCTGTAAAATAACTCTATGCGCAGTTGGTTGTTCATCATGTTGCTCGTGACCTGTGTAGGAGCATGGGCGCAAAGTTCCTCTCCGTCCAATTCCGGTCAGCCGAGCTCGGCTCCAGATTCGGCGTCGTCGCCCGCGTCCAAGCCAGCTCCTCCGCCTCCGAACGCGGCGCCACCGCGGTCGGATCGGGTGAATGCCAATGAACTGGGGGACGACCCAGGCGAGAGCTCGAGCAAAGCTGATCCGATCGACTTGAGTCCTCCGGCAAACGACGCCAAGGCGCATCCGCAGGATTCCGACATTCTGATGGACGAAGGGTCTTCGGGCAGCGGGGACATCAACGAGTTCCATCCTTGGGATCCGCACAAGGCAGCCAAAGATGTCGAGGTGGGCGACTTCTATTTCAAAGTGAAAAAGAACTACCGTGCCGCCGAGGATCGGTATCGCGAGGCATTACTTTATAAACCGAACGACGCGACTGCGACATTTCATTTAGCGCAGTGCCTGGAGAAAATGGATCAGGCGGACGAGGCACGGAAGGAATACGAAAGCTACTTAACTGTCCTGCCCCATGGACCAGAAGAAAAAGAAGCTCGGAAAGCAATTCAACGGCTGAAGGGCACTGCCGCCAACGCCAAGGCCGCGCACTGAATCAACAGGACGAGGCCGTCTGAATCTTCAGCGGCTCTAACCGGTGATTTTGGAAGACTGCGCGTTGCGTAATTTCTTGCCTTTCGATTTTCTCTTTCGACTACCTCCGTTGCCATTGCCCACGCTACTTTGTTTGCCCTCACCCAGAATCAGATTCGAAGGCCACTTGGGCGCCGATTGAGGGTGGCCCTTGGATCGCGCAGCTGCGTCGAGGATGCCGTCGAAGGCGTCGAGGCAGGCATGAATCGTCTGAACGCGGAGTGCGCCCTCGAAATTTCCGCGGATAATCAGCATGGCCGTGCCGTGCATCAGGGACCACACGGCCAGCATGAGCCGCGTATGCTGCCGGGGAGTTCCTCCCAGGCGCTGAGCGACACGCTCGCGCATGAGATTGAAAGATGGCCAGGGTTCGTGCAGCGAAGGAGGTTTCGCTACTCCATCGAAAAGCACTTCGTAGGCGTGACTGTGCTCGAGAGCGAAATCGAGTTGAGCCTGAAAAGCTTCGCGGAGAGTGCGAGTGCGGCTGATCGCCGCAAATAGTTCGCGCCGGGTCTGCAGGCGCAGGGAGCGGAGAATGTCGTCGCGATCGCGGTAGCGTTCGTACACGGTGGGTGTGGTGGTGCCGGACGCTTTGGCGACGGCGCGCATGGTGAGCGCTTTTTCTCCGCCGCGTGCCCACAGCCGTGAGGCTGCGGCGAGAATGCGCTGTTCGAGATCAGGGTCGGGATGGCGGGGCAACTGCTCCTCCAGAAATTCGAAAACCGGAAATTCTAAAATCAGAACAATTCGAAAATAATTACTTGCACTGCGTATTGTTAACGCTGTATACTAAATCTACAGCTAGAACTGATGACCTCGCAGGGTGGGTCCCGCCGGAACCGAAAAGAAGGCAGTCCTCCCAACCGGTTCCCGGGACCCGCCTGCGTTCACCCCTAAAAAATTGAAGGAGTTGTTAATGGAGTACGGTGCCAAAAAACAGACAGATGTTGCCCGCCTTAAAGCGGACCTAGCCGCCGCCAGCGTCGAATTGCTGAGCGCGCACTGCGCAGCCGACCGTGTTCGCCTGCAGTATTCTACGCACGACATAGTTGCATTCGGGGACCGCCGCGGCCTGCTGCGAGCGATCTCTTCGGCCGAGGCATTGCACAGTTTTTTTTCTCAACTCGGGGCCCAGATCGGCCGCGAAGACCGCGCAAACCGATAACGAGGGCGTCCGCGGCAGCTCTTCTTTCCTAGCAGACATCAGTAGCAGAACCTGCAGTGGCGGAACCTGCAGTAGCCGAATCTGGAGAACAGAACCTACTTCTCCACTCGGATAAATTGGCCCGAGGAAGCGTTGACGGCAACCGTCAGCTTGGCCCCCTCGCGGCTGGCGCCATAAATGACGTGCCAGACCAACTCACTGGTATTGTGGTTCCAATCGCACACATAGATGACCGGAGTGTCGGGCGCCTTTTCGAGAATCTTGTCCCCGCCGTGTTTCTGGGCCGTAGCCAGAGCCTGGTCTGAATCGATCTTTAAAAACGCCATGTCAAATATCTGCGTGGAAGCATTCGAGGCGCTGTAACTGTCTTCGGTGCCGGGGTTCACGCCGCGATCGGGCGCGCCGTTCGCCGCGCTGCCGGACCATGTATACGACTTTTCCGAGCGCCGGGCCGCCGAAGCGAAGCTGGCTCTCCACACCGCCCACTTGCCGTCCTGACCATTGCCATCGCTGGTCGCTGTGGACTCAATCCGGTAGGGCTTCGCGTCCTGATTCCAGCCGCGGGCTGCAATATACAGCTTCTGGAAAGCCGAACGCGCGGTGATCAGTTCGGGGCCTTTCACTTCTGGTTTCGTCTCCGCGGGCTTGTCGGAGTCCGATGAGCAGGCGGTGAGCAGCGCAAACAGGGCAAAGGCCAGAGAAGTCTTCAAAGCTGTGCGCCGTCTTGCGCTATGCAATCTTCCGCCGTGCAAGGTTCCGCGTCTGAACTCCATGTGGGCGAGGCCAGGTGTCTCCATGACATCCTTCCTGTGATAATTTGGGATGAGTTTTGTGGTCGGGGAACATTCTAACCGATAGCCAGGAAAAGGTAAGTGATCCAGTGGGCTCCCATCTTCAGAAACTACAGGAAGCGGTCGCATCAGCGGTCGTAGGGCTCTCGGCTGAGCAATTGACCTGGCATCCTCCAGGAAAGTGGAGTATCGCAGAAGTCCTGGAGCACTTGTATTTAACCTACACGGGCACGATAAAGGGATTTGAGCGCGCGGCTGCAGGCGGCAAGCCGTCGGCCACGGCCCGGAGCTGGCGGCAGCGAGTGCGGACGCTGGTGGTCGTGGGATTCGGCTACTTTCCCTCCGGCCGGGAGGCCCCGCCGGTAACGCGTCCCCGCGGCGTCTCGACCGAGAAAGTGCTGGCCGACATTGCGCCGAAGATCGCCACGATGGATGACATCATGACACGCTGCGAAGAAAAGCTGGGCGTACGAAGTAAACTGCTGGACCACCCTATGCTAGGACCTCTTACAGCTGCGCAATGGAGGAAGTTTCACCTGGTGCATGGCTTGCATCATGTGAAGCAGATTCGGCGGCTGCGGAGGAGCGCGACGGCGTCTGGCAAAATAACAAAATAAAATGAGAACAAATTGAAGCTCCGTGAGTGAAAAAATTGAGCGCCGAAAGTGCGACTTCGGCGCTCAGGTTCTTTGCCGCGTATTTGGGCGGCTCAGTCGGTCTACGGCTCGCGCACCGAGCTGGGCGTGCCAGCTTTGCGCGCCTCCTCCTGGATGTCTTCGAGCTTCTGCTTGGCATCGTCGAGAGCTTTCTGCTTGTCGGCGATTTGCTGCTTATACTGAGCGTCCTGCTTGTCCCAGTCAGCTTCGTTTCGCATGCGGTTGCCGGCATCGGCATACATGGCCGCCGCGCGAATCTGGTATTCGCGCTGCAGCACGTCGAGTTCGCGCGCCGTCAAATCAACCTGATCTTTCTGCGCCGTGACCTTGTCGCCCCATTGCTTCCAGGCCGCCTGCTTGGCCGCTTCGTCTTCTTCGGCCGTCTTGACGACCGCCGTGGGAGGTTTCACCTCTCCAGTCTTGGTTTCGGTACCGGGCTTGGCTTCGCCGGCCGCGGGAGCCGCTGAAGCGGAGGTCGCCGCAGTAGTATTGTCCGACTCAGCCGGTTTCGCGTCGGCGGAACTGTCGCTGGGCGTCGGGGTGCCTACGACCGAGAGCTTGTCGTCTTTCGGCAGGTTATCGTTGTCGTACACTTTCGGCTTCGACGACGTTCCCGGGTCCTTACGGACCTGGCGGGCGTACGTGCCTAGTGACGAGCCTGCAGATGAGTCTTGCGCGGCCGACGGAGCCTGATCCTGGGCGCCGGCGGGAAGGCCAGCCAGGCCGAGAAACAGCACGATTCCAATTCCACTGCATGCGATATGTTTCATTACTCCCACCTTTTTGATACTGAAGTGTGTTTCACGGGAGGCCGGCGACGCTGTGCTAGGCCAACCGTTTCCGTTCCTTCCAACAATCCGTTGCATGTGTGTCAATCCAAGCCAATCCAATCCAATCGGTCCAATCTCATCAATTCGCGGAGCTGCCTGCGGCCGCTGCCGCAGCGCGCGTGGTGCTCAGGAATCCTCCAATGCTGCGATCCAGTTGTGCCGCCTCCAGCGCAATGTCGCTTGCGAGTTGCTTCGCCAGTTCCGTATCGCGGCTATTGGCGAGCTGTTGCGCGTAGCCCGAGATCGTGGTCAGCGAAGTGCGCAGCTGCAACGCCATCTCGGCCGAGACCTCGCCGTGCAGTTCCTGCTGGCGGCGGATGCGCTCCAGTTCGCTGAGATCGTTGATGAGGCAAGCAACGCCGAGCAGGCTGCCATCGACCGCCGGGACCGGAGAAACCGTGACCGCAATGAATCGCTTTTCGCCGGCTGGGGTCTCATATTCGGCTTGAGCGTCCCGCCGCTTGCAATCTTGCTGCAGGACGGAGCGGACCTCGTCAGCGAGTGAGACTGGCTCATCCACTGCGTCAGCGGCTTCATCGGTGGAATCGGCAGCGGCAGACTGAGCAGACGCCACCAGGGCGCCGCGGAAAATGTCGTCCGCACTCATACCGGTCGTCGAAGCAAAACCAAGGATTGCCTTCGCCGCCGGATTGGAAGACCGGACCAGGCCATTGGTGGCGAAGACGAGCACGCCGCAGGAAAGATTCGAGAGTACGGCTTGGCTGAAAGTTTCGCTGGTCCGGGCGCGATGCTGCTCGGCCTTTGTTTGCACCTGCAGTTCATGCTTCTGCTGCTTGAGCTGCTGGATCACGGTATCGAATACGTGCAGCGGCATCGACTCCATGGACGGCGCGGCGTCGGCTGAAAAATCGCCTTCTTCGGTAATGCTCTTGCGCAGCATGCGCATGAAGAGCAATCCCAGAAGGAAGGCGAACGTGCCGCAGAACAGCACGACCGTGGCTCGCAGCAACACCGGGTTGGTCAGGATCTTCACCAGAGCCCTCCGTACCAGTGCAGAAACCGGTTGCCAAAGAAAAATGCGACCAGAGCCATGCTTCCCAGGAACACCCCAAACGGCATCTGGTAATTGCGATAGACGACTTGTGCCGATTGCCACGCACGGCGCCGGGCGGCTTGCGCATTGGCCAGGCGTTTCATAAATCTGTGAGTGCGCTTCAGCCAGACCACGAAAACCGTGGTCAACCCGAATACCGAGCCCGCGATTGACGCGGTAAAAATCGTGAAGATTGTCAGCTTGACCCCGAGAAATGCCCCGACCATGGCCATCAGCTTCACGTCGCCGAAGCCCATGCCTTCGGTGCCGCGCCAGCGCAGATAAACCGCTCCCGCTCCGTAAATGAATGACGCGCCGATGGCCGCGCCCAGCAGGGAATCGAGCAGCGACAGAAGGCGGAGGGAAACTTCGCCGCTGAATGGTAGATTCACCATCCCCGGCAGGAACTGCGAAGCCAGATCGTGCACCGGAACTAGCAGGCTGAAGACTAGGCCCAAGGCCAATCCGGGCAGCGTCATCTTGTCGGGCAGCAGCTTGGTTTCGGCGTCGGTGAAAATCAGACCCAGCAGCAAAAATGCCAGGACGCAGTATTTCAGCGTGGCGAGCGTCAGGCCGAAGTACCAGTAACAGGCCAGGAACAGCAGCCCGGTGAGCAATTCAATCATCCAATAGCGCGGTGTAATTTTCGTCTTGCAGTGGCGGCAACGTCCGCCCAGGATGAACCAACTCAACACCGGAAGATTATCGTAGAAGGCGATCGGCTCTTTGCACTCGGGGCAGGCCGAACGCGGCGTCACTACGGACAGTCCGCGCGGCAGGCGGTAGATACACACATTCAGAAAGCTGCCGAAGGCCAGCCCGAAGAGAAAAATCGACGATGCGAAGACGGGATCCACGGATTCTCGGATGATCTCGCAGGGAGCAGCCCGCGCCGGGAGTGAACCTCTTCCACAGAACGCAGCATTTCCCTGTACTTGTTGGATTATAAGGCGGTTATGAGCGCAGGACTAAGGTACTGAAGTCACTGCCCAAACGGCCATGGGGCAGCGAGGTCATGGGTCAATCAGACAATTGACCACCGCGCGCTTACGGCCCGATCGGGCCGGTGGCGGAAACGCTTGGTTACGCACTGAAATGAAAGCTCAATGCCGAAATCCTGGCGCCCACGGCCTCAAGGGAAAATGAAGCGCAACAGCTCTCCCTCCAGCGTCAGCGCCGAAGGATCGTGGACCGGAAATCTTCCGTTCCATGCATTCCAGGTTTGGGGAACGAGGCGGGTTTGTGGGGTTGGAATTTGCATCCAGCCCTGAGCCGTTTCTTCGCGCACATAAACGCAAAACGCTGGAACCGCATCGGCGTTGGTATGACACGATTCGGACTTCCATTCAAACAAACTGGCTGCCAGTTTTTCAGTCAGCGATTCCCTAGGGTCGAGACAGAGAATCCATTCTGGGCTCGCAGATTGGCGAGAGCGCCCTGAGTTCACCGCGACGGCGCGAAGATAGTCTTCCGGCGACGCTCCGTGGCTGGCGGCTACGATTTTCGCGCCATACTCGCGCGCGACGCGGGCAGTGGCGTCGCGCGAGCCATGGTCCACGATGAGAATGGCGTCGCACGCGTACAGCGTTTCAAGCGCGCGCCCCAGCCGCAAAGCATCATTTTCTGTGTGCAGCAACGCAGTGATCGAAGCCATGAATGGAAGCCTGCGACACCGAGTGTACGCGAACCACGCTCCACCTGCCTCAGGAGTGGAAGTGGTCCTCCGTCAATCTACGAGGCAGCGTCGGCACCGTCGAGCAGGCTGAGCTGTTGCTGGGTCGCTGGAGCGAGCACGAGTTGACCAATGCCGAGGTTATTGCACTTCGTAATCCAGTCCTGTGCGGAGAGTTTTCCAGACGTCAGTTGCTCGAGGACGGCAAACGGGTTCAACTGCTCGGCGTCGCGCTGTAGATGAAAGACGCCGGGGCCAGAATGCAATGTCCAGCCCTGATCAACCAGCGCTAGAGCAAGGCCCGCACCAAACAGGTAGGCGGCGCGTTGCGTGCGCTGTTGCGGGTCGAGCAACATACCCTTCGGGTCGCGGATGCCCGAACCAATATGCCGTAACTTCGGAATCTGGCCAGGTAAAGACTCGGCAGTTACTCCTTGCAGTGGCGCAGAATACTCCGAAGTGAATCGCTTCCAGGCCGGGATGGTCACACGGACGCCAACTTCATTCCAAGAAACGCACTTCAGCGTCCCCGGCTTCATGTCGGGGTTCATCGTTTCAAGAAACCGCAGTTCAAGGGCGTCTGGCCCGTCCAATAGACTGCGGGCGGGATTCGGGTCCTCGGCAACGGACACCGCCGGCAGCTTTTCAGTGGCCGCGATGCGGTTCCGCAGCGGCGGATGAGAATCATACGGATTCGTCTTGGCTTCGCGGATAGTTTGGTCCACATTCTTCTGAATCTGCTCGTTGATCGTGGGAACGGAGACGAAACGCGCGAACCCGTCGCCGATGCTGGGGACGGCTCCGTCGTTGAGCATGGGAGTGAGTTCCGTCTTCCAGTACGCCGGCCAGGCCAGCGCGGCGCCGTGAATCGCGCGCAGCCCATCTACCAGCGGCTGGCGGCCAGCGATCTGGCACGCCAGTTCATCAGCGCGATACTCTTGCTGCCTCGATACCAGCTTGCTGGCCCGAAGAAACACAATGAAGTACCACTTCATCAGCGTCGTTACTACCAGGTACATCACGCCTAGAATTGCGATTCGCGCCAGTTGGCCCACCGATCCGATGTTCTGAAAAATACGAACGATAGCCGTCTGCGTTTTGTAAACCCAGGGACCAAGACTGGTATCGCCGCCGTAGTAGTGGGCAAATTCGTGAGCCAGCACGGCCCGAAACTGAGAGATGGTCAGGATAGACAGCAGCGGCAATCCCAGACCCATCACGCGCCGGCTGCCAAAACCCATCAGCCCGCCTCGGTCGGCCACCCAGGCGTTGACGTCTCCGATCAGATAGACCTCTCTGGGCATCGGTTCGTTGAGTGAACCGGCGATGTTCTCCAGTTCCGCAAACAGGCGCGGCTGGCTAGCGGGCTCGATCAACAGGCCTGGAGGCTTGAACTTGTCCGGCCTGGGAAGCAGCGACCACAGCATGGCGCCCGCGATGACGGCGCCGAAAATGAAAAGCAGGACGAGTTGGCCGTTCGGAGAACCTGAACTCATCATCAGCCAGTAAGGCAGGTATACGCACGCCCCCGCGAGAATGATCACGAAGAGATACGACGCGATCACCATGAAAATGGAGAGAAAGGCGAAGAGAGCCATGGACCGTCGCGGCCGGATTTCCACCTTAGGAAAGGACATAAGAACCACGCGGGAGCGGGAATCATACCACGCTGCTTGCAACCGCCGCCCGCAAGGCGAATCACGATAACAGGGTTTCTTACTGGGAGTCGACCACTTTCGGGCGATTTGCGTTCGGATTGGTAACCTGCACCACTTCGACTGGCTCCTGCAGGGTGAAGTTCACCACGGTTTCCGAAGGCAGTTTGATTTGTTGACTCTTGGAAGCCGCCTGTGCGCCGCCTCCCACGCCCGCTCCAGCCGCCGTGCCGATGGCTGCGCCCTTGCCGCCGCCTGCGATTGCGCCGATGATGCCGCCCAGAATGGCGCCTCCACCGACTTTTTCGGCTGTGTTTTTGCCGCGGGATTTTCCTTCCTTCCGGTACTGATCGGTCTTGATGCTGTAAGTCTTGCCGCCGGAGTAGATACTGTCGAGTTGCAGCACAACCACCGACTGTCCCGCAAACTTTCCCGCACTCTTGACGTCGACCAGGTGACCGGTGAGTTCGACGCCCGCGGGCACGGCTTCTTCTCCGTCCGAACTGAGAGCAGCGTTCAAGGTGGCGTGGAATGTGTCTCCAGCCTGATTCTTCTCGCTGTCGATGGGGTCGATGAGGCGAACTGTCACGGGTGTTCCCGGATCGACGATCAGCTTCTTGGGCGTAGCCGGGGCTGGCGGAGGAGCAGGCTGCGCCGTGGGGCTATCGGCTGGAGCCGGAGGCGCCGAGGCCGCTGCGTCCGGCGTGTTAGCTGCGGCCACCTGATTGGCATTCGCGCCACTATCTTGGTCTTGTACCGGATTCTCATCTGCGCTGGAATCCTTGGTGGTGCTGACTTTGGCGACCTTCTTGGTTAAGCCGGCCTTGGGCTTGTCGGCGGGAGGCTTATTGGCTGCCGGTGTTGGAACAGTTGACGGAGGCGCGGATGCGGCGACCATCGAGGCATCCGCGAGTTTCAGATTATTGACCACCGTTTTCACGCCGGCGACCGACGCGGCCTGGCGACTTGCCGCTTCGCGCTGCGCATCGTTGTCGACGGTGCCTGCGAGCGTGACCACGCCGTCGCTGGTCTGCACGGTGAGTTGCTTGGTCGAGAGTCCGGAATCCTGGCTGAATTTGCTCTGAATTTCGCTGGAAATTTTGGTGTCGTCGGGCTTGCGAGTGCAGCTGACGATCAGGCCCATGACAATCGCCAGAACGAGCGCGGGCACGAACCGGGAAGTGGTGTGCATACTCAACTCCTGATGCTGACCGGGGCAGGCCTCGACAGGCACCCCCGTCCAGAACAGTCTAGATCCAGAAACAGTTTAGCTGCTGGGAGGCGCGCTTGCAGATGTAAATGCGAAGGAGTGCGAGGGTTGATCCGGAAACCCCTGATGGGGTCCGGAACGCGCTAGTGGATGAACTTATAGTCGACGATGGAAGCCGCCAGCGCGCCGTTCTCTAGTGCCGACGATAAGTCCGACAGCTCGGGCGACGAGTCCTTGGACTTGGGCGCCTCTTTGAGACGCATCACGCGTCCCTGGCAGACCACGTTGCTGTTCTTCTGTCCGGAAATTTCTTCGGGCATCTCAAACACCATCTCGATCAGCGCGTTCACAGGAAGTTGCTGCGGCCCGTTGAACAGCACGCCGCTCTGGCTGATGTTTTCGATGATTCCTTCGTACCAGGTGCTGGTCTTGTTGACGCGATAGCGCAGCGGAATGTCGAGCTTCAGGCGGCGCGCACGGGGTACCCAGGACGGCCGCTTTTCGCGCGAGTGGCTGCGGCGGACGCTGCTTTCAGGCTTGGCGTGCTCCACGCGCTGAGTGCGGCGCATGGTCGTCCAGTCATACTTGTATTCCGCGGCGCAGAGCAGGCAGACCTGGTAGTACTCGCCATCCCCACCACGGCGCGGCCAGGAGAATTCGTGAGAGCAGCGCCCAAGCATAAGCACATCCATGAATTTTTGCGGCATGATTGTTACTTCCGGGTTAGAGAACCTCGGACGCAGGCCCATCATCGCGCGAAGATCTAACTTTGGGTAGGTTACTTTCGTGCAGGTAAAGGCACGCGAGGATTACTAAACCGCAGCGATGCAGGTGCTTAGTCTGCCATGTATCATCGGCCCATGGACGGCACCTCAGCGGATGTCAGCGCGTTCATCCTGGCTGGCGGCAAGAGCACGCGCATGGGTGCGGATAAGGCTTTTGTCATGTTCGACGGCTGCACGCTGCTGGTCCGGGCGCTGGGACTTGTCCGGGCCGTTACTCCGGAGGTGCGCATCGTCGGGGATGCTTCCAAGTTTGAGTCGTTCGCGCCGGTCGTCGAAGATGTATTCCGCCAGTGCGGACCGCTGGGAGGGATTCATGCCGCCCTGAGGGCTTCACAGACGGGGCTGAACGTGATTCTGGCCGTGGACTTGCCGTTTGCGTCGCCGGCGCTGTTACAGTATTTGATCAAGAGGGCGCGTGAGCGCGCGTCGGCTACGGTGACGGTCGCGCGGGCGGGGGGAGGCTGGCAAACCTTGTGCGCGGTGTACCGGCGCGAGTTCGCGGACGCGGCGGAGCAGGCTCTACGCGCCGGGCGTTATAGGATTGATGCGCTCTTTGACGCATCGCGCACGCAGGTGATTGAGGAAGATGAGTTGGAAATGGCGGGCTTTTCGTCGAAAATGTTCCGTAACCTGAATACGCGAGAAGAATTAGAAGCTGCGCGAGAACGCGGTTAGGCCTGATCGGCCGCGTGAGAGCGGTTGTGGCCGTTGGCGGGGATGTTCGATGAGATCCTTCGACTCCGTGTCGTCTTTGCGAAATGCGAACACGACACTACGGTCAGGATGACAAGGGGATTTCCTGGAAGGCCAAGAAATTGTAGCCGCAAGCTGAGAGCTGGAAGCTGATCATGCCCGACGAAACCAAACCTGAGCCCTACGTCGAATTTAAGGCCGTCTCCAAGGCTTTTGGCGACAATGTTGTGCTTGACCGCGTCAGCTTCGACGTGTTGCCGGGCGAAACGGTCTGCATTCTGGGGCGCAGCGGCGTGGGCAAGTCGGTGTCGCTGCATCACATCATGGGATTCCTCAAGCCCGACTCGGGGCGTGTCATCGTCGCTGGCCAGGACATTACCGATTACAACGAAGAGCAACTGGAACTGATCCGCAAGAAAGTCACGATGGTCTTTCAGAACGGGGCGCTGTTTGACTCGCTCACGGTCGGCGAGAACGTGGCCTTCCCGCTGCGCGAGGCGGGAGAACTCAACAGAGGGGAACTGAACGAAGAGCAGATTTACGAGATTGTCGACGGCCTACTGCAGATGGTGGGTGTACAGGAAATGCGCGACTTGCTGCCGTCCGATCTTTCTACTGGAATGAAGCGCTCGGTTGCGATTGCGCGTGCGCTGGCCGCCCGCCCGGAATGCGTTCTCTATGACGAGCCCACTACCATGGTCGATCCGCTGATGGCGCAGTTGCTCGGCGATCTGATCAAACGCCTTAAGATTCAACTGAACCTGACCAGCATCGTTGTGACCCACGACATGCGTCTGGCGAAAAAACTGGCCGATCGGGTTATGTTTCTGTATGAGGCTCGGGCGATCTTCTTTGGAACTTACCCGGATATGGAGAAATCCCCCGAGCCCATCATTCAGGAGTTTCTGGAACTGGACGAACTGAAGCTGGAAGCCTAACGGCAGAGGCTAGTGGTCACTTGTCAGCGAATCTGATCTAACTGACCGCTGACTACTGATCACTACTGGGCACCGTTCTAAAACCCTTGCTGTACCAGGTCTTCCACGGTGAGCGAAGTGTCGTCGGTGGCGCCCCTCATCATTTTCTCGACGTATTTTGCGATCAAGTCGGCTTCGAGATTGACCGGATCTCCGGGCTTCAGGGAATGCAGATTCGTCATCTCGACGGTGTGCGGAATGATGGCGATGGTGCAACGATTCTTTTCCAACTTCGCCACTGTGAGGCTGATGCCCTCAATCGAAATTGAGCCCTTGTAGACGGTATATTTCTCGACATCATCGGGCAGTTCGATGTGCAGCCACCAATTTTCCGAGTCAGCGATGCGCTCTAACGCGATGAGCTTGCCGACTCCGTCGACGTGGCCCTGCACGATGTGTCCGCCGAAGCGGCCGTCGGATTTCATGGGCAGTTCAAGATTGACCAGCGCGCCTTCGTGAATGCGCGAGAACGAAGTCCGCGCCCAGGTTTCGGGCGCGAGATCGGCGCTGAACGATCCTACTGTTGATGATCCGGCTACCGGCGACCCGGGCTTGATGTCGAGGGCGGTCAGGCAGACTCCGCTCACTGCGACGCTGTCGCCGGGCTTGAGTTCTCTGGGAGTGTGCCCCGCTGCGACGGTAATGCGCCGGTTTTCACCACGCTGCTCGATGCTTGTGATGCGTCCAATTTCCTCGACGATGCCGGTGAACATGAGGGCCTCCGGGACGAACTTAACATCATAAACCTACCAGCGACGTACCAAGGAGGAACTGAATCACGGAGAAATCAGGGAAAATGATTTTCTCTGTTTCCCAGTGCCTCAGTGTAAGAAATCATTCACCGTAAGGGTCGCGGAGGTAACCTTCGACCGCGAAATCTTCGCCGAAACGGTGGAGGTGCACGTGCTTTACTTGCACGGCCTGATTCAGGTGGCGGAATCCCGCTCCGTCTGCGAAGGCGATGGAATCTGAACCGCCGAGAATTTTGGGCGCGTAATAGAGGAAAACCTTGTCGACAACGTTGGAGGCAAGCGCATTTGCGTTTACTGTCGCTCCGCCTTCCATCATCACACTGATGATTTCGAGTTCTGCCAAACGGCGCAGAATGGCGTGCAGGTCGGGACGTCCGTCGGGGCCGACAGCAATGTTCTCAACGCGAATTCCGAGTTGTTCGAGTTGTTTTTTTTTTGGTTCGTCGGCGGAAACACAGAAGACCAGAACGTCATTGGTTCGCTCCGCTGCAATGTTCTGTACCAGTCGCGAGTCGAGCGGCAGGCGCAGGCTCGAATCGAGAATGACGCGTAGCAGCGGACGACGGCGCGGGCGGCCACTGCGATCGGTCAACAGAGGATTGTCCGAGAGAACTGTGCCGATGCCAACCAGGAGTGCATCGTTCTGGTGGCGTAATTCCTGCACGTGGGTGCGGGCGACTTCACCGGTAATCCAACTTCCCGAGAAGCTTTCGGACGCGGTGTTGGGAGGGCGAGCGGCCGGCGGAGCGATTTTGCCGTCGAGCGTCATGGCGGCTTTCAGCGTAACCAGGGGTGTGCCATGGCGGATGTAGCGAGCGAAGGCTTCGTTCAGGCGGCGAGCCTGTTCTTCCAGTTGGCCGACTTCGACCTGGACGCCAGCGGCGCGCAGCTTTTCGAATCCTTTTCCGCTTACTTTCGGATTGGGATCGGGCATGGACGCGACCACGCGATGAATTCCCGCCGCGATAAGCGCGTCGGTACACGGAGGCGTGCGGCCCTGATGGGCGTGCGGCTCGAGGTTGATGAAGAGAGTTGCACCACGGGCCTTCGCGCCGGCGGCTTCGAGAGCAAGAACCTCAGCGTGTTTGACCCCGCCGTAAGTGTAGGTTCCAGTGCCGACCACATTGTCGTGCGCGTCTGCAATGACCGCCCCGACGTACGGATTGGGCGAGGCCAAACCGATTCCCTGGCGCGCTAATTCGAGGGCACCGCGCAGGAGTTGCTCGTCGCCGGAGTGAGCGGGCATGCAGAGTGAATCTACCACGAAGCCGCTGCCGCAGACGGTCTGAGTTACTCTCCCTTCCTCGGTCGAACTTCGTTTAGTCCTCCACCTTCTCCAGCTCCAGCCGCTCCAGGACGAGACCAAACACAAAGTGCGCGCACGCGCGTGGAATCGATGCAGTGCTGTTTCGGCGAAACGGCAGGAGTTAGTCATTTGGTTCCGATCGTGTTCCCGGCTCGTCTTGTCGTGACGGCGCCGCTAAAATCAAAAAATAGGTCGGTTTCAGGACGAGGTTGACGGCTTGTTTTTAGTAAGCCTGGTCAATGCAGCTATGGTCATGCAGCGATCGTCTCAGACTCTGAACTCTGTAAGGAGAAAATATCGTGAAGAAGTGCATATTGTTCATGATCGTAGGCCTGCTGTCTCTACCATTAATGGCGCAAAGCAAATTGGAGTTGTTCGGTGGTTATCAATATCTGCACAACGGCAACATTAGCGTAAACGGTGAGAGTCAGCCCGGCAGCAGCCAGGGCTACAACGGTTGGGACATCTCGGCGAGGTTCAACGTTGCGAAGTTCGTTGGAGTCGAGGGTGACTTCTCCGGCTCCTACGCCAACGTAAGCGGGGTTTCCACCGATATCTACACCTACTCCGGTGGGCCTGTGGTGTCTGCGCGGGTGGGCGGCATCCAGCCTTTTGTGCATGTTTTAGCTGGAGGGACACGGCTCACCGGGTCCGCTTCTGGCGCTTCCCTCTCGACCAACGGATATAACGTGATGGTCGGGGGTGGTGTGGACGCCAAGGTGAATCGGTTGCTGTGGATTCGCGTGGGGCAAGTGGATTGGATTTACTCTCACTTTACAGGATTCAGCGTCGACCAACAGACGACTCCATCGTTTGGCGGAAGCGGAAATGTGAGAATCGCGACCGGGATCGTGCTTCATTTCTAGGGATGAACGATTCGGGACGCTGAGCTAACGCCGCGGCGGGAAGCTCCGGTACGAATCCTCTTCAATCTCGGCGGTCGCTGCGCCGCTGCGCCCTTTCGGGCCACGCCGCAAAGGAGCCCCGACGTAAGCGTAGGGGTCGCCTTCTGACGGAAATTGCTTTTTGCGCAGGATGCGGCGAAGTTGGTCCATCAAGGCTTGCATTAGTGTGCGGTCCTTGCGATTGTCCTGCATATGCGCTCCTATTCAAACAATGAATCTACGAACTCTTTCGGATCGAAGGGGAGCAGATCGCCGGCCTTTTCCCCGACGCCGACATAGCGCACAGGCAGTCCGAGTTCGCGCGAGATCGCGACCACCACTCCGCCTTTTGCAGTGCCATCGAGCTTGGTCAAAACGATTCCTGTCACGCCCGCGGATTCGGTGAACATGCGAGCCTGCTGCAAACCGTTTTGTCCGGTGGTTGCGTCCATGACCAGCAAAGTTTCGTGGGGGGCCCCGGGAATGATGCGCTGGGCGGTGCGGCGCATTTTGTCGAGTTCGGACATCAGGCTGGTTTTTGTATGCAAGCGGCCGGCGGTGTCGACGACCACGTAATCGGCCTTGCGGGCCACGGCGGCCTGGAGCGCATCGAACAAGACCGCGGAGGGATCGCCTCCGGGTTTGGTCTTGATCACTTCCGTGCCGGTGCGCTGGCCCCAGATCTCGAGTTGCTCGATGGCCGCCGCACGGAACGTGTCAGCAGCGCACAGCAGGACGTTCTTGCCCTGGGAGCGGAAGACTTGCGAGAGTTTGCCGATGCTGGTGGTCTTGCCGGTTCCATTGACGCCGACCACGAGAATTACTTCTGGCGATCCCTCGACTTTGCTGACGGGGCGGGTGTTGGCCGCGCTCAGAATCGCGAGGAGTTCTTCTTTGAGGAGCCGCTTGAGTTCATCGACATTCTTGATTTGTTTACGGTCGGCTTTGTCGCGCAGCTTTGCGAGGACTTCTTGTGTAGTCGGGTTCCCGAGATCGGCGCCGATGAGAGTGGCCTCGAGATCGTCGAGCGTACTGCGATCGATCTCCTTGCCGAAGGAGACGACTTCTTCGATGCGCTCGGCCAGGTTTTCGCGAGTGCGCGTGACCGCCTGCTTCATGCGGTCGAAAAAGCCGGTTTTCTTTTCTTCCGTGCTGCCGAACAGGGTCTGAATCATAAAAAGCCTAAAAGATGATTATACGGGCTGGGTTCGGGTTGAGCGGGTGCGAGCGAGCAGGTTACTGAGTCCTCGACAGGTCCATGAGAATCCAAGAAGAGGCTTACTTTTCTTTGCCGGCCTCTTCGCTTCTGCTAACGGAAACCTTGTGGGCGCGTCCGTGCGAAGATAGACTTCGGAAACGATAACTGCACGGAACTCATGCAAACTTCGACGCTGCGCAGAATCTTCAAAGCCTTTCAATATCGCGATTTTCGCCTGATGTGGGTGGGGGCGTGTACCTCGAGTATTGGCACCTGGATGCAGATCGTGGCGCAGGGCTGGTTGATTTACCGGCTGAGCCACTCGGCATACCTGTTGGGGCTGGACCAGTTCCTGGCGGGGCTTCCCATCTTTCTGTTTACGATCATCGGGGGCGTGGTGGCGGACCGGGCCGAGCGGCGGAAGATTCTGCTGATCTCTCAATGGGTGCAGATGGCCAGCGCTGGGATCCTGACGATTCTGGTGGCGATGGGGCTGACGCACGTGTGGCCGATCTTGTGCCTGTCGTTCGTGTCGGGGCTGGCGCAGGCTTTTGGGGGCCCGGCTTATTCAGCCCTGATTCCGACGCTGGTTGAGACCGAGGATATGCCGAATGCGATTGCACTGAATTCAATTCAGTTCAACCTGGCGGTGACCGTGGGCCCGGCTTTGGCCGGGATCACGCTCGCGAGGCTGGGCGAAACGTGGTGCTTCGGGTTGAACGCGCTTTCGTTTTTGGCTCCGATTGTTTCTCTTTCGATGATCTCGTCGCGATTCGTGCCCGAGAATACGAAGCAATCGATGGTGAAAAGCCTGACGCAGGGGATCAAGTTCGTCTGGCAGCACGGTTCGATGGTGGGACTGATCGTGCTGGCGTTCCTCATGACATTTCTGAGCATGCCGATGCGGACCTATATTCCAGTATTCGTGAAGGACATTTTTCATCGCGGGCCGGAAACGTACGGGAACCTGCTGTCGCTGATGGGAGTGGGTTCGATTTGCGGATCGCTGGCGATGGCGGGGATTGGGAACATGCGCCACAAGGGACGGTTCGCCCTGATGATGCTGATCTTGCTGGGCGCAGGAATCGCGGTTTTCTCGTTGTCGAAGTCACTGCCAGTCAGTTACGCCACGCTGGCGGTGGTGGGAGCATCAATGATGGCCGTGTTTGCCACGGTGACGTCGCTGGTGCAATTGATTATCACGAATGAAATGCGTGGAAGAGTGATGAGCGTGTACAACTTCGCTTTTCGCGGAGGGATGCCGATGGGGAATTTGCTGTCGGGCTGGCTGGTGCCGATGTTTACCGCGCCGATCGTGCTCAGCGTCAACGGGTTGGTGCTGGTGCTCGTGGCGGTGTACTTTCTGCTGATACAGCGGAGGGTAGCTGCGCTGTGAACGGCGGTATTTCTACGGTTCGACCACGGTGCCCATGTACAGGGTTTGGTCGGAGCGCGTGTCGACGATCCAAAAGAAGAACGGACGATTCACAATCATGTGGAACGGCGGGGGCGGTGGTGGGCAATTCCCCCCGCAAACGCCGCCGATCACGCCCCCGATTACCGAGGAGGACAGAATCTCGGCGCCGGTTTCGTCGACCTTCATCGAAGAGCCTTCCTGCACGCGAGTGAGTTTGCCTCCGGCTGGTCCGACAAGCGGAACGAAGGCGTCCATGCTCGAAAACGGCAATGTCAGGCCCATCTTTTCAAGGGTAGCCCGCGAATTTCTCTGCTGATTGATTTCGAAGCGTGGCAGTTCCAGGTACCCTTCATGGCTGCCAAATTGTTCGCTCCAATTCTGCCAAGTGTCGGGCGTGAGAGCGTCAACCAGCGCCTGCAGGCTCGAATCCTCGTCGGGTAAGACCACGACCATGGCAGCATCGTAAAACGACAGTTTGACGGCCTGGAAGTTCGCGCCCTTGAAGTACTGAAATTCGGTGTTGTGCTTGGGCATGAGACGCACCGGCTTCTTCGCGCCCGAGAGCAATGTGAACTCGCCGGGATGGGTCTCCGCAGCCGAAAAAGGCAAGAACCACTTAGACTTGAAATCAACCACGGTGGCCAGCACAAAGTCGTCTTGGCCGACATCCTGAATGATGCTCTCGAGCTTCCCGTGGGTCTGGAGCGAAGCCCAGCGATTGATCATTGCAGGCGTGGGACGGCTCGAAAAGACGGTGTATCCGTAGGAGCTTGTATTCACCGACAGAAAGGACTGTTCGAACGCTCCCTTCGGATACCATAGCGCCCCCGCCATGGCATACGGCTGGAACGTCCTGCCATCTGCGCCCACAACTGGAGGCCAGATAGGCGGCGGAAACGGCTTAGTAGAGACTTTGGGCACAGGACGCGACTTGCGCATTGCCCGCAGAGCCGCATTGCCCTGGTTGATCTGGTCCAGAGGAATTTCCCGAAGGTCGAATATACCGGCGATTTGCTCCCGCGCCGGGCTGGCGGCCCCGTTCAGAAGCAGCGCGAAGGCGTATGAGAGTGATGCCGGCGACGTGAGCACATTGTCGCGGGTATTGTCTTCATAGGCCGCCTTGAAGAGCTTCACAGCGAATCGATTGTTGGCCGCGACGACGGGCCCATAGAGATGCCTTGGGTCCGCGGGTTGGGCAGATCGCGAGGGCGTCTTCTTCGTGGGAGCCTTCGCAGTCTGGGCGGAACACGCCGGAAGGCAAGGCAGGAGCACCATTGCGGCAAAGAGGCATCGCGGGATCAGATTCAAGGCTTAGTTCTCCATGCCGAAAGTCAGGAGTGCGGGTCTAGACTCTCGTTCGTTCCAGCGTCGCGGTTTCGGTAGGAACCGAGGCCGCACTGGCGACAGCCGAGACAGAGACGGCCGTATTCTCGGACGCCGGCTGAACGATAGGTCGCTTGATGGTGAAGCGCTGAATCTTGATATCGCCGCGGGCGTAGACCGCGAGCAGGGCTTCGACGGCTTTGGGATCGAGGCGCTTACCGGCGAGGTTCTTGATGATCTGCAAGGCCTGCTCGGGCGTGTGCTCTTTTTGATATGGGCGATTCGTGGTCAGGGCGTCGAAAGTGTCGCCCACGGCGATTACGCGGGCGAGCAGTGGAATCTGGTCGCCCTGTAGACCGTAGGGATATCCGCGGCCATCAAGCGCTTCATGGTGCAACTCGATCCCGGGAAGCATTTCCGCCAGTTGCGTGACCGGGCGCAGAATGTTGGCGCCTTTGGTGGTGTGTGTCTTCATTACTTCGAATTCCTCTTCGGTCAGCGCGCCGGGTTTTTTGAGAATGTGATCTTCGATGCCGATCTTGCCGACGTCATGCAGCTGGGCCGAGATGCGAAGCGTCTCCAGAAAAGTCTCGGGCAGTTTCATTTCCTTCGCGATCAGCAGGGAATAGCGCGTGACGCGGTCGGAGTGGCCGCGGGTGTAGGGATCCTTTTCATCGACGGCTCCGGCCAGCATCTGGATCGAGCCCATGAACAACTCCCGGTTTTCTTCGGCGGCGCGCTTCAGGTCTTCGACGAAATGTTCCAGTTCATCCGACATAGTGTTGAAAGTGTGGGCCAGTTCTCCAATTTCAGTGCGGCTCCAGAGATTGACGCGTTGCGAGAAGTCGCCACGCGCGAGAGCGCGGCTGGACTGGATAAGCACCTGCAATGGATTGGTGATGCGGCGCGCGGCGAAAATGCTGACAAGAATGCTTATAAAAACCGCCGCTAAAGCCAGCAATCGGCCGTTGTGCTGCATCTCGATGACGCCGGCATAGGCCTCGTTGCGCGGCTTTTGCACGATGACCGCCCAGTTGAGCGACATGACCGGACTGTATGTGCCGAGCATGGCCACGTGCCCGGAGCCGGAGTTGACGGTGAACTCCTGGGTGGCGATGATCTGCGCTTTGTTGCCGCTGTCGATAAAAGTGCGGACGATTTCGAGATTCCGCATGTCCTGGCCGGTGGCGAAGCCCGGAGCGGCTGCGGCGACCAGACGGCCCTGGGCATCCACGACGTAGGGCGTGAGGCCGCCGGCGGCGACCACCTGCAGTCGGCGGATCAGAAATTGCAGGTCGACTACGGTGGCGATCATTCCCAGAAAGCGGTTTCCGTATTTCACGGGATAGCTGACGACGACAACCGTGCGCGGGGATTTGCCTTCGCCGACCACCAGAACCTGGCCGTTATACTCACGGCCATCGTGGGCGGCAGAGAAGGCGCGTTCCAATTCGCGGTTCAGGAAAGCGTCGGGGGCAATACTTCCGGCGAAAATGCCTTTGGCGTCAGAGTTGAGGAGCGTGGCATACGCGATGTCGTCGGAAGACGAAACGAAATTTTCGAGTAGCGCTCGCAGTTCGGGGGCGTGAATATTGGCTTCGCCAATGTCGCCGCCGCTGGCGACCTGGATGGCGGAGGACAAGTTGGCCAGCATCATATGCAGGGAACGTTCGTGCTCGGCGAGGTCGTCGGCGAGCGAGCGAGTCACCGTGTTCTGCAACATCATCTCGTCTCTTTGCAGACGCTCCCGGTTGATCGCCTCGACCTGCGTCGAGTAAAAATACATGGGCACAATGCTGATCGCCAGAAGCACACCGAGAATGAGATACAAAATCGGGATGCGTGCGTGATTGTGGGCGGCGGAGGACAAGACTCTCCCTTCACTTATCGCAGACGCCGAAGGCGAAGTGGTGGCGGCGGCGTTCAAAGGTATCCTTCAAATTCTATCGGGGAATGCCGCCAGAAGAACGAAAAGCCGGGCCGATTGCCATTACCGAAGTACCCTGCGAAACCGATACTGCGCGGTGCTTTGGCACGGGAATGCGGACGAAGATTCAGACGTCAGACCTCCGGCCTCAGTTTAAGAGCTTCTTCAAGTCCTTCCAGCGAATGAGGATTACGTGGTTGTCGTCGATCGCTTTTTTGAGCTCGGGGCTGGTGACGGCGTCGTAATCGCGCTGGCGCCAGGCTGCGCCGTAGTCGGGGTGGTCGACCGTTACGGCTTGCAGTTCGGCGTCGTCGTGGCCGAGATGAACAATGATTTCAGTGACGCCAGGTTTCAGGTTCTTGATCGCGTTGGTATAGAACGCTTTCCAATCGGCGGCGCTGACCTGCGGCCCGGCGATCACCACCGAATCTAGGACCACATCTTTGTCGGAAAGCAAAGACCGGATTTCTTGTGGCGCACCTGGAGTTAGCGCCGCAAGAAAAGGCAGTTTGTACTCGTGAGCTACTTTCACATAGACGGCGAACAGATCAGGTCGCGCGAAAAGCGTTCCCATGTGACTGTCGACGTGAGTGGGATGGATCCCCATGGCGATGGCATGTTCGATCTGGGCGCGAATCTCGCGCTCGACCTCGTCTGCTTTCAAAGCGCGAAGTGCGGGCTCGACTTCTGGCCAGAGATATCCCGAGGGATCGAGCAGGCTCGGAACTTTGTCTTTCGATTCCACCGGGCCCCAGCGGTAGGTTTTCCACTCGGCGGTAAGGGTGAGATGCAGTCCCAGATCCGCGTCAGGATGCGCTTTCGCGTAGTCGGCGACTTCAGTGAGCCAGGGGCAGGGAACCATGATGCTGGCGGATGTCACGGCATGTTGGTCCAGCGCATCGAAACTGGCGACATCTTCGGAGTGGGCGACCGCCAGGTCGTCAGCGTGGATGATCAGCAGTTTTGAGTCGGCGGGATAGCCCAGGCGCTCGGCGATGGTCTTGGCTTGTGCGAATGAAGTGCTTAGGGGCGATGCAATCAGAAAAATGGCAACTGCAAGATTGAATCCGCGCATAGGAGTCTCCGAAGATTGAACTACAGGTCTGCAACCCACTTAAGGATACTAAGCACCCGAGGGAGACTCACGATATACCCGTCTCGCTCTTGCCGGTGCGCGACATTAACGCTTGAATGGCTTCGCGCGGAGATTTCCCTTGGTGCAGAATGCCGTGCATTTGCTCGGTGATAGGCATTTCCACGCCGCGAGCATGAGCGAGTCCGACAGCGGCTGAGGTGGTGAAGACTCCTTCGGCGACCATGCCGTGCATAGCGGCGATGATTTCGGGCAGTTTTTGTCCGCGGCCCAGTTCAACGCCGACGCTGCGATTGCGCGATAATCCGCCGGTACAGGTGAGGACGAGATCGCCGAGTCCGGCTAGGCCCGACATGGTTTCGGCGCGGCCTCCGCAGGCGACGACCAGGCGAGTCATCTCTGTCAGGCCGCGCGTGATCAGGGCCGCGACCGAGTTGTGGCCGAAGCCGAGGCCGTCGCAGATTCCGGCCGCGATAGCGATAATGTTTTTCAAGGCTCCGCCCAACTCCACGCCAATGACATCACTATTGGTATAAACGCGGAAGCTGGGGTCGCTGAATTCCTGCTGCACCGTGCGTGCGAGCGCAGAATCCTCTGAGGCGATTGTGATTGCGGTCGGGTCGCCACGCGCGACTTCCTGCGCGAACGTGGGCCCGCTGAGTGCGCCAACAGCGGGATTGGTTCCGTCATCGCGCTTGAGAACGTCGGCAATTACTTCTGTCATCCGCAGCAAGGAGCCTTCCTCCAAACCCTTGGTGGCGCTGACGATCAGTGCATGCGGCTGAATATGCGGGCGAATACGCTCGAACAGGGCGCGGCAATGCTGTGAGGGCATGGCGCTGACAACGATCTTTGCCCCGTGAAGAGCCGCAGCCAGGTCGTTGCTGGCGGTCACGGAATCTGGAACTTGACGTCCGGGAAGGAATTTCTCGTTGATTCTTCGTTGCGTGATCGATTCGCAGACGTCGGCTTCGTGCGCCCATAGTCGCACGCGATGCGTGCCTTTGCGGCCGAGCACGATGGCGATGCCCGTTCCCCAGGCTCCTCCGCCGATGATGGCGATTTCACTCATTGTTTTTCTGCCCTCGCAAGCGGTTTTGATCCGAGACGATTTTCCGTGCCTGCGAGCAGGCGGCGAATGTTGGCGTGGTGTTTGCTGACTATGAACAATGACGCTGTCGACATGAACGCGAGGGCACGCCAGGAGTTGCCATATTCATGCAAGAGCCAGGCTAGAGCGGGGAAGGAGGCCACGCTTACCATAGATCCCAACGACACGTAGCGGAACAGTAACACGATCACCAGAAAGATGCCCGCTGCAAGCAACACGGCTTTCGGCGCGATCATGAAGAACGACCCGAGGCCAGTGGCGACTCCTTTGCCCCCGCGGAATTTGAGCCAGACAGGGAACATGTGGCCGACGACGGCCAGCAGCGCGGCGAGGGACATTAGGCCGTAAGGCTTAGGTGCGTCCATAGGGCCAAAACCAGCCGCCAGCGCCACGGCCGTAGATCCCTTGAGCGCGTCGAGGAGCAAGGTCACAACGCCCAGCAGTGGAGACCTGCGCGAGACGTTGGTGGCGCCGATGTTGCCGCTGCCGGTGAGGCGCACGTCCTCGCCACGAAAGATGCGGACGAGAAGATAGCCGAAGGGGATGGAGCCCAGCAGGTAGCTTGCGGCGGCGATGATGAGGAAGCGAGACATGTTTCTAGAACGCAGCGATTCTTAATTATGCTACTGGGTGCGAGGGCGAGACGCTCTCGCGACAGCCGGTGGGCCGCCGGCGCTACTTTAAGTCAAATCGCGCAAGCTTGGTGTACTTCGATCCTTTCGGTGATAGTTGGCTCTGGTATAGAAAGAACTCGCGGGCCGTCATGGTACCAAACTCCGGAACAGGCATCGCGGCTAGTTTTTCCTGCAGGCGGTGGAAGATGCGATTAGGAGCGTCTGTCTTGTTCCGGCGCGGGGAGCCGGAACCGCCGGCGCCACGGGCCAGCGTAAGGTGCGGACTGAAGGCGCGGTTTTCTTTTGGAATTCCCATCGTCGCCAACTTGTCGTCGATCAACGCAACCAAGGCCGTGAGTTGAGGGCCGACTTCCAGGCCGATCCAAAAAACGCGCGCCGATTTAGGGGTGGGAAAGAATCCGTAACCGCGGAATTGAATTTCCGAGGCGCGGCCGTGGATGTCAGACAACGCCTGTTTAATGGGCTCGACGGCGGATTCCGGTTGCTCGCCGATGAACTTGAGAGTCACATGCAAAGATTCCGGCCGAGCCCAGCGGGCGTCGGGCGCGAACCCACTCACTCCCTCCACAAAGCGAGAGATCCGTGTGCGGATGGCATCGTCGATGTCGAGAGCGATGAAGAGGCGCATAAGCGCTTTTAGCTTTTGGCTCTTAGCTCTTAGCTTGGATCTCATTCTGCTTGCGGTGCTAGAAGGGGAAGCCAAGGGCCAAGAGCCAGGAGCTTCCCTCACATCAGGTTTTTTCTCACCATATCCAGCGCCATGGTGGTGGCGAAGCGGCGGATGCGTTTGCGGTCGCCAGGAAAATTGCGCTGGATGACTTCCGTCCGCGTGCTGCTGGCCACGGCGTGGAACACCATGCCCACGGGTTTCTCGGCTGTACCGCCGGTGGGGCCGGCGACGCCGGTGATGCCCACACCGAGCGTCGATTCGCAGCGGTAGCGGATGCCTTCGGCGAGGGCGGCGGCCACTTCGCGGCTGACTGCGCCGTGCCGCTCGATCATTTCCGCGGGTACGCCGGCTAGTTCGTTTTTTAACGCGTTGGAGTAGACAACCGCGCCGCCCAGAAAATAGCGCGAACTTCCGCCGATCGACGTAATGCGCTCTGCCAGCAGACCTCCTGTGCAGGACTCCGCGACGGCCAGTGTGGCGCTGCGCATTTGCAGCCAGTAGCCCACGATCTGCTCCAGCGATTCGCCGTTGCGGGAGTAGACGGCGTCGTCGAGTTCATCTTCAACGATTCCTGCGACCTCATCGACCCGGCTTTGGGCGGCATCGTGGGTAGCGGCGCTGGTTTTAAAGTGCAGTTCGATTTCTCCCGCGCCGGCCAGGATGGTGGTCTCGACGTCGGAATAACGTTTGTAGATGGGCGCGACGCGGGAGTCGACCGCCGATTCGCCGAGCATGGCGATTTTCAGCGTGCGTACGGCCAGAAACGCCGGAGGTACTTTGGCACGCAGGCGTTCACGCACTTCGGCCTCGAATAGCGCTTTCATTTCGTGCGGAGGCCCGGGGAGCAACACGATGATGTGTTCGCGGCCGTCGAATTCTCCGCTAAGCCATTGGCCGGGAGCGGTGCCGTTAGGATTGGGAAGCGCAGTGGCACCCTCGAGAACGTCAGCCTGTTTCGTGTTATTCGACGACATCTTCCAGCCGCGGTCGGCGAAGCGCTGCTCCAGGCGAGCGAGAATTTCCGGGTCGCGGTGCAGCTTCAGGCCTAGCGCTTCGGCGACGGCCTCGCGCGTCAGATCGTCTTCGGTGGGGCCGAGCCCGCCGCTGAAAATCAGAATGTCGGAGCGAAACAGGCCGTGCTGGGCCGCGGCTACCAGCCTGCGCAGGTCGTCGCCGACAATGCTCTTAAAAATTACTTCGACGCCTAGCAGGTTGAGTTGCTCGGTGAGGTAGAGCGAGTTGGTGTCCATGCGGGAGGGCGTGAGCATCTCGGAACCCACCGCTATGATTTCGGCATTCACGCGTTAGAAGTTTAAATGAAAACGAAAATGAAAACCGCAGGGGCGTGGAGGTGGCGAGGAAAGCAGGTTCCTCACTTCGTTCGGAATGACAAACTGTGGGTGATGGACTGGCGGGCGGGGATTATTCCGGTATCAGAGGCAGGCCCTGAATGTTCCACGAGAGATGATGCACGCTGTTAGTGGTGGCAAGGATGACGGAGCGGCCTGGCGCGAACGCCAGGCCCACCAGACCCTGGCCGGCAACTTCGAGATTGGCCAGGCCGTCGGGCGCAATCTTCACGATCCCGCGCGTGCCGGAAAGCGAAGCGGCGACATACATGTTGCCTTCGACGTCGAAGGCCAGTCCCTGCGGCCGGCCTAGTCCCTTATAGAAAGTGGTGACGGTTCCGTTTGGGTCGATTTTGTAAACCCGATCGTTGGGCCCGGTGACGAACAGATCTCCGTGCGGGCCGAACGCAAGGTGATAGGCGGAGACACTGAGCTCGAGAGTGGCAAAGACGAAGACCTGCTGATCGCGCGAGATCTTGAAGATGGTGCCATTGCGGTCGCCGACGTAGAGACTTTGCTCGCGATCGAAGGCGATGCCGGTGGCGACGCCCATGCCTTCGGCGTAGGTGGTCATGGTTCCGTTTGGAGCGACACGATAGACGGCGCCGTCGAAGCGAGAAGAGACATACATGTGCCCCTGCCGATCGAAGGCGATGGCCGTGGCATTCATCATCTCGGCCACGAACGGCTTGATGTTGTAGTTGGTATCAATCTTGAAAACGGCGACCGGAACCTTCTGGCCGCGCGAACCGGAAAAGGTTGCGTAAATGTTACCGTCGGGGTCGAGCGCGGGGCTGGTCACCGGATGAAGACTGTCGGCGATGGGCACAGCCACCTTTACCGCTTGGGGGTTACTGACGTGTCCGTCGGCGGCGACGACGACCGGACCGGAGGTCGCTCCTTCAGGGACGCGTGCGACCAGGAAACCGTCGGAACTGACGACGATCGAGCCTTCGAATTCGCCAAATTTTACGGTTGGACGATGAAGTTCCTGCGGGCGCAGGCCCGAGCCGGTGATGCGGAGTTCGCCTCCGGCGAGCGCCAGCGAGGGCGCCACCATTTCAATGCGCGGTCCGCCATTGACGTTTTTCTTACCGAGGATGCGGTCGGAAAATCCCATGAGAAATCGGAAAGCCGCTAACTGGTTAGTAGCCCAAAATGAAGCAGGAGATGTATTCCAACTAACGCGAAAATTCCTGCTGCGACGTCGTCAAGCACGATCCCGGCGCCTTCTGGAAGTCTCTCCAGTTGCCGCACCGGAGGCGGCTTAACGATATCGAACGCTCTGAAAAGTATAAGACCGGCGAGGAAAGTTTTCCATGCGAGCGGGACGGCGATTAGTGCGATCAACTGCCCGGCGACTTCGTCGATTACTACAGACTGCGGATCTTTCGTGCCCGAGGCTCGCGCCACGCGCGTGGCAGCGGGGATGCCGACCAGCGTGACGAGCGCGGCCAGGGCGATGGCGACCGGGGTTCGCACCGACGGCGTTAACTGGTGCGCGACGGCGGCCCAGATCACGACTGTGGCAGTCGAGGCCCAGGTCCCAGGTCCGGGACGCAGGCGGCCGACGCCGAAGAAAGTTGCGACCGTCGTCGCCCAGAGCGAGGCGGACGAGCTGGCAGGCTTCACTGCTCGTCCTCTTGGTCTTCGGGGGTGCGGTCTCGGATTCCTTCTTCGGCATCGGTGGTTGGAGACGAGATCACATAGGCGCCGCTAGCCCACTTGCCCAGATCGATGACGCGGCAGCGGTCGCTACAGAAAGGGAATTCAGGGTCGGTGCTCTTCACTGACTTCTTGCAGATGGGACAGCGGAGCTTCACGGTGCGCTTGCGCGGCATACGATTTGTATTGTAGACGTGGACGATTTTGCTTAGGAATGCCCACTACAGAATTTTCGCCACCAGATCGTAGTCGTGGGCCCCGGTGATTTCACAGCGAAAGAACTGGCCAGGTTGAGGGGCGAGATCTTCGGGGAAGTCGTTGACGAAGACTTTGCCGTCGATTTCGGGAGCGTGCATGGGAGTGCGGCCTTCGAGCAGAAGCTCGGTTTCTTCCGACTCGCCTTCGAGCAGCAGATCGAACTCCCGCCCCACCAGCGCTTTCTTTTTCTTCTTGCTGATCTGGCGCTGGATGCCCATCAAGTGCTTGCGGCGGCGCTCGATCTCGCGCGGCGACAGCTTCTTATCGAGAGCGAAGGCCTGTGCTCCGTCCTGGTCGGAGTAGGCGAACGCGCCCATCCAGTCGAATTGTGCCTCGCGGACGAAGTCGCATAGTTCTTCGAATTCTTTTTCGGTTTCGCCGGGAAAGCCGACGATGAACGATGTGCGCAGGGTGAGTTCCGGCACGGTGCGGCGCATTTTTGCGATCGAACGCAGGAAAACATCAGAGCCACCTCCGCGCTTCATGCGCTTCAGCAGTGAAGCGGAGGCGTGCTGCAGAGGAACGTCCATGTAGGAACAGATTTTTTCGTGCTGCGCGATCGTGTCCAGCAGCTTGCCGGTAATTTTGTTGGGATAAGCGTAGAGAAACCGAACCCAGCGCAAGTCTTCGATGGAGGCGAGTTTTTCCAGTAATAACGCCAGACCATCTTTCAGACCGAAGTCTTCGCCGTAGCAAGTTGTGTCCTGGCCGATGAGCGTAATCTCGCGAACACCGCTCAGGGCTAGCCGCTCGGCCTCGGCGATTACCGATTCGAAGCGGCGCGAACGGAACTGGCCGCGCAGCTGGGGAATAATGCAGAACGTGCAGGGATGGTCACATCCCTCGGCGATCTTAATGTAGGCCATGTGGCGCGGCGTGGCGAGGATTCGCGGCGTGGCATCGTCGTAGAGATAGTTGGGCAGGTCGCCGATCGCCCCATCCCATTTTTCGCGAGAGAACCGGCCCTGGGCAGCGCGGGCGTCGCCTTCGGGCCGCGATGGCAAGACCACAAACGGGGAATTGCCATTGCTTGGTGGCTGCACGGGCGCAAGACCGGTAGCGGCGAGGATTTTCTCCAACTCACCCGTGCCGACGACGGCGTCGACTTCTGGAATATCCTTGCGAATCTGGTCGCGAAAACGCTCAACCAGACATCCGGCGACGACCAGTTTCTTCGCCTTGCCGCCGGTCTTGTGCGCGGCCATTTCGAGGATCGTGTTGACGGATTCCTGCTGCGCGCTCTCGATGAACGAGCAGGTGTTGACCACGATCACGTCGGCATCTTCGGCGCGACGAGCAAGTTCGGCTCCGGCCCGCGCCAGCAGACCCATCATCACTTCGCTATCGACGAGGTTCTTGGGACAGCCAAGGCTGACAAAACCGACTTTCTGCGGACGTGCGGGCAGATCCGTGGGCTGGGATGCGTCGCAGTGCGGATTCTCGCGAGATTTCTCTGCCTTATGACGGAGCTTGCGATCAGCCCTGAGATCGGAGGAAGCGTCCACAGTGAGGTCTTTTACTGGCATGCAATCTTTCTATTTTAGCATCTGACGGAGCAGCCCGCGTCGCAGTCTCTTGAGCCAGCCGAAGGCATGGGCACCAGAAAAGATAGTAGCGATGGTTCAAAATAGCCGGGGTCGTGCTAGGCTAGGTCTTACCGCCGTAACAATTTAGGAACCACCTCGCAGGAGGAGAAATGTTTGGCAAAGGTCTTTGGGTTGCGATCCTGACCGTTGTGGTCATGCTATCGGCGTCGGCGGTTGCGCAAGACGAAAAGAACGAAGTGGGCGGCATGCTAGGCCGCATCTTCATCAGCAACCAGGGAATTAAGAGCGGGACGGACCCGGGCACGATCATCGCCTTCGGAAAAGGCCTTAGCGTCGAAGGGGAATATGCCCGGCGATTGCTTGTGACCCCGATCTATTCGATTTCGGGCGAAGCTGTTCTTGTGTACAACCACGATGAAGACATCAATGGGGGAGCCTATGGGTTCGCGGTTGTGCCTCCACAGTTGAGCGAGCTCTTCGTAACCCCCGCGGCTCGGGTGAATTTGTTTCCTACCACAGCGGTTTCTCCGTGGGTGAGCTTTGGAGCTGGCTTCGGCCACATTGGGCAAAACTCGACCCTGATCTATGGAGGCGCCAACCCGGGAAAGGGCACAACTTCGGCGGTGATTGAGGGCGGATTCGGTCTGGATGTGAAAGTCTGGAAGAGGCTCAGCATCCGCGGCGAGGTCCGCGACTTCTGGTCGGGCGAACCGGATTTCCCGCTGGCGCCAACGGGGAAATCGCGACAACACAATTATTTTGTTGGCGGCGGAGCGTTCTGGCGGTTCTAGATTGAATGACTGCGCACGCGGAGTCCGCGGCTAGCGGGTGCGAGTCGCCAGTTCGACTTCTTGGTATAACTCCGGCAGACGCTGGGCGTCGTCAATCGAATTGCCGAAGCGCGCGGATTCGTAGACTTCGGTAAAGCGCGCGACCGGCTCGCGAAGCCGGCTGTCTTCAATCTTTTTCACGAACTCCTGCGCCGTTTGCGCCGCAGGCTTTTTCACTCCACGGCGCGCCAGCGCGCGGGCCATCCGCTGATACCACATTGCGGCGGCCTGTTCGGGAGATCGCTCGGGATGTGCCGCCAACCATTTTTCGTGGAGCAGGCGAGCGATTCTGCCCAGGTTTCCGAGCAGCAAAAGAACAAGAGTGATTGCGGCGCCGAGCAGAGCCCATCGGCCAGGCGAATGTTCAACGCGATTCTGACTGTGCCGGGCCCACTTCAACATCGACGCGTAGTGGTTGCGGGCCCAGACGCGGGCACCCGTCCACAAGCCCCGACTACCGGTGAACGCGGCCTGACCGAGCGCATATTGGTGCGAAATGTCGTAACTGACCACCCAATCGCGCCAGAACGATGAAAGGGCGTCGACGTAGAGCGCGAGACGGTTCCAGCCTTGCGGCGTTCCGCTGACGCCTGCCGGAGTGGGATCGAAGGTCTGCCACCCATAACCGGGAAAGTACGCCTCCACCCAGGCGTGCGCGTCTTTGGCGCGCACCACGTAATTGCCGGTCAGGTCGTTGAACTCGTCGGAGCGGAATCCGGTGACCACGCGCGACGGAATCCCTAGCGTTCGCAGCATGACCGCCATTGAGGAGGCGAAATATTCGCAGTGCCCCTGCTTGCGCTCAAACAGGAAATTGGCGATGGGATCTTTCGGCGTAGTTTGCGGCAACTCGAGGGTGTAGCCGAAGCGTGTCTTGAGATAGTTCTCAAGGGCGGCCGCTTTGTCGAAATCATTGGTGGCCGCGTTTGTGATTTGCGCAGCCAACTGGGGAACTCGCGGATCAAGCGGGGGCAGGCGCAGGTACCCGGCCGTGACCTTCGGGGGGTAATTCCGTCCTGCCGCGCGCAACTCCGCGGGCGCCGCAGTCGCGATGTCGGAATCGGCTTCGTAGCGGCTGATGGCGCGCGAAGTGTCGAAGTTGTAGATCGCTCCGCCGGTATCTGCGGCCAGCATACGATAGTTTCCGTTGACGACGCGGGCCCAGGGAACCAGAAAAAAAACATTGGTGCCGATCGGTTCCATCAGGACGCGATAGTGGATCAAGTGCTGGCGCACTAAACTCGGAGTTGCGTCATGGCTCACGTAGGAAGTCACGGAGGAGCGCGGGGGCGGCGCGTTGACGGCTGGCACGAGGAAGCTGTTAGCCGTTTTCCGTAACAGGAACTGCTCCCGGGTATTCGACCAGGTATGTCCGTCGAAATCGGCAAGAGCCACGCCGCGCCAATGCAGGTCAGAGCCGCCCACGCGGTCGCCTTCGATCTCGATGTGCATCACGAGCGCACTGGACTGCTGGATCTGCCCGATCTGGCCTAGTTGAACGTGATCGGTGAATCCGGACGAGATGTTGGTGCCGAACGAGTAGGCGCCCATGTATCCCGCCGACATGCGGGGCATCAGGAAAAAGACCAGCGTGCCACTGACCAGAATCATCAGCATCAGGGCAGGGGCCACGCGCGCCAGGGCAAAGGCCAGATGCCGGTGTTCCTGGGGATCGTTTGTATGTCGCGCCTGAATGTTGGCCGCGTGGCCGGAACGGCGCATTTCCATCAGCACAAAAGTTCCGACGGCCATCATCATGAACACGGCGAAGGAGAACAGGAAGATGCTGTCGACGGTGAGCACGGCCGACGCCAGCACCATCAGAAAGGCGAGGATGGCGAGAGTCACGTGGTCGCGCTCGCGGCGCAGGGAGAACATCCGCACCACCACGCCGAACAAGGCGAGATGAACTGTGGCCAGCAGAAAGCTGCGCGAAAAAACGAAGTAGTCGACGGCGAAAAAAATAAAGTAAGCGACGGACAGCGGGGTGGTCCAGCGCTCGGAAATCACGAACTGTCGCTTCTTAGACAGCAGGTAGCCACGGATCGCCAGTGCGACCCCTACGAGGATGGTCGAAGGCAAGTCGAGTCCACCGGTGCTTGCCAGGGTTGCAAAGCCTGTGAGAACAAGCAGATACAGTGCGAGTTCGAAGTAATGGTCGATCGCCTGCGTCAGCGGGATCGCTCCGGATTGGGAAGACTGAGGCGACATTCGGGCTTACGGCGACCGGACTGGAGCGGCAAATCCTTTCGCGAACTTCTATTGTTCGACAACTGGCACAAGAAGGGAAGGCTTGCAGGAAGAATTCTTGCACCAAAAGTCACATGGCCTTTCGAAGGGAGTTAGCGGCGAGGGCGAGACTCCCCTTCGGCAGGCTCAGGGCAGGCTCTCGCGACAGCCGGCAGGATGGCGGCGCTACGGCGACGCGGCGAATCGCGAATGCTAGAATGATTCAGGTCAGGCATCGGTCTCACGCGACGTACTCTCGCCAACCCCGCCAGGTCCGGAAGGAAGCAACGGTAACGGGCTCTTGCGTGTGCAGTGGGTCCCCGGTGCCTGGCTAATTTATTTCGTCTCAGTGATTCCCGTAGTTCCGATTACCAACTTTTACACTTCCTTTACGACTCTTTTCGCAAGAATCAGCTCCTCGCAGCATCATCTACAACAGCGGGGTCGGCAGAATTATTCGTGTCGGCCCGCAAGGAGAGATGATGCAGAGTAGTGGTGTTTCCCCCAAGTTGGCTCCCCATGTCACCATCCGCGTAGCTGGAAAATTATTTCAAGGACACCTGGAGTATCTGGAGCAGTTGGTCCACTCGGCTGCCGAGTGCCGTTTGTGGCCTCAATTAAATCTTTCTTGCCTGGAGGAGTTGGACCGGGCGGCTCTGTTCTATTTGATCCACGGCGAAAATCACGACTTTGATATCGTCTCCTGCCCTGGCTTCATCCGCGATTGGATCGAGCATGAGAGGGATCGCGCCGTGGCTTGAAGAGCGCTTCGGCAAAGTGAGTCCATCGGGTTAGACATTCTGCTCCTAATTGTTGAGAATACTGAGTTTCATATTTCAGGAGACTCGTTGACTCAACCGATCCGGACTCAACCGATCCGCGCCAAAATCAGCGCGCTTGGCACATATCTTCCGCCACGAGTTCTTACCAACGCCGACCTAGAAAAAATGGTCGACACAACCAACGAATGGATCATGGAACGCGTGGGGATTCGCGAGCGCCATCTCGCGGACAAAGGCGTGGCGGCCAGCGATCTGGCGGTCGAAGCCGTGAAGAAGCTGGTCGCGTCATATCCCTTCGATTTGCAGGAGGTTGACCTCATCGTAGTGGGCACGGTCACGCCTGACATGATGTATCCGTCGACCGCCTGTCTGGTGCAGCATAAATTGGGCATCGAGAAAACCTGGGGCTTCGACGTTTCCGCCGGGTGCTCGGGCTTTCTCTATGCGTTGAATACGGGGGTAAAGTTCGTCGAGTCGGGGCAGTACAGGAAAGTGCTGGTGATTGGCTCGGACGTGAATTCGTCGATGACCGATTACACCGATCGTGCGGTGTGCATTATTTTCGGCGACGGGGCGGGCGCGGTTTTGCTCGAACCTTCGGAGGATGAAGAACTGGGCATTATCGATCATGTGGCGCAGATTGAGGGCATGGGCGGGCAGTATTTGTTCATGCCGGGCGGAGGCAGTCTGAATCCAGCCACGCATGAGACTGTCGACAAGAAAATGCATTGCATTCATCAGGATGGCAAGAATGTCTTCAAGTATGCGGTAAAGAAAATGGCGGAGATGACGGAGCGTATTTTGGCGAAGAACGATCTAACCGGTAAAGACGTGGATTGCTTCATCGCCCACCAGGCCAACCGGCGTATCATCACGGCGACGGCCGAGCGTCTGGGGATGCCGCTGGAGAAAGTCATCATCAATATTGATCGCTACGGCAACACGACCGCAGGGACGATTCCGATCGCCATGCAGACGGCGCTCGAAGAGGGTAGATTGAAAAAAGGAGACCGGGTGCTGATCGCGACCGTGGGGGCTGGGTTTACTTCCGGAGCAACACTGTTGCGGTGGGCATTCTAGCCTTCCTTAGTTGTCCTGGGCGAAAGCGACGGATCTTTGCTGTCCGGCGGGCGCAGACAGCTTGTTAAGGTCGTTCGCTTTGCTCAGGATGACAACGCCGTAGCACTTCGCCCCAGACAAAATCCGGCGTTAGACATTCTTCCTCTAATCCTTCAGAATACTTGAGCCTTCACCCACAGGAGCTCTGTTGACGAAACCGATCCGCGCCAAAATCAGCGCCCTCGGCACGTATGTGCCGCCTCGCGTGCTCACCAACGCCGACCTGGAAAAAATGGTCGACACGAACAACGAGTGGATTATGGCCCGCGTCGGCATCCGCGAGCGCCACATCGCAGAGAAGGGCGTGGCCACGAGCGACTTGGCTGTGGAGGCGGCGAAAAAGGCATTGGCCCAGCGTGGCCTTGAGCCGACAGACATTGACGCTATTATCGTGGGCACCGTTACTCCGGACATGTTTTTCCCCTCTACCGCCTGCTTGGTGCAAGACAAGCTCGGTGCAAAGGGGGCTTGGGGGTTCGACGTTTCGGCGGCGTGCTCGGCCTTTCTCTATTCAGTTCAGGTAGGGGCGCAATTCGTCGCCAGCGGATCGCACCGGCGGGTGCTGGTGATTGGCGCCGACGTTATGTCGTCGATCATCGACTACACCGACCGCGCTACATGCGTTATCTTTGGCGACGGTGCCGGAGCGGCGATTCTGGAACCGGCCGAAGATGATTCTGTCGGATTGATCGACTACATTCACGAAGTCGATGGTTCGGGCTCGCAGTTTCTATATATGCCGGGCGGCGGCAGCCTGAACCCGACGAGCAAAGACACGATCGCGAAGCGCATGCACTACGTCCACCAGGACGGCCAGCAGGTATTTAAGTTTGCCGTGCGCAAGCAAACTGAGCTGTGCCAGAAGTTGCTCGAACGGAACGGACTGAAGGGCTCCGATATTGACGCGTTTATTCCGCATCAGGCCAATCTGCGCATCATTAATGCCACCGCCGACCGCCTGGGCCTGCGGCCTGAGGCGGTAGTCGTCAACATAGAAAGCTACGGCAACACCACGGCGGGGACAATCCCGCTGGCCATGAATACGGCACTGGAACAAGGCAAACTAAGAAAAGGGAGTCTGGTGATGCTAGCTTCGGTTGGGGCCGGGTTTACCGTGGGTGCGACATTGTTACGCTGGGCATTCTAAGTTGTTTTGTACAGAAGTTGGTTGCAACGCGCTCATGGTGGCACTCCCACTGCCGGCACCATAGACGTAGCGAGCTGCGTCTCTATGGCAGCCCAACGGTCCATAACGTTGGTAACCACCCCGGCATCCATTTCCATGGCTTCTAGCGTGCGCCGGCTGCTATCGTTTTAGAACGTCCGCCCCACGTAGGGATGCCGGCGAGCGTGCAAGCCAATGACTCGCACCACCATCTGCTGTTGCCTCCTGTTGGTTCTAAGCGCGGCTGGACTCGCCGCACAGCAGGCTGATCCACGCGAAAGCAAGTTGCTGGTTCTGGAGAGACTGTGGAATGAGGCGCAGGTCCACCGGGACGGATCCGCACTCGATGCCCTGGTTTCGAGCCGGTTCGTGAACACCGAGTGGGACGGCGAGATGAGCAACAAGCAGCAGTTTCTTGCCGATATCCGGGACCCGCGGTTCAAACCTTCCGCCCTCAATATCCAAGATGTGAAGATGAATTTCTTTGGCGACACTGCCGTGGTCACAGGGATTTATCACGCCCAGGGCAGTTACCAGGGCAAGTCCTATGACCACGTTGGCCGCTTCACCGACACCTGGGTGATGGACGCTGGCAAGTGGCAGTGCGTGGCCAGCCATACCAGCCTGATCAAGAAGTAAATCGCTCCCTACTGCGAGTAGTGCATAGTCCGGCTGCTCTGCGCCCATGTGCTTCCCGGTTATGACCCCATAAAATCTTTTTATGCGGAAATCCGCGTCACAAGCCGGCGGTCGATGATCCAATCAGGATTCAGGGAGGTCTGACACGCAACCTCGAACGCCATGAATACTTCGCCACCTCGCGCCTGGAAGGTTCTGCTGGCCTTTGCGATTATCTATTTCGTCTGGGGCTCAACCTTCCTGGCGATCCGTGTGGGGGTGCGCGAGGTGCCGCCATTTCTTCTCGCGGGCATGCGCTTCCTGGTTGCGGGAGTGGTGCTCTATGGCTGGATGCGAGCGCGGGGCACGCCTTCGCCGTCGGCACGGGAGTGGGGCGCGGCCTCGTTTCTCGCGCTTCTGATTTTTGTATTCGACTACGGGCTGCTGTTCTGGGCAGAGCGGCGCGTGCCGTCGGGCGTTGCGGCGGTCATGATGGCAACCATCCCCGTATTCATGGCGATCGGAGAAATCATTTTCCTGCGCACACAGCGCCTTAGCGTGCGACTGGGAATGGCGCTGCTTCTAGGGATGGCCGGAGTTGCCGTGCTGGTGGGACATTCGGCGAGGTTGGGCGAAGCTCCGATCGACATCACTGGGGCGTCCGCGTTGATCTTCGCGGCCATCAGTTGGTCGGTCGCCGCATCGCTCAGCCGCAGGTTGCCTTCGCCTGCCGCGAAAGCCATGAGCTCTGGAACGCAGATGCTCGCCGGTGGCGTAATGCTGATGATAGCGGCGGCGCTGTTGGGAGAGTTTCGCGGCTTTCGTGTGCATGCGGTGTCGCGCGGGGCGTGGCTCGCGCTGGCCTACCTGATCGTGGCCGGATCGATTGTCGGTTTCACGGCATACGTGTGGCTCCTTCACCACGAATCGCCGACCAAGGTGGGCACTTATGCGTATGTAAATCCAGTGGTCGCCGTCCTCGTGGGATATTTCCTGGGAGGAGAAGCGATCGGCCCGCGCACGATTGTCGGTACGCTGCTGGTGCTTGTGAGCGTTGTGGTGATTACGACCACGCCGAAAGGACGCGGATTGGAAAAGCACAACAGCTCGCCGAATCGTAGCCCTGAAAACCGAAGTGTCTCAGCGCGGTAGGGGTGGCACACAGGCCGCCAAGCGCCGTTGCGGCGCAGGTCACTTTTCAATAGACTGATCAGCGAGAACACGAGGTCCATCGTGATGGCGCCGAGGCTGTATGCGTATTTGGTATTGTTATCCGGCACCCTGCTCTACGCTCAAGACAATCGCAAGAGTGTCGCCCTAACCGATAGCTCTAATGTTCCAACCGCGGAGATGTCGAGCGCGCTTGCCAAGGAATGCCCTAACCTCAGCATCGCGGATGACAAAGCGAAGTGCGACTACACCTTAGAAGCTATAAAGACGACAACGCGCCCCGGCCTTGGCATCGAGCGCGTCAGTGAATTCGACCTCACGCTGTTCGATCGAGATGGCAACACATTCAGCAGCGAGTCCGACACGTCACTCAGGCACATAGTGAAGGATATGTGCCGGGCCATTAAGACGTCTGTAATGGTCGAGGTCGTGGACACTAAGAATCTAACGCAGTCCGCAGATACTCGCGGCGAAGGACCCGGCGTCGTGAGCGTTCTCGTGAATGACGCTACGGGGAGAAGGACCCACACAGATAGCTCCAGCATCTACGTTATTGTGAACGGCGAGCATGCGTTGCTGGATTGTTATGAACGCCGCACTGGCTGTGCAACCATGGGCCCGGGTAAATACTATGGAGAGCGGAGCAACGATGGGATTTGGGTAAGCTATCGAATGCCTATCACACACAAGCCGATGCGCAACCACTACAAGATAGCGGGGAGTTGGTAGGCGGCACAGGCCTTCCACGATTTTCCACGCCGTAGCCGTGACACAGGCGCCTTAAGGTCGTGTCATTTTTTCCGGCTGCACCAATTGATCGAATTCCTCACCGGTAAGATATCCCAGCTTCAGCGCGGCTTCGCGCAGGCTGGAGTGCTCGACATGTGCTGTGTGAGCGATTTGTGCGGCCTTGTCGTATCCCACTTTCGGGGCTAGCGCTGTGACCAGCATCAGTGAATTCTTGACGTACCAGTCCACCTTGGCGCGATCGACTTCGATGCCGTTGAGCATGTATTCGACGTAGCCGTGGCAGGCGTCGGTGATGAGCGTGACTGAGTGCAGGAAGTTGTAGATGATGACCGGCTTGTACACGTTGAGTTCGAAATTGCCTTGCGACCCGGCGAATCCGACCGCGGCGGTTGCGCCGTGCACTTGCACGCATACCATGGTCATGGCTTCACACTGCGTAGGATTCACCTTGCCCGGCATGATCGAGGATCCGGGCTCATTCTCTGGGATTGAGATTTCTCCCAGGCCGCAGCGGGGGCCGGAAGCCAGCCAGCGAATGTCGTTGGAAATTTTCATCAGCGAGGCGGCCAGAGTTTCCATCGCGCCTTGCGCGAAGACGATTTCGTCATGCGCCGAGAGCGCTGCGAACTTGTTGCCATGGGAGCGGAAGGGAAGGCCCGTAAGTTCCGCGATCTTCTTGGCCGCGCGCTCGGCGAATTCGGGATGGGTGTTCAGCCCGGTGCCGACAGCGGTTCCGCCGATGGCCAGATCATAGAGTCCGTCGAGAACTTGTTCGAGGCGATGGATGTCGCGTGCGAGCAGGCTGGCCCATCCACCGAATTCCTGCCCGATGGTTAAAGGCACGGCATCTTGCAGGTGGGTGCGGCCGATTTTTACGATGCTGTCGAATTCTTTGGCTTTGGCTGCGATCGCATGATGCACAGTCCGGATGGCTGGAATCAGCGCATTCTTTACTCGATCGGCTGCCGCAATGTGCATGGCCGTTGGAAAAGTGTCGTTCGACGACTGCGACATGTTGACGTCGTCGTTGGGATGGATCGGCTTCTTCGATCCCATCATTTCTCGTCCAAGCGGGCCGCCCGCGATTTCGATGGCGCGGTTGGAGATGACCTCGTTCACGTTCATGTTGGTCTGGGTGCCGCTGCCGGTCTGCCAGACGCGCAACGGGAACTGGTCATTGAGTTTGCCGGAGATGACCTCGTCGGCGGCTTGCACGATGAGCTTGGCTTTGTCGGCGGGAAGTTTTCCCAGATCCTGGTTGACCAGAGCGCAGGCCTTTTTGAGAATGCCGAAGGCGCGGATCAGTTCGGGCGGCATAGTGTCGCGCCCGATGTTGAAATGCAGGAGCGAGCGCTGTGTCTGCGCGCCCCAGTAAACGTTCGCCGGGACTTCGATCTTTCCCATGCTGTCGGATTCGATGCGCGTCTTTGTCGACGACCCGGCAGGCTCGGTAAGAGTAGACATTACGACTCCAGTGCGACCGGATGAATGAATGCAACCGAAAATTATAGCGCGCTACGTCGTCCAGACCATGTGCCCGCACGCGCACGCGACCGGGATGGTTAAAGGTATCTTTGTCCACATGCTAGAATCATCGATCTCCGAGTTGCGTTCGAACCCTGGTTCACCTCGACCGACTCTGTACTCACTCCATGCCTGATTTTCTTGCCGCAGAAGAACTCGACACTCTGCCGAAGGCGAAGGCTAAGCCTCGCGCGGAGATGCGCGCCGACGTTCTGGTGATTGGGGCGGGACCAACGGGACTCGCTTGCGCCATCGAGGCGAAGAAAATCGGGCTCGAAGTCATCGTCCTCGACAAAGGGTGTCTGGTGAACTCGCTTTTCCATTATCCGGCGGGCATGACTTTTTTCACTACGCCGGAACTGCTGGAGATCGGCGATATCCCCTTCACGACGGCCCTGCAGAAACCCACGCGTGAAGAGGCGCTCGAGTACTATCGCAAAGTTGCCGAGCACTACCATCTCGATCTGCGCCAGTACGAGTGGGTGAAAACCGTAATGGGCGACGACGGAGATTTCAGCATTACCGCGACGGACCGCGCCGGGCGACCCCATGATTACAAGACGAAGAAGGTCATTATTTCGACTGGGTATTACGATTTGGCGAACCAGTTGAGCATTCCGGGTGAGGATCTGCCGAAGGTCTCGCACTACTACAGCGAACCTCATCCCTATTACGATACTGATGTGATGGTGATTGGCGGCAAGAATTCCGCCGCGATTGCCGCGCTCGACTTATGGCGCCACGGAGCCCGCGTAACCCTGGTGCATCGCGAAGAGCGGTTGCACCACCACGTGAAATACTGGATCAAGCCCGATCTCGAAAACCGTATCAAGGCTGGTGAGATCGAAGCTTACTTCAGCAGTTCGATACAGGAAATCGGCATCGACCATGTGGTCATCAACACGCCGCGGGGGCCGATGCGGCTGAAAAACGATTTCGTGCTCGCGCTCATCGGCTACCATCCAGACTACGATTTTCTGCGCAGTGTGGGGATCGAGTTGTCGGAACAGCAACACCGTCCCGTGTGCGATCCAGTTTCCCTCGAGAGCAACGTTCGCGGCGTCTATGTTGCCGGAGTAATCGTCGCGGGATCGCGGACCAACGAAATCTTCATCGAGAACGGCCGTTTTCATGGCAAACAGATTGCCGATGATCTGAAGCGTAAGCTGAAACCTTAAGTGTAGAGCCTCCGACTGCGACCAGGAGGTTGGGCCTCGGCCTTTGCCCGAAGTGCTTCCACCCTGTAGATTGAAACACTCCCCATGGAACCTGAACCGGAGCACGGCGCGGCCACGATCTCGCTCGCCGCTTACACGCGCCTGCTGCGCGGCAACCGTAATTTCCGGCGGCTCTGGCTGGCCCAGATTGTCAGCGAGATTGGCGACTGGTTCTACACGCTTTCGATTTATACCTTGCTATTGCAGTTGACCGGAAGCGCCGGTTCTGTGGCGCTGGCGCTGGGGTTGCAGGTTCTGCCGCAGACGTTTGTGGGACCGACGGCGGGCGTGGTGAACGACCGACTCAAGCGCAAGCACGTGATGATCGCGGCCGACCTGGTTCGCTGCGGCGTTGTGCTGGCGATGCTGTTGGTGCGTTCGCGATCGATGGTGTGGCTGGTCTATCCCTTGCTGGTGGCGGAAACCTCCATGACCGCTTTCTTCGAGCCGGCGCGGAGTTCGGTGATTCCCAACATCGCCGCGGAGAGTGAAGTTCTGGTTGCCAACACGCTGACTGCGACGACATGGTCGGTGAACCTGATGATCGGAGCTGCGGTCGGCGGAGTTGTGGCTGCGTTCTATGGGCGCAACACAGTCTTCATTCTGAATGCACTCTCATTTCTCACTTCGGCGATTCTGATTAGCGGCATGCGGTTCGCCGAGCCGCACGCCGAATCAGCCGCTCCGCTGCGCCCGCGTGATCTGGTCGATTTTTCTCCCGTGCTCGAGGGATTTCGTTACATTCGCAATCATCCAACTTTGTTTCCAGCGGTGTTTGCCAAGGCCGGAGAACTCATGGTGGGACCCAGTTGGGTCATCTTCACTGTGATGGGTGCGCGTGAGTTTGCGGTGCATGGGCGCGGGATTGACGCCGCGGGCGGAGCCATGCTCGGGATGAGCATTCTGATCGGAGGACGCGGCCTGGGCGCACTGGTGGGCCCATTCATATCTGCGCGTTGGGCGGGCCAGAGCGATCATCGTCTTCGGCTAGGAATTTTGTTCGGCTACATCACCATCGCGGTCGGCTACGGGGTTCTCGGAGCAAGCCGCAGCGTGTGGATGGCCGCTGCGTGTGCCATGTTGGCCCATGCGGGAGGTTCAACGGTGTGGGTCTTCTCGACCACTTTGGTACAGGTGCACACCGATGACCGGTTCCGGGGACGCGTGTTTGCCGCAGATCTTGGCCTGGGCAGTCTTACATTCGCGGTCACGGCATATCTGGCTGGCCGCTTCCTGGATGCAGGAACTCCGGCTCATACCCTCGCCACCAGCACGGGGGTGGTGATGCTCTTGCCGGCTGCGATCCTGGCGTGGGCCCTTTGGAGCGGCCGGTCTAGCGCTAAGGGCGAGAGCTCATGATTGCTCTCAGTTTGGTTTTCTCCTACACTCGCGTACGGCTGGCACGGCTAGAATCCGGCCTGCCAATTTATTCACGCCGACGCCATGCAGTCTTTCGATTTTCAAGTCGTGCTGCGCTGTCCCCTGCAAACGGTTTTCTCCATTTATGTTGATACCGAACGGTGGTGTAACCGCAACGAGTTCGGCGAGATTCGGTGGGTGCAGGGCAAGCCATGGGAAGTGGGAAGCCGGTTGCGTGTCGAGACTCGGGTTCCGATCCGCACCACAGTTGACCAGGTCGTACAGCATTTCGCCCCCAATGAAAGCGTGTCTTACCTGAGCCACGCCTTGGGGATCACCTGTGAGACGCGCGTTACTTTCACATCTGTTTCCGTCCGTGAGACTGCGGTGAATGTGGTCGTGCAGTTGGCGGGCACGGCTTCGCGTGCCCTCGATTTTGCCCTGGCACCCGTCATCGCACACGCCACCAAGGGATTCTTCGACGAACTTCGCAAGGATTGCGAAGCTGGGTTGGAACAAACGCCGCCGGCTTAGTCACCGCGGGTTTATTCGCCGTTGAGCCGGTCGATCTTCGCCGCCATGATGAAGTCGCTTTCGGTCAGGCCGTCAATTTTGTGGGTCCAGAGCGTGATCTCGGCCTTGCCCCAGGCCAGCAGAATATCCGGATGATGTCCCTGTTCCTCCGCCAGCGCCCCCACGCGATTAACAAATTCCAGCGCCTGTTTGAAGTCGGGAAACTTATATTCGCGTTGAATGTGATGATCCTTGACGACAGTCCATCGGGGAACCATTCGGTGCAGCTTTTCCACCTCGGCGCCCTTGAGTGGCGGAACGCCGCCGCGGCAGGGCACGCACTTTTTGTCAGCAAGATGTTCGGTCATAAACTTCACCTCGAAAAACCTGTAACCACCCAAGAGGAACTCAGTCAGCTTGGGCGGGGACTCCCTCCACCCTGGGTTGGACATCCCTCCCGTTGAAGTAGCGTTTCAGCCATAAGAGATAGCCGAAAAACATCATCATCAGAATTACGCCCCACCACAGAAAAATGCGGCTGCGAAAGAGCGGGCTCGAGTTGAGCATGTTCACTTGTTCGTCGGACCAATCTATCTTTGGATACGCTCGCATTAGACCGGTCTTGCTGTAACTGAAGGCCACAGCCAGCATTCGCAGCGGCGCGGCTACCATCGCAATCCACCAACCGGAGGATCGCAGACGGAACAGCGCGATGGCCAGATAGAGGTCCAAGGCTGCCAGAGCGACAAGACATCCCGTTGCGGAAATCCCGGTGAAATAGTGTCCGAAGAAGGGGAACATGGGTGCAGTCAGCCCGAGTCGCAAGCTGTACAAGGATCCTGTGAAAAACGCGAAGCTGGCTCCCAGCACGGGCAGAGGTGCCCGGTCGGTCCAGCGTTCGACGGGGTCGCGACGGCGGCAGGTCTCGGCTACATCGTCACGGCTGTAGAAAATTACGAACGCGATTGGTACCACTACCAGGAAGAAGGCGAAAAAAACAATCATCATTGTGATAATCACCGCCATTACACCCGTGGTGATTTCTGGAGAAGATGTTCCTGCGGAATTTTGCTGGGCCTGCGCCAGCGCGGTCTTCATGGCTACGGGCAAGGCTGCAGTCAGCCAGACAGTGCCGAGTGTTCCCAGGATCAGCCAGTACCAGGAAGTAACCAGGGTGAGCGCGCGCGCCCAGCGCTTCATTCGTACTGACCCGATGCCGAGAGCAAGCAGAAGCGCAGCGATGAAGACGTAAAAGATCGCTCCGGAAATCACCCGGCCGAAAGGCATGGTGCCGCCGGGCGCGAGTCTGGCCATGAATGCACTGAGAGCGATCAGAGGCACGACGAGCGCGGCCAGCAATCCCAAGATGATCTGGGCTACGCCGAAGATGACTAAGCCGGCGCCGCGGTCGCCGTAGGCGGGCACGGACAATGCCGGCGATTCCGGGAGCGGTTGAGTGACCGCGGTGGAGATAACTGGTATCGCCGTTGGAGGCGGCGCAGGCGCTGGTTCTGGCGTCAGTCCGGGATCTGGTGGCAGTGCGGGTTCCACGAAACCTCCCAGGAGGAAGGGATATCTTAGCAGGCCAACAAAGTAGATGGCCGGGAGGGTTCGATGCTCCTGCCTCGCGCCCCGCCGAAGTACTTTCGATTCCGTTCTGTGTACAATGTGGTTCTGCTTCCCTCCAGGTTGTGGAATTTACTCCGGCGACCAATGAAGCCGTTGGACATTGCCGTTGACATCGCTGTGGACGGCGCGTTGCGCGCTGATTTGGCGATGAACTTCAGAAAGTCGTGGCAAGAGCTTCGGAAAGGAAAATGACGTGGTCGTTCTGGTCGTCGGTGGTGCGGGATACATTGGAAGTCATACAGCCCGAGCGTTGAGGGCCGCGGGGCATGAGGTGATCATTTTCGATAATCTCAGCACCGGATTTGAAACTCTGGCCGCCGGATTCGAGTTGATCAACGGGGACATACTAGACGGGGCTGCGCTGGCACGCGTGCTGCCCCAGACCGACGCCATCATGCATTTCGCGGCGCGTGCCTATGTTGGCGAGTCCGTAACTAATCCGAAAAAATATTTCCATAATAATGTTGAGGGCGGGCTATCGCTGCTCAACGCGGCGCTCGACGCGGGAGTGAAGAAGATCATTTTTTCTTCGACCTGTGCCGTGTACGGAGAGCCGGCGAAAGTTCCAATCGAGGAAACGACGCCGCGGCAGCCGGTGAATCCTTACGGCGTATCGAAACTGTTCTTTGAGCAGGCGCTGGAATCTTATGATCGCGCCTACGGGTTCCGGTACGCCAGCCTGCGGTATTTCAACGCGGCGGGCGCGGATGAGAGCGGGGAGATCGGCGAATTGCACGAGCCGGAAACGCACTTGATTCCGCTGGCTCTGAGCGCGGCCGCGGGGGTGGGGCCGGAGTTGCAGGTGTTTGGGTCGGATTATCCGACGCCGGATGGAACCTGCGTGCGTGATTACATTCATGTGAACGATCTGGCGAGCGCGCATTTGAAGGCGCTTGATCACTTGACGGCAGGGAAGGAAAGTTTTGCTGTGAACGTTGGGACCGGAACCGGAGCGTCTGTGCAGGAAGTGATTAACGCCGTCGAGGAAGCGACTGGAAGGAGCGTGCCGCGCAAGATGGTTCCGCGGCGGCCGGGAGATCCGCCCATTCTTGTGGCCAATCCGGCGAAGGCGCAGGCTCTGCTGCAGTGGAAAGCAACACGGGGGCTGCGCGAGGTGGTCGCGACCGCATGGAATTTTATGGAGAGGCAGCGAGAGGCAAGGCGCGTTTAACCACAGAGGAGCTAGACCTACAGAGGAAGTTCTCTGGGGGGAACCTCTGTGAAACTCTCGATCCTCTGTGGTGCAAGCATTTGAAGTGCTGAGGGAATCTATGGGAAATGATCTGACAGGGAAGAAAGTCGCATTCCTGGGTGCGGGCAAAATGGGCGGCATTATTCTGCAAGCGCTGTTGAAGAACGGGATGCTCTCGGCGAAGTCGACGTGCGCGACCGTGGCGCATGAGGAGCGCGCCCATGCGCTGGCTGCGAAGCTGAAAATAAAAGTCGGCACCGACAATGTCGCGGCCGCTAAGGGCGCCGACATTATCGTGATTGGAGTGAAACCTCAGGTGGTCGAGGAGGTGATCCGTGAGATCAGCGGGCACATTACCTCAAGACAGCTGATTGTGTCAGTGGCGGCGTCGGTGCCCACGTCGATGATCGAAAAGAATTTGCCGCCGAATGTTTCGGTGATTCGCGCTATGCCCAATACGCCGTGCCTGCTCGGCGCGGGCATGACTGCGATCTGCAAAGGCAAGCATGCCAGCGCAGAAGACGTCGCCCTGACCTGCCGCATGTTTGATGTCGTTGGACGCACGGTGGTGGTCGATGAGAAGCACATGGACGCCGTGACCGCGCTTTCAGCCAGTGGCCCGGCTTATATCTACATCATCCTCGAATCGCTGGCGGAGGGGGGCGTGAAGCTTGGCTTGCCGCGCGATATCGCGACACTGCTGGCAGCGCAGACCACGCTGGGAGCGGCGCGGGTGGTGCTTGAGACCGGAGACCATCCAGCGCTGCTGAAGGACGCCGTGACTACGCCGGCGGGTTGCACCATCGACGCTATTATGGAATTGGAGGAAGGCAAGTTGCGCGTCACGCTGATCAAAGCGGTGGTGAAGGCAGCGCAGCGCGCGAAAGAACTGGCCTATGGATAAGCAATACATCGGCTGCGATCGTTTTTAGACGAAATCAGTCTTCGAAGATTGATCGCTCGGGGCGGCATCGTCATAACTTTAGCCCGGCACTTCACCACCAACGACTCTCATGGACTCACGACTCATCCTGATCCTTCTGCTGCTCAAGCTGGGAGTAGCTGTGGTGGTGTCGAGTACTCTGGTGCGCTCCAAAGAATTCAAGCGTGTTCTGTTTCGCGAGGAGCGCACCTTTCGCCAGAAGCTGTACTTAGTGCTCTGGTTCGGCCTGCCGATCATGGGCGGCGTCGGGATTCGAATTTTTCAGAAAGCTTTTGCGGCGGGCGACCTGAGTTTCGAAACCGCACTGCTGCTGGGAGTGATCGGAGGACGCTGGGCGGGATCGCTGGGCGGTGTGTTGATGGGCATTCCCGCTATGTTGCACGGCGAGTGGGCCGCCATGCCCTTCGACGTGCTTTGTGGTTTTGTCGCCGGCCAATTGCGCACTTGGGCGGTCGACAAGGATGACATCTGGTCGTTCTCGCCGTTCATCGATCAAAGCATCATTCGCATCATTCGCCGCAATCTGCCGCGTCCACGGCTGTTCGACTGGCAGATCATGTTCTTCTGGACCGTGATTGGCTTGCGTTTTGTGCAAACCGAATTGGCGGAACATTTCCCGCGTTCGATTTTCAGCGTCGAGAGTCCGGACAACTATTGGGTCTATAGCCTAATCTACGCCGCGTCGGTGGCGGCGATTGGAATCGAACTCAAAGTCTTCAACAGTGTCCGCATTCAGATCAAACTCGAAGAACAGGAACGGCTTCTGCTTCATGCGCGCATGGAGGCGCTGCAGAACCAGATCAATCCGCATTTTCTGTTTAACACTCTGAATTCGATTTCGTCGCTGGTTCGGTTTGATCCAGACATGGCGCGGGACGTGATCTTCAAGCTGGCGACCATCTTGCGGCGCCTGCTCAGCAGCGGTGATGCGTTCGCGCCGCTGCGGGAAGAATTCGAATTCATCGACAACTATCTCGATATCGAAGTCGTGCGCTTTGGGCGAGACAAGTTGCGAGTGGTGAAGGAACTCGACCCGGCGTCGCTCGATGTGGTTGTTCCCAGCATGTTGCTGCAGCCGCTGGTCGAGAATTCCATCAAGCACGGGTTGTCGCCAAAGGTGGAGGGCGGCAGTATCTACTTGCGCAGCCGCGTCAAAGATTCTCGTCTCATTATCGAAGTCGAGGACGACGGAGTGGGGATGGGCCAGGCGCAATTGGAAGAGAGCAGCAGTTGGTCGGGGATGGGCATCGGCATGGCCAACATCTCTGAGCGCCTGCAGGTGCTCTATGGCGATACGGCACGCATGACCATCGACAGCCACGAAGGGAAGGGAACGCTGATCCGGATCCGGTTGCCGCTCATCGAGGCCGCGAGCTCGGTTCCGGAGGGTTTCTACGCCGAACGCTCGAGCACGCGCCGGTAAAAATCCTCATACTGCTTCACAATTTTGGCGGAACCGAAACGCTCCGTGGCGACCGCTCGCGCCTGTTTTCCCATTTCGCGCAATTGCTGCTCGTTGCCCAACAGTTCGATGGCGTAGCGTGCCATCGTTTCAACGTCCCCCACGTCGGCGAGATAACCACTCTTACCGTGTTCAATGACTTCCGGCACGCCGCCTGCGCGGGTGGATATAGGAACCACTTCGCACGCCATCGCCTCCAGCGCCGCCAGACCGAACGATTCCAGTTCGCTCGGAATCAGCATGATGTCGGCAATGGAAAGCTTTTCCTGGATCTGATCCTGTTTGCCCAGAAACAGGACGTCGTCATGAATTCCTTTTTGTACGGCCAGCCACTCGGCGACGGAACGATCGGGCCCATCACCGATCAGGAGCAGCCTTGATGGCATCTTTTTGTGCACACGATCGAAAATCTCAATCACATCGGTAAGACGCTTGACCGGCCGAAAATTGGAGAGGTGCACCAGCACGCGCTCACCGTTGGGCGCGTACTCTGCGCGCAGTTGCGCGAAGGTGTCGGGATTGCGGTGGTAGACGTCGACATTGACCGAGTTGTAAATCACTTCAATGCTGTTCTTCACGTCGAACACACGCTGCGTGCGATCGCGCAGGTAGTTCGAAATTGCGGTGACACCATCGCTCTGCTCAATCGAATATCGCGTGATCGACAGATAGGAGCGGTCGAGGCCAACCAGTGTAATGTCGGTGCCGTGCAGAGTGGTGACGAACGGCAGCTTCTGGCGGCGAGGGCCGGCGGCGAGCATCTGCCGGGCCAGCAGCGCGCTCACCGAGTGCGGAATGGCGTAGTGCACGTGCAGAAGGTCAAGATCGTAAAGTTGGGCGACCTCGGCCATGCGCGTGGCCAGCGCTAAATCGTAGGGCGGATAGTCGAACAGGGGATAACGGGAAACCTCCACTTCGTGATAGTGGATGTTGGGTTCCTCGCCGCGCAGGCGGATTGGCTGCGCGTAGGAAATGAAATGAATTTCATGTCCGCGCTGCGCCAGCTCCAGGCCCAGCTCGGTCGCGACGACACCACTGCCGCCGTACGTCGGATAACAGGTGATTCCGATCTTCATAGGTGCGAGGATGTGCGAGCGGCCGCGTTCCTGGTACTGCTGACATTCGATGGCTGGAACGCGCCGTGGTTGCAGATTTTACACGAGAGATGGGCAGGTGCAGGCGCTCCGATTGACGCCCGGGTCGTCTTCTATGTGCGTTCCCGGTTTACTCGCTCTCGTTTTCGTTTTCTTCCTTGTGTCCTTCTTTGTGACCAAAGGAAATTCCCGGGTCAATCTTGTCGAGGTGAGCCTGGAACCGTTTTTTTGCTTCCTCGGGTAACCCCGTGAACTCGATGCCCATGCCGACGCCGGGATCACGGGTGCGCACTACGGCGCTAGGTGAGAGCCGTTCCTGATCCATCCACAAGTCCACGCGAATCGCCGTGGCGATCGACAGGGGCATGACAGTCTCAACATAACAGCCGTTTCCGCTGATGTCGGTGGCATTCACGCGCATGGGCATATTCACGCGCTCATCGCGCAGTTCCAGAGGAAAAGAAATCTTGTGGCGGAGGAATCTGCGGCGGTTGTCCTGGCTCTGCTGGGTGCGTTCATCGGATCGCATGTCCACGGGAAGAACGGATAACCACGGACAATCCTGGTCAACCACGAGTTGCACGCCAACCTGACTTTTCTTGAGTGCGCCCGCATCCACGACCCAGATCACCTTGCAGCGCGCCTTTCGCGTTTCGTACTGCACGCCGATCACATCTCCCACCTTCAACTCGGGCTCAATACCGAACAGGCAAGCGCCCGTCGCGCTGATGTTCTGCGCCATGGCGTTCTGGAAAAAGGGCTGGTTGTTAGAACCCATGCCCCACACCCGGACTTTTATGTCCAGAGTTGCGCGCGGAGCTGACCCTTGGGCTGACATGGGCGAAAAACCTCCAGATGAGAAAACCCAAAGAAATAGGGTGATCTGAAAAGTATCATACTACTTGGAATGGGCGCAGAAGGTTACGAGAGTACCCTGGCTCCGCGGTGCAAAGGTTTTACCTCGGAATATCCCCGCGAGAGCATCCGGGTCAGGCGCTAAAGCGAGATTCTTGAGAGCTTCAGTTCCCGGTAGGAGATCAGCTCAATCCCTTCCTGCGCCAGCACTTCGCGGGCGGCCGGCAGGGTAAGCACGCGAAGTTCGACCTCGCGCGAGCTGCGTAACCGGGTCTTGCCTGCCTGCAATTCCGCGTCGTTATAGCCGGGGTGGCAGACGAATTCCCAGGTGCCTTCGGGAATGCTGCGGGCAATCGCGTGGAACAGCATTTCATCGAGCGCTCCGGTGACCACAATGCCGAGTGTGCCGTCAGGCGTAGTGAACCCGTCACGATCAACCATCTCACGGAACTTTTCGGCGAAGCGGGCCAGAAAACGGAGCTGAGTATAACGTACCCAAAGCCCGGGTCGCGCCAGCAGGTGGCTCGATCGCAGGGGCAATCGTGGTCCAAACGGATTCCGCACGGCGCGTACCCCACAATCCGCTGCTGCGCGCAGCAAAGGGCGAAGAATCTTGGGAAACAAGTGCGTATGTTTGTGAGTATCTATGTGAGAAACGGCAATGCCCGCGGATTGAATCTTTCGAATCTGCGCCGCGGCTTCGGCGGTAATTTCACTGTCGTTCATACGGCCAGCGATGGCACGCGCGGCGAAAGTTTTCATGCCATCGCAGAAATGCGCCCCGGTGGTGAGAGAGGGAAGTAGCGCCGCGTCGAGAACGGGCCGGCCATCGGTGAGCACAACATGGCAGCCGACGCTGAGGTTTGGAAGCGTCTTGGCCATCTGCGCCGCCTCTGCGAAGGCGGGGCCATTGGCCATGAGCGTCGAAGAAGTGACGACGCCGTGCGAGTGACCCTCCACAATGCCCCGGTTCACCCCGGAAGTGAAGCCAAAGTCGTCCGCGTTGACGATCAAACGCCGCACTCCGCCAGTCTAGCAGGGCCGTGCCGCACGGGCAGGCGGGTACTCCTGTTTCTCTCACTCCCTTCCTACTTGTCGGAAAGCAAACCGAAGACGCCGACTCCGTTCGTTGTGCCAACGTAGACTTTGCCGTTGGCGATCGTGGGGGTGATGAATTTGTTGCCGCTACCGAACTGATCGCGGCCGTTCGCGGCCTGGTTGGAGTTGTAGATCTCGATCAAGGTCTTTGCATTGTAGGCGTGGAGCACGGCCGGACTGACATTTTCCGCGGCCCACACAATGTTGTTCTGGCCGTTCGAGGAGATGCTGGGGGTTGCGCCGGGATACCCGAAAGAGTTCGCAGTTTTCACTATGGGACTGGATTGTAATTTCGCGTTCTGAAAATGAAAGGCAAGGATGGGCGAACCGACGGGGCCGTAGTAAATGTTGTTGTTAAATGCGGCGGGCATGGACCAGACTCCGCCAGGCAGAGCGCCGGAGAGTTCCTGATACATGTTGTTGCTGCCGGAATTGAATTTGCCCATGTTGGTGCGATCGACAACATAAAGGTTGGAGTCCTTGCCTGCGCCGACGGCGAGTTGCCACACTTTTCCCGTGGAATCTTTCTGGCTGACCAGTAGAGTTCCGCCGGAACCGAGGTCGGTATCGCTGCCGTTTTCCTGCGACTCGTTGTCCATCTCGAAGTAGTCGGCGACGGCGAGTCCGCCCTTGATTGTGACGTGAAGGAACGCGTTTCCGTAGTCGCCCCGTTCCGGGAAGCCGGATGCGCTCAGAGTGGAGTCAAACAGTCCGTTGGCGTCGAGGAGGAAGATGTTGCCGTTGCCGTCGGCGGCCATACCTGCGCCGGCTCCCCAGATCGCACCTTCGTTTCCGTTGGGAGTAAGGTTGAGGACGGTGGTTTGCGCCAGAGTGGTCGCGTTGTAACCCATGATCCATCCGGTGTAAGGACGGATGTCGCAGTGCGAGGCCCATGCGAGGTAGATGGTGTTGCCGATCATGAGCAGGCCGGCGCGCTCTTTATATTGCGCGGGGTCGAAGATTACGTTGCCGCCCGAACTGTTGTCGCCGGTCCCGGGATACTTGGCGGCGATATCGATGGGGCCATTGTGAAGTTCGGCGCCGGTAGTGGCGTCAAGAGCGTGCAGGCGCTGATGGTAGTCTCCCGAACTGTCCTTCGACATGGCCACAACGTAGATGACGGGGTTGCCGGTCTTGGGCCGGTTGATGACGGGGGTTGAGGTGATTCCGATTTCGGGTGTGACCTGGCTGCACCCGCGATTGTCGGAAGTGGTTTCGCCGGATTTGAGAGTGGTGATGTGCCAGATGTTCGTACCGGTATCGGCATCGTAGGCATAAACGGTGTCGTGTTCGGTAACGACGATCAGAAGATTGTGGGTGACGCCGGAAATTGAGACGGAGGACAGGTAGAGGGGCTGCGCGTCAACCAGCCCATCCGCAGGAACGACGAACAGCTTGCCGAACGTGGCCGAGTTGACGTTCGCGAGTGTGAGGACGTTCTCTTTATTGACTCCGGTGCGTTCGTTGTTGTTGTGGTAGGTAAGGACGTCCTGAGAATGGATCGCTGGCGCAGTGACGCAGAGGATCACGGTTAGCAAGAGTAGTCGGAATGTTGAGTGATGGGCGGCAACAGCGGGCGCTGAGCAGTACGACATATCACACCTCCGGGGTTTGTGGGACGGTTACGAATCAGATGACGGATTGCGCCGAAGTGGGCTGCGCCTTCTTGATCAGTCTTCCAGAATTCCGAGGCGGCCCGCAAACTCGGTGGTACATAGGGTCGAGCAAACGGCACGGTAGATCGTTCCAGCGTGCGCCGGCATTTCACTTGTCCAGTTGCTGCTCGAAAACACCGACGATGGACGGCTCTAGTCTTGGCAACGGGGCGCAGACAGATCAGATTCGCGATGGAAATGTGCGAAGTCGCGATGAATGTACAGAGCCCGGTGCCATAGCGCTCCTGAGGTGATTTCTGAGTCCCCGACGGTACAGGAGTCGATTTACTCGCCCGCTGCTCTACTAAGTCCCACATAATTTCGAAGTGTTTCTACGGATATCCATAATGAACTGGTCATTGGTGGATTTTCGGTTCCGCTGAGAAACCGTAAGTTCGGGTCATCGAGCTTTAACATTTCGCGCCTTAGTTTAGTAACCCCGCGTAATTCCTTCTGAAGTGGGTCTCTGCTTGCTTTATCCGTACTGAATGTTGCTCACAAGTCTTGATCGCTTTTTCGGCTTTCAGGAGCAGGAAGCGGATTGCGTCAACACCTGCACGAGGAAAACCCCGCACCCGAGAGAGCGAAGAAACCGCTTTGTTGCGCGACACCGTGGCATTCGATTTTCGGTGAGCTTACAGGAATTCTAAGTACGGAGGGCTTGTTATGAAGCAGTGTGCATTTAGGCTCGTGGCTTTTTTTCTCGCGCTGGGGTTAGTGGGTGGGATGGTCGTGTGGACGACTCCTGCATATGCGGACGACCTCTACGCCAGTATTCGCGGGACGGTTGTCGATCCGTCGGGAGCCGTCGTGCCCGATGCGAAACTGACAGCAACGAACATAGCCACAGGCCTTAGTTACTCCGCGAATTCGAGCAAGGATGGCTTGTTTGCCTTCTTGCAACTGCCCATCGGCGATTATTCGGTGAGGGTGGAGAAATCCGGTTTCAAAACGTTCACCGAGGGACACATTCATCTGGATCTCGACCAGATATTCAACCTGAGAGCAACGATGGAACTTGGCGTGGTGAGCGACACGGTTACGGTCGAGGCCAATTCCGCCCAGGTCGAAACCACAAGCATGCAGCTGGGAGCCACAGTTACGGGAAGCCAGATCGTCGACCTGCCGCTCAACGGGCGCAACTGGACTCAGCTCATGCAGCTTCAGCCGGGAGTGCAGGGAGCTTCGGACCGATTCGGCACCGCCACGAGCGGGGGCGCCTACTCCACCAACGGAACGGAAACGCAGCAGAATTCCTTTCTGATTAACGGGGTCGACTCCAACGATGTTTCGCTCAATACTCCGCTTGTCCTTCCGAGTCCGGATGCCATCGGCGAGTTTGATTTGGTGAGCAGCACGCTCAATCCCGAGTATGGACGCAACTCTGGCGCCATCGTCAACGCCGTCATCAAGAATGGCACCAATCAGTTTCACGGCGACGTTTTTGAGTTTTATCGCGACACATTTTTGGACGCAATGTCGTGGTTTCCGGGACTCAGCCCTCAAGGACAGCCGGTGAACCCCTTGTTCCACCAGAATCAGTATGGCGGTACGATCGGGGGGCCGATCGTTAAGGATCATGCCTTCTTCTTCTTTTCCTACCAGGGCAGACACTCAGTAACGCCGCAACCTTCTGGGCTTGAGGATACTTTCGGCGGTCTCGAGTATGGCCAGTATCAGCCAGTCGTTTTCAGTCAGGCGCAACGGGGCGGCGACTTTTCGGCTGGTGGGGGCTCATTCAGCAGCAACCCTATTCCATTTCCAATGTTTGGCGACAGCGCTTCGTCGTGCCCGGTGAGCGGCGGTGTCATGTGCCCGGCCAATGGAACCAATACCTACGCGAACCTTTTCAGCACCGGCGCGATCCCGACTCAGGATCTGAACCCGCTGTCACTGAAGCTGATGAATCAGTACATTCCTCAGGCCAATGGGCCGGGCAATCAATTCTTTTTCAATCCTCTCGAGGTCTCAAAGCGAGGCCAGTATCTCGGCCGGGTGGATGAGAAGCTGTCAAGTAAAGATTCGATCTGGTTCTATGGGATCTACGACAACCACATCACGAACGACGATTTGGGCTTCGGCGGCTCCAGCCTTCCCGGCTTCGCCGATGGCAACCCATCCAAGACCTATGAGTACACGACCGCCTGGAACCATACTTTTTCGTCGACCATGCTGAATGAAGCGCGCTTCGGCTACGTCCGTTTCAATTATGATGACGTTGTACCCCAAAGCACCCAGAGTGCGTCGGCCTACGGCTTCACCGGCATCAGCAGTACTCAGGCGCCCGCCTTTTCGCAACTCCCCGTCATGTTTGTGTCGGGCATGTTCACCCTCGGTTTCAGTGCATTTGGGCCGCAACCACGGGTGCAAAATACCTATCAAGTGGTGGATAACCTCAGCAAGGTTTGGGGCCACCACACCTTCAAAGCCGGCTTCAACATGGATCGTTTGGAAATCAACAATCCGTACTACAACGACCTGAACGGCATCTATCAATATTTTGGTTCGGGATCGTTTTCGACGGGAAACCCCGGAGCAGATTTCCTGCTTGGACTTCCCGACGAATATACGCAGGGAAGTGGTGCGATCATCCGAGCGCGGGGAAGGGAATATTACTCATATGGTCAGGACCAATGGCAGGTGAAGCCCAATCTGACGCTGACTCTGGGAGTAGGCTGGGATGTCGAAACTCCCTATAAGAATCTCTATGCGAACGGGGAGGTTTTGGACGCGTTCCATCCCGGACAGCAATCCACGGTTTTCCCCACAGCTCCGGTAGGTCTCGTCTTCCCGGGCGATAAGGGAGTCGGGTCGTACGGAGGAGCCAGCATTCATTACGACGACTTCGCGCCGCGTCTCGGGTTCGCCTGGAGTCCGGGTGCTTCCGCCAAGTGGAGCATTCGTGGCGGCATTGGGCTCTATTTCAATCGCACAGACTCAGAGGCTACGTTGCAGACGCTCACCAATGTGCCATTTTCGATAACCTCGATCGGAGGCGGGGCGATTAGCGGTAGCTCTCCGGCCTTTGCTAATCCTTACAACACCGTGAATCCCGCTGCGGTGGGAGCAATCCCGAGCGGAAACACGAATAACCCCTTTCCGTTTACTCCACCGGCGAAAGGGTCGTCTCCCGATTTCGCTCCGTTCGAACCCGTCGGCCTCAATGACGTTCTGTACGATTCGCACCTGACTTCTCCCCGGTCAACGAACTTCAACCTGACCTTCCAGTACCAGGTTTCAAAATCGACAGTTGCGACTATTGGGTATGTCGGAACGATCGGGCGTCATTTGGAGGGTGCATACAACATGAATCCGGCGGGCACCGCGACGGGAAACCCGGTCGCTGTGTCTGAGGGCGCCACCAGCGATGCCAATCTGCCTACGTTCGCTGCGAACACCTACCAATACAACCCCAACATCTATGGGGGAATTGGCATATTCGCCACCGGTTGGAACTCCAACTACAACTCTCTGCAAGCGCAGATCAATCGGCATTTCAGTAATGGCCTGCAATTTCAGGCTGCCTATACCTGGTCCCGCTACTTCGATTACACCTCGAGCCTGGAAAACAGCGCGTTTAACAATCCGGGCTTCAACGCCTTAAATTTTTCGCGGAATTATGGCCCCTCGGCCAATGATGCCCCGCAGCGCCTGGTGGTGAATTATGTCTACACGTTGCCGTTCTATAAGTATGGGCATCACTGGAAGAGGCTGACCGATGACTGGAACCTCACGGGAATCGGCACCTTCCAGCATGGTTTCCCGGTGAGCGTGTTTCAGACCAATTTCAATGACTTGCAGGGTGATTATCAACAGCAGTTCTTCGCAGCCCCGGACTTCGTCAATGCTACGGGGGCGCCGTTAAACATCAATCACAACCCCAGGAACAGCCCAACGCAGCAGTGGGTGAATCCCGCTGCCTTCGCAATTCCGGCCCTCGGAACCCAAGGTACCGCTAATCGCAACCCGTTTTATGGGCCGGGGTTAAATTTCTGGGATATGGCTTTGGAGAAGAGCATTCACTTTACGGAGTCGATGTACTTCCAGTTGAGGTTGGAGACCTTCAACACCTTTAACCACGCGAATTTTGGTTCTCCGGTGAACGATCTTTCCGCCCCGAACTTCGGGCAAATCAATACTGTCCAGCCGATAACGACCGATGGCGCCGGTCGTGTAGTTCAGCTTGGCGCGAAGTTCTACTTCTAACGAACCAAAGCTAAAAGCCGGGAGAGGCATCCTCTAAAAGGATGCCTCTCCGCGATTGAGCACTCGATCGGCACAAACTTCGATTGACTGTTCAAGCCTGGGGGCGGAACGCCTTCATGTGTTCTGGCGGCGAGCTTTCAGATAAGCTGGGACAGTCATGACACCGGAAAAAACTACGATGGCCTTCGGCTGGCGCGTCTACGGCCTAGGCGTGATGGCGCTGGGGATGGCCAGTCTGGCGTTCAAGGAATTTGACCCGGGGCAGCGGGTGCCCGGGAAGTTTGCCGCTCACATCGCGCTCGCCTATGCTGCCGGTGCATTCATGGTTATCGCCGCGGCGGCCGTCGAGTGGCGCCGAACCGCGGCCTGGGGCGCCGCGGCGCTCGCAGTCTATTACGCGCTGTTTGTCGTCATGCTGATGAACGGCCGGTTCCTGCTCACCGATTACGCGGTATTCGTCACCTACGAAAACATCGCCATGCAACTCTCGATCGCCGCGGGCGGGCTGATCATCTACGCCACGACCGCTCGGATCGAGGCGGCACTGGCCGCGCGCCTCACGCGTCTGGGCCAACGGACGTTTGGGGTTTGTGCGCTGGTATTCGGTGGTGCGCATTTTGTCTATATGAGCAACACTGCCTCGATGGTTCCCAAATGGTTGCCGCCTGCGCAAGAATTCTGGGGTTACGCGACCGGAGTTGGCTTCGTCGCCGCAGGTGTTGCGATCCTGACCGGCGTGCAGGCCCGCCTCGCTGCGATTCTGATGACCGCCATGCTTGCGATCTTCGGCCTGCTGGCGAATGGGCCTATACTGCTGGCGGATCACTCGACTCACTGGAACTGGAGCGAAAGCGCCGTGAATCTCGCCGTAGTTGGCGCCTCCTGGGTGGTGGCGGACTCTCTGGCGCGGGGGAAGCATCAGAACAGTTTCGATTGATTGTTTGGCTTTGTCGCAATTCGCCCGGCATCACTTCGCTCGGAGAATATCTCCAGTGAAAATCAATCGCCATCGATCAGATCGCCACGTTCAATCTGACCAAAACCGTCGGTGCCGATCCACGACTCGGCGAGGAGATGAAGATTCTTTTTGTAGGTACGGGTGACCGTATATTTCTTGCCCCCCCTTACACGGAGTGCGTACTCCCCGGTCGACAACGGCTGGATCTCTTCCACGAAGGCGACATTCACCAGAGACGATCGATGGATCCTGACAAACCCGAACAGACTCAGTTTCTCTGCCATGGTTGAGATCGACTCGCGCAGCAGGTACCCACTTGATTTGTGCTGCAGCATGACATAGTGCCCCTCGGCTTCCACAGCGACGATGTCAGCAGTGTCGATAAACAGAATCTTCTTTCCTGCCCTGATCGCGATCCGAGAAGCTAGCCCTTTCGGGGCAGTCTGTAGTTGCGGTGACAATCCCATCACGATTGCAACTCCTTTTCCCCTCTTCGAGGAATGCTGCACCTCATGGCTCGGGAAACTACTTACTCCCTATGCCTGAGAGTCCACTGCGGAATCCGCCGAATGAAGGCTTCCATTTTTGACCGCTGAAACCCACACCCAGGCGCGGGCGCCCTTGTCACGAGGAACTGTGCGAGCTTCTCCATATTGCTCAAGCCGGCAGAGCACTGTAGTAACCGATCCAACCAGATTCTTGGAATACGGCAGATCGGTTTGCTGTTGAATCTGTTCGGACACATTCCGTGCGGTTAAGGGGCAGCCAGAGTCCATCAACACCTTACGGCACGCCTGGGTAATCCCGCGTCGACGTACCCCGAACTTGGCATTCACCAGTTCGCGTAAGTCTTGAGTCAGTTCATCGTCGCCGAACAAATTGCACAACCCCGCAATCGTTTGCCTGATCGTGCCAATGCGCTTCGCGATCTCGGCGCGCTGTTGTATCAGTCGCCGCAGTTCGCCGTCCGCAGCCTTAACGATCACTCGAACATCCGGGACCTCGCGATTCGCAAGACTTTCGTGCGTGTCTTGATCACCGCCGACGATTTCGAATCCCATGAAACTCCCTCCGACCCACAATAGACACACCGAGCTAATCCGTCGGAGCGGCCGTCCCGTCTGACCACTTGGACACCGAAATGATGAACTCGGTGATCGGCTCCGGAGAGTATTGATGTACGTACACCGGGGAGCCCGGGAGACCTCCGCCCCAAAACATATCGTCTGTTTTGGGAAACCAAAACATCAAATGGGGGTCCGCATTTCCGTACTTGCGGCCAAAGTACTGTTGCTTCGACATCATGTAGCACATGGCGCCAGGCTCCGGCAGTGGCATTTCCTTCTTGTCGAACGCGGACTTGATACTGTCGAACATCTGAGCTTTGGATAATCCCGCCAGTGCCAATTCTGTCGTCTTGAGAGTAAGGAGCAGGTGGGATCGCGCGGCCGGCGGATTGAGGCAAAGCGGAAGCCGCTGATCGGGATTGAGAAACTCTGGGTCGTCGAAGGGGGCCATCCACGATCGTTCCACGACGCATACGAAACCGTTCTTGCCTTTGATTGCGGTTTCATAACCATGTCGCCCAAGGACCAAGACCTCGGCATCGCGTGAAATGGCTTCCGGAGCCGCACTCCGTGCCAAGGCGATTTCGGCATTTCGCTCCATCAAATATTGCTCAATCGGGGCCATGCTCGGATCGGGCGTTTTGTCCTCTTGCGCCCGGGTGGACAGGGCGACCCCGAAAGCGGGAAGCACAACGAAAACAAGGACGGTAACTGCAGTGAATGCTTGGCGGTTCACCACTTCCTCCTTAGCCCACGATCTTAGCTGCGACGATCGCAGCGGTCACAATCGTCTTTGCGCGTCGTCAATTATTGACTGGGGCGAGCGTTCCATCCGACCACATTCCGGTAAGAACCATGAATACGTCGATCCCTTCCCGGGCAAACTGTGGATTCAGTACGACAGGGGACTTGTCCAGACCCGCGCCCCAAACGGTGCTATCCATGATTGGGGTATAAAACATCAAATGTGCCATGTTGTGGTCGCCAGTATCGGTAAGATACGCTTCCTTCGACATCATGTAAGTGAACGCACCAAGCTCCAGGGCTGGCAGTTCCTTCTTGGCAAATGTCTTGATTCCTTCCTCGATCTGAGCCTTGGATTGACCCGCCAGTACCATCTCGGTCCTCTTGTAAGTCATCGGGAGGATGGAACGCGCAGCAGGCGGGTTGTAGCAGATCGGGCCCCGAATCTTGGGGTTCCAAAACTCCGGGTTGTCGAACGGAGCCATCCACCCTCGTTCCACTGCACACACGAAGCCGTTCTTGCCCTCGACGGCGGTTTCGTAGCCATGCGGCCCAAGAACCAGAACTTTGGCGTCGCGGGAAATGGAGTCTGGGGCCGCGGTTCGTGCCAGGGCTATTTCGGAATTTCGGTCTGGCATCAGGTACCGGTCAAGTGCGTCCATGTTGGGATATGGATTTTTGGATTGGGCTCGCATTTGCACTACCGCAGTCACCGCGACAACAATCACGAAGCTTCCTAATGCGATTCGCTTGGGTGTCCTTCGGCCCATTATGTTTCCCCTCCGGCGCAAAATTCAGTCCGATCCGACTCCTATGATGCGGCCATCCCATTAAAGTGTTGCACCGAGCATACCGACGAGTATGTATGTTTGGTCAACAAGTGCCTCAACGGTATGAAGCGGCCATTAATTTCCCTCTCGGCGTGGATTTTCAGACGCGGCTATTCCCACTTGCGAACAGTATTCACATTTCACTTGCGACTTGCAAGCAAATATTGAACAATTGCGAATTGCAAGTAAATATTGGACAATAGATAAAAAATGGCCCGAAAGAAGGCAGGCCCAAAGCGGCGGTCAGGATGCCCGCTGAACGCTTCGGTGGAAATGCTGGGCGATCGCTGGTCGCTGCTGATCATTCGCGACATGATGCTGCGGGGAGCCCGCACATACAAATCATTTCTGGAATGTTATGAGGGGATTGCAACGAATATCCTGGCCGACCGCCTGCGAAAGCTCGCCGCCTACGGCATTATCACCACGGAGCGGGACCCATCCGACCGGCGCAAAGTAATTTACTTGCTCACCAAGAAGGGGATCGATCTGGCGCCCGTTCTTACCGAGATGGTGCTCTGGGCAGCCGCGCACGAAGACACCGGCAATCAGGCGCTAGTAAGTCAAATGCGCGCGGACAAAGAAAAATTTCTGGCTGCGGTGCGGCAACGCTGGGCTAGTCGATAACGCGGCTGGGGGGTACCAAACCTCACGGGCTCAAAAAGGACGGCTACCGGCGGGCAGCCGCTCGCTTCCTGCCTGGGGCTGGGCGTAACGACTCGAGGTGGCTGGTCACCGCGCTTTGGCCGGAAACCGTTATCCGCGGATCCTGCGAATTCTTTCCTAAGACGGAGTACCCCTCCCAGGCCGCGATCAGGAATCTAGCCGTTTCATTCGGATCTATATCATTCCGCACCAACCCGCGTTTTTGCCCTTCACTCAACGCATGCGCCATGGCGTCGTGCCAGTCCTTATAAATTCGTGCCGTCCTTCTGCGGAACCCCTCATCAATGCCTGACATCTCTTGAGACAGGTTAACCAACTCGCAGCCAAGTCGAACGTCTTCCTTCTTCACCGACTCGGACTGAATAATGCGGACCAGAGCGTCGATCGGGTTCTTGGCGGTCAGCAAAGGTTGCACCCACTTCCGGTGAACTTTACTCGCGACGACCTCGTCCACCACTGCATACCCAAGGGCCTCTTTGTTGTCAAAGTGGTAGTACAGTGCCCCTTTTGTTACGCCCGCGGCTGCCAGAATGGCCTCCAGATCAGCGCTCCGAAAGCCAGAGTGGTAGATCTCTTTAAAGGCAGCCTGCAATAGGAGCCCTCGTGTGCGCTCTGCATTCCGCGACGTTGGCCCCCTGCGTCGTAATCGCTTTCCAACAGCCGGCATGCCAATTAGTATGCGCGTTCAAGCGCGAAGGTGTCGAGCCGAGCGTTTTCGCGCTCGGCCGATGAACAGCTCCTCAGCCTCGATTCGTTCATCTTCCTCAACCGGCCTGCCTGCCATGGAACCAGTGGCGAACCTTGCTTATTCTGGACAGGTCACTATCGTTGCGAAACGCGGCACGCTGGTGACAAGTGATCTCGGTGTGCTGGACGCAGCACACCTGGCGTTCACAAAGATGGAGCGCCCCGTTTCTGGAACGGGCGTGATCGCGAATCCGGGGAGTAACGTCTTCTTCATATCAGGATCCATTGTTGACAAAGGGGCAAGGATTCCAGGGAAAGCTGTCGGGCATTGTTTGTGCCGACGGCGATTGGCTTTATTCGGAGGCGACCAATCGAGTAGTTCACCGGGTGCGGGCAAGCTTCGTGATAAGGTTTGGGCGCCGTCAAGATTCTCGGATTGAGGCCAACCAGGAAGAGATGCAGATGCCGCGTCTCTTTTTTCATATTGAGCATTTGGCTGAGCTTTTTTTTTACTTCCCGGCAATCTCTATGTGCCACGGCGAATAGAGCTTCCGGCATTGTGGAAACGGGAAAGCTCGCCGGCTTGGTACTCCTTAGGGTGCCGAGGAGAGCAAGGATATTCACAACACTTCGATCATGCGCCCAGTCATTCGAGTTTCCGCGATCCGCAAGACTTACGGCTCTACGGTAGCGGTCGACGAAGTGTCGTTTGAGGTCGATGACGGTGAGATCTTCGGATTGATCGGCCCCAACGGCGCAGGAAAGACTACGACGATGGAATGCATCGAGGGTCTGCGAACGCTCGACCGGGGCGCCATCTCGGTGCTGGGTCTTAGTCCCTTCAACGACGTTTACAAGCTGCAGGAGCGAATTGGAGTTCAGTTGCAGCAGGCGCAGCTGCAGAAGCGCATCAAAGTGTGGGAGGCGATCGACCTCTGGGCATGCCTTTATCGGCGGACTGCGGTCGACGGCGGACGTTTGCTAGAACAGCTTGGCCTTACTGACAAGCGGAATGCCTGGTTCATGAACCTGTCGGGCGGCCAGAAGCAACGATTGTTTATTGCCCTTGCACTGATCAACGATCCTGAACTGGTGTTTCTCGACGAGTTAACCACCGGGCTCGACCCCCAGGCGCGGCGCGCCATCTGGGACCTGGTCCGCGGAATACGCGAACGCGGCAAGACGGTTTTCTTGACTACACATCTTATGGAGGAAGCCGAGCGGCTGTGCGACCGGGTGGCAATCATCGAACACGGACGCATCATTGACATCGACAGCCCGGAGAACCTGGTTAAGCGGCACTGCCCGGAGCGAACTGTAATTCTCGCCACAGACGATGAAAGCGCTGCGGAGCGCTTTCGAACGATCCCGCAAGTCGAGGCAATCACTCGCAGTGGATCGCAGTTCACAATTCGGGGTAGCGGCGACGATCTTGTCACCGAAGTGATTCATTGCCTATCGGAGAATAAGATTCGGGTCACCGATTTCCGCACGATTCTGCCTAACCTTGAGGATGTCTTTCTGAAATTGACCGGTCACTCGATTCGCGACTGAGGTTTGATTTAACGAGGCTTCGATCTTGCGAGGCTTGATTTAACGAGAACTAACCCATATGCTGCGTGGACTCTGGAAGTTGACATGGATCGAGATCAAGATATTCCTGCGTGAGCCGTTGGGCGCGATCGGGACGGTAGGTATCCCGGTGCTGGTGTTCCTCGTAGCGGGTCGAATGGTCGGCCGCAGAGCCGCACTGACTTCACCCGCAGCGAGTAGCTTTGTCAGCGTAGGTCTACCGGTGCTTGCGTCCGTCCTGATCCTCATCGCCGCCGTGCTGTCGCTGGTCACGATCATTTCGATCTACCGCGAGGGAGGCATTCTCAAACGACTGCGCGCCACTCCGCTGCGGCCGCACACGATTCTCACGGCGCACGTATTGGTAAAGCTACTGCTCAGCGCAGCCACACTCGTCTTAATGGTGGCGGCGGGCAAACGCTACTACCCGGTCGGCATTCATGCCCCCTTGGTGGGGTTTACGATCGCGCTTCTGATAAGCACCTGTAGTATTTTGTCGATCGGCTTTCTCATCGCCAGCCTGGTTCCCACGGCGCGTTTTGCGCAGCCCATTGGTGCCCTCATCATGTACCCGATGATGGCGATCTCTGGACTTTTCGCGCCAGTTGACTCATTGCCGCTGGCAGTCCAAACGGTAGCTAAAGTTTTGCCGCTAACCTACGCCGTGTCATTGCTCGAAGGAATTTGGAAGGGCGACGCATGGTGGGCGCATGCGCGCGACCTGACAGCACTTGCCTTGGCGTTTGTTGTGTGCACGGCGCTTTCCGCGAAGGTTTTTCGCTGGGAGTAGGACTGTTGCTCCGAGGCTCTCGAAATTCTTTTCACTGCCACGTCTGCCACGCGCCAGTTAGAGCCGTTTGCTGCTCATCTGCGGTCCGACCCGCGAGCAAGAAGAGCAACAGCCCAAACGCGAACCAGCGGGGAAGCCATGATCTGACTTCCCCTGCATACGAGAGTTGCCATTCACCGGGCTCATTGCTGAAGCTTCCCCGCGGGCGCGGCGACTAGGAGTTCGGAGATTGTCTGGCGGTCGAAATTGGAGGCCAGGTTCCGAGCGAGAAGCGGATCATTCTTCGCTCCGTCCATCGCCTTCTGGACGTGATCGCGGTGAGCGCTGTCGGGGCGCTGCAAGGTGATCAGGGCTGCCGCGAATTCCATTTCTGGATCGGACCCGCGCAAAGTGATTGCCTTCCTTACCCAGCCATATCCGTCGAGACCGGCCGCGGGGTTGGGTTCGCCTCTGCCCATCCATTGCTTGTAAGCCTCGGCCAGGTAGCCGACGTCGAACCATGCGAGGGCGTCGGCGTGACCGGCGGCATCAGAGTTCGCCGCGCGCTCTTGAAGCCGCGTGATCAGTTCCTTCGCCGCTTGAGAATCCTGGCGAGCGTAGATGGTGGCCCGGCGCAAGGTTTCCATGCGAACTAAGACGGGCGTACTCGCGTCGAGAATTGCCAGTGTGTCTCGGCTGAGGTTCTTCAGGTCATAGTCTGTGCTTCCTTTGTGGTTGAACTCGACCCAGGGCAGCGACTTCGCTTGCCCGATGTCAATGGGATGGCAGATCAGAGGCGGCCCTGCGAATGCGAAGATCGTGAAGCCGAGCAGAATTGCCGCCGTGCTGATTGCGAGGCGTGAAAAGGTGCGTGCAGTCATTTTCAATTCCCTCCAGTTTGCTGATTTAACCCACGCTTCAAAAGACGCGAAGAGCAAGAGGAGTGTTAACAAGCGGCGCGGACTACTCGGACAAAACTGGAGATTTGATCGCGAGGCGGTGATTCGAAATCACCTTTCCCGAACTGGGGTGGTGGCGGTTCCAGCCCAGGAGTGCTCCCAATGGCGCCAAACCGAGATGTCGTCGAACCCCAGTTCGTTCCACCACAGGTCCAGCATGGGCTGATCGAGTCGCAAAATTCCTTCCTTTGTAACATTCGCAGGAGGAGGCACGAGCTGGCTCAACCGGCCGTAGACAACGATTCTCTGTTCGTAGTCGACGCGGGCCAGCAGATGCCACAGGGTAAGGGCGTCGCGGTTGCGCGCTTCGCCCAATACGATCGCCAAATCGCGTGTGCGTTGCTGCGGTGTGCCGTCCTCAAAATCGAATCTCGCCAAGGCCGAACGGAACTCTGCGGACGCATCCTCGAAGTACGGTGTGCCGGGACCGACCTTCGGCCTGGTCGCGCATGCCGCGCCGGCAGGGATGAAGGACTCATGACCATTCAGCTTGAATCCAACCCACCCGAGAGACGTGCGCACCATGCCTGCGCCCGAATCGTCCACCTGCAAAGTGTAGGCGCAACCCAGATCCACCGTTACAGCTGATGCTGTGTCAACCACGAATCGACCGGGAGGCGCCCAGATATAGGCATGAATCGTTCCCCGATCCAAGGCAATCCGCCTTAGCCCGGAACCCATGCTCAGCAAGCGCAGGCGCGTGCTCGGGTCCACCTGGATTCTGCCGGTATCGTCCGATTGAAGGCTGGCCCGCGACTGATTGTCGGTCTCCAGCATTTGCCCAATGCCGAGACGGCTCGTTCCCTCCTTCGCACCGATTGCTTTTTCCCCGATTCGAGGTATCCCTTCCACGCTGGATACATCCCACCCCACCACCGTAATCGGAGAGGGCTTGGTTTCGTGAATCAGAAATGCCACCCCAGCAATTCCTGCCAGGGCAAACACTGCCGTAGTAGCCAGAGCCGGGAACAGGCGGATCCTCCACGGAAAGAATGCCCATCGTCGATTCCATGGTCGGTCGGGGACAACCTCTGGAAAAACCGGGGTGGGAGAGTCATGGCGAAACTTCCCGAGTAGGACCTCCAGCTTCTGGATCTCAGGATCGGGCTCGCCAGATCCGTCCCACAGATAATCGTCACGCTTTTTCGGCGGACTCTTTTCCGTTCGATTGTTCTCCGTGTCCATGACTACGACTTCTCCCATTCTGGCGCATCGCGTTTCCGATCCGCATTAAGCTTGGCGCGCAGTTGCTCCATACCGCGATGCAAATTGACACGGACCGAGCCGTGGGTCATGCCCGCGCGAGCCGCTATTTCTGGACCAGTCATTCCTTCCACAAGCCGCAAAATCAATGTCTCCCGATACGCATCAGGCAGGCTCATGACCGCTTCGAGGACAGCCGCGGCCGATCTTTCATGGTCTCGGCCATGATCCGGGCCGGACACTTCGCCCTTGCTTTCATCGTCAGAAGCATAGTCGGTCAGTGGTTCCTCGGGCACCGATCGACGATGGTAGTCATTCGCCACGTTGCGAGCGATCACCGCCAGCCACGGTCCAAAGCTTGCGGTTTCGCGCAGCGTCGACAACCGGCGAAGTGCCCTGATGAAGACATCCTGAACCAGGTCGTCGACCTCGCCAACGGGAACCTTCGCCAGCAGAACTCCGTGGACCATCCGAGCGTACCGCTCGTAGAGTCGTCCAAACGCTGCCCGGTCGCCATCCCGCGCCGCCGCCACCCACGTCTCGTCCTCAGAGGTTTCCGACGCGCACTGCTCCTGCACAGGTCTGTGTCCCAGGCCTGCCGCGAGCAGGTCACCTCTGTCGCTGGACCTGGCCATGCGCGCAAAATCCCCAATGGATAATAGACGTTTGCAGTATGGGTAGTGTTAACACCGCATGGCCTGTCGGCTAACAGGAGGTGCACTGCCGCACTCGCTACGGCGCCGAAGTGGGAACCAGAGTGATGGCAAAGACCAGAACGTGTTCGTTCTCCGGCAAAGCGATGCTGCGCACAGTCTTGCTGCTGTCGAGCTTGAAGGAATAACCGTAGACATGAAACGTGCGATTGTCTCTAGAGCCGTCATCTATCAGGCGATAAGGCACCTCCACTGCTTCAGACTCGCCCTTGTAACCGCTCGACTCGTACCAATCGCTGAGGCTTTGCGTCACAGACGATGAAGTTCCGTCGGCGTATGTGATCGTAAACGCCTGCGACTCCTGCCCACCTTCGACACCCGTGGCCAGCAGCTCGACGGTGCCGAATTTTCCTTCTGGGAGAGCGACGGTTCTGCCCGTGACTGCGTCTGGCGCGTTCGCAGGTCCGAGATTGAACAACACACCGTCCCATAGTTGGGACGAGCCCAGAGTCTCCTTCGAATACGCCCAGCCTTCGCCATCCGCACTGGCTGAGGGGGCGAACTGCGATCCGTCGCTGTAGATGGCCGTCGCGTTGTATGCCGATGAAAGATCCACCGATACACCCTTCTTGATACCCATCACTACGAGAGCGGCGTTCACCGTATGAGTAACGCTGCCCGACGTGCCGGTGATTGTGATCGTCGAGGTTGTAAGCTTCGACGAATCAGCCGCGGTCAGCGTCAATTTGCTCGAGCTCATAGTGTGGGACGGGCTAAACGATGCTTTCATGCCCGCCGGCAATCCTGACACACTAAGGTTCACGCCTGATCTGAAATTGCCGCGACGGGTCACGGTCACCGTCGTGGTCTCAGTCCTTCCCTTCGGCACGGAGATATTGTCGGCCTTTATCCGAAGTGAAAAATCATCCGCACCGGCAGGAGGCGGCGCCAGGACATCATAGAGCGGCTGCGCCGGCTTTGCTTCCGGATTCTCGTCGGCGACCGATATGGCCAGCACCCGGATCTTGTCGTTGGCAGGCAGAGAGATCGATCGAGCTCCCTCCGGCAAATCGATGGGATATGCGAAGAGATAGGAATAGCCGTACGAAACATTTTTACCGGTGGCATCGTGGTGATGCGAGCAGTACCAGGCCAGGTCGGCGCGCTTGATGTAACCCGAAGTGAGGCCGATCATGTTGCCGTAGTTGTCGCCGGAGGTATCGCCTGAACTCCACTGGCGGTTGTCCCACTGTCCGATGAATCCGCCCCAGTCCTGGATGTTCAGTTCTACCTTTTCGTCGCCGACCTTGAATGTAGCTTTCTGATCGCCCTCCGCCGAAGCCGCCAGAACATAGACACGATTGTGCCGGCCCGCCGGCAGAGTAAGAGTCTGTCCCTTCGCTACCACGGCGTTCGGCACTCCAGTCTTCGCTGAGGCCAGTTTGAATTGCACGTCATTGAACAAAATCTGGGCGGGAAGCATTTCAGCGGGCAATGAATTGCCCTCGCGGTCGAATCCTCCGATCGCATGCGTGCCGTCGTTGCTGGCGGTCGCAAGGTCGTAATGCAGCGTTACCGGAGTCGAATGCACTCCCTCAACTTTGGCCGCAGGCGCGGCCAACCGGACGGCGAACGTGCGCGGCTGGTAGGCGGAAAACGATGTGACCAGGGCGCCGTCAGTCACGGTCGCAGTCCCCACCGGCTGCTCCTGCCCGTTCACTTCGCGTGCAGCGGTGATGGGAGCGCCCAAAGAAATTCGGACGTCGCGCTGCGGTTTGCCATCCAGTTCCACCAGGCGAACGATGATTTCGTCGCCGTGCTCGGCCTTCTTCAAAGCAAGCACCCGAATTCGCGGATTCGTGATCTTCAGTAGAGAAAACTCCGCTCCTAACGCGCCCGCGTGTTTCGGCACTTCAAAGGCGATGAGCGGATCGTTCAGACGCTGCGCTTGCCAGTCGGTCTGGCTGCGGCGCCAATCGGATGCGTGCCCGGCAATGCCGTAGACGAACTCATGATGCCCGATGTCCTGCGTACCCTGGTCTGCATATCCGCCGCGCGTGCCCGGAGTGCGGATCAAGGTGAGCCGGATCGTGTGATCGTTGGGCTTGTCCGATCCATTCTTGCAGTCAGTCAGGATGGTCGCGCCGAACTCGCCGCTCGCATCGGTCAAATCGATCCACTGGTGCGACGGCACTTCAAACTTCTTCGGCTCCGCGGTGCGCCGCTCAATCGCGCCGATGTCCCAGTTGTAGGTGGCCGTCTCGTTCGAAGCCTGCAATGGAAAGGTAGCTTTCAGATTCGACTCTTTGGTGTTCCAGTCGATGACGTTGGCGAATTCCACGCGCTTCCCGGCATCACCTGCCGAAAGTCGAATGGTCTGGACGAATCGCGAGCCCGCTGTCTCTCGCGAAACTTCTACGGCGACGCGCACCGGACCGTTTTCCACCACGCGAACTTTCGCCGGACCGCTCACATATGCTTTGGGGGGAGCCTGCTCTTGATCCCAATCCATGTTCCACGCGGGCCACTGCTCTGGGTTGTCGTACGAAATAGCAAGACGCGCGGGCGCGGCGAGCAACTCCCTGCCAAGCGATTTGTCGAAAATGCTGGCGACGTCTCCGTCGGAATTGAGCTTGACCCGGTAGTACTGGTTCTCGAGCGAGTTCTCCGAAACTTGCAGCGCAGCACTGTCGGCCGCGCCCTCGGCGGACCGCAAGTCGTAAACCGCGTAGCCGACGGATGGCGCCTTGGCCACAAAGATGACTTTGCCGTTCGAAATCTGAGCTGGAACTTCTTTGCCGTCTGGACCGGTGACGCGGACGTTATTCGGCATGCCGCCCGGGAAGCTTACGCTGGCCTCGACCAGATCTTCCCGGGCGATGTTCAAAGGATTAAAGACCACGAGCGGAATCCCTTTCGCCTCCGTGTTCAGGGCTGCAGTCACCGCTTCGGTTGCATTGCTGAGAACGCCGGCGAACTGGTTCAACGCGATCACGTCATCATTCCAGGCAAACTCGTACGCTCGCGGCGTGGCCGTGCCTGCCGCGATGTCGTGAAAGTGTCCGCCCATGGCCAGCGTCCATGCATCATTCAGTCGCTGCAGCGGGTACGGCCGCGCGCCCAGCCATTCCGCGGCAATCGATGATTTCTCGGCGGCGTCGGCCAGCAACTCTTCTTTGCGAATCCATCGCTTCTGGTAAGCCTGTGAGGTCAGCGATCCGGCGGAGTGATTGGTCAGTTCCATCTCTCCGGTATAGCGCGGAAGTCCTGCCGCCTCGGAGGGCGTGATGTCCAGAAACATCTGCTCGGCGTTAGCGGAGATCACATGCACCGGGCCGTCGCCAACTTTCACCGGAGGGTCGTCGTTATGCTCCCCGCGAAAGAAAAATCCATCCCGGGCTGGGAGGCTCGTCGTGCCTTGGGTCACGATCGCTTCCAGGCGTCTTACTGAGTCTTCGCTTGGAGCTCCTCCGATGTCGCCAGTGCCGTAGTAGTGATAGTCGGTGAATACGCCGCTGATCTTTCCGTTCTGCTCAACACGCGCCGCCCAGTCATTCTGGTAGCGCTCGTCGTTGCGCTCGCGCTCGACGTCGTTCAGCGCCTCCCGCTCGCCTTGCAAGGTCACGAATTCGTCGATGTCCTTCGCATCCGGGCGTTTCCCGGAGCGCCGCGCTTCCTCCAGTTTCGGACGCAGCGCCTGGATTTTATTCTGAATATCGTGCGCCGCCCCGTTCGGCGGAGCAGCAGGGAAGGGCTTGCTCAGATCGGTGTAGACTCCGCCACCATAACTGCCGGGATTTAATCCCGCGAGCACACTCTCGCCGTCCGGGCCCACCCAGACGCCTACATTGAACGGAGTGCCTTCCGGCGTTTTTTCCAGCGACTCCGGACCTCCGGCGTTGGCCGAAGATCCCCATACCAGCTTCTGGGTCGAGAACCCCTTCACTCCCGAGTGCGCAAGAATCGTGGGCAACGACGCGGGAAATCCGAAACAATCGGGCAGCATATACTCGGCGCTGGCTTTGCCAAGTTCCCTGCGAAACCAGTCATTGCCATACAGAACCTGCCGGATAATTCCTTCGGCGCTGGGCGCGTTCACGTCACCCTCTTCCACAGACGATCCCGCCGGGAACCACCTTCCTTCATCCACGTACTTTTTCAGCCTTGCGAAATCTGCGGGAAAATATTCCTTCATAAAGCGGTAACGATTGGCGCCGCTGAAATTGAATACGTAGTGAGGATATTTGTCGAATAGCTTGAAGTTATCCTCCATGGTCTTGTGAATGTATTCGTCAATGACCTGGGGATACTCCCATCGCCACTCAGTATCGAGGTGGGCGTAGCCAACCACGTACAGCGTCGGCTGCTTGCTGAGGTCGGGCTTCTCGGCGGTCTGCGCCACAGCTGAAGTAAGGAATACGAAAACGGCGAGGGGGAACAACAGTAAAGCCGAGCAGCGTTTCAGCATGCGAGTTCTCCGAACAGGTTCCGATTCTCTGGTGTAGAAAAAATAAAATATTGGCGCCGCCAACGAGGAGTTACCCAATCGACAGGCAGCCGATTTTTACGGGGCAATTTTCAATTGTCGTTCTCAATTAACGATTGCGGTAACCGCAGGGGCGCTGCCCGTCTGCGTGACGCCGTTCGCGTCCTTGCCCGTAATCGTGATGGTGTAAGTACCCGACGGAGTTCCGTTGGAAAGAGTCGTGACGTTGATCGCCGTAGTCTGCGCCGAGGCTCCCGCCGAGTCACTCGCGGCGACCGAAAAACTGTACTGCGTCCCTGCCGTCAACCCGGTGACGCTGTACGTCGTGTTCGTGGTGGTCGCGATCGGATTGCCGTTCTCATAAACGGAGTAGCCAGTCACGCTGCATCCCGAACCCGCGCTGGAAGCCGTCCAGTTCAAAGTTGTGCCTGAACTGGTGGTGTTCGACGATGCTAATCCCGTTGGAACGCTAGGCACCGTCGAACAGCCCCCACCTCCACTGCTGGACCCGCTGCCACAGGCCGGCAGGATGATCAAACCCGCCGAAATGATCCAGATGAATGACAAGCCGAGCAGCCGATTTCGGCGAGGTCCGCGCGAACTGAAGCCCAGGCCAATCAACGCCAGTCCCGGGACGACGATCCATGAAGCATACAACGGGCGCAAATTGCGCGGCGTCGGCGCCGAGGGCGGGATCAGCACTCGATCACTATCAGCGCGCGCGGCGCGTCGGAAAACAGCAGCGTTGCCCGCAGACGCCACGGTGGTAAAAGTCAATGTCGCGGTCACGGCCGTGGCGCCTGTGATTGAAACCGGGCTCGTGCTTCCGAACGAACAGGTAGGTGCACCTGCCCCGGTGACGACCGGTGAGATGCTGCACGACAATGTGACACTGCCTGTATAGCCATTGGCCGGCGTCACCGTCACAGTTGCAGTCGCCGGGGAACCAGCGTTCACCGAGGACGGAGTGGTAGTTGCATCCGCAGAGAGCGAATAGCCCGCCGGCGGCGAAGTCAATGTGGCCGCAAGCACAACCACGTCCCGGTTATTGGGCAAGGTCACGCTCTGCACCGTCTTGCCGGCATTCAGGGCAAACGAATAGTGGTAGAGGTAGAAGACGCGGTCATCGCTTCCGTCCGTGGTGTCGCGGTAGGGCATGGCCACGGCGACCGACTCACCAGAATTTCCTCCCGTGCTGCTACAACCGCCGCCATTGAGGTGACTGCACCAATCGCTGAAACTCTGGGTGAATGTAGAGGTCGAATTATCGCTGTAGGTTACTGTGACCGTTTGCGAAGCCTGATTCCCTTCGATTCCCGTAGCCAGCACCTGGAGAGTTGCATAGGTTCCCGCGGGCAGGGTGATGGGAGTACCCGTCCCGTGGACGGCATTCGGCTGATTCGGGGGGCCGAAAGTGAACTGGACGCCGTCGAAGTCCAGCCCTGTGCTCAACAGGTTCGCCGAATAGGCGTCGCCTACGCCGTCCAGGCTATTGGTGGGCGTAATAGTTGACTCTTCTGCGTCCGTGTAGGAGGCATAGACGTTGTACGCAGAAGTCAAATTCACAGCCGTGCCGGCGCCGCCGCTGACTGCAGGATTTACAAACACATTGACGGCCGTTTGCTGTGACGATGAACCGGTTGCGGTGCCAGTGATAGTGACGGCCGAAGGGCTGCCTGCTCCGGTGAGTGCGGCGGTGGCGCTTGCCGTGAACGTCGTCGTTGTAGTGGTGGAATTGACTGGAGTGAACGACGAAGTGACTCCGCCCGGAAGACCGGACGCGGCAAGACTGACCGGGCCGTTGAATCCGTTAATGAAAGTGCTGGTGACGGTTGCCGCCGCGGTGCTACCCTGGTTCAGGGACAATCCAGCCGCCGGGGCGGCACTCAGGCCGACGAACGCTGGCAGTTCGACAGTTACATAGGCTGTTTGCGACAAGCCTCCGCTGGTGCCGACGACAGCGATCACGTAAGTACCACCAGGAGTTGCGCTGGTTGTGCCGACGGTAAGCGTCACCGGACCGCCTCCGGCGGGAATCGACGTCGCGCCGAGGTTGGCGGTCAAGCCCGCCGGGGCGTAGCTGGGTGAGCCTGTGCCTGGTATTACCGCCGTCAGAGTGGTTGCTGCACTGAAGCCCTGCAGGCCGGTAACGCTGATCGAACTGGATCCCCCGTTCCCGGCGGCTGCCAGGGGCAGCGTGGCAGGAGCAGCTGACATTGAAAAATTTGCGTTTGTCGTGGCGGGGAAAAGAGCGTCGAACACCGTCGGCCCTTTTGGACTGCCCCAACCAGTGACCAGGTCGAAACCCGTAACCGCATCAAACCCTTCGAAGCCGCTGGGTAAGCATCCTAGCGTGCCGGGGCTGCAGGCTGTACTGGTAGCGTTGTTGCCCGTTGTGATGTCATGAAAATCGCTGGCGTAGTTGCCGCTGCTGAGGGTGTAGATGGTCGGATTCAAGAACCCGAGGGTCGGGTTTCCGGTTCCCGTGGCGTTAGCCGCAGCCTGCTGATTGATGAGCGCTACAAATCCAGCCCAGCGCGGCGCGGCCAGACTTGTTCCGCCAATCCCTCCTTGGCAGGAACCATTGGCGCAGAAGAAGTTGTCCGTGTTCGCTTCCGCGGAGACATCGGGAATATTGCGGTAGTTGGGATCGCCTCCGTTAGAAGAGTTGATGGCTGGCGCCTGGTCCCAGGAGTAAGTCGGCGTGGTCGGAATTGGAGATTGAGTATTCCATCCGCCACCGCTGCCAATCCAGCCCGTTTCCGACGACCAGACCTGACCGGCACCAGTCGTCAGATCCGTTCCTCCGGCGTCGGTGATGTTGGGACTATTGCCGGGGTAGCCGCCGGAGAGGCTCGCTCCTGCGTCACCCGAGGCCACGAATGAACTCGTTCCTTGTGCCTCTAACTCCTTGAAGACTTGTTCGTAGGCTTGACCGGTTGTCGAGCCCGGAGTGTCTCCCCAACCAAACGATATGCTCAGTTGTTTGGCAATGTTGTCCGATGCCGCCTGCGCATACGCGCTCAGCGCATCCGTACTGGGGCCGTTGGTTTCATAGACCAGAAGTTCGGAGAGATTGGGGGCCATCGAGATGGCCTGCTGAATATCGATGACTTCCTCGCCATCATCACAGCCAACGCCACAGAGTCCGTCGACGCCCACCAGCACGTTCACAATAGGAACATTCAACGGCTGGGCGAGAGCGGTGAAGTAGCTGAACACGTCCGCCAACCGGTAGGGGCCTAGCTCAATCAATCCAACCGCCTGGCCGGTGCCGTCGAGCGACGTGCCACCTCCGTAAGCCGTCCTCATATCACTTCCCAGAAACGCTCCGCCTTGACCAGAGCCAGTTGTATTGCTGTGCACCCGTTCACTCGGCAGAGCTTTCTTGAGCATGGAATGGGGCAGATTGAAAGTGCTCAGGCCTATCACGCTCAGGATGGGCAAACTCGACTCAACCGTAGGCTCTACATCAGGAGCATAAAACGTGCGGTTTTCGGTGGGATGCTGGTAGAGCTGCATTCTGACATGGAAGGCCTGCTCGATGTTGGCAACTGGTCCGCTAACATCGATGGCAAGACGATTCGCAAACGTGTGCGTGACCTTCAGACCATATGACTGCAAGTAGCCGATGACCCGTTGATAGTCCACCACATTGGGTCCAAATTGTTCGGCGAACTGTGACACCGTCAGGAAGTGACGATAGTTCGGGCTGGCCGGATCGTAAAGTTGTTGGAGCAGCGCATCGAGCTGGTCTTCATTGCTCAGCGGCAGCGCAAGCGCCAGATTCAGACGCTGCGCGGCGGGCATGCGGCTGATCCACTTTGCATCGGCCGTTGCCGAGACGTCAGTCTGGAGGACTTGCCGTTCCTGCGCCTGCGCCGTCGCAAGCAACAAGGTCAGCAGGGCACACCAAGGCCCCACGAAAACAAAAAGCCTATTGGAACTTTTCATGGTGCCTAGTCTCCGGCGCGCACTCTCTGAGAGAGAGAACTTAGTTTTCCGTTACCGTCACAGTAACCGCATTGGTCGTGCCCGAAGCGTTGCTGGCCTGACTCAGTCCGTTGGCGTCGACTCCGGTGATGGAAACCGTGTACTGTCCTGGAGGAGTTCCGACATTGCCGAGATGCTTGTAGCTTACACAACCCGGAGCGGCGATCACCCCAGTCAGCAACAACCCGAGCAGTAACCATCCCAACAGGTGTTTGCTGCGTGAAGTTCGGGATCGGAATCTGGCTCCCAGCAGTGCGAGTGCTGGGATCGGCAGCCACAACGCATAGAAGAAGTTCCTCGGTGGCTGGATTGCTGCTCCGGCTGGTTTAACGGAGGTGAAAGTCACAGTCGTGGTCTGCGCCGACGTCGAGCCTTGGGGCACTTGGACGGACGTTGGGTTGAGGCTGCAAGTTGGCGCTGTAGCAGCCGCCGAGGACGTAATCGTCGGCGAAATCGAACATGAAAGTTGAATCGTTTCCGCTTCAACTGCCCCGTAGCCGGTCTGCGGGTTCACCGTGACCGTAGCGGTAGAGGAGTTCCCTACCGTGATGGACGATGGGCTTGCGGTGCCTCCGTCAATCGTATAGGTCGGCGGCTTCAGCGTGATCGCCAGCGCAAACATCGCGCCCGAACCATCCAAGTCCGTCAACGTGATCCCCGTTAGAGGCCTGGTGAAATCTACCGGATAGGTGTAGGCGTACAGATTGCAACTCGCGCCGTTGAGCGTGCCATCTGCATTGATACGGCTGATGCCGCCAACTGCGATGGACTCATACTGGTTTCCTCCAAATCCGCACCAGTCGCTCAAAGTCTGATTGAACACCGTGTGTGGTCCAGTCGAGTAGGTCAACGTAACCGATCCCTTATGGGATCCGTTGACGGCAGTACCCAGAATAATCACGCTGGAAAAAATACCTTCTTGAGGTGCAGTCACAGGAACGGTGATCGCCACCCCGGCCGTGGTGTAGTTCACCGTATCCACCGTGCAGGAGGCGCTGGTCGAGGGCCCGCAGTTGACCGCGTTCACGGTTCCGAAGTTGAACGGAACGTTCAGCGATGGCGGCGTCAACGTGGGCGGAGTGCTTGTCGACAATCCCAACTGATTCGCCGAGTATGCGTCCGGGCAGTTCGTGTACGGCGCGGTGGGGGTGCAATTGTTGCCATTATCCATGCCGTTGGTGCCCAGAAACTGCACTCCAGTGTTGAACAAACCCGCCGCGTTGAAGCATTGCTGTCCGCCGCAGAGGGCCGAGGTGGAAGACAAATCGACCTGCACATTTTGCGCGCGCGCCACCCCCGGCATGAAGAACGCGGTGAACACCAGCGCTGCCACCAGCAGAAGCAAACTAAAACAAGCGCCTCCTCTTGGATTCATGCTTCCCTCCTCCCGCTTCGCTCGAAGGTGTAAGTCGCCCATATGGAAGTCTCCCATTCGTGACTGGCCGCTGCTAGAAAATGATCTTTCCTGACACTCGCAGGTTCCTGGGGAAATTGTCCTGGTTCGGGCTTATCGTGCCAAAGCCCGTCCAGTAGGTTTTGCCGGTTGTCCCGTTGGTAAACGGAGCGGCTGCTCCATCCGTCGGGCTATTGTCCGGTCCTCCCAGCAACACAGAGTTGAGCGCGTTGAATGCCTCCCCGCGCAGTGAGAAGCTGATTCTTTCGGTGATCTTGAAACTCTTCTGCAGCGAGAGATCCAGATCGGGGACCGTGGGGTTGCGCACCGCCGTGGTCCAGCCGGGAGTGGTGTTGTAGGTGAATCCGGAACCGCCGATGTGCGGCACGCTACTGAAACAAGTCGCCGAGGTGAGCTCAGGGTTGAGCCATTGCTTCACCGAAGTTCCGGTCGGGGACTTAAACGGGCAGGTATAGTCAAAACCGTTATTGATACTGAGCGGCGAGCCGCTCTGGGCGGCAAAGGACCAGCCCAGAGTCCAGCCACCGAGCGCGTAGTCCAGTACTCTCGGGGCGGTTGCAAGAAACGTTCTGCCTATCCCTACCGGCAAATCGTAGACTCCCGTCACGGCCAGCACGTTCGTCCGATCAAACTGCGAAATCCAGTGCACCTCGTTGGCGTCCTGGTACGGATAGCCATTCTGATATCCGCTGCCGTCAATATTCTTCGACCACGTGTAGGCTACGTTGACGGTCAGGCCGTGCGAGGTGTGCTTGGTGAGCTTCCCTTCCAGGCCGTTGTACCAGTTCTTGCCAATCGGAGCGTTGTAGATTCCGACCGGAGGGGCGCCTCCGCCCGAGCCGCAGTACTGCGACCAGGGCAACAACAAAGCCAGCGCCTGGATGGTGGTCGACTGTCCGCAGCCGTTGGGAAACGATTCCGAGAAGACGCCATAGTAGGGGTTGGGCAGCTGCTCGCTATAAACCGAACTGCCTTTCGCCAGCGCATACTGCAACTGAGGATAGGTGATGATGCCGTTATCCCACTGCGTGGCGCGCAAGCGACTGGTATAGTTGCCGGCAAAATGCACGTCGAGCGCTATCTGGCCGGGGAGTGCGCGTTGCACGCCAAACGACATGACCTGAGTGCGGGGAATTTTCCGCAGAGGACTGTCGACCTGCAAACCACCGCCGCCGACACCAGCCAAGGCGAGGCCAGCCTGGCCAACCGGAGGTTGCAGGCCCAGTGGATACGCGGAGCTCGCCGGAAACGGCGTGCCCACTCCGTATGGCCCGGCGGAAGTTGCTCCGGGTGCGGCACCGCCCTGGTTCGGATTGGGGCTGCCGTTGGTGGATGCTAAATAGTTTGTCGTCTGTTGGTACCCGATCGGCGAACCGCCCTCCAGACCACCTCCGTAATTCAGTCCCCAGCCGCCGCGAACCACTGTGTTGGGGTCGATCGCGTACGCGAACCCAAACCTGGGAGCGATGTTGCCCCAGTCCGTGTTATAGGCACTCTTTGCGTGGCCGTTCTGGCCGGCAGGAGCAATCGTTCCGAGAACCTGGGATAAGGCGCTGGTGTTGACTCCGGCAGCTGTCCAGGCCGCGAGATTGCCAGCGTTGGCGATGTTAGCCTGGTAAACACCATCCGTCGTAATCGGGTTGACACAGGTTTCGCAGAAGCCGCGAGGCAATTCGTTGTAGCGCTCCTTCAGTCCGACCTGCACGTCATAACGCAAACCCAGGTTAACGGTCAGGCGATGATTAATCTTCCAGTCATCCTGGAAATACAGGTTCCAAACCGGCTGGTAATCAAAGAGCGAATCGTTCCAATTCACGTTGCCACTGCTCGGCAGGCCGAGCAAGAAGTCCGCCCACCCAAAGCCATTGGGAGCGTAGGTGCCACTGCAGGCCGCACTGGGCGTAAGGCCCGAGCCTGTAGGCTGATAGCAGTTGGCGTTCAGTGGGTCAAATCGCGTCCATTGCCCGTTAAAGGCAAAAGCTCCATTAGCATTGTTGGTGACCGTGCCGTTAATGGGGTTCCCGTAGGTGTAGTAGGAGAGTCCGCCTCCGAAGTGTAGATTCTGCGCCCCCATCGACTTGGTAATATCCGCGTCCAACGCCAGGTTTGTGGATGCTTCCTTGTCGTTCTGGTTCCCGAAAATGGGCCCGTTGCCGTTGGTGTCTGGGTCCGGGAACCCGTTGATGCGAATCTCCGGCACATCCTTGAGATTAGTCACGGGCGGTGGCGTGATGTTGATTCCGATCGTGCTGCCGGGCTTCGCATCCGCGATGATGCCGTTCGGATTCCTGTTCTGCAGCCGGCTAAGAGACAGTTTGAAGTCGCCCAGCAGTGTCGGCGAGAAGATGTGGGTCATGTCCTGCGTCGCCGTGTAGCTGTCTCGCTCAAAGAAAACTCCGTTCGCTAAGAGTCCGGGCAGGCCATTCTCATTGCGGTTTTCGTGGCCGCGCTGCACTCCGAAAAAGCTATACCATTTGGTCTTGTCGCTCGTGTTGTAGTCCACGCGGATCATGTGCTGGTTGTAAGTCGTGAAATCGGGAGTCGGCGCGAAGTAGTTCGCAGGTTCCCCGAATCCGCCGATAAAGTTCTCGGCACCCTTGATGTTGGGCAGCGGGATGTACCCGGCCTTCAGCATGAGCAGAGCGGTGTTGTTGAATTGAGAAGCGGGCAGCAAGGCGCCGCCATCCGTCCCTCCGTTAAACGTATTTACGTTATTGATAACGTTCGAGCCGTTGCCACAGGCGCTCGCCGGAAGTCCAACGGTCCCACTCTTGGCAAATTGACCGCACACCGCATTGTTGGGATTGCTTGGATTGGTGCTGTCGCCGGGCATGTATAACGTAAGGCCATAAAGAAGATACGGGTCGGCTTGTGCGCCCGCGCTGATGTACCCTGGATCGAGTGCGCCTGCGTTAGCGCTGGAAATATTACCGGCGACGAGTCCAAAATCAACTCCCGGATTGCCGTTATAGCCTGGGCGCAGATAAGCGGGCGGTACGTTCCCGGTCACCGTACCTGTGATCGACTGGCGATAACCTTCAAACCCATAAAAGAACCATATCTTGTTCTTCTTGATTGGACCGCCCACTGTCCCGCCAAACTGGTTCTCCACTTGCTGTTGCGTCGGTAGTCCTGCGATGAAGACGTTTGTCAGGGTGTTGGCGTCGAACAGGCTGCCGTCTTTATAGTTCTCGACTAACTCGCCATGAAAATCATTCGTCCCGTTCTTCGTCACCACATTGACGGTGCCGCCGGTAGATCGGCCATACCGGGCATCGTAGGTGTCGGTCATCACGTTGACTTCTTGAACCGAGTCCAGCGTTGGAGAAACGTTCCAGGTTCCAGCTCCCTGATTGCCATAACTAATCTGTTGCGTGATGTTCGTTCCGTTGAGGGTGAATTGATTAAATCCACCGGAGTTCCCCGTATTGTCCTGTCCCGTGGGGTCGACCCCACCGCCCATGATGTACGCGTTGTCGTTGTCCCATCCTCGGCGCTGGGAACTACCTGTGTACTGACTGCCAGGCGTAGTGCCGATGAGGTTGTAAACCTGACGTCCGGAGACGGGGACGTTCTGCAGGGTACGCTCATCTAGAATGGTTCCGCCTGATCCGTTCGCCGTCTCCAGCATGGGAGGCGCGGCGGTCACTTCCATGGTTTCGTGGAAGCTGCCGACTTCGAGCTTGAAATTCTGGCCGAAATATTTGCCCGCCAGCAGGAGTACGTTGTCCTGAATCGCCGTTTTGAAACCCTCGAGCTCGACCTGCACTTTGTACGTGCCGGGCACGACGTACGGGATGTAGTAAACACCGGCATTGCTGGTCACCTCGGTATAGGTCGATCCTGTATCGACATTGGTCGCCGTGACCTTCGCCTTGGCAACCACCGCACCAGAAGGGTCAGTGACCGTTCCGGTCAGCGTGGCGCGGAATTCCTGGGCGAGCGAATGCGGCGTAAAGACCAGCAGCAGGCATAGAGTCAGGCCGAGTGCGATGCCGAACCGGCGCACCGTGCCAGTGCTCTTGGCATGATCGTGAAGTCTGGAATTCGACAGAACCGTCATTGCGACCCTCCTCAAGATTCTTGCTGTTTACTCGCGCCCGCTGCCCGCTTGGCTGGATGTCTGGCCGGACGTCTGGCCATGCTGCTCCCCCGTGATCTGGAGAAGGTTCTTTGGATGACTGCGCTGTTGTTGAGCTCTCGGACGCTTGGTCTTCGTCCCATCTGGGATCGAGATGGTTCCTTGCGCCTCCACAACACCGAATGTCGGCGCGACGTTATCGGTCTCTACCATGAATCCCTGCGAACCGTTGGCAAGGTAGTAGGAGAATTGCTCGGTACCCGGAGTGGTGCTGCCGAACGGTCCAACTGGGAATGCTGGTGTGGTTGTGATCGTGCCGAAAAAACGGCCCTGGTTGCTAGGGTCGGGATCGGCCGTGAACGTCCCGCTCAACGGGCCTGTGGCTGGTGTGGAAGTGCTGTAGGTCGTGCCACTCTCGAAGTCTCCCTCGCCGCTAAACGTACCCGGAGTCGCTGTGCTGACGGTAAAGGCGCCGGTGTAGCCGCTATCGTTCGCACAACAGCCGGAGACGTTCGATTGCTGTGAAAAAAGAATGGCATAATTCCCGGCAAGGTTCGCAGTGGCCGCATCAGCTTGAGGAATCACCACCCCGATTGAATTGCCGTACGTCGCCGCAGCGGACACGTTGTTTGCCTCGAATAGCAATGCGCCTCCGGCTCCGCTCGGATTGTTCGGATCTAGCAAGTTGAGGTTGGGATCGGTCAGGTAGACGTTGTAGATCTGGCCTGAAGGAGTAGTGAGGGTTCCGCGGGGGCTGCCTGATATGGAGATGGCACTGGTGAGAGCGAGAGGGATGTCGGTCGTCACCGTCGTCGGTGTCGGGGTTCCTCCGTTCGCGACGTTGAAATCCATGACCCCGCTGGTGACGTCTCCGCCTTGTCCGTCAGTCCTAAATTGGCCGGCCGCTGCGCTTGAGTCGCCGCCATTGTTGTTGTCACCATAGCCGAAACTGCTGAAGACGAACCCTCCCGTCAAAGCAGCGTTGGTGTCATTCGCTGCCGTGGCGAGGGATCCCTGCCCATAGGCGCTCCCGGTGTATGCGCCGTCGCCGTTGTTGGTAAGCACGACGAGCCTTAGAACCTCGGGCGTAACCAGGTAATACACGTACTGCGTCTGCGTGCAGGTCGTGGGACTTGCACTTGTGGCGCATGCGACGATTGTGTCTGGAGTGGCGTTTAGCGTGATCGTGCCGCGCCCGTTAGCATCGGGAGCTGTATACGTTCCGGTAATTGGGAGACCCGCGGCGCCGACTGTGCCCGCTCCGCCTGTTACGGGCGGTTCGCTGTTGTAGCCAGTCCCGCCCCCGATATTTCCCACATTTTCGTCGAAAATCCCGCCGGTGATGTTACCCGGAGTAGTCACAGTCGCGGTACCATCGGCGCTAAAGATGCCGCCCCAGCTTCCATTCTTCCCCATAGCGCCGCTATACCCAGACGAAATGAACGAATAGCCGCCGGTCACCTCCGACCCGGCAAAGTTCGGCCCGGCGGTTTGCAAGTCCAAGCTGCCGACCGAGCCGAAAGTAATACCGTCGTTCTGGTCCTCCTCGGCGATAACGAGATGGGAACTCGACGTAGCGGTAATGCCGTGAACTTCGACGTCGCCCGAAAGACTGAGACTCAAGTATCCATGGCCCGTCGCATCCAGGGAGTAAGAACTGCCGCTACCGGCGGTGCTGGTGGGATCAACGACGAAATGTGTATTTCCGCAACCCGGACATTCAAAGTCAGCTTCGCCACCTAGGACGTTCCCGAGTCCGTCCAGCGTGACGCTGCCGGCCACGCCCCATCCCCCATAGCCACCGCCGAGAACGAATGCGTACTGCTGAGCGGCATTGATGGTTGTGCTCGCAGTTTGTGAGCTGTCGGCGACGGACGTTGCAGTGATGGTGACCGGGTAGGCCAGATTCGCAGTTATGGGACCGTTCGGAGCCGCCACCGGAGCGGTGTACACCGTTGTTATCTGATATCCAGTGGTCGCGGGGCTGAACGAGCCGCACGCGTTGGCGGGCGCACAACTCCAGGTTACACCTGCATTGGCCTTGTCATTCAGTACGTTGGCGGCGAGGGCCGCGGTCGTGCCCGCCGTAACAACCGCGGGCGGTGACTGCACGATCTGCACTGTAAGATTTCCGCTTGTAGTGCCAGGAGGGTTATCGTATCCCCTCCCGCAAGCGCACAGGAATGCCAGGGCCAGGATGACGATACACAAAACCGGGACTCTGCAGTTCATTGTTCACCTCGAATTGAAGCGACGGGGGAAGGCCTGCACTCTCTGGACATTGCGGTCTCGAGTCGCGAACCATTGTGGCCAGCGGCCACCCTCTGTGCGGTCGTTCTCCAACATTCCTGTGGACTGAACTCCCGATTCATTGCGGTCTCCTCCGGGTTTCAGCCGATCGGCCGAAATTCCACTGTGAAAGCAGATCTGAAATTCACCTTAACCTGTTGCGAGTTCTTCATTGGTCACCAGCTGGCTGCGGAATAGCAGCCTCACTTTGTGCGTTTGCTGGCGGCTAATCTCTAATTCGGCTGGCAAGTATGGCGGTAGGAATATCGAAAAGGATATAGTAGACATTTAACATTAATTGCACTAACGTAACGTTCGGCGAAACCCTTGGCTGCCCGAACAAAGGCTACACCCGTCCCTCCGAATCGAATCATCATTCGCGAACTGGAAGAATATCTGCGCAGCGCCCGCGTGCGGCAGGTGCATTTTGGCGATGGCAGTACCCCTCCGCCGGTGTTGGCTTATGTCACGAATTTTCCGCGTCTTTCGGTTCCGCTCACGGGATGCCACACTATGGAGATTGCCCGCAGCGGGCGAGTTGAAACCATCGAGCCGGTTCGCGGCCACGCCGTGTTTGTCCCCGACCACGCATGGAACAAACCGGATTGGTCCTCCCATGTTGAGGCCCTCACAATCCTATTCGGCGCCAAGCAGATCGGCGTGAGCCTGGTGCGTCATCGGGGGGATACACAGTCGCCGTCCACTGCGCTGAAGGCCAGCGTCCAGGGTGGCTATGATGTGCCCACGCACAGCATTCTGGCCGCGCTCATGGTGCTGGCGGCCGACCATGTTAAAGGTCCGCTCGCTCGCTTGCTCACAGAATCCTTGCTCCACGCCTGTCTCCGGTTGCTGAAGTCGCCCCAGAAGCATCCGCCGCGCAAGGCGATCCGCACCTACGAGTCGCTTTGCTTGTACGTGCAGGAGAACTTTCAGAGCGCGATCACTCGGGAGAGCGTTGCGCACCACTTTGGCCTAGCTCCCAACCATGTCTCGCGCCTTTTCCGGAAGGAGGGCTTCATGCGTTTCAACGATTACCTGAACCTCGTGCGGGTGAATCGAGCTAAGTTCATGCTGCAGACCTACAGCCTGACATTGAAAGAAATCGCTTTCGACTGCGGATACAACGACACGGCATATTTCTGCCGCGTCTTCAAGAAGACCTGCAAAATCACTCCGACCCAGTATCGGACGGACAGTGCTCCGGGCAGGTAGTCGGACTCGAGGAACCGGTGCGGGGCAGGATTGCGAGATCGGCTAAGTAGTCGGTAACGGAGTACTCAAGTTAGCATGCGCTCCGGCAAAAGTTACTTGAGTACAACAAACGTTCCATCTCTCCTGTTTCGAGATTAGGACTAATCACACATACTACGAAGCCGTGTCTTTAGGGACTCCATGCTGTGCTCCGGAAGGGTAATCGGCCTTTGAAAATGTTGCATGCGCGAGCCGACGAGCCGTTCTTACAGCTACAATGCACGAAATCCTTTTGTAACAGTGGACCTCGATTCATAACGGACTGCGATGCCTGAATTGCTCAAGAATCTTCGGCAGCACTTGCTGACGGGCGTCTCGTTCGCGATCCCCTTCATCGCCTGCGGAGGCATTCTGATCGCATTCGCGATCGCGTTTGCGCCGATGACTCCTATGGGCCCGGATTTCTCTCAGACGCCGGGGCTGAAGCTCATTCATGACATTGGCTCCGCGGCTTTCACTTTGATGTTGCCCGTCTTGGCTGGCTACATCGCATACTCCATCGGGGGTAAGCCAGCCCTCGTTCCAGGATTTCTTGGTGGCTACTTTTCAGATCAAGTGAAGGCGGGTTTCCTTGGAGCGATCCTGGCAGGTTTGCTGGCCGGCTATGTAGTAGAGCTTCTCAAGAAGATTCCGGTATCGAAGCACTTTCGGCCAATCATGCCGATCCTGGTGATTCCCATCCTCTCGGGCGCCTTCGTTGGAGTGGTGATGCTCAAAGTGCTGGGAGTGCCCATCGCCATCCTGATGTCGCGTGCAAACGACGCTCTGAAAGCCATGAGCACAGGGAACGGTGTCGTGCTGGCATTGATTCTTGGCTGCATGATTGCGTTCGATATGGGTGGGCCCATCAACAAGACGGCATTCTTTTTTGGCGCCGCCATGATCCGCGAGGGCAATTACCAGATCATGGGAGCGTGTGCTGCCGCTATCGGCACTCCACCGCTGGGCATGGGGCTGGCCACGTTGTTGCAAAAGCGGCTGTGGAGTTCGGAAGATCGAGAGGCAGGCCTTGCCGGAATCGCCATGGGGCTGATTGGAATTACCGAAGGAGCCATCCCTTTCGCCGCCGCCGATCCGATCCGCGTGATCCCGAGCATCATGCTCGGCTCCGCGGTCGCTGCCGTAATCGCGATGGTCGGTAAGGTGGGAGATCACGCGCCGCACGGCGGTCCTATCGTTCTATTCGTCGTCGATCACCGACTCGTCTACATATTGGCGATCGTAACTGGCACAATCGTGACCGCAGTTTCAATCAATCTCCTGAAAGCACGAACCCGGCGGTTGGCGGACACGAAGGAGGAGAAAGCTGCATGAAAGTTGTTGCTGTAACAGCATGCCCAACCGGCATTGCCCACACTTATATGGCCGCCGCGCGCCTGGAGAAGGTCGGCAAGAGCCTGGGCTTTGACATCAAAGTGGAAACGCAGGGCGCGATGGGTATTGAGAACAAACTGACCGAGCGGGACATCAGCCAGGCCGAGATTGCAATCTTTGCCGTCGACATTGCTGTGGAAGAACGCGAACGATTCAACGGAGTCAAGGTCATTCAAGTTCCCCTGCAAGAAGCACTAAAAGATCCGCATAGCATCTTCGCCAAGATCCAAAGCTGATATGACTCAGAGAAGTGGCACGTCGGTGGAGTTTGCCTTTGTTTGCTCTTTGTCTGACGGATTGCATGCGCGGCCTGCAAGCCAGTTAGCCGAAGTGGCGATCGAGTACGCTTCCGACTGTGTACTAACAAATCTCCGCACTGGTTCCGTCGCCAGCCTGAAGAGCGTGCTGGCGATTCTCGCCACTGACATCCGGCAGGGTGACCGTTGCATCGTGCAAGTTCGGGGAACCGATGAACAGGCGGCGCAAGCGGCGTTGCTTCGTTTTGTCGAGCAGGTGCTTCCCACCTGTGATGTGCCGCTGGCTGGTTTGCATGCGACGACCGCGAGCACTGCGCTTCCTCGCACTCTGCAAGCGGCAGGCGTGAAAGGTTATTTCGGATCTCCGGTCAGTCGCGGCCTTGGTCAGGGCAAAGTAATCCCACTGAGCGGTATGGCGCTACCGCGGGACATGAAAGCACGCGCCGCATCCGACCCGCAGTCGGAGCAGGCTCAGATCAAACGCGCCATGGCGGCCGTACGTGCGCGCATTCAGGAAAAGTTAGCTCACCCGCAATCTCCTACAGAAGCAGCGATACTGCAAGCAGACCTGGCCATCGCGAGCGACGTTTCTCTCTCGCAAAAACTCGCCGAACATGTTTCGCTGGGCAAATCGGCAGGTCAGGCGGTGATGGAGGCGGGCGCCTTTTTCATCGATTTGCTGCGTCATTCGGAGAGTGAGTACATTCGCGAGCGCGCTCTCGACATTGAGGAAATCTGCCTGCATCTGCTCCAGGAAATCTACGGAGTTGATCTGCAGACGGCGGCTATTGAGTTGCGCGAGCCTTCAGTCGTAGTGGCGGAAACACTGGCTCCGCAGCAACTTCTCGGGTTGGAGCGGCAGTGGTTGAAGGCGCTCGTTCTCGAGCACTCCGGGGCCACTTCCCATGTCGTAATTCTCGCGCGGTCGCTGGGAATTCCGACTCTCACGGGAGTGAAGAATGCTCGCGGGGTGTTGCTGGCTGGTCAGGAAGTAGTGGTCGACGCAATTCGTGGATTTGTTGTACCGCAAACTTCCGCCGCCGTACAAAAGTTCTACGAGCGCGAACAGAAGACACTCGAGCTCCGGCGCGAGTTCCTGCCGGTCCCTGCTGCCGGCCCGGCCATTACGATTGACGGCAAAACTTTGGAAGTGGCCGCGAATGCTTCCTCCTACGAGGAACTTTCCTTGGCATTCGAAAAAGATGCTGACGGGATCGGACTGTTTCGGACCGAGATGGCCTATCTACAGCGCCAGCGTCCGCCATCCGAAGAGGAACAGTTCGCGATCTACGCGGAAGCCGCGCGGGCAGCGGCCGGGAAGCCAGTCATCATCCGCACTTTTGATTTGGGTGGGGATAAGGACGCACCTTATCTGAATCTGCCGCCGGAAGATAATCCCTTCCTCGGATATCGCGGCGTGCGGATTTACTCTGAGCATCACGAATTATTGCAGGCACAACTGCGCGCCATTCTGCGTGCTTCGGCGTTTGGACAGGTGCAGGTCATGGCGCCCATGATTTCATCGCTCGACGAAGTCCGCCAGTTCAAGGCGTCGATTTCGGAAGCGATGCAAGATCTTGTTCGCAAGGGGATCGCATTTCGGTCCGACATTCGAATCGGCGTGATGATTGAAGTGCCTTCGTCAGGGTTCATTCTCGATCAACTCTGCGCCGAAGTCGATTTTTTCAGTCTGGGGACGAACGATCTCAATCAGTACTTCCTCGCGGCGGATCGCGATAATCCGAAAACCGCCGAACTTTCCGACGTACTGAATCCGGGATTCCTGCGGTTTCTCAAACGCATCGTCGAAGAAATTCACACAGCCGGAAAGTGGGTGGGGATGTGCGGGGAGATGGCCGCCGAGGTTCGTTATCTGCCGCTTCTCATCGGATTGGGACTGGACGAGATCAGTCTTCCCGCACCCGGCATTCCCGCGGTGAAAAGATCGGTCGCGCAATTGTCCGCCACGGAGTGCCGGCGGGCGCTGGCGAGAATCGTGGATTGCCGGGAAAAATCTGAGATAGAAGAGTTGCTCGAACGTGCTCAACCAGCGCGGTCCGCGCAGCCTCTGTTAAGTAAGGAGCTTGTTCTTCTCGGCAGCCACAGCAAAGACAAAGAAGAGGCGATGCAGGAAATCGTGGATGCGTTCTACATCGCCGGCCGCACCGAAGATCGTCAGCGCCTGGAAGAGGCTTTGTGGTCCCGCGAAGCCGTGTACGCGACAGATTTCGCCCATGGTTTTGCTGTCCCGCACTGCAAGACCGAGGCAGTCACGGCTGACTCCATCGGAGTAATCAGACTGAATCATGCGATCGATTGGGGCTCGGCCGATAGCAAGCCAGTGAACATGATCATCATGATGGCGATGCGCAAGTCGCAGAACCCCAGTCGACATCTGGAAATTTTCTCAAAACTCGCCCGGAAACTGATGAACGAAGATTTTCGCGGACACCTGCTGACCGTCGAAAATGCGCATGACATGGCAACCTATCTCGCCCAGCAGCTCGAAATTTCTCTTCACTGAACGCCGAACGGTATTCTCTAACTGATGCCTGCCTTGTAGCGCGGCCACTGCGAGCGGATCGAGTTGTGATCGATTACCGGCTCCCCTTCACACTCCAGTTCGAAGACCGTGGTGGGATGGTCTGGCGGCTGCGCCGGCAAGCCCGTCAGCCGCAGGCTGAACTCGTCCTGAGCAAACGTCACACTCTGGCCCGTCTTCAACAAACGCACGGATTTCACTTTCGTTTTCAGACCGCCGATAGCAACCACGGTTGGCGGCTGAAAAAACGGCAGCCACTCCGCCGCCGGAGAATCCCCCGGCCAGTACTGCTGGTGGATATACAACGTGTTTCCGCGCCGAGTGTAGTTGGCATTCGAGTTCCAGCTATACGATCCGCGCTCGGTGCCATAAATCGACTTACCGTTGCCGTCGAGCCACTGGCCAACGGTTTCCAGAATCTCCACGGATTCAGCAGGCACCGATCCGTCGGGCTTGGGGCCAATATTCAGCAGATAATTTCCACCGCCCTGCCCGCACGTAGCCAGATTGCTCACGATGGTCTTGGCAGTCTTCCATCCATCATCGCCGCGATTAAATCCCCAGCTGTCGTTCATGGTCATGCAAGTTTCCCAGGCGCGGCCTTTCTCAGCTGCCGAGATCTCCTGTTCGGGCGTGGAGAAATCACCTTCGAGGCCATTGCGATTATTCACAATGATCTCGGGCTGAAGTTCGAAGACCATTTTGTTCATGCGCTCCGACTCCCACTGCTCTGCGGTCAGCGGCCAATCAACGTCGTACCAGAGCACATCGATCTTTCCGTAGTTCGTCATCAATTCTCGGACCAAGCCGTGGGTGTACGCGACAAAACGCTGGCGCGCCGCGTCATCTGTCTTGCAGCGCGCGCCATCGGGATGGTGCCAATCCATCAGCGAATAGTAGAAGCCGACGCGAAGCCCTTCGGCCCGCGCCGCGTCTACAAATTCACGAACCAGATCCCGGCCCGGTCCCTGCCGCGGAGCACAATAATCGGTGAGCTTGGTATCGAAATGGCAGAAGCCCTCGTGATGCTTGGTGGTCATCACCATATATTTCTGCCCCGCGCGCCGCGCCAGCCGGGCCCACTCCCGCGCCGCATTCGGCTTCGGCTGAAAATGTTTCGCCAGCAGCTCGTACTGCGCAATCGGGATGCCCTCCACCTCCATGGCCCATTCATGCTGGCCGACGACGCTGTACAGTCCCCAGTGAATGAACATGCCGAATTTCGCTTCATGCCACCACGCCATGCGTTGCTCGCGCGTCGCCGCTTCCTTGCTAGCTTCAGCGGAAGTGCGTAGAGTCGTGCTCTGCTGTTCCACCCCGGCAATGCTCGCGGCATTCGCATCGTGGACCGAATATGCCATCGCGGCTGCACCCGCGATTCCTGCACTCGCAATTCCAAGATGTTTCAGAAACCGTCGTCTGGAAACCGTATCCGTCGTCATGTACTGTGGTCGCTCCCGGCTGAGTTTTGATCTTTCAGAGTATCGCTCCGAGGCTGCGGAGGAGCAACTGCGTTGTCACCGTCTTCGCGACTCCCTTTGGACAGTCAACTGCGGGCTCCCTTGAGGTGGCACGAAAGGGGTGCAAACTGTTATGCTGATTGAACTTACCGACCGGGCGGTTAGCTCAGCTGGTTAGAGCGCCTGCCTTACAAGCAGGAGGTCGCAGGTTCGAGTCCTGCACTGCCCACCATATTCCCAAGCATCGCGCGGCTAGATTCGTTTGCTCTTCACAGATAGTCCCTCATCCTCAACATCCTGTCCGCATTTCTAGTGCGCTCATCCCGGCCAGAGCCGAGTTAAGCTACTCCGTTGTACACTCGCGCAGCTATGCCCAGTCGGCAGATCGCGGCGTGATTGTAAAGTCTGCCCATGAATCCAAACTTCGCAGATGCATCAAGGATGAAGCTCGGAGGCCAAAAGAACATGAACCCACGGAAGCAACCTCTGATTCTGGGTGTGGCGCTCGCTGGCCTTCTGTTGGCAGGAGGGTTACAAAGTTCCGGCGCCAAGAGCGCCGCCGACGATTCGAAGACCAGTGCGCCGCGTTTGGTTCTTCCTTTGACTTCGATGGACGGACTGGAAGTGCAGGGCATCAGCGACGCCGGCGCAGATCCGGTGAAAATCCAGTCGGAGGTTGCCAGCTATCGCGGACGGCGCGCCGTAAAGCTTGTCAATGATGACGGCCCCGCCGGAACGACGACCGGAGGCCAGGCCCTCGCGATCGTCAAAACCTCGGACTTCAAGGATGGAACCATCGAGGCGGATCTGGCCGGCTTTCCGCGCGAAGGAGCTAAGCCCAACACGCGCGGTTTTATCGGTATTGCCTTCCGCCTACAGGATCATGGATCGCGATATGAGGCGCTCTATTTGCGCATGACCAATGGGCGCTCTTCAGATCAATTGCAACGCAACCATTCAACACAATACACGTCGCATCCGGACTTCCCCTGGCAGCGTTTGCGCGAAGAGAATCCCGGAGTCTACGAGTCCTACGTCGATCTCGAAGCGGGGGCCTGGACCCGGATCAAGATCGTAGTGTCGGGCGCCAAGGCGCGACTCTATGTCAATGGCGCCAGCCAGCCCTGCCTGATTGTCAACGACCTGAAGCTCGGCGAAACTCACGGCCAGGTTGCGCTTTGGACCGGATCGGACACAGAAGCATATTTTTCGAATTTGACGATTCGATAGCGTAGAGAAACATTGTCGGGAAACGAGACGAGGCTGAAACAGCTTTAAATCGCAGGATGCGTTCGCGATTTGAAAACGCGGAGAAGTTGAAACCAGTACGTAACCTTGCTCTCAGCCATTTAGTGAGGCGGCCCAGCGACAAATTGCGAAGATCCTTGTCCGATGCAAGGGCTACAAGACAATTAGGAGAAACCGAATGCTTCGAATCATCCGCATCGCATGCTTGCTGTGTCTCGGTATGGAGCTGGCCGCCCACGCTCAGCGCGAGGAACCAAAGGTGGTCAAGATCAGCGACTCGGTCTACATGGCTACTGTCACCGGCAACGTCTATCTAGTCACGACGCCAGCGGGGAATGTGGTCATCGATACGGCTACAGCCAACGACGCTCCCGAAGCCCGGAAGCTTCTGGATTCGATAAGCCAGGGCCCGGTGAAGTACATCATTCTGACGCACGGGCATGCCGATCACATCGGCGGAATTTCTCTGTGGAAAGAAGCGGGGACACAGATCATCGCCCAAAGGAATTACGTAGAGTTCGTCAACTACGTTACCCGGCTCGAAGGTTTCTTTGCCCCGCGCAATGCCGCCGCATTTGGCGGTACGCCGAAGCCAGTCGGGCCGTGGGCGGGCAACTATGGCGCGAAAATTGACCCCACCATTTTCTTCGACGACAAATACTCGTTCACCTTGGGAGGCGTTGAGTTCGATCTATTCAGCACTCCAGGGGAAACTCCCGATCATCTGACCGTTTGGCTTCCCGCCCAAAAGATCGCATTCATTGGGGACAATTACAAAGGGGCCGGACTTCCTGAACCTATGTCGTTCCCGAATCTCTATGCGATCCGGGGTACCAAACCCCGCTGGGCTCTCGACTGGATCAGTTCGATTGACCGGGTGCTGGCGCTCAGGCCTGAGATCGTACTTTCGGGCCACGGCGATCCGATCAACGGGAACGCGGAGATCACTCGGCTGCTCACCCGCTACCGCAACGCGATTCAGTATGTCCACGACGAAGTCGTGAAGGGAATGAATTCCGGCAAAGACGTATTCACCCTGATGCAGGAGATAAAGTTGCCAGCGAGTTTCGATCTGACACAGTCGTTCGGCAAGGTCAGCTGGTCGGTGCGCGGAATTTACGACGGATATGCGGGATGGTTCGATCTGAATCCTTCCACGATGTACGAACTGCCGCCGTCATCGGTATATCCCGATCTGGTCAAACTCGCGGGAGGGCCGGATGCCGTGGTGCGCCTTGCGCTGGAAAAGGTGGAAGCGGGCAAGCCGGTGGAAGCTCTGCACTTGACCGACGTGGTTCTGGCGGGTGATCAGAACAATAGAGCCGCGCTGGACGCCCGGCTCAAAGCGCTGGAATATCTTCGAGAACGCTGTGAGAACTACGTGGAGGCCGGCTACCTGGAGTACGGCATTAGAACTGCGAAAGAGAAACTGGCGGTGAAATAAATCACTACGACGTCTCATGCCCGTTATCGCTGGTCCACATACGAAAGGGAATGCAAACGCGCGCCATCGTGCCGCCGCCGGGCAAGCTGAGAAGTTCCAGGCTGTGATCTCCGCCGTAGAGCGATTCGAGACGCTCGCGAGTAATTCTCAGACCCAAGCGGCTCGACGGGAGCGCGCCCTTATCCAGCAGTCCCGGACCGTTGTCGCTGATCTCGATCTGAAGTTGGTTGGCCTGACTTTTGGTTGCGATTCGGATCTCACCGCCATCGGGCAACTTTGCAATGCCATGCTTCACCGCGTTATCCACGAGTGGCTGCAGCAACAGGTGAGGAACCGACGCATCGAGGGTTTCCGGGGAAAGATGCAGAGTCACGTTCAGTCTCTCGGCAAAGCGCACTTTCTCTATTTCCAGATAGCAGTTCACGAACTCCATTTCTCGGGTGAGAGTTGTGATTTGAGTTCCGGCCGATTCCAGGCTCATCCGCAATAGATCGCCCAGCCGGGTCATCATCCGATCGGCGGCCTTGACGTCGGTCAGCATCAACGACGAGATGGAGTGCATCGTGTTGAACAGAAAATGGGGCTGAAGCTGGCTCTTCAGCGCCTGCAATCGAGCTTGTGCCAGCTGCCTCTCCAACTGGACCGCTCGCAGTTCCCGTTCCCGAAGCGCCCGGTTGTAGGAAATGACATAGGCCACCAAGACGATCGGAATGAAGGTCGAACCGAGATCGTTGAACAAACTGGTCAGAAATTCTTCGGGGAGGACCGACCATACAACCCCAAACTTATGAGTGTGGGAATCCCAAATGGCGGATCTCCATTCGCCATATCTCGGATCCCAGAAGCCGAAAGGAGTCATCGATTGCAGAGCCACGTGCATCGCTGTGAAAGCTAGCCCAGCCGCGAGATACAGGGGAGTCATCCGCTTCCAGTTGTTTCGGCGCAGAGGAAAGCGGTTAGCAAATGTAAAAACAAATGGAGTGAGCGGAGCGTAGGTGAGTATCTGGCAGGCTTGCAGGGCTAAAGCGCTCGTAAGCGCCATAGGCGAGCGGGTCGCTAGAGATAACCGATAGATTGTTACTCCGGCGGCGAGAGCAGCGAGAGCCCAGACGCCAAAGCTGATGACCCAGATTAGCCAGGGACGTCGTTTCGGCGGGTTGCATTTTCCTTCGCCTAGATCGTCTGCCTCGCGCGACAGTTCAGTACCATATGTGGTCGTCATACCTTGATCGCTTCGTGATCATATGCTCTCCCCGCATCGAGTGTCAGGTGTTAGCGCTCAGTAAGCTCTGATCTTTTGTTGTAATGGAATAACTCAACCCCGACCTCGAGTTGTCGTAAACCTTTTCGTGCCGCGCCCGTCTATTGCTTGTCAGCTGAGCTCAGGAGTCAACCGCAATGCTGGAGCCTTCTTTAAACCCGCCACGCGAGCTACCATCGAGCGACCGGCCCAATGGATCAGCAATTCGTACGATTATTGCCGATGACGAGCGCCTTGCCCGCAGGAAGCTGCGGATACTATTAGGCTCTGAGCCACAAGTGGAGGTCGTGGCCGAGTGCCCCAATGGCAGACAGACCGTTTCAGCGATCCGTAGTTTTCGGCCAGACATACTGCTCCTCGACATTCAGATGCCAGATCTGAACGGCTTCGACGTATTGAGCGAGATATCCTCCGACGAAATGCCGCAGGTGATCTTCACCTCCGCTTACGATCAATATGCGATTCGCGCGTTCGAGGCCCATGCTCTCGACTACCTACTGAAACCTTTCGACCAAGATCGGCTGCATGCGGCGATCGAGCGAGCCAGCCTCGAAATTCGGAAGTCGAGGGATCAGGAGTTTACCAATCGCGTTCTTGAACTTCTCTCTACGGTAAAGTCCCAGAAGAAACCGACTCCAGAGTTCGAAGATCGCCTCGCCATCAGAACCAACGGCCGGGTGGTGTTCTTGAATTTAGATGAGATTCACTGGGTTGAAGCCGCCGCTAACTATGTACGTCTCAATACCGCAAAGGACTCCTACCTCTTCCGGGAAACCATTTCTCGTATTTCAGACCGCCTAAATCCCGCTGACTTCGTACGGATCCACCGCTCGATGATCGTGAACGTTCGCAGGATCAAAGAATTGATTCCCGTCAATAGCGGGGAATATGTTGTCGTCCTGAACAGCGGAAAAGAACTCTCTTGCAGCCGCGGTTACCGGGCTAATCTGCAACACCTCATCGCAAAGAATTCGTGAGTGCAATGGCCTATCCGGTCCTCTTTTGAGGACTTCTCCGAGCTACTGCCACAGTAGCAGTCGTCGCGAAGGGCGTCGCCAGAATTGGGATGGGTACCCATTAATCAGGTACCAGCACACCACATCTGCCGCATCAATTAACGGACCAGTCTCGATTATCCATACCTATTTTCGGCGGCGGCGGTTGACTTTCTTTTGCGGGCGGCGTTTAAGTAAACAACGCGCTCTGGCGTTGCGATACGAGTGAGGTGCGCCCATGGAATCCCTAACGCAAGACCTTCGCTACGCCTGGCGCATGCTGCGCCAGTCGCCCGGTTTCACGATTGTCGCGGTTCTCACGCTGGCGTTGGGAATTGGTGCAAACACGGCGATGTTCAGCGTCATCAATTCCGTATTGTTCAATTCAATTCCTTTCCGCGACTCCAGTCGCGTCATGATCTTGTGGAAGACGATGTCGAACGGCAATCCGAACGCCTTTTCCACGCCAGCTTTTCTGGAGATGCGCGAGCAGGGAACGTTTGCGGCCCATCTGGGCGCGTTTTCGGGCGTCGGGAAGAATCTTGGTGGCAAGGAACTTCCCGAGCGGATCGCCGGCGGGAAAGTTAACTACGATTTGCTGCCTGTGCTCGGAGTGCAGCCAATCATAGGCCGGATGTTCTCGGCCGACGAAGACCGCCCGGGCGCAGGCGCAGTTGTGATTCTCAGCCATGCGCTGTGGTCTACGCGTTTCGCGTCGCGGCAGGATGTCTTAGGCCAGACTGTCGATCTGGACGGCACGCCCTACACGGTTGTCGGGGTAATGCCGTCGGGATTTCATGTTCTTGCGGACAATGAACTGTTCTGGATTCCGCTCCAGTTGGAGTCGGCCAACGCGCAAGCCGCAGCGCGCAACGTTCATTGGCTTTTCGCCTTTGCGCGTCTTCCTCAGGGAACCGGCCAGAAAGAAATGCAAGCCAAACTGGACGCAGTCGCGGCGCGATTGAAGGCGCAGGATCCAACCGGGGAAGGCGGATTCGGTGCGACGTTGCAATCCGTCAGTGATGTCGTGAATGGAACAGTGAAGCCGGTGCTGCTGTTGCTGATGGGGGCCGTTGCATTTGTTTTGCTGATCGCCTGTTCGAACGTGGCCAATCTGTTGCTGTCGCGAAGCGCGGCGCGCCAGCGCGAAATCTCGATTCGCACTGCCCTGGGCGCCAGCCGCTGGCGAATGATCCGTCAGCTTCTGACCGAGAGCTTGCTGCTGGCGCTCCTGGGCGGCGGATTTGGTTTGGTGCTTGCGGAAATTGCGATTCGGCTGCTGCAGCTGTCTCATCCATCGAGCATACCCGGCTCGAATGCCATCATTATTGATGGTACCGCGCTGGCGTACGCCGCCATTCTCTGCGGAGTGGTGGGAGTTCTTTGTGGACTTGCTCCGGCCTGGGAAGGGTCGAAGGGGAACGTGAGCGAAACGCTCAAGGAAGGTTCGCGAGGCAGCAGTGGAAGCTTCGGAAGTCATCGCGCCGTGCTGGTGATAACAGAGACGGCGCTCGCGTCAATGCTGTTGATCGGCGCCGGCCTGTCGCTGCGAAGTTTGTGGCATGCCGAAATGGTGAGCCTGGGATTCAATCCGGAGGGAGAGTTAACATTTCGTATCGCAGCTCCGGCGCAGCTTTCCGAACAACGCATACCACTCTTCTACCAGGACGTGCTTGAGAGGTTGCGCGCGTTGCCGGGCGTGCAGTCCGCCGTGCTGGCGAGAAACCTTCCCATGAGCGGTACGGATCCTTCGATGCCGATCAGCATCGAAGGCACTCCGCCCCCTCCGTCGGAAATCCCCATTGTGGCGCGGCTTCGCGCCGTCGGTCCGGACTACTTCTCAGGGCTACAGACGTCTTTGTTAAAGGGACGCGAGTTTACCGAGCACGATACGGCTGCATCCCCACGGGTGGTGGTGGTGAGCGAGAGCCTGGCAAAGCTGTATTGGCCGAATGAAAACGCACTGGGTAAGCGGCTGAAACCGGGAATGCCTGGCGGAGACTGGTGCGTCGTAATTGGAGTCGCCGCCGACGTTCACCACTGGGCCGCCGACGTCGACATCGAACCAACGGCGTACTACCCCTATACGCAAATGCCGCCGGCGTTCTTGTCGCTGCTGGAGGGCAATATGAGCATCGCCGTCCGCAGTCAGAATTCCGCTGGTCTGCTCAGTTCGATTCGAGCAGCATTGGCCGACGTGGACAAGTCGGTGCCCATGTATGAAGTCAAGAGTATGGAGGAAATGGTTGCCGAGTCGGGGTCGCTGCGACGCCTGAATATGTGGTTGATCGGAGCCTTCGCGGGCCTGGCGCTGACTCTGGCCGCTATCGGCATTTACGGAGTCATTGCCTACGGAGTGTCGCAACGGACGCGTGAGATCGGCATCCGCATCGCACTGGGTGCACAACCGAGAGACGTGCTGCGATTGATTCTCGCCCAGGGCGCAAAGCTGGCGTTGGGGGGCGTGATTGCCGGATTAGTGGGCGCCTTCATTCTTTCACGCCTGATGTCCAGCCTCCTGTTCGGAGTGAGTCCGAGAGATGTGGCGACATTTTCGACTGTGCCCTGGATGGTCCTAACACTCGTTCTGATCGGCTGCTACATCCCGGCACGGCGGGCGACGACAGTCGATCCTGTAGTGGCGCTGCGGTACGAATAATGCTTCGCTGCGGATAATTGCGAGACGAACAGTTAGCAATTGACAGAGAGCGCGGCAACAGAATCCCGCAGCGTCTCGTTCGTTCGCTAAGCGACCCGGCCCGAGTCCTTCGAATCGGGCCCTGATGCCACTTGGCCTTCGTGCTCTGCCGCCCACAGCCAAACGCGTTGCCCGTAATCTTCGCGCGAAACGGTTGCCTCGCCATATTCCACGAGCCGACTTAGGATGGTATTAATAGTTGCCATTGGATCTTTGTGTCGCGCCAATAATGCAGGCACAATCTGTTGAATCTCGTTGCAGATATCGCGTGCGCTCATCGGCCGCCCGGCCTCCATGAGTACTCGGCGACATATGTTGGTGATGCCGGGCTGCCGGGAACCGGGCTTCCGGCCAGCCATGTCAAATGGAACAGCATCTAAAATCCCGTCGCCGAAAAGTTTCGCCAAACCAACGATCGTCCGCTTGACCGTGCCAATGCGTTGGGTCACTGCGGCTCGTTCGTGCATCAGCTGCCGCAGCTCGCCCTCGGCTCTTCGTATCACATCTACAACGTGGAGGTCTGGGTCGGCCGAGACGCGGGGCCGTGCGTTGTCCATGATCGATTCGTGATTCATGGGACTTACATAACACGCTTGGCGTCTACCGACAAAGGCTTCGGGACTGACACAGCTCGGTTTGGGACCAAAAGACAAGCCAGTACCACGAAACTCGTGACCGAAACCTTGGCGATCCTGACGCGTGCGGGCTCTCGGTCGACCGGTTAGGAGTTTGTTCGCGTCACCGCGTCGGCTGAATCAGGGGTGGCTCCTCCGTCGGTATAATGGCCGAACGCCCATGAACTGGACTCGGGCCATCCGCGCTCGGTTTGACTCGGAGCATGGCGCCAGTGACCGTCTCGGTCCGCGATGGCTCTTCCTGCGGGCGCTGGGCGTTATCTATTTTTCTGCTTTTTTCTCGCTCGTCTTTCAGATCCGTGGACTCATTGGACCGCAAGGAATTCTACCCGCGGACGAGTATCTTCGCGCCGTGGCAGAATCGCTCGGCCACGGCCGCGGATTGTGGTTTGCTCCGACGTTGTTGTGGATGTCCAGCGGTCCGCACATGCTCTCTGCCCTGTGCTGGGCGGGAATGGCTGCGTCGCTGCTGGTGGTTTTGAACCTGTGGCCACGAGGAATGCTGCTGATTTGTTTTGTGTGCTTTCTTTCATTCGTCAGCGCGGCGCAGGATTTCTCCGGTTATCAGTCGGATGGAATGTTGCTTGAAGCGGGATTCATTGCACTTTTCTTTGCTCCGGCGGAATTTCGTCCAGGTTTGGGGAGAGCGTCGCCGCCATCGCGCGCTAGCCTGTTTCTGCTGCAGTGGGAATGGTTTCGCATTTACTTCGAATCTGGCGTGGCAAAAATTGCCGGCGGCGATCCGGAGTGGCGTCACTTTACCGCCATGGACGAGTACTACCAGAACGGCCCGCTGCCCACGTGGATCGGCTGGTATGTACAACATTTGCCGCACTGGTTCCACGCCACGACGGCCTTTGCGACGCTGGCACTTGAGTTGGTGCTGGTTTGGATGTTATTTCTGCCGCGCCGCTGGCGCATTGTGTGCTTTCTGATCGTGACTCCCTGGGAACTCGGCGTCATTCTCACCGCCAACTACACATTCTTGAATTACCTGGTCCTGACGTTAGGATTCCTTCTGTTAGACGACCGGTTTTCTTTACGCTTTCTCCCACAACGATGGAAGAAATTGCCGCTCGCGGGCGCGCCGGTCGGAGCACTGCTTGAGCCGAACATTTCTTCAAGCAATGAATCGCACGAGATGCCAGCGCCGTCGTCCAGCTCAGAACGATCCCACCCAAGCCTGCGAGCGTCCGAAAACCTCCGCCGATATTTCCATACCGCGAAGATGTCTCTGACCATGATCGTTCTCGGGTGGATTTTCTACGCGACCATGGCGGAGCTAATGTGGATGTTCTCCGTCCAACTGCCAGTTGCTCCCGTGGCGGCGCTCGAACCGTTCCGCATCGCGAATCGCTACGGGCTTTTTGGCATCATGACCCGCGGCCGATACGAGATCGAGTTTCAGGGTTCCGATGATGGCAAGACCTGGCTGCCGTATTCGTTTCGCTACAAGCCGCAGGATCCGAGCAAACCGCCGAGAATCTATGCGCCGTATCAGCCTCGATTCGACTGGAATCTCTGGTTTGCGTCGCTCGGATCGTGGCAGGATTACCCTATTGTGACGCGAACCGAGGCGCGGCTTCTCTCCAACGACAGCGACGTTCTCGGTCTGTTCGCCGAGAATCCCTTTCCGAAAGGGCCACCACACGAGGTACGCGCGGTGATCTGGCAATATTGGTTCACAACTGTGTCGGAAAAGCGGACGCAGGGTGTGTGGTGGCGCCGGCGCTTCCTCGGATTGTATGCGCCGACGCTCGAGCGCACGCCGGATGGGACGATCCATGCCGTCGAAGGGCCTACGGTTGATCCACGCGAGTGAGAGGACTGGTGATACACAGTTGATCCGCTTCGGACTAATCGCGACGCAACCCGCTGTGACCCAACCTGGACAATGCCATCTTCGCTGCATGATAGCCGCACATTCCATGCACTCCCCCGCCGGGCGGAGTTGATGCTGAGCAGATGTAGATATCCTTTGCTGACGTCGCGTAGTGTCGCCATGTCGGACGAAAGAGGAATTGGCGAAGATCGACGGTTCCACCTCCAATATCTCCGCCCACCAGATTCGCGTCCATGATCTCAAGATCTGCGGGAGAGAAAACACGCCGCGCCAAAACGCAATCGCGGAAGCCGGGAGCGAAACGTTCAATCTGACTCTCCAGTTTATCGAGCATGTTTGCGTTGGACCCGTTCGGCACATGACAGTAGGCCCAAGCTGTGTGTTTGCCGGCCGGGGCCCGCGAGTGATCGAACAGGCTGGGTTGCGTCAGAAGAACGAAGGGACGGTCGGCGTGCTGTCCACTTCGCACAGCCTTTTCTGAAGCGGCAATCTCTTCGAACGTTCCGCCCAGGTGCACCGTCGCTGCGCGCAGGCAGTCGGGAGACTTCCAGGGGATGG